>Ga0155966_1105_pt3 | contig 45846 bp, 46 predicted proteins | sample RifCSPlowO2_02_FD_107620 | JGI IMG/M metagenome (GOLD analysis project Ga0155966, IMG submission 107620) | Ignavibacteria bacterium RIFCSPLOWO2_02_FULL_55_14 | reverse complement strand
GATCCAAACGGCGGGACAGCGGCCTTTGGAGCCGCCATTCGGAGGTCCCGTCCCGATCGCCAGAGGCGAACGGGACGTGGATCCTCGTCCCGCATACAAAGTTATCTTCGACTTCGTCTCGACAACTTTGTGCGGGACGGGATTCGATCCCTCCCGCCCCAGCTAAGATTTTTTCGACGTTGTCGAAAAAATCTTATGTCCGGCCGCGCGGTGCTGAAGAGATGCTGCGGATTCATAAGCAGGCTACGGCAATTGAAAGAAGAGCAGCCACGAAGGCACGAAGACACTAAGAAAAAGCAAGAGTGTGCATCTTTCTTCGTGTCTTAGTGTCTTTGTGGCAAAATCTACCGGGCTATTCTTTCATCTGCTGATCGGTAACGGTCCACTGCATGAATACGCTGAAGATCTTCTCCGGCCGGTCCAACCGCGCCCTCGCAGCCGCCATCTGTCAGGAGGCCGGCGCGACGCTCGGCTCTGTCGAGATCCTGAACTTTAGCGACGGAGAAATCTGGGTCAAGTATTCCGAGAATATCCGCGGCACCGACGTTTTCGTCATCCAGTCGACGCAGCCTCCGTCGGATAATCTCATGGAGCTGCTGATCATGATCGACGCCGCACGCCGGGCGTCGGCAAAACGCGTGACGGCCGTGATCCCGTATTTCGGCTATGCGCGCCAGGACCGCAAAGACCAACCGCGCGTGTCCGTGACGGCAAAGCTCGTCGCGAACCTGATCACGAAGGCGGGGGCGGATCGGGTCATCACGATGGACCTGCACGCTGCACAGATCCAGGGATTCTTCGACATACCGCTCGACCACTTGTATTCGTCCGCGGTCCTGATCGATCATTTTCGCAAGCTGGACATCCCGAACATGTCTGTTGCCTCGCCGGACGTCGGGGGGATCAAGATGGCCAGGTCGTATGCAAAACGTCTGGAATGCGAGCTGATCCTGATCGACAAGCGGCGTCCCCGCGCCAATGAAGCCGAAGTGATGAATATCATCGGCACGGCGGAAGGAAAGAACATACTCATCGTCGACGACCTGATCGATACGGCGGGAACGTTCGTCAATGCGGTCGGCGCGCTGAAACATGCCGGAGCCCTCAACGTGTATGGGGCGTGCACGCATCCGATCTTGTCCGGCAAGGCATACGATCGGCTCAACGCTTCGGACGTAACATCCCTGGTCGTGACGGACACGCTGCCGCTCCGTCAACAGTCCCAGAAGATCACCGTACGGTCAACGGCAAAATTGTTTGCGGAGGCGATCCTCCGCACGCATCACAACAAGTCGATCAGTTCGCTGTTCGACGTCGACAAAGACAAAGTGTAATTTATCAGGAGAATCACCGATGTCGGAAATAATCATCACCGCAGAGGTCCGGAAAACGGGCAAAGCCGGCGCACTCAGGCGCACGGGCAAAGTGCCCGGCATCTACTACGGCCACGGTCAAGCGAACGTTGCCGTCGCAATCGAGGAGCTGACGCTGAAGCCCTTGTATGCGACGACAGCCACGCATATTATCAATCTCAAGCTGGAGGACGGGTCGACGCACCCGTGCATCCTGAAAGCCATCGATTTCGACCCGGTGTCGGAGCGGCCCGTCCACTTTGACCTGTTCGGATTGAACCCGAACGAGGAAGTGACGCTCGAAGTCCCCGTGAAGCTGACGGGGGGCGTTCCACAGGGAGTCAAGGACGGCGGCATTCTCCAGCATGTGCTGCACCGCCTCCGTGTATCGTGTCTGCCCAAGAATATTCCCGACCACCTGGAGGTCGACGTTGCGACGCTCGGACTGAACAAGTCGATTCACGTCGGCGACATCCAGATTCCGAACGTTCGCGTGCTCGAAGACGCGCGTTCAACGGTCGTGGCGGTCGTTCCGCCGGTGATCGAGAAGGAACCGGAAGTCGTTGCGGCGGATGTTGTGGCCGCGCCTGCGGAGCCGGAAGTGATCGGCAAGGGCAAGAAGCCGGAGGAGGAAGGCGAAGCTCCGAAGGCTGAGAAGGGAGCCGAGAAGGCCGAGAAACCTGAGAAGGCCGAGAAGCCGGAAAAGAAACCGGAAAAGAAATAGTCGTCGCATCGCCTGCGCATGGTACTCCTGGCAGGTCTCGGAAATCCGGGGAGCAAGTATGAAAGAACCCGGCACAACGTCGGTTTTGCCGTGGTCGATCAGCTTGCGGGAAGATTTCGCGCAAAATTCACTCCCGGCAAAGGAGATTTCTGGGAGGCCTCGATCGCGATCGGCGACGTCGACGTTCTGCTGCTGAAGCCGGGGACGTATATGAACGCGAGCGGGACGGCCGTCGCAGATGTGGTGCAGAGGATGGAGCTTCCGCTCGACCGATTGCTCGTGGTCCTCGACGATTTTCAGCTCCCCCTGGGCTCATTGCGCATTCGTCCCGGCGGCTCCGACGGCGGACACAACGGCTTGGCTTCCGTCATTTATCAACTTCAGAATGACACGTTTCCCCGCATGCGTTGTGGAATCGGTTCTGCGGCAATGCCGGCGGACAAGGACAAGTTGGTCGAGTTTGTCCTTGAACGGTTTGCGGATGCAGAAGAACCGGAAGTCAGCACGATGATCGCTTCAGCCGCAGATGCATGCGAAAGCTTCGTGCGCGACGGGCTTCAGACGGCGATGAACAAGTATAACAGGGTTCGCGGTACGAAGGAAGGCAGCGTTGACGATCCGCCCTCCGTATAAAAGATAACCGCGAATGAACGCAAACCAGAGGTCCGTACCGTAAACGCTTTCCTATTGTCTATTCACAATTTACTATTCACCATATTTCATTCGCGTTGATTCGCGGTTAAATCTTTAATCCACAGCGGCTTCGACATGCGGTCCACACTGTAACAGCCACTGCATCGCATCACGAACCGCACCCTTGCTCCGTCCTGCGTTCGTCATGGACGGGGCCGAATGCTTCACGTCCACAAGGAGTACAGCATCATGGCAGTAGGTCCAAAGATGTACGAGACCGCGTTCATCGTGAACGCCGGGCTCGACGACCCGCAGATCGAAGCGGTGATCGAGAAGGTCAAGGAGACGCTCACAAAGCACAGCGGCACGGTCGTCGACATCAACAAGTGGGGGCGCAAGCGCTTTACCTACCCGATCAGGAAGAAGAACAACGGTTTCTACGTCATCATGGAGTTTTCGGGGCCGGGTGACCTCGTTGCAAAGCTCGAGCGCCACTATCAGCTCGACGAGAACATCCTCCGGTATCTCACGATCGTCATGGACAAGCGGGCGCTGAAGGCAAAGGCGCAGCGGATCGCCGAAGCCGCTGCCGCAGCCGCCGCAGAGCCGGCGCGCATTGTCGACCCGGCCGCTGAAGCCGTTCCGACGGCACCCGTTGCAGCCCCGGCGGTTGCAACCGAACCCAAGAAAGAGGTGAACTCATGAGAAGGTCAACATCGGATTTCGGGTCCAATCGTGGAGGTCCGCGGGGCGGAACCCGCGGCCGCGGCCGCGGCCGTAACCAGCAGCAGCGCAAGAAACGCACGTGTCGTTTTTGCGACGCCAAGGACATCTACATCGATTACAAGAACGAGAAGCGTCTGTCCCGCACGATTTCCGAGCAGGGACGGATCATTCCGCGCCGGATCACCGGCACATGCGCAAAGCACCAGCGTCAGTTGACGGTGGCGATCAAGCGTGCGCGTCACCTGGCCCTCCTGCCCTTCGTGGCGGACGCGGTAAGCTGAGAGGAGAGAACCCATGAAGGTCATTCTGCGACAGGATCACGAAACCCTGGGGAAGATGGGGGCCGTGAAGGACGTAAAAGACGGTTATGCACGGAACTACCTGATCCCCCGGAAGATCGCTTATCTGGCAACGCCGAGCGCCCTGCAAATGCTCGAAGAGGAGAAGAAGCAGGCGGGCCGGCGGACGGAGAAGGCGAAGGTGGAAGCGGAAAAAATGGCGACCGAGCTCGAGAAGCTCTCCCTCACCCTGAGCGTGAAAGTGGGTGAAGATGAGAAATTGTTCGGATCGGTCACTTCGCAGCAAATCGCCGATGCGCTGAAGGAAAAAGGAGTCGCGATCGACAAGCGGCAGATCGAGCTTGAAGACTCCATCAAGGCTCTCGGCATCTACGATGTTCCCGTGAAGCTGGCTGCCGGCGTGATCGGCAAGGTCAAGGTCTGGATCGTGCGGGAGTAAGGAATTGGGATGTGGGACGTGGGTGGTAGGACGAAGTCGGCAGGTGGGGGGAAGTAGGTGGAAGGAAGTAGGTGGTAGGTGGTGGGAAAGAGAACTTCGTCATTCGTTGCTCGTCAACCCGCCTGCCTCACTGACATTCATGCGGCGGGCAGGCAAAGACGCAATGACAGCAATGGCCCTCGACTACGCTCGGGCCAGGAACGCAAAGGTTGTATATTATCCAGAAACCCTTTGCGAACTTTGCGTATTCGCTCCACATAGCTCATAGCGTCATTGCGTGATAATCTTTACGTATTCGGACGGGCAAGGGAGCGACTTCCTTGTCCGCTCTCGTTTTTGGGCAAACTGAAGCAAATTCCCGCCTGTTTTCTTGCCTTTTCCGTCAAATCTGGCTAACTTTTCTCATGTTTAATCAGATGACGAGTGGCGCAGGGCTGCGTCGAAGCATCCTCATTCCGATCGATACGATTCTCACCCCTCAATTCCCCGCCGATCCGGCCATTCAACCGGACGCCCTCATCGGTCAGCGCACAAGGCGAGGCGATCTCTAAGGAAATAACTTTCATGGCAAAGAATACACAGAACCTGGATGAGGTCACCATACGGTTCGCCGGCGATTCCGGCGACGGTATGCAGTTGACCGGCACCCAGTTCACGAATACCACGGCATTGCTCGGCAACGACCTTAGCACGCTCCCGGATTACCCGGCAGAGATCCGGGCTCCCCAGGGGACGTTGTTCGGCGTGTCCGGATTTCAGATCCACTTTGGAAGCCTCGAGATCAACACGCCCGGCGACCAGTGCGACGTTCTCGTGGCAATGAACGCCGCCGCGCTGAAGGTCAACCTCGGCAGTCTGGTCGACGGCGGAGCGATCATCGTCAATACGGACGGATTCAGCGACAAGAATCTGAAGCTGGCCGGATATCCTTCGAATCCTCTAAAAGACCCGGCGATCCAAAAATACACGCTGTACGAGGTCGATATCACGAAATTGACGACGCTTGCGTTGCAGGACATGAACCTGTCCAGCAAGATCGTCGACCGGTCGAAGAATTTCTTCGCTCTCGGCATGATGTACTGGATGTACAACCGGCCGTTGGAACCTACCATCGAGTGGATCAAAAAGAAATTCTCAGCCAAACCGGATATTATGGAATCGAACATCCGGGTTCTCAAGGCCGGCTGGAATTACGGCGAGACCACGGAGATCTTCAAGGTTCGGTACGAGGTGGGTCCGGCAAAGCTTACCCCCGGCAAATACCGCAATATCACTGGAAATCAGGCGACAGCGTGGGGATTCATTGCCGCCGCGAAGAAGGCGCATCTCGACCTGTTCCTCGGCTCCTACCCTATCACTCCTGCAAGCGACATTCTTCACGAGTTGTCGATGTACAAGTCCTACGGAGTGAAGACGTTCCAGGCGGAGGATGAGATCGCCGGCGTTACGTCGGCTATCGGCGCTTCATTCGGCGGCTCGCTCGCTATCACGACGACCAGCGGTCCGGGCGTCGCCCTGAAAACCGAAGCTCTTGGGCTTGCGGTCATGGTGGAGCTCCCCGTTGTGGTCATCAATGTCCAGCGCGGTGGTCCGAGCACCGGGTTGCCGACGAAGACCGAGCAAGCCGACCTGTTGCAGGCTTTGTATGGCAGAAACGGCGAAGCGCCCATTCCGATCGTCGCGGCATCGACTCCGGGCAATTGTTTCTACGCCGCCATTGAAGCCTCGCGGATCGCCCTCAAGTACATGACGCCCGTGTTCCTGATGACCGACGGATATCTTGCAAACGGATCCGAGCCGTGGTTGATCCCGAAATCGTCGGACTTGCCCGACCTGACGGTGAAATTCAGGACCGAGGCGGAAGGCTTCATGCCGTATTTGAGGGACGAGAAAACATTGGCCCGTCCATGGGCAATCCCCGGAACTCCCGGATTGGAGCACCGCATCGGCGGTCTTGAGAAGCAGCATCTGACCGGTAATGTTTCCTACGATCCGGCGAACCACGAATACATGGTTCGATTACGTGCCGAAAAAGTCGAGCGCATCGCGGACGATATTCCCACGGCAAAGGTCGAAGGTGACGCCAAGGGAGATCTGCTTGTCGTTGGATGGGGCGGGACGTACGGCGCCATCAAATCTGCCGTTACCAAAATGCGGGCCGAGGGACATTCGGTGTCGCATTTGCACCTTACCCATTTAAACCCGATGCCGAAGAATACGGGCGAGATCCTTTACAACTTCAAGAACGTGCTGGTGCCCGAACTCAACATGGGCCAGCTGGTCAAGGTGCTGCGCTCCAAGTATCTCGTTCCGGCCGTCGGCCTGAACAAGATCCAGGGCCTCCCTTTCAAGTCCGTGGAGATCGAAAAGAAGATCGTGGAAATACTGAAAGGGGGGAAATAATCCATGAGCACCAAAGTCAATGAAATGCTTGCCAGTGCGGCGTCAGTCGCTCCCGTGAAATACACGTCAAAGGATTTCTCGAGCGATCAGGATGTCCGCTGGTGTCCGGGTTGCGGCGACTACTCGATCCTGGCGCAGACACAGCGCGTCATGCCCGACCTGGGTATTCCGAAGCACAAGACCGTGTTCGTTTCGGGCATCGGATGCTCGAGCAGGTTTCCGTACTACATGAACACGTACGGGTTCCACAGCATCCATGGACGTGCGACGGCGGTCGCCTCCGGACTGAAAATGGCCCGGCCCGACTTGTCGGTCTGGATCGTCACGGGGGACGGCGACGGCATGTCGATCGGCGGCAATCACCTGATCCATTTGCTGCGGAGGAACATCGACGTCAACGTGCTGTTGTTCAACAATCAGATCTACGGACTTACCAAGGGGCAGTATTCCCCGACATCCGAGGTCGGCAAAGTGACGAAATCGACCCCCTACGGGTCGATCGATTATCCGTTCAATCCGGCGTCGCTTGCGTTGGGCGCCAGTGCCTCATTTGTGGCTCGAACGCTCGACCGGGACCCAAAGCACATGCAGGTCGTGTTGAAGCGGGCTGCGGAACATAAGGGAACGTCGTTTGTTGAGATCTACCAGAACTGCAACGTGTTCAACGACGGAGCATTCTTCCAGTTCACCGAGAAGGAATCGAAGGACGAGAACGTGGTCTTCCTGGAGCACGGCAAACCGCTCGTGTTCGGCAAGGAAAAAGAAAAGGGGATCAAACTGGACGGCTTCACGCCGACGGTCGTCTCGACGAAGGATGGCAAGTATTCCGTGAACGACCTTCTCGTGCACAATGAGAAGGACACGACCTTGTCGTTCATTCTTGCGGACATGACCATGAAGCCGGCTTTACCGAGACCCGTGGGCATCTTCCTCTCCCTGGAACGGCCGACGTATGACGACATGATGACCCTCCAGATCGACGAAGCAAAGAAGAAACGGGGAGAAGGCGACCTCGAGAAACTTCTGAACTCCGGCGATACCTGGATGATTAATTAGAGGTGCTGCGGCACGCTTTTCAAGGTGTGGCTTCGGAAAGGAGCCACATTTTTTTTTCTTGGTAGAACCGGGAAGGTAAGCACTAAGAACCAATCGGCAAATCACAAACAAGGTCCAAAGGCTTGCAGAGTTGGAGCGAGAACAAACTTTCAAATTTCGAGCCGCAAGTTTGCTGAGCGAATTGAGCTCTCTGCAAGCACAATCGTCAGTCCGAGCGTAGTCGAGGACTGACATCTCTCCCGCGATCAAACGGCTTTTGTCTTTTGATCATTAACTTGAGACTTCAGTTCGAAAGCCTTTGCTTTTTGTTTGCGATTTGATAATTGTAATTTGAGATTTTCTCCAATGGCTTCTCCCCTTATCGCTCCTCTCACTGACGCATTCTCCGCTTTTGGCCGTCTTCTGCCTGCGGCGCGGAGGATCGTGCTGACAACGCATGTCAATCCGGACGGCGACGGACTTGGGAGCGAGCTTGCGCTTGCCAACCACTTTCATGCAACCGGTAGAGAAGCGTGGATCGTGAATTATAGTCCGACACCCGCACAGTATCGGTTCCTCGACCCGGACGGAACGCGGCTGTTGCTCTACGACCCTCCACGCCACAATCCCCTTCTTCGCGATGCCGATCTGATCATCGTCGTCGACACGAATCATCCGGACCGTCTGGTCAGCATGAAAGAGGCCGTGCTATCCAGTCCGGCCGCTAAGGTCGTGATCGACCATCACCTCGAACCCGACACGTTTGCCGCGCTCTACGTCATCGATGACACGACGTGCGCCACCGGTGAGATCATCTTCCGACTCCTGGAATCGCTGGGAGCCGCACACGTGACGCCGGCATCGGCGACTGCGTTATATACGGCCATCATGACCGACACGGGGTCGTTCCGGTATCCGAAAACGGATGCTGACGTTCATAGGATCGTGGCTCAGCTGATCGAATGCGGCGCCGACCCGTCAGCGATCTTCCAGCAGGTATACGAACAGGGGCCTGCCGGCCGTCTGCAACTGCTCGGGGAAGTGCTTGCCGGCATGCACATCGCTCACGGTGGAAGGGTCTGTGCACTGCAAGTGACGCAGGAAATGTTACAGCGAACGGGGACGACGATCGCCGACACGGACGCCTTTGTGCCGTACGCGCTTTCGATCGGCGGCGTGCAGATCGGTCTGATGTTTTCGGAGGTCGACGGCGCCATCAAGGTCAACTTCCGCTCCAAGGGGGACATTCGCATCAATGAGCTCGCCAAACTTTTCGGCGGGAATGGTCACATGAACGCAGCCGGTGCAAGCGTCGCCAACCGAAGGCTCAAGGACGTTGTCACAGAGGTTCTCGCACGAGCCTCAGAATTTGTTCGATAAAGGAAGTCCATGGAACTTCACTTTACAATAGCCGCACCGGGCAAAACCCGGACCGACGTTCTCGTCATGTTTGCCCACAAGGACCCTCGTCAGATCCGGAAGGTCCAGTCGGAACTCCGAACAATTGCCGGAGATGCATTCCTGCGGATCGTAGAGGCTGGAGATTTCACAGGCAACGACAAGGAACTGGCTCTCGTTCATACAAGAAAGAATCATCCGTCAAAGAGACTGCTCGTCGTCGGTTTGGGAGAACGGCGCTCCGTGAATCTGGAGCGGTTGCGCCGGGCAGCGGCTGCCGCGGCTAAAGAAGCTCGTCGTCTCAAAGCGAAGGATGTGACGTTTGTCCTGCCCGAGACGAGAGAATCTGCCGAAGAGACTTCCATCGCGCTGTATGAGGGAGCTCTCCTGTCTTTGTATCGCTTCGAAAAGTACAAGCAGGCGAAAAACGGTGCGGAATCTCCGGTCACGAATATTCACATCGTTTCTCCGTCGCCCGGGGATAGGTCTGCGGGGGAACGGGCACGGGATCATGCGAGCCACATACTTGCGGGGACCGTGCTTGCTCGCGACCTGGCAAACGGTCCCGGCAATGAAATCTATCCTGAAACCCTCGCGCTCGCCGCGCAGGAATGCGGCGCGCGAAACGGATTCTCCGTCACGGTCCGCGACGAGCACGATATCGCCGAGCTTGGCATGGGGGGCGTGCTGGCGGTTGCGCGTGGAAGCGATCGAAAGCCGCGATTCATCATCATGGAATTCGGTCCGAAGTCGACACCGCCCGTCGTTCTCGTCGGCAAAGGAGTCACATTCGACACCGGCGGCATATCGATCAAACCGTCGGCAGGCATGGCGGAAATGAAGATGGATATGTCCGGAGCGGCTGCGGTGATCGGTACATTTGAAGCCGTAAGCCGCTTGAAGCTTCCCGTGCACATTGTCGGACTGATACCGGCGGTGGAGAACATGCCGGGGAGCAAAGCCATGCGGCCGGGAGACATCGTGCGGCATTACAACGGCAAGACGTCTGAAGTGGACAATACGGACGCGGAGGGAAGGTTGATCCTCGCCGACGCCCTCGCGTATGCGGCGGAATTCAAACCCGCGGCTGTGATCGACCTTGCCACGCTGACTGGGGCTGTTGTCGTCGCGCTTGGCCATGTCGCAACCGGCATGATGGGCAACGACCGCGAACTTATGAACAGGCTGACCAAAGCCGGTGAGAAGACGTTCGAACGGGTCTGGGAACTGCCGTTGTTCGATGAATACGAGCGCCTGATCCGGAGCGATGTCGCCGATGTGAAAAATGTCGGCGGACGATGGGCGGGACCGATCACTGCCGGTTGGTTCCTCAAGAAGCACATCGGCGAGTACCGCTGGGTCCACCTCGATATCGCCGGAACCGCGATCCTGGAAGAGAACGGAGACTATACTCAGCGCGGCAGTTCGGGCGTCGGCGTACGATTGTTGACAGAGTTCCTTCGCCGCTGGAAATAAGAGGCGCGTGTGCCTTCTTCCCTTGAACAACGTCTTGGCACGCTGTTGAGCCGCGTCATGGAAGGAGACGTTGCCTTCGATGACGAGACGCTGGAAAAATACAGTAGGACGCAGGGATGGTATCGAATCCGCCCGGCGGCAGTTGCTTTTCCCCGGTCCATCGGTGACGTGCAGGCGATCGTCGGCGTCTGCCGTGAAACCGGTGCGTCGGTGATCCCGAGAGGCGCCGGGACCGGGCTTTCGGGCCACGCGATCGGTGCGGGCGTTGTCATCGACACGATGAAGTACCTGCGGGGGATCCTTTCCCTGAACGCCGATTCGTGCAAAGTTCAACCCGGACTGGTTCTTGCCGACCTTAACACCGCACTCCTCCCTTCCCGCCGCTGGTTCCCCATTGACCCAACCTCTGCTCCCCACTGCTCGATCGGCGGAATGATCGCCACGAACGCAGCCGGATGGCATGGACCTGCCTTCGGGGCGACAAAGGATCACGTGGAGGAGGTCAGCCTAGTTTTGGCGGACAGTTCGATTGTCCGGTTTGGACCGGCCATGGAGGGGCGCTCCGTCGAGCTTCAAAGCGCCGTCGAGGAATTTCTGCGTCCGGCGGAACGAGAGATCCGGAGTCGTTTCCCAACGGTGACAAAGAATTCTTCCGGTTACGACCTTCCCGGCGCACTCGACGGACATCCGGTCGACATGCGAAGGCTCATTGCGGGGTCAGAGGGGACGCTCGGTGTCATTGTCGAAGCTGTTCTTCGGACGTCTCTCCTGCCCGAACATGTCGGCGGTGCTGTAGTCTCGGCGCCCACAGCCGTTGAGGCTACGGAGATCCTTCTCGAGGTTCTGCCTCTGCGTCCCTCTGCCGCGGAATTTATGGACCATTCCTTTCTCCGTTTCGCGGAATTACCTGCGCATACGCGTCCGCCGGCCGGCGGAGTGCTTCTCTATTTCGACTTTTTCCGCTCAACGGCATCCGAAGTGCGCGAGAGTCTCGATCGGCTGGCCGGAGTGACGAAACGACACGCCCGCTGCACGACAACTCTTCTCGCCCAACCGCGCGAGCGTGCGGCAATTCTGTCGGCACGGTCAACCGCCAGTGAAAGACTCAACCTCGATCCCTCCAATCGAAAGGTTTCGTTCATAGAAGACGGAACCGTGCCTCCACACAGACTGCATGAATATGTCGAAGGCATTGCGAGCATCCTCGCTGCCCGGGGAATCGATGCAGCTTTGTATGGTCACGCGGCGGATGGGAACATCCATTGTTCACCCTTTCTCGACATTCGCATCCTTGAACATTACCGGATGATTGACGAGATTGCCTCGGACGTTGCAGACCTGGTGATCCGGTTCGGCGGAACATTGTCCGGCGAACACGGCGACGGTTTTGTTCGGACGCCGTTCCTGGAACGCCTGTATGGCGAGAACGTCTGTACATTGTTCCAGCGAGTGAAGAATCTCTTCGACCCGGAAGGAATGTTCAGTCCGGGGATCATTGTCGGTCCGCACCATGCGAGCATCCTCCATGACATTGCGTATACATAGATTACTGCTTCAACTTTTCGCGGTTCTGGCGGTGCCGGTCATAATCGGCGCCCAACCTCGGGGCGGCGAACTGGAGCAATCCGTTCCCATCGGATTGATCCAGTACTCGATCTTTCAGCTTCCCGGACCAGCCGCCGACTCCATCATTGTCGACCTTCATTATCGGCTTCAACAGCAATATTTTGTCTTTCTGCGTCAAGCGAACGGACGATTCGAGGCAAAGGGAGAATTGTTGGCGGAATTCCTCGACGATAACGGCACAAGCGTCGGCCGCGAAATCCGACCGATTCGTGTCGAACGCTCCGAACTCCCTGGACCGAATGAGATCCTGCCGGACATTCAAAGCATTATCCGCAATACGCTTCCGATGCGGCGGGTCAACGTCGTGTTCGAGGTAAAGTCCTTCGAATCGGGCCGAACGTTCCTGGAACGAACGCGACGCGTGTCGATGGCCTTCCCTTTGGCCGGACCGGCATTGCTGGACGACCCGATGCCTGCGTATCGCGATTCCGGCACGCATATGCTGAAATCGTTCAATCGCAACGGAGCAATCCTGTACGGCTCCACCGGCGGCTTGGTGCTGAGCGCGCGACTCCCTGAGAATTCGCATACAGCGGTCATTCGTTGGAAGGTCCATAGCCAGGGGAGCGAGTTCGGCTCTGTCCGGAGAGAGTACGAAGGGACGGACACTCTGGCGGCAGACTCACACGTTGAATTGGCCCAGTCGGAGGGGGAGGTCGGATATCGATTGACCCCCGGCCTCCAGAATGGTTGGTGCGGATTCTTTCTTTCGTTGCCTCTCCATCTTTTGGAGCCGGGAACGCCGCAGGTCGACCTGATACTCGAGAGCGGTGGGACTTCCGTGGAGCGCACGTATCGTCTTCCGGTGGTATGGCCGTCGCGCCCGCAGTCGTTGTCAAGGTTCGACCTTGCCGTCGACGCGCTGCGCCATATCGCAACGGAAGAGGACATCGACGACATGACCGGCTTCATGGCGGACGGCGGTCAGGAGCGGTTCCGTGAATACTGGCGCAAACGCGATCCCGACACGACCACCGCGTACAATGAAGTACAGGAAGAATACTACCGCCGCGTGGACGAGGCCATCCGAAAATTTTCCACACGCGGCGAATTCGACGGATACAAGACCGACCGCGGTCGGATCCTCATTCTTTGGGGAACACCGAGCAGCATGAATCGCGTCTTCCGTCCGAACACCGGACCTCGCGAGATCTGGACGTATGAATCGCTGCGCAAACGGTTCATTTTTTCAGACCCGTCGAGAACGGGGGAGTATGTTCTGACCCAGACCGAAGACCTGTGAAACGACTCGTTGCTTTCACCGTTGGCGATTTCAACGGCGTCGGCCCTGAGGTCGCTCTCAAAGCCGCACTGCATCCCTCCGTTCTCCGAATAGCCCGGCCCATTCTGGTCGGTCCGCTCGACATCTTCCGTCACGCAGCCAGGTTGTTCAAGTGCCGTGTTGAACTCGAACGGGCGGTCTTTCCCGCCCTGACGGGTAAGCATCTCCAGGTCGTGGATGTCGGGGACGGGATCTGGGCGGATGTGAAGTTCGGCGCTCCGACCAAGTCATCGGGAAGATCGGCGGTCGCGGCGATCGAGCGGGCCGTGGAGCTGTGTGTGAATGGGTCCGTCGAAGCCATGGTCACTGCTCCGACCTCGAAGGAGGCTCTGCATTTGGCCGGATACTCATTCCCGGGCCAGACCGAAATGGTGACCTTGTTCAGCGGTTCTCAAAAGGTCATCATGATGCTCGTGTCGCCTTCCCTTCGCGTCGGCCTTGTCACGGTCCATGCCCCGTTGAAGGACGTCCCCGGGCTGATCTCGAAAGAGAAGATCGTCGAAAAGATCAACCTCATGCTCGCCTCGCTGCAGCGTGACTTCGCCGTCAAAAAACCCGCGCTTGCGATGCTCGGCCTCAATCCGCACGCCGGAGAAGCCGGTCACATCGGGTCGGAAGAGCTGAGCGTCCTTCAGCCGGCATTGGACGCCGCAAGGACCAACGGCGCACGGATTGACGGTCCGTTCCCGGCGGACGCTTTCTTTGGCACCCAGGCATACAAACGCTACGACGGTGTTCTCGCAATGTATCACGATCAGGGACTCATTCCGTTGAAGCTGTTGTCCTTTGGCAAAGCCGTCAATGTGTCCTGCGGACTCTCCATTGTCCGAACGTCTCCCGACCACGGTACGGCATACGACATCGCGGGGAAAGGGAAAGCGGACGCGTCGAGCATGGTCGAAGCGGTTCGCACGGCTGTAGCCATCGCCAAGAACAGGAGTTCGGCCGCATGATCGAAATGCACGATGTCACCGTGTCCTTCGACGGACAGCCGGTTCTGGACGGCGTTTCCTTCACGATGAAGCGGGGTGAGTTCGTCTATCTGGTGGGACAGACCGGGGCGGGCAAGAGCTCGCTGATGCGGCTCCTGTATTTCGACCTTTCACCGTCGTCGGGCCGCGTGCGCGTGGCGGGATATAACAGCGAGCAGATCGCGCAGCGCGAGATCCCGTATCTCCGGCGCCGCATCGGCATTGTGTTTCAGGACTTCAAATTACTCGAGGACAGATCTGTGTACGACAACGTGTCGTTCGCTCTGCATGTCACGAACGCCCGCACCTCGGACATCAAGAAGAGAGTCCTGCACGTCCTTGCCGACGTCGGCCTCAGTCATAAGCGAAACCAGATGCCGCATGAATTGTCGGGGGGAGAGCAACAGAGGGTGGTCATTGCGCGTGCGCTTATCAACGAGCCGGCCATTCTCATTGCCGACGAGCCGACGGGCAACCTCGACCCGGCCTCGTCCGCCGAGATCATGGAATTGATCACAAAGATCAACATGCGCGGTACGGCGATCCTGATGGCGACGCACAATTACGAGCTGGTGAAGAGGTATCCGGCGAGGGTAGTGCAGTTGAAGGAGGGAAGATTACACGAGGTTGATTTGAAGATTCAGCGGAAGGCCTAGAAGTACATGAAGTGCGACAATGTAGAGGAGTGAATCATGAACAAGTAACAAGAAACATGGAAGGTAGAAGTTCAATCGTTGAGGCTCCTCGTCTGCAGCCGTACACCCGCACCTTTCAGTTCACCATTCCTTCTCCCCTACCTTACCTGCTCGATCCGCTTTACATCCTGAAACTCCAGTAGTAACGCCCGTTCGATTCCCGCACGGAGCGTCATGATTGACATGGGACACTCCGTACACGACCCCATCAACCGCACTTCCACGATACCCTCGTCCGTCACGCGCACCAATTCCACGTCTCCCCCGTCCACGGCGAGATAAGGACGGATACGCTCCAGGCTCTTGTTGACCAGGTCGGGAGAAGGAACGGACATGGTCAGTTCTGATTGCCGATGAGGATCTCGAGTTTTGGCGTCTTGATGCCGTCGACGTTCCGAATGCTCACTTGTGCCGCCAAATTCCGGGCGATCGAACGTATGATCTTCGCAGGGGCGCCGTCGGGTTCCGAGTGCACATGTGGATCGCCCGCGTCGCCGCCAACCCGCACTTTCGTGTCGATCGGGATCTCTCCTAGAAACGGAACGCCGAGCTGTTCCGACGTTCGCTTACCCCCACCGGTGTCGAAAATGTTCTCCCGCTGACCGCAGTGTGTGCAGATGTAATATGACATGTTCTCGATGATGCCGAGTACCGGCACGTTCACTTTATTGAACATCACGAGCCCCTTCCTGGCGTCGGCAAGGGCGACGTCCTGGGGCGTTGTGACGATGACCGCACCGGTGAGCGGAATCGTTTGGACGATCGTGAGCTGAATGTCCCCTGTCCCCGGCGGGAGGTCGAATACGAGATAATCGAGCTCTCCCCATATGACATCCCCCATGAACTGCTTGACGGCTCCGCTGGCCATCGGTCCGCGCCAGATGACCGCTTGCATAGGGTCGACGAGAAAGCCGATCGACATTACTTTGACGCCGTACTTCTCCAAGGGATGGAGCTTATTGTTGACAACCGTCGGGCGGTCGTGAATACCGAACATCGTCGGGATCGACGGGCCGTAGATATCGGCGTCGACAAGGCCGACTTTCGAGCCGTCCATGGCGAGCGCGACGGCGAGGTTCACGGCAACGGTCGACTTGCCCACGCCCCCCTTTCCGCTGGCGACGGCAATGGTGTTCTTCACACCCGGAAGGATCGCCTCTTTTTGCGTGTTGATGTGTCCCACGACGTTGGACGACAGCTTGACGTCCACTTTTCCGACCCCCTCAATGCTCGACCGAATGGCCCGGTCGCAATCGACCACGAATTGGTCGCGAACCGGACAGGAGGGTGTTGTCAGGACGAGATCGAACGCCACGTCGCGCCCCGCGATCTTCATGTTTTTCACGAACCCCAGCGTGACGATGTCCCTGTTGAGGTCTGGGTCTCGCACAACGCGGAGGCTCTGCAGCACATTTTCTTCCGTCAAAGGCAACATGTGTCGTTCCTGTGTGTGGGTGAAATGGGCGTCCCCTGGGGGGAACGTAGTTAGAACACTTCCCGGGCCGTCAATCGTTTCAAGGCCTCAAGATACAATGCCGAAGTCTTGAAAATGATGTGCTCCGGAAGTTTTGGAGGAGGCGGTTGTCGGTTAAAATTGACCGAATTCAGGTAATCTCTGACGAATTGCTTGTCAAAGCTGTCCTGACCACGCCCAGGCTGATACTTGTCCTTCGGCCAGAACCTGGAGGAATCCGGCGTGAGCAGCTCGTCGATCAGGACGATTTTTCCATCGTCGTCCATCCCAAACTCCATTTTCGTATCGGCGATGATGATCCCCTTCGTTTCGGCTTCCGCGGCCGCCCTGGCATAGATGGCGAGAGCAAAGGTGCGGACCTGTTCTGCGACGTCTGCGCCGACGATCTCGACGACCCGATCGAAAGATATGTTCTCGTCGTGCTTTCCCTGTTGCTCCTTCGTTGCAGGAGTGAAGATCGGTTCCGGCAATCGATCCGATTCCACCAGCCCGCCCGGCAGTCGTATGCCGCAGACAGTGCCTTGTGTCCGGTATTCCTGCCAGCCCGAACCGGAGAGATATCCACGTACCACGCATTCGATCGGCAGCGGACGCGTTTTTCGGACGTACATCGTCCGGTCTTCCATCTCCCTCCAGAAAGGTTTACAGGAAGAAGGGAAATCGTACACGATCGACGAGAGAAGGTGATGCGGCACGATATCCGCCATGCGGCCGAACCAGTATTCGGAGACGATGGTCAGGACCTTCCCTTTGAACGGGATCCCTTCATTCATAATGACGTCGTATGCCGACAGTCGGTCGGTGGCTACGATCAACAAGCCGCCGTCCACTTCGTAGATGTCGCGCACTTTTCCGCTGTGCAGGAATTTCAAGCCCCGGAACGAGGTCTTTGTGACGACGGGTATGTTCAAGGTGGCGGCCATGGCGTCAAGGGTGGAGCGTGCACGTGAGCTTGAGAGCCTCGTCAAGCCGTTGCAGATACTCGAGCCGGGATATTTCCCGCGTACCGAAACGGGCGAGGTGTTGCGTCAGGAATTGCGTGTCAAGCAGGAGAAAGCCGCGCGCTTTCATGCGTTCTACAAGATGTACGAGGGCCACTTTTGACGCGTCCCGTCCCCTGCTGTACATGGACTCGCCGAAGAACGCGCCTCCGATGGAGATGCCGTAGAGTCCTCCCTCCAATTGATCTCGCTTCCATGCCTCAACGGAATGTGCCCAGCCCTCGCGATGCAGCTGCGTGTAGGCAGCGATGATTGCCTCGGATATCCAGGTCTCCATCCGATCAGCGCATCCACGCATGACTTCTTCGAACGCGGTATTCCAACGGACCTCATACGTGCCGCGCCGGACCAACGATCTCAATGAACGCGGGACAATGAACTTGTCCGGCTCCAGAACGGCCCGCGGGTCGGGCGCGTACCACGAGATCTCCTTCGTCGTGCTGTCCGCCATCGGGAAAATGCCGACGCGATACGCCGCCAGGACTTCCCGGGGATCGAGACGTTGCCCGGCCATTAGGGAACGGACATCACAACCTTGCCGACGCTCTTCCGGCCCTGCAGCCAGCGGTGCGCGGCCACGACGTCCTCGAACGAAAACGTGCGACCGATGACGGGACGAACGACTTTTTTCGCGTAGAGCTTTATCAGTTCATCCGCCACCGTGTGCAGATAGTTCGACTTGTCCGTCAAAAAATACATATTGAAACCCATCAGCGAGACGTTTTTCGAGACCATGTTCGGCGGCCAGATCAGCGGAGTCTGCACAACTTCGCGGAGCATCCGAAGCTTTTCGAGAGTCCGCGCACCCGTGACCGAAGCAAAACCGTAGAGGACATACCGGCCCATAGGAGCGAGCAGTTTCCACGATTTTCGGAATACCGAGCCGCCGACAGAATCCATGACAAGGTCGACTCCCCGCCCACCAGTGATCTCCCGAACACGCTTCCTAAGGTCTTCCTCAACATAATTGACGACGTGAGCAGCCCCCAAGTCTTTCGCCACTGTGAGCTTGACCGGCGTCGATGCGGTTGCGATCACACGCACCTTCCAATGCTTTGCCAACTGCAAGGCCGCCGTCCCGACGCCCCCTGCCGCAGCGTGGAGCAACAGGGTTTCGCCTGGACGGACTTGTCCCAGGGTCTTCATCCCATGCCAGGCGCTCATATACGTCACGGAAAACGCCGCTCCCTCTTCGTAGGTCATCCGCGGCGGCATTTTGCGGATGTGCTGGGCCGACACGCATACTTGAGGAGCGTATGCACCCTGGGGCGTGAACCCCATGACTCGATCACCCGGCTTGAACATGTGCACTTCTTCGGCAGTTTCCAGGATCTCTCCTGAGAACTCAATGCCCGGTATGAACGGAGGGTTTGGAATGCCGGGATAGACTCCGAGCCGGCCCATGATGTCCGCGAAATTCAGTCCGACCGCTCGGACCTCGACCCTGACCATGCCCTCGCGCAGCACGGGAGCCCGCATCTCCCGGAACTGAAGGACTTCAGGTGGACCGAACCGGCTGACGATGACGGCCTTCACTTTGTGTCCATTGCGGTCAATTCATCTTTGCGAAAGGTGCTCTGGTTCATCCAGATCCTGCTTCTATGAAAGCGGGTTACGAAGTTCCACTGAGACATATACGAAGATACACGAAGAGAGAATCGAAATATCACATTCACCTTCGTGTCGCTTCGTGTGAACTTCATGTGCTTCGTGTGAACTTCGTGTGCTTCGTGACCCTACTTTAAGTAGAGGAGCACGAGACGTTCTGACGATCTCCCCTAGTCTCCGAAACACGTCCCAACAGCGCGCGCGGCAAGGATAAGCTGGGAATCTGGCGGAACGGTGCGGAGCTTAAGAATCGCTTCTTTGACAGGAACGGCGACTACCTCGTTGCCTTTCAGGCTCACCATGTGGCCGAATTTACCCTGCGATGCGATCTCCAGCGCCATCGACCCGAATTTCGTCGCAAGGATCCGGTCGTACGGCGTCGGACTGCCGCCCCGCTGGACGTGACCGAGCACCGCAACGCGTGTCTCGAGGCCGGTCCCCTCCTGGATTTGTTTCCCCACGTATTCGCCGACGCCGCCGAGTCGGATCGGGTCGGTTCTCTTTGCGTCAGTCTCTTTGACCACGAGGTCGCCTTCCGCCGGCCGAGCCCCTTCCGCCACGCACACAATGCTGAATCTGCTGCCATGCTTGCTTCGTCGCAGTACGTGTTCGTGGACCCTCTCCCATCTGAACGGGATCTCCGGGATCAGGATCACGTCCGCGCCTCCGGCAAGGCCCGACCCGAGTGCTATCCATCCGGCATACCGCCCCATCACCTCAATGACCATCACGCGGTGGTGTGAGGATGCCGTGGTGTGCAAACGGTCGATCGCTTCCGTCGCCACGCTGACGGCGGAATCGTAGCCGAACGTCACATCCGTCGCGGCCAGGTCGTTGTCGATCGTCTTGGGAACGCCGATGAAATTCAGCCCGAGGTCCGTGAACCGGTCGACAATATGCATCGTTCCGTCGCCGCCGATAGCTATGAGCGCGTCGAGTTCCCAGTCTTTGTAGTTCCGTATGGCATTGTCGGAATAGTCGAAGATCTCCACTCCTTGCGGCGTTTCGACGGGAAATTTGAATGGATTACCCTTGTTCGATGTGCCGAGGATCGTCCCCCCCAGGTTGACGATGCCCCCGATGTCCTTTGGCGTCAGTTCGCGGGCACGTCCTTCGACGAGCCCTTCAAAACCGTCCTCGATTCCGATCACTGTTGCGCCGAAGAACGACATGGCGGGTTTCGCGATACTGCGTATGACGGCATTCAGTCCCGGACAGTCGCCGCCGCCCGTCAAGATCCCCACCCGCTTCAGTTTGGTCGTTGTCATGTTTGAGAATCGCCGTACTTGATGATGTTAAACTCATAAAGATACGCAGAAATGCGCCTTCTTCCAAGGTTGGATCGATTCGGTCGATCCGCTCGTGCAAGTACCATCCAATAAAAAAGGGCCTCGCCGGCAGCACCGGAGAGGCCCAGCTCATACTTCCAGCAACGAGTTTACGCTGCGGCGCCGGACGCCCGGCTTTCCTGATATTTTTCTCCGAGCCACGCGCCCAACAGCGCGAACAGGAAACCCAGTGCGAGACCGGAGATAAGGTCCTCGGCGGAAATGTGGAGCGTTATCCCGAACTCGAGGAAGAACCAGTCGATGATGACCGTGAAAATCCCGGCGACCGCCGGCTCTTTCAACGTCACCCCAGGTGATTTGAATCCGACGATGAATCCGGTGACGATGAACGACACCAAAAACGCAACGATTGCGACGTTTTGGCTGAGATTGAAGACCGGCGCCGAGAGAAAGACGAACAAGACGTTCAGCGCGAACCCGATGACGATGCCGATGAGAACCCATTTCCAATGGAACACATCTTCGGCCTTGTCTTCATCCGTATGCGGTCCGCTGGCAGCCTGCAGCTTTTCTCCGGCCCATCCGCCGACGAGGGAAAATCCGGCGCCAAGCAGCAGCATCAAGAAATTGATCACCTGGCTCTGTAACAGCGATTCGTTGGTTCCGGTGGCGTACAACACGGCGAGCATGAGCAGCATGACCAAAGCGCCGCCGATACCCGCTTCGCGGATCGTGACCCCGGGGGAGAAATATCCGACGATGACGCCCGTGAGAGCAAATCCGACCATCATCACAAGGGCTTGGATTTCAGCGCTTTGGAATGTAGGGGCAACGATGAAATACGACGCACCGACGATGATCATCCCTGCGATCGCACCGGCAATGACCCATTTCCATTCGATTCCGGATGATTGCGGTGCCGTTTCAAGTGCCATACAACCTCCCTTGGGGTTTGCGAAGGAACGCGATTTATAACGGAAAAAGCCGCGACAATATTGCAAAAACAGCGAGGAAAAGCAAGAATTTCGGGTTACTGCGGTTCTTTGAACGCATCCAACTGAGGCGGCTTTTGGCCGGGTTGCACCTGTTGTACGGAGCCGAGCTTGTCCTCGAACGATGCGAGCTGTTTGTCCGCCCTATCATACGTGTTTTTTGCGTTCGTTAAATGGGTGTCGAGCGTGTCGAAGTGATCCCGGAATTTCTTCAGCTCGCCGCCGAGTCGGCTCAAATTGCTGATGATCTCCTTTGCGCTCGCTTCCACCTGCAGGCCCTTCAGTCCAAGGGCGATCACGCGCAAATGCGCGTAGAAGCTGTTTGGTGACACCGGCACGACATGCTTTGCCGCCGCATAGGCGTACAATCCGTCCTCGCCCTCGAATTTGTCGTCCTTGATGATCGTCTCGTAATAGATGTTCTCCGCCGGAATGTACATCAGGGCAAAATCGAATGTCCCTTCATCCGGAACGATGTACTTCTTCGCGATGTCGTCGACGTGCTTCTTCACATCCGTCCGGAACAACCGGGCCGCTGCGTTCCGGTCCTGGTCCGTCTTGGCCTCCATCATCTTGCGGAAATTCTCCAACGGAAATTTCGAATCGACGGGAACGATGCCCCCGGCCGTCTGAATGATCGCGTCCACCTTTTCGCCGCTCTTGAACTTGTATTGCGTTTTGAAAGCAGTCACGGGCAGGACCTGGCGAAGAAGGTCCTCGAGCAGCAGCTCTCCCAATCCCCCTCGCATTTTCGGCGCACGCAGCAGGTCCTGCAGGTCGGAGACATTCTTCCCCATTTCCTTGATCTCTTCCGTCGCTTTGCCGAGTTCACCGAGCTGTTTTTGCACGTCTTGGATGACCTTTGCCGCGTTGTCGAGGCGCGAGCCCATCTGCCCGGTGTTCGTCTGCAGTTGCGACGTGACGCTTTGGAGCTGATTGTTTACAGTCGCCAGTTGCTGTCCCATCTGTTGGCTCGTCACGATCAGCGATTGCATCATTGATTCCTGCGTCGTACGGAGTGCGGCGGAGACGCTGTCGGTCGTGCTGCGCAAGCTGTTCTGGACCTCGCCGCGCAGGGAGTCGAGCTGCTGCTGCACAAGGATCATCGATTCGCCCGACGCTGCGGACGTTTGCGGGCCGCGCATCATACGGACTACGAGGATCCCGACGGCTGCAATAAGTACGACAAGGAGGATCGCTTCTATGGACATCGTCAATTCACCGTGCGAAGAATATTCCAATGCAGACTGCGACACCGAAGTAGAATGCATACCGCGACCGGACGTCGGACTTTTCCTTTGACCGCTGCCACGCCCAGGAAGCCGCCGTCATGACAGCCATGAGTGCCAGCACTGCCGCTACCGTTTGTATAATACCGAAGTGTTGCTTGTAGAGAAACGCGAGACTGTGTCCGTCGAACCAGTCGCCATAGATAACCATCAAATGCACAAAATACACGAAGAGCGTTTCCCGGCTGACGTCACGAAGTCCCGGCGACAACTCGGCATGCCGGAAACTCCATTGTGCTGCACTCCACACGAGCACCAACAGAACGCCTACCCGCTCGGCAACGAACCACGGATTGACACGGATGTTAACGCCGGGGAGTCCGATGGCCCAGTCCGGCCATCGAGCAATCGCCGCAACGACAAATACTGCGAGACCCCAGAGGCCGACGCGCCGAACCCAGGTTTTAACTTGTTCAATGGAGCCGTCACGCGGGTACGTTCCGGCAACGACCGCTCCCGCCATCATGAACGCCAACCATGGGAAGAGGGGGAACTGGGAAAACGGCGTTCCGTTCACATATGCCGCGATCGCAACCGGCAGCATTGCCTGCGCATCGTACGTCCAGGTCCACGGTGCAACGAGCACCGAAAGTGATCCCACGACGGCGGCCATGCGAAGCACACCGCGGGCCCCTCCGAGGTATTCCCGTGCCGCAACGAGGATCAGGAGACCGACTGCGATACAATGCAAAATGTCGGCTTGAAAAAACTTGAGCCATTCTGTCTGCGTGGCTTGTGAAACCTTCGTCCAGCCAAAGCCGGGCAGATGGAGCACATAGCCGGCGGCCAGAATGAGGCCTATCCTGCGAAGCTGGCGAAAGAGCTTGGCGCGTTTCTCCTCAGCCGTTGCGAGCGGCCGCTCCGCCGTAAAGGCGAATGCAAACCCCGCGACGAACAGGAAAGCGGGGGCGACGAGGCCGTTGACGTAGTTGACACATGTGAACCATCCCTGTTCCCGATAGTCGGCGAGCAAGAATGCATTGACGACATGCACCTCGATCATGACCAGGGCGGCCCAGGACCGCAGAAGATCGAGAAATGTCAGCCGGGTTCGCACTCAGATGACACCAAGCTTCTTGCCCACCTTCTCAAATGCATCTAAGGCCCGGTCCAGCTCCTTCCTTGAATGCGCCGCAGAGATCTGGGCGCGCAACCTCGCCTCACCCTGCGGTACAACGGGATGCCAAAGGCCCTTAATATAGACGCCGGCCTTTTGGAGCTCGGCGCTCATGTTCTGTGCCCGCCCCGCATCGCCCAGCATCACGGGAACGATCGGATGCTCCCCGGCGAGGACCGTGAACCCAAGCCCCCGGATCTCTTTCCGGAAATACGCAGTGTTGTCGTGGAGACGGCGAACGATGGACTTGTCCTTCTTTAGGAGTTTGAGCGCCGCGATCGAAGCCATGACGATCGAGGGGGGAAGGGAATTCGAGAAAACATACGTCCTCGCTTTTTGGCGCATGTAGTCGATCATTTCTTTCGAACCGGCAATGAATCCTCCGGCCGATCCACCGATAGCCTTTCCGAGCGTCCCGACGATCACATCCACTTTCCCCATCAGGCCAAAATGTTCCGCCGTGCCGCGCCCCGTTTTCCCCATCGTGCCGATGCCGTGGGCGTCGTCGATGAACAGCAGTGCGCCGTATCTTTGCGCGAGCTCGACCAGCTGAGGCAGCGGCGCCATGTCCCCTTCCATGCTGAACACCCCGTCGGACGCGATCATCCGCACCCGGTACTCTTTCGATATGTCTTCCTCGAGTTGCTGTGCCAGGTGAGCGACATCGGCGTGATTATAGATCTTCTTGTCCGTCACCTCAGGACGACACAACCGTTGTCCGTCGATGATACTGGCATGGTTCAATCGGTCGCTGTAGATGACGTCCTTGTATGTCTCCCTCCCCATTTTCTCATTCGTGATGGCCGAGAAGAATCCGATGTTGGCTGCGAACGATGAAGAAAACAGGATCGCATCACCGGTCCCCAGAAAGGCCGCCAGTTGTCTTTCCAACTCTTGATGAATTGTCTGTGTGCCGCACAGGAACCGGGCCGATGCGAGTCCGTAGCCGAACTTCCGGATCCCCTCCATCGCTGCCTTCCGCATGAGGGGATGATTCGACATGCCCAGATAATTGTTCGAGGCAAGCATCACGAGCTTCTTGCCGGCAACATCGACAGTTCCTCCTTGTGGGGAACGAAGCACGGTCTCGTATTTGAGGGTGTTGCTTTCTTCTAGCCTGCGAAGTTCAGTTTGGAGGAGTTCGGTGATCATCATAGGGTTGCCCATGAAAGCTACTCGCGCGGAACTGCGCCGCGCGGGTGAATTGTAAATAGTGAACCTGCCCGCCATATAAGTTCTCAGAGGGCAGGCGGGTCGTCAATCGAAAAGCGTTATGCGTAGAGCGAATAGCGCAAAGCGCTGAGCGCTAAGCGCCTTCCGCTTTCTCTCGACTGCTTAGTGCATACTGCCTACTTCATGTGGATCTGCCTGACGTGCTTACGGCTTCAGTAGCACCTTGTACGCGTCTCCGCTGTGGATAGCGGCGAACGCTTCTTCGTATCCATCGAGCGGAAATTGATGAGTCACGAATCCTGTCTTCACGAGCATCTTGGCAAGACCCGCTTTTAGGAGTTCCTCCATTTGATCCCACGTCTGGAAGACCTTGCGGCCGATGATGCCGTGGACGGTGATGCCCGAGAAGATGATGTTCTTCGCGAAATCAACCTGATGCGTTCCCGATGGCAGGCCCAGGAGCGAAAACGTTCCGCCCATCCTGAGAATGCGTGCTGCGTCGTCGTACGCTTTGTATGCGCCGGACATTTCGAACGCAGCATCGACACCTGTTTTGTCGGTATCGCTCCGCACCCGATCGATCATTCCACGCCGCTCGCTCTCCAATGCCACGTCAAAACAGGCATCCGCGCCGTAGTGTTTGGCCAGTGCAAACCGTGTGTTGACCAGCTTGTCGTGGCTGACGCTTTGCGACGAGGCATCGGTGACGTAGATCCTCTTCGCTCCCGCATACTTCGCGATCGCAACGGCCATTAATCCCTGGACGCCGCAACCGAGGACGGCGACATTCCGGCCTTTGACCGAGGCCGACATGACGGTATGCGTGGCATTGCCAAGGGCATCCATGAACGCAATGATGTCGGGTGGAATTTCCCGGTCATAGAATAGCCGCACATTTTCCGCCGGCACTTTTACGTACTTCGCCCAGGCGCCGTCGTCATGCACTCCTTTGATCACGGTGTTTCGGCACACATGTCGCTCCCCCAGCCTGCACTGATAACACGTTCCGCACGTAACGTGCATTTCTGCGGTCGCATAGAATGACTCTTCAAGAAATGCCGCGAACTTCTTGTCCGAAGCCAGGGATGCCGGAGTTTTTGTTCGAATCCGTGCTTTGAGTTTTCGGTTGGACTTTGCTTTTTGGACGATGAGGCGGGTGATATGCTTGCGGGCGTCTTTGCCGGCGTCGACGATGCGACCGGAGAACTCGTGGCCGACCGTGACCGGGTCGGTAAGCGCCTTCATCATTTCCTTCCGGAGCGACTGTTTTCCGTTGTAGATACCCACATCCGTGCCGCAGATCGCCCCGGCATGGACCGCAATAATGACATCACCGGGTGCGGTCACCTTCGGCTCGGGTTTGTCGATGATCGAGAATCCGATCGGCCAGTCCTGGTCTTCTTTCGGTTTTGGCTTGACGATAGCTTTCATAAACGCCGTAATTCACTGTTGGAGAAAAGAGATAGCAGCACGAACACTGAAATTGCAGTGGCTTTCGGTATTGTACCTGGAGGTACCTACGTCTCGCATCTCACTTCTTCCCGCCCTTCCAAGCTCTATAGTTCGCCCGTATATCTTCCAACACCTCTTTATCTATCTTGTCATCATTCCGGATCCTCACATCATAATTTTCCCATCCCATGAAGTCATTAAGTGATTTCAACGTGGCCGCGTTGAAGCGGCCGTTGACCGGTCCGGAATAGAAAACATTGCCTTTGTACGCCTTGTCGCTCATAATCGACTGAAGTTCGGTGCAGATCGCCTTATCGATCACAAGAAGGTTCTTCTCTTCCGACCGGAAGAAGAAGAGCTTGTGCAGTTGATACAGGCGATCGAGTTCCTTGAGCGGAGTGGCATGGTCGTAGACGGAAATATCGATATAATCGTCCGTCGTTCCGTCGTAGGATCCCCCTTTGCGCTTCACGACGAGAGCGGCCGACTGTTCTCCCCGCCGGTCCCCCCCTGCCTTTCCCCCCGCAACGATCGCGGCCACGAGCCGGTCGGCCAATGAGCCTTTCGTCGACTGGAATGTGCCGGCCATTGCCTCCACCGTCGGTTTGCCGACGAGAATGTTCCCTTGCGCTGCAAAACCGCGGCCGACGACAATCTCACCCTTGCCGCCCCAAGCGGTTCCCGTGTTCCCTCCTGCCCAGTCGAAGCATTCCGTGCCCGTCCATGACGCTGCGTTGCCGCGCATGTCAATAATGCCCGCCTGCCGGGACTGTCGCGCGCTGTCTGTGGCGATAAGAATGCGAAGTGCCTCTTCCGCAGTGGCGCCGTTACGCATGAGCGTCAAGCCGCGCGGACCGAACGAAGTGTTCGCGAACGATTGCGTGGCCACGGCGCCAACTCCCGCTTCGGCCCACGGAACCACCGGACGAACATTCGGGAATTTCGACTGCACGGCAACGCCCACGTCGCCGTTCACCGTGTCGATGGCCACGATGGAAAATGTGGCGACGAGCGGTGACCGATCATTGTTTCCCGATACGGCAAGGACGAACGCGAGAATACAAACAAACGTAGGTGCGACGATCGAGCGCGGGGCCATGTGACATCCTCCCTTTTTTGAATTCGCAATCCGCTACGCTACACCGTCCGACGCAACCGCGCCGCAAAACTCCCGTCCATTCCATTCTTGTGCGTATATGTCTCCACGAAGCCCTCGGCATTGACCAGTTCCTGATTCACATATTGGCCCGCGTTCTCAACGACGAATTCCGGATGCCGTCCCAAGAACGACTTCACGGCAAGGGCGTTTTCTTCCGGTTCGGTCGTGCACGTGCTGTATACCAGCACACCGCCGGGTTTCACCAATCTGGCGGCATTGTCCAGGATCGCGTTTTGCGTCGCCGTCAAACGAACAATGTCTTCCGGCTCGCGATTCCATTTCGCATCCGGCTTCTTCGCCAGCACACCCAAACCGGAACAGGGGGCATCCACAAGTACCCTGTCGGAATATGGCACGTCGATCTCCGCTGCATCCGCGGCGACAACGTGCACGTTGGCGATGCCGAGACGCAGACAGGCGGTCTTCACCATCGTGAGCCGGGTCTCATACCTGTCGACGGCCGTCACCTCTCCCTCGTTCTTCATCAATTCGCCGATGAACGTCGTCTTCCCTCCCGGGGCGGCGCACAGGTCGAGAATGCGCTCGCCGGGCTTCGGGTCGAGCAAGAGCACCGGAAGGCCGGCGCTCTCATCCTGAACGGCGAAGAAACCTTGCCGGAACATGTCGGACGAACCGATGCCCGCCAGATGCTGAACGCGCACGAACGTGTCGAGATACTTCGAGGGACTATACTGGATTTTATGCTGGTCCAGGAGGGACAGAAAGTACTTGAAATCGATCTTCAGACGGTTGGTGCGGAGAGAGAGGTCGGGTATACGGTTGTTAGCGGCCATCATCAGCTTTGCGTCGTCGTATCCGTATCGTTCGACCCAGCGTTTCGTGATCCAATACGGGTGCGATTCGACGACCGCGAGGTGGCGCAGCCGGTCTTCGCGCGGGTCGGGATATCGGATGTTCTCGATGTTGCGGATGATGTTCCGGAGCACGGCATTCACAAGGTCGGCCGCTTTTTGTCCGCGGAGCCGCTTGACAAATTCGACGGCTTCGTTGACCGCGGCGGAATGGGGAATCCGGTCGAGGAACAGGATCTGATAGATCGCCACGCGGAGAGCGTTTTTGATGTTCGTCTCCGCCTTTGTGAAGTTGCCGTGGAAAAATCCGGTCAGGACCCAATCGAGCTTCATCTGCCACCGTATGACGCCGGTGACGATCTCGTTCATCAGTCCCTTGTCAAGCTCGTTCATATCCTCGGAACGCAGTTCGGCGTCGAGGACCCGGTCGAGATACGCGTCCGACCTAGCCACGCGATTGAGGACCTTCACGGCGGTGCCGCGAGGCCCCGCGTAGACCTTTTCCTTCGAGCCGCCGTTGAAGCCGGATGCAGTATCTGGAGTCGTGGTTGTCCCGTTCATTTCAGAATTCCCTGGCACCCGCTATGCGGGCATGCCACGCCGGCGGCGTTCGTCGGCCGTCATTTCAAAGATGTTGCCGATGAGCTTCTTCTCGGTTTCCGACAGCGTCACCTTTCGGCGCGCCATGACGCGATGCGCCATTTCGACCGCCTTGTCGAGGCCGAATGTCGTAAACGTCTCCCCGGCCGCCCCCCATGAGAATGAGGGGACATATTTCGGCGGGAAGCCGAAACCGAAAATGTTCGAACAGACGCCGACGATCGTTCCCGTATTGAACATCGAATTGATCGCCGTCTTTGCATGGTCTCCGAACGATAACCCGACGAATTGCAGCCCGGTATCGACGATGCCGTCTTTCGTTTGCACGCGTACACGGCCGTAGTTGTTCTTCAGGTCGCTGTTGTTCGTCCCCGCTCCCATGTTCACCCAGGCCCCGACGTACGAATGGCCGATGAAACCCGCATGCTGTTTGTTCGAATAGCCGTGGAAAATGGAGCCCTCCACTTCCCCGCCGATCTTGCAGACAGGACCGACACTCGTGCCGGGATAGATCTGCGCGTTGACCTTCACCGACGACCCATCGCCGATGTATGCCGGACCTATGATCGTGCAGTTGGGAAACAGCGTCACATTCTCTCCGACGACCACGGGACCTTCCCTTGCGTCGAGGACGACTCCCGGATTCAGATCCGTTCCCACGCCGATGGAGACCCTCTTTGCATTGAGAAGATAGGCGCCGTTGTTCGATCCTTCCTTAAGTTTGGTGCGGCGTTTTGTCGAACGACTTTTGCCGAACAGGACCTCAAAATCGGCCGAAATCTCTCTGCCATTTCTCTGAACGACATCCCAGACATACGACACCACATCCGCGTCCACCTCTTCCCTTTCGATCCCGTCAAAGTCGGCGGCCGTCAGCACGTCGGAGAGCCGCTGTTTCAGTCGGGCCAGATTGGCACCCGACACGCGAGCCGCAACGACGACATCGCCCTTCATATAGACCACATCGGAGGTCCGCTTGCCGGACACCGCTTTCTTGAGCGGTTCTCCGGCCACGACCCTGCCGTTCACAAACAGGCATTCTTTCCCCGGTATTTCATTCACGCGAAACTGCGGATTTCGGAGCCGCATGTATTCGGCAAGATAGGAGCGGCAGTGGATCGTGACGCCGGCCCCGGGGAACTGAAGAATGATCTTTTCTTTGAGGGATGTGATGCCGCAACGAAGATTGTAGACAGGCCGAAAGTACGCGAGCGGCAGAAACTGCGTGCAGGCGGGGTCTTCAAAGATGCAGATATGGGTCGGGCTGGAGGGCAAGTCGGCGGTGCGAAAATAGATATCTTTACCTTTGTGTGATCTCCGCGTGCTTCGTGATCCTTCTTCAAAGAACATTACACGAAGTTCCACGAAGTTGTACACGAAGTTGCACGAAGAAAGAACCAAGATTCAGTTATTATATTCGTGTTCTTCGTGGGAAAGTCTTTTCTTCAGCAGCCCCAATATAAACAGAAAAGCGGAATCCCGGTGGTACCAGAATTCCGCTTTTTCCATACTACGACGGTTGTTACGCTGTTGGGGCTGGAGCTGCCGGTTCAGCCGGCGCTTCCTGCTTTTTCTTCGCGTATTTCTTGTTGAACCGCTCGACGCGTCCTGCCGAATCGAGGAGCTTCTGCTTGCCGGTGTAATACGGATGGCATGCAGAGCAAATTTCCACGTGCAGATTACCCAGTGTTGACCGGGTTTCAAACGTATTTCCGCAGACGCAGGTGACTACGGCACGCTTGTATGTGGGATGAATAGCGTCTTTCATAGCTCTTTCCTTGAGTGCGACTTTAAATATAGCGCTTTTGGGGGCATTCCGCAAGTTGAGAAGTCCCAGGTACCGGCACTTCAGTGTTCGTAAATCGCTGCTTCGCCGTTTCCAAGCTGCATTGGAGCGGCCTGTTCTTTGGATCACAAGAATCCGTACAAACACCGTCGCACCTAACATTCCAACTCCAAGTGATCAATCCTCTTTCACGTTCGGAGTTGACGAGCCGGACGGAATACGTCAAAGTCCCGTTTCGAAGGTATGCAGCGATGGATTGACTGTCGGCGCCGTAGTTGTCCGCAACTGCCACTCCAAACGACCCGTGAAGCCAAAAAGCCCGTTGCAAGAAAGCCGGGATTGTGACAAACATGAACAGTGCGATCGTTATGAAAAAGGGAGAAGTGACGGGATTGCTGGAAGTGTACATGCACTACTCAAGGATCAGAAGAGATTTGGGAAGATCGAATTCCAACGCGATGGCGACGAACCTGAAAGAAGGTTATGATCAACGAAGCTGCAATTGTTCCATGCGCCAGAACCCATACATAGTATCCAATTAACACAGATTCTGGACCAGCCACAAAGACATACGCCAGACTGTTCAGAGTCGTTACGAACATGACCAACGGAATCCACGGAGAAGACTTGCGGTACAACCGGAACAACAAGTATGGCGAAGCCAGGAGTACGAAATTTCCGAATCCCAACGAAAATACATACGTCGAGGTGACCACATCTTTACTCATGTCGCGGAGCATCACCATTGAAAACACTGCGACTGTCCAACCAGGAATCGTCGGACTCAAGACTACATCCCCACCCGGCATGGCAGGAAGAAAGAGGGAAAGTACAAACAAACCTAATCCAGTGAATAACAGGGTCCTCATAAAGGGAAAGACATAACAGCATTGAACCTTTCTCTATTCAGCGTGCCGAGCTTTCCGTTCTACAACTGCACCTCATATCTTTCCTCGACGACATCCACTCCCCACTTATGCCCCGGGATCTTCTCGACCAACCGGAATCCCACTTTTGTATACAGATGCGCCGCCGCCGTGAGGAGGCTGACGGTCCACAATCTGATCGTCTTGTATTTTCTCCGCCTGCTGAATGTGATCGCTTCTTTCATCAGCCTCCAGCCAAGCCCCGATCTCCGCGCTTCCGGCCGGACAAGAAACCAGCGCAATTGCGCGACCGACGGCTCGGCAGTTACGATCGCAATGCACCCGACGATCTTCCCTCCACGCTCGGCGATCCACAATCGCTCCCTGTCCGTGGGCGACTTCGAAAACGCCGCAAGCGGACCCGTGACATACTGCTCAAATTCCTCATTGAAACCGTATTCCTCCGCATATACTTCACCGTGCATCCGTACGATCGCTTCGACGTCACCGTCATACACCTTCGACCGAAGCGTCACCGCATCTTTCACAGGAATCGTGGATTGCATTGATGTTTTCCCGAGTTTTCGGTCCGCACATCGCGGACCCCGCATCTACTTCTCTTTCTATCAATCCACTTCGTTCACCTTTTCTTCTTCATTTCCGGAGCTCTAACATCGGCCTTCTTCTGTTTCGGCTTGTCCGGCTTGACGACGGTCTTGGACTGCTTCACCGCAATCGTGGCAGGCTTTGGACCTGCGACCGGTTTCGGCGCAGGGACCCCAGGCGCCGCAGGCTGCGCGTTCTTCCACCGCTCAAGCTTGGTGATCCCCTTCGCCGCCGCCAATGCCTGAAAATCCTGCATCCCCGTCGCCTTCAGGCTCGCACGGATGAACTCCTGCATTTGATGTACCGTCCATTTGGGCTGCCTAAACTCGCCCTTCTCATAACAATAAGCGCAGTACATCCTACTGATCGTTCCATCTGCATTCGTGCCGCCACCATGAGGGCTTTTGTTGAGCATCATGCCGCAGCTTTGGCACTCTCTGTAAATTCGTTCCATAGCGTTTTCCACCTGATGAAAATGCGCTGAAGTCGTTTATTGGTAAATGGTGAATCCCGCCAGAAGATAGAGCATGGCGGACGGGCGTGAACCTGCCCGCCCTTTTGCTCATGCATAGCGTTCCTTTAGGATCGCGACATGATGCCTCTCGTGTCCCACAATAATGAACGCCAACGCCCGCACCGTAAACGGATTCCCGCTGCCGATCCCTTTGCGTGACCAGACGTCCGGACCGAATCCCTTGAACATGAACACGTGCCCCTTTCGTACGTTCTCGAATTCGCTGATGAGGTCTTCCATGGACTGCTTACCGAACGTTGACGCATTCACCCAGTCGTCCGGCTCGTACCCCGGCAACGCATGAGGAGTTTTCCGTGCGAAAAAGAGTGCCCGCTGTCCCATGACGCGTTCCGTGTCGATCATGTGCCCCACGACCTCCTTCACCGACCATTTCCCGGGAGCGTATCGCTTCTCACCGGCAGATTGCGGCAGACTCCGCAAATATTCGGCTGTCCGGACGATCTCGGAAGACATTGCGAGTATGACATCGGTTTCCGGCACGAGGTCGATGTACTTGGTATAATATGGGATGTGCTCGGCTGGCTGCGGTCGTTCAACGATCATCGAACAATCCAATGGAGTGTTAAAAGATTACCTGCGGGCTGTATCTATCAAACTTGGGGAAACCCCTACTCGGATGCAAGGATTGAATCTCCCCATAATCCTGACTACATTTACTCTGTGAGACAAATCAAGCTCGCAATTTTCGGAGTTCTGGCAGTACATGCACTGCTTCCTGCCCAGCCCACGTATCTCTTTCTCCGCAACGACGTTCCCGCCAGAACTGCTGCACTCGGCGGTTCGTTCGTATCGATGCAGAACGACCCGAACATTTTGTTCGTCAATCCGGCGGGACTGACAACACTCGAACACGACGCAGTGTCAGTATCGTACCTCGATCATTTGATGGATATTGGGGCGGGGAGTTTCGCCTATGCCGGCACGTGGGAACCCATCGGCCCGTTCGCCGTCGGGATCACCTACTACCACTACGGCCAGTTTGACGAGACCGATGCGTCGACGAACGTCTATGGGACCTTCTCCGCAGTCGATCTTGCGGTTTGTGCAGGAACCGCCTTTCAGCTCGACGCCTCGTCGTCCGCCGGAATTTCTGTAAAATACATCTCTTCCTCCATTGCCGAGTATTACTCCACAGCGCTCGCACTCGATGCAGGGTACATGTATTCCGTACCCGAAGAGAGAGTCTCCATCGGAATATCGCTGCTGAACGTCGGGACGCAACTGAGTGCGTATGGAACGACGCGGGAATCGCTTCCCCTCGACCTCAAGGTGGGAATCACGAAACGACCCGAGCATCTCCCCGTGTACCTCAACCTGAACTTTCACCGACTTCAAGATGGCGCCGTCGACATCGCGGAACGCGTCAAGCAGTACTCCTTTGGCGCCGAGTTCGACATGAGCGAATCACTCCGGATGCGGGTCGGCTACAATAACAGGTTGCGGCGTGACCTGAAGCTGGGAACCAGCTCAGGACTCGCCGGGTTCTCCGGCGGTTTTGGCCTCTCGATCGCCGGCTACCTTGTCGATTACGCGTACAATTCGTACGGCGCGATCGGTGGATTGCACCGATTCAGTATTTCGAGCCAACTACCATAAACTAGCCAATTAGAGCCGGTCCCAAAAATACTCTCGGCACGCCCGCCTGCCCACTCGAGCTACCAAATGCGGCGGGGAGGCAACAACCGCAACGTTCTGAAATATTGAGTTTGCTGCACTAATCTATAGAGAATCTTTCGTTGCGAGAGTTTCTTTTTGAGATGGCTTCTAACCAACATCCGGCTTTTCTACGTCCTCCCTCGAACTCCTTCTTCTCACCCTCGTAGCCTTTTTCGCTTCAACTTTTTCGACGCTTGCAGGTTTCGGAGCGTCGATGCTCTTCCTTCCGGTATATGTTCACTTCGCCGGAGCCACTGAAGCGGTTCCGGTATTCACCATCGCCGGCCTTTTGGGCAATCTGACAAGAGCAGTCATGGGTTTTCATACGATTGCCTGGCGGAAGGTCGTCTTCTTCTGCTTCGGGGCGCTTCCTGGTGCGATACTTGGCGCGGAGATTTTTGTCGAACTCCCGCCGGCCATGCTCCGGAAAGCGCTGAGCGTCTTCCTCATTCTCTTGATCGTCGGCCGCAAAGTGATGCTGAAGAAACCATGGCCCGACTGGGCGCTGGTGCCCGGAGGGTTTGGGTCAGCTCTGCTGTCGGGCGTATTTGGATTCGCCGGACCGTTTTCCGCTGCCATCTTTTTTAGTCTGGGATTGTCGCCCCTCTCGTATATCGCGAGCGAGGCAACGACCGCGGTCTTCACGCATGTGACCAAAACGATCGCTTATAGTTCTCTCTCGGTGTTGTCGAACGAAACCATTGTGCGAGGGGTGTACTTCGGACTTGTTATGGCAGCAGGCGCGTGGGGGGCGAAACGCTGGTTGTTGAAGATCCCTGCCGAGAAGTACAGCCGGGCGATCGAAGCGGTGTTTGTGATCGTTGCGGTGAGCTTATTGTTGTAGGCCGCAAAAAGGCGCAAAAAGCACAAAACAACTTTGCGACTTTTGTGACTCTTTGCGGCTAAGATCCACTCTAGAGTTCTCTTGCTCTCAACCGAGCACCTTCTGCAACATCAAGTCTGATACATAGAAGAGCCCGATGCCGCCAAACACCATCAGCGGCGGCATGCGTTCTTCGCATTTGTTGATCTCCGGTATCAGGTCCGTCGCCCCCACGTAGAGCACCGTCCCCGCCGAGAAGGCGAGTATCCTTCCCAGCCACACGCGATCGATCTCCGGAAGAACCACCACAGACGCGGCCCCAAGAACCGTTGCCCCGCCGATGGCCAGCGCAGCCCTGATGACCGTTTGCCGTGAAAATCCCGCAGACAGCATGATCGACCCGATCGTCAATCCCTCCGGGAATTTGTGGAGCAGTACCGCCGCGAAAACGAGAAGCCCGAGGAGCATATTAAACTGGATCCCGACAGAGATCGACAATCCGTCGAAAAATGCGTGAACCATCAGGCCGCTGAACGCGGAGATGCCCGCCAGATGCGACGCCATCTTTTCCTTGTGCGTCTCTTCGCCAAAATGAAGATGGCCAACGAGCGTATGCTCAAACAAATGGAGCGTACTAAACCCTGCGAGCGCGAACATCGAGGCTGACGCCCCGATCGCTTCGAACGAGGTCGGTATCAACTCAATGAAAACGAGCGCAAGGACGAATCCCGCACCAAGGGCGAGGAGGATCACCTGTGCCCGTTGCGGCCAGCGGCCGCGGACGGCAATAAGCCAGCCTCCGAGGAACTCAGCGAGGGCAGCGGCAAGACCTAAAAGAAGCACAAGGGAGGTCATGGAAAGTATGCACCAAGCAATATGCAGTCGAGAGAAAGATGTGCGCCGAGCGTCTAGCGCTAAGCGCTTTGCGTCATGCGCTGCGCAAGAAATGCACTGAGGCTCTCATTTGCCGTACGGTTTTTCAGTGTACTTCTTCGCGTCGCGATGGGAATTCTCGTATTCCTTCATTGCCAGCACCTTCCGATATTGCTGCAATGCATGTTCCCGCTTCCCCTGCAGGTCGTAGATCATTCCCACCTGAAGATTCGCGAGCGACATGAACCCGGAAGGACCTTCCTTATCCAGTTTCCGCGACAGCTCGTCGGACTTGTAGAAATATTCGAGCGCCTGAGGGTATCGTCCGGCGAAAAATTGATATCGCCCCAGATAATAGTAGGCTTCTCTCCCGTCGTACAGGTCGTACCCGGTCTGTTTCTTTACGTACAACTCTTCAATCTCCGTGAATACGGCGTTGGCTTCATCCATAAGACCGTTGGTCACGAGCGTACGTCCAAGATACCGGTGGAACAGCGGATTGCGGGGATATGAGGCGTGCAGCGACCGGGCGATCTCGAGGGCGCGTGCGAAGTTCTTTTCATACAAATAGTAATTCTGCATGAGAAAATACTTCGCTTCCACCCGTGCATAATTCGCGTTCTTTGTCGCCAGTTCTAGCTGCGCCAGGCCTTTCTTCCGGTCGCCGGACGGGAAAAAGATCATCAGCGGCTTTACGATCGGATAACGATCGGGGATGACCTCTGCATAATAATTGTAGATGCCCATGCCCAGCAGGACATCGGCGTTGTTCGGGTCGAGCGTATATGCCTTTTGGACCAGGGGGAGGGCCACAACGCCGTCGTTTGCCGCGCCGATCCAATTACCCCGGTTGGCGCGGAGCCGTCCACGAAACCCCACCGACCCTCCTTTGAAGAACAGCGCGGTGATATCGTCGGGATTCTTGTCTAGGCGCTTGTCGCACATGTCGATGACGATTTCCAGCTTGCGAAAGAACAGGTCGTCTTGCGATGCATCGTCGTAGTTGCAGAGGATGCGCCACCACTGGACCATCGCCTGGAAGAAGAACCCGGCCGGATGATCGGGGCGGAGTCTGACGACCTCGGCCAGCGTCCCCTCGGCTTTATCGAATTCCAGGTTGTACACCTGGTCGATGCTCGTTTGCAGAAGCTTGTCGACTCCCGGGTCTGCAATCCACTGCGCTTGCAGCACGACCCCGCAGACAGGCAACATTATGCTCACCGCGACCGCAAGCCAAATCAACCGTATTGTACTAAACGATAATGTCCGACCGTCGGACTTCAATATGTGCATTCGCTTTGTCGTAGTGCCTGCTTCAGACCGATCCACGAGTGGTACGGCGAGATGAGCCTCACTGAGGCAGTCCCCATCTGTAGTCAACTTACAGCAATCGAACCGCAACGAACTCCTTCACCCGGTCCGCCGACACGCGTTCCTGTTTCATCGAATCCCGGTCGCGGACGGTGACCGTCTGGTCCTGCAGTGTCTGGGAATCGACGGTGACGCAGAAGGGGGTCCCGGCCTCATCTTGGCGGCGGTATCGGCGCCCCACTGCGCCGCTGTCGTCGTAGAATACCCGGAAATGCGGCCGGAGGTCCGCTTCGATCTTTCGGGAGAATTCCGGCATACCGTCGCGATTCACGAGTGGAAATATGGCCGTCTTCACCGGCGCGAGCTTCGGATGGAGGCGCAGGACGACGCGCTGTTCCGTCCCCCCCTCCCCCGTGGGGGCATCTTCTTCGCGGTACGCATCGACCAGGAACGCCATGAACGAACGGCTCGCGCCGGCAGACGTTTCGATCACAAACGGCGTAAAGCGCTCTTTCGATTCCTCGTCGAAGTATTTCATGTTCTTGCCGGAGAATTCTTCGTGCCGCGAAAGGTCGTAATTCGTCCGGTTGTGCACGCCTTCGATCTCTCCCCATCCGAACGGGAATTCGTATTCGATGTCGTAGGCATCCTTGGCGTAATGGGCGAGCTTTCCCTTGGGATGCTGGTGCCAGCGCAATTTTCCCGGCGTCATTCCGAGTTCGTTGAACCACGTGAGCCGTTCGGACCTCCAGTATTCGAACCACCGATCGTCCGTCCCGGGTTTGACGAAGAACTGCATTTCCATCTGCTCAAATTCACGCGTCCGGAATAGAAAATTCTTCGTGTTGATCTCATTCCTGAACGCCTTGCCGATCTGGGCAATGCCGAACGGCAGCTTCTGGCGGGAGGCACTCTGCACGTTCAGGAAATTCACGAAGATGCCTTGCGCAGTTTCCGGCCGCAGGAACACGACGGCTGATGAATCCTCCACCGGTCCGACGAACGTCTTGAACATCAGGTTGAATTTCCGGGCTTCGGTGAACGATCCCTTCGCGCCGCAATTGGGGCACGTCACTGACGCGATAACCTTCGCACTGCCGGCATCTGTCGACGTAAGCGCGGCGTATGCTTCCTCGATCACCGAATCCTTCTGCTGGCCGTCGAACTTTCCCGGTTCGATATCGCGAAGGGCCTCCTTTTTCTTCTTCAGAGACAATTCTTCAACGATGATATCGGTACGATACCGCGACTTGCACTTCTTGCAATCGACCATCGGGTCGGTGAAATTTTCGACATGACCGGAGGCTTCCCAGACCCGCGCGTGCATGAGAATCGACGCATCGATTCCCTCGACGTTTTCCCGGTAGGTCATGTTCTTCCACCAGGCCTGCTTCAGGTTGTTGAGCATTTCCACGCCCAGCGGACCGTAGTCCCAGCAGCCGTTGAGCCCGCCGTAGATCTCGGAAGACTGGAAGACGTACCCGCGGCGTTTCGCGAGCGAAACTACCTTCTCCATCAATTTTGGGTCGTTGGGCATGGACTAATCAAGATAGACTTAACGAGGGTGGAAACGGAAAAGTGCAAAGATCAAACGGAAATGAAAAGGAGAGCGCATGAACTGCAGCATACTTGGAGCAGCAATTCTCGGGAAGTTTCTTTTTTCCTTTTTCCACTTCATTTCTCTTTATCGTTTTCTTCTTTATGTTTCTTCAGCGTCCCTTGAACACCGGCTTCCTCTTTTCTAGGAATGCCGCAGTACCTTCTTTGAAATCCTCCGAACTACAGCATAGACCGAACAGGCTTGCCTCGACCTCGAGGCCGTCCGTGAGATTCGTTTCTTGCGAGACATGAACCGCTTTGAGTGCGAGACGGATTGCGAATTGTCCTTTGGATACGATCTTCTTCGCCATTTCCCTGCATGTGTTCTTCAACTCCGCGGGTGGGACGACCTTGTTGACCAGTCCGATGCGCAAAGCCTCCAGAGCATCCACCGGATCGCCGGTGAGGATCATCTCCATCGCCTTCCCTTCGCCGACGAGGCGCGCCAGGCGCTGGGTCCCTCCGTACCCCGGAATGACACCGAGATTCACTTCGGGCTGGCCGAACTTTGCGTTCTCCGCGGCAATACGAATGTGGCACGCAAGCGCAAGCTCACAGCCTCCGCCAAGGGCGTATCCATTGACGGCCGCAATGACCGGCTTTCCGAGGTTCTCAATCGCGGCAAACACCGCTTGTCCGCCTGCCGCGAACTGCTTTCCGCTCTCTTTGTCCAGCGACGTCAGTTCGCCGATATCCGTGCCGGCGACGAACGCCTTTTCACCCGCTCCCGTGACAATGACTGCATCTACTGCAGCGTCGGACTTAAGCTTTTCGAACAGCTCACCCAGTTCCTTCTTTGCGGATATATTGAGGGCGTTAAGCTTGTCCGGACGATTGAGAGTGACGGTACAGACGCGATCCGTTGTTTCGACAATGAGCGTTCGGTATTCCATCGGAGATTCCTGGAGTATTCGAGTTGAAAGATGTGCGTTCGGGACCGCACCGGGAGCTGTGGAAATTCCCCCCTTACCGCTTGACCGCTGCCTTCACCGCGCGTGCGGTCTTCGCTGTGATCCTTTTCCCCTGGACACCCTGCCGCGCGGTCTCAGACACCAGCGCCTCGAACAGATTCTCCAGATGCGGCGCGTGGCGGCGGATCGCCCGTGCGTGGCGACGGAGCACCTCGACGCCTCCGCGCATGACGGGACCCGTCAATGACGCCCGCGGACCCTTGACAAGCGCATTTCGGAGACTCGCGTTCACGAGAGGTTTAAACGGTCGCAGTCCCTGCCCGATCCGCAGGCTCCTGGCGATCTCTTCGACCACGCCCACAAGAGCCACGGAGTAATTTGAGGCAAATGTACAGGCGAGATGATACAGAATTTTTGCCTCTTTCGGAACGCGAAATGGATGACATCCGAGCGATGTAACGAAACGCGACACCCAGCGTTCTTCAGCCCGCGACCCTTCAAGTCCGAACCAGATGCCGCTCAGCGTCGCAAGTCTATCGCGCGGCGAAACATCCGGCGGGAATGATTGCACCGGATGCATTGAACAGACTTTGTGCCCAAGTTGTGCCAGGGGCAAGAGCACTTCCGAGGTCAGTGAACCCGACGTGTGGACGAATCTCGTTGATACGGGAAAGAGCCGGACCGCGGTCAGGTTCTTGACCAACGAAGACAGCCGGCCGTCGGGGACAGTGAGCACGACAAGATCGACCTTCGAAAGGTCAAGAGGTCGAGGTGGACGCCCGAATACTCGCTCCGTCCCGAACGGCTTTCCGCCGACCAGTCGCGAAAGCTTCCGGGCCGATACAACTGAGCGGCTTCCGACCGCCGCAATGTGGTGTCCGTGCTTCCGAAAAAGAAGCGCCAGACCAGTGCCAACAGGTCCGGCGCCGATGACGACAATGGAAAGGCGCTCGAAAGACATTCAGAATAGGTTGGGGCGGTTGGAAGAATCGTGATTACTTTGTTCCCAGCACTGCAGCCATGTATCCGACGACCGCCGACTTGTCTCCAGTTATGTCGCCGGAATTGCAATACCGAAGCACATGCGCCGCATTTGCGCCAAGGAGCGACGCGGCAAGCATTACGGCCACAATCGGACCGCCGCCGCACGCTTCCACTGCCTCCGTTTCCAGCAACAGGATCAGGTCCTTGGGGCGGAACAAATTCACCTTGTCGACGAGGAGGCTGTCGATCTTCACCGCTTCATCGTACGGGTGGTAGTGCGACAGATCGGACGAGGCAATGAGGACCGCGTTGCGTCCCCTCATTGTTTCGGCGAGCGCTTCCGCGAGGTTTTCGCATGCCTCCGCCCCCTGGTCCCCCATGGTGATGGCGACGATCCTGGCGCCCGGCCGAATGCATTGGAGAAACGGGACCTGCACTTCGAGGGCGTGCTCCGTTCGATGGCCGGCGACGGAGTCGACCAATCCGTGGCCTTTCTTCACCAACGCCGCGGCAAGGTCTTTGTCGACATCCATTTCTCCCAGTGGCGTCGCATAGGCGTCCCCCGGAAAGACATTCAGCCCCTTGATGAGTTCCCGGTGACTTGGCCCAATCAGAACCGCTGTGTCGAATTCCCGCTTGGACAGGGCGTTGAAACTGCAGGCCGCCGTGAACCCCGAATACATGTATCCCGCGTGCGGCGCAATGACTGCCGAAAGACCTTCCCCCGACCCCTTTGTGTGCTCCGCGGCTGCATCGAGCATTGTCTCAACCTCGCGCCGCAACGCTCGAGCATTGGACGTATAGAACAGGCCAGCAACTGCCGGAGGACGCACGCTGCGAGAAGGGGTCATGGTGCGGCGGGGAGGAGATCCGCCTCAGAAAAATGTTCTGTGGCAAAACTATACATTTTTGTCCCCGGGCGCCTCCACATCCCCTTGTCGAGTCCGGCCTTCTGGCAGCAATGTCCCAGAAACTGTTCAGCTGTCCATCCGTACTCTGTTGCAACTTCTGGCAGCAGCAGTCCGTGCCTCCCGACTGCCTCGATCATGACGCCATGAGTCCCGACCGACACTTCACCAGGACTGCTGATCGGGCGCAGGGGTGTAAGGACCGAAATATCGATGGTCAGTAGCGGCACTTCTTGCGCGACGACCGGTTCGAACCTCGGGTCTTCGATCGCGGCCTTGACGGCAAGTTCTTCGACTGCGTCTGCCACGGACTCCAGAGGCTGTACATATCCGATACATCCTCGCAGTTCGTTGTTCTCGCGTAACGTAACGAACACGCCGCGCATGTCCTTTCGCAAACGATCGGGAACGGCCGGCGCTTCCGACCGCAATCCGCTCCGTTGCGCAATTACATGGCGGGCGAGACGCAGAAGTGTCCGCCTCTCTTCCAGTGTAAGGACGCCCTCGTCCATCGAAAGCAAGTTAATCACGCCGCGCATGACATTCAAGAAACCGTCTGCACGTTTGCTTCTGGCAGGGTCGGTACCTATATTGCCGTCGATTTTCAAGGGATTTCACTCGTGTCACTAATGATAAGCATCTCCGGCATCCGGGGCATCGTTGGCTCGTCGTTGACGCCGGAGGTGATCATCAAGTATGCTTCGTCGTACGCTGAGTACTGTAACCGCGGCCCCATCGCCATAGGTAGGGACGGCCGCGTGACGGGCCGTTCCATTGCACATCTCGTTGCATCGACGCTCGTGCAGATGGGTTCCGATGTAACAGCGCTCGGAATCGTTCCAACGCCGACCGTTGCTCTCGCCGTCGAAAAATTGCACCTTGCCGGCGGCATCTCTGTGACGGCCAGCCATAATCCCATGGTCTGGAACGGTCTCAAGTTCCTCGCGCCGTCGGGACTTTTCCTCGACGCCGACGAGAACAGAGCTTTCTGGACGATAGCCGACCGGCCATCGCGTTCGTACGTTTCGTGGGATCATCAGGGACGTCATTCGGCGCACACGCAGTTCCTCGACGCTCACTTGCAGGCGATTCTCGACCTTCCGTACATTCGTCCCAGCGACATTCGCGCGCGTCGATTGAAAGTCGTCCTCGACTGTGTCAATGCTTCGGGCGGGATGATCGTGCCGCAACTTCTCCGCGAATTGGGATGCACAGTCGTGGAGATGAATTGCGACGTTTCCGGGATCTTTGCGCATACACCCGAGCCGGTGCCGGAGAACCTGGGAGACCTGGCGCAAAGAGTGCGCGACGAACATGCAGACCTCGGACTTGCAGTAGACCCGGACGCCGACCGACTGGTCGTCATCGACGAACGTGGAATACCCATCGGAGAAGAATACACGATCGCGACCGTTGTGGAATTCGTCCTCCGGAAGGAATGGGAAGCCGGCCGTCGTGATCATACCGTGGTCGTAAACCTGTCGACAACCCGCGCGGTCGACGACATCGCCAAACGTTACGGGGCCACGTGCCTGCGGACGCCCGTGGGCGAGATCAATGTGGCCAAGAAAATAAAGGAAGTCGGCGCGGTGGTGGGCGGAGAAGGGAGCGGCGGCGTCATCGTCCCAGCCGTGCATACGGGACGGGACGCCATGGTTGGCGCCGGCCTGCTGCTTCAGTCGCTGGCCGAGTCCGGCGGCACCATGTCAGCCCTGAAATCGACGCTGCCGCAATACTCGATCACCAAAGGCAAGGTCGAACGGACGCAAGGCTCTCCCGACGGCATTTTTCAAAGGCTCGCAGACGAATATTCAGCCACGTCGCGCATAACCAAAGACGACGGATTGAAGATCGACCTGGCCGATGCATGGGTGCATCTACGGACATCCAACACGGAACCGATTATCAGGATCATCGCCGAAGCGCCGGAAAAATCGCGTGCGGACGAGTTGGTGAAGACATTCACGCAGAAGATCGCCAAATAAACGAAACTTTATGATCCTTTCCAAAGTCATCGGCACGATCGTCTCCACGCAAAAGAGTCCGGCGCTCAAGGACCACAAGTTGCTGATTGTTCAGCCGATCGACCTCAATGGAGCGTTCACGGGACGTGAAATGTTGGCGATTGACCGCGTCGATGCGGGTGTGGGCGATGTTGTGCTTGTCCTGCAGGAAGGCGCAGGAGCGCAGCAGATCCTTCAACGAAAGGACGTCCCCGTCCATACGGTGGTTGTGGCCGTTGTAGACGGCATGCACTTGGAAATGCCTGGTGAGTAGGATGTACTGAGTGCGGAGCTCGGAGAATGATTGTGGCGCCAGTGCTCAGTGGTGAGAGGGGAGAAAGATTGTAGAGCCATCGTCCTGCACGTAGTGCGGAATTCCGAGAAAGATCTTCCGCGGTGTGCATCACGATCCCGCGTTCTTCCATTCCATAATTCCATTACTCCCGCTTTACGCCTCATCCCCTCATCCCTCTTCCCTCTTCCCTTCTCCCTCATTCCGCATTACGTATCACGTCATTTCCTCTTCCTTCCCTTCCTCCTTGCATTTTTCTCCCACTCTTTAGTATCTTCTCTTAAGTTCCACATGTGAGGGGCAGTTATGGGGCCGTACAATGTACGCGACCTCCTGCGTTTGTTCTGCATACCCGGCGTCGGTCCGCAAAAATTTCGCGCACTCGTCAACCATTTCGCCGATCCGGCGCGTGTTCTGAGCGCGTCTCCGCGTGAACTCATTCGCGTTCCGAAGATCGAGCGGTCACTCGCCTCATTAATCGCACGGCACGACGGATCGGCATTCGCCGATGATCAATTGAAGAGACTGAACCGGACCGGTGGAGAGATCATATCCATCTGGGACTCCCGGTATCCTGAACTCCTGAAGCGTATCTACGACCCTCCGGTCATCCTCTTCGTGCTTGGGAGTGTGTTGCCTGAAGACGAGCGGTCGGTGGCTGTCGTTGGAACCAGGTCGCCCAGCGCATACGGTCTTCGCGTCACGGCAGACATTGCCTCCGGACTTGTGCGCGCGGGGGCGACCGTGGTCAGCGGGCTCGCGCGAGGCATCGATACGGCCGCACATGCGGAAGCGCTCAGCGCCGGCGGAAGGACGATTGCCGTCATCGGATCCGGGCTCGATGTTCCTTATCCGCCGGAAAATCGCAGGCTGCTTTCGCGCATTGCCGATCGCGGAGCGATCCTTACGGAGTTCGCCATGGGTGAAAAGCCGGACCCGGCCTATTTTCCACGGCGCAACAGGATCATCAGCGGAGTTTCACGAGGGACCGTCGTCGTCGAATCGGCGATCGACGGTGGAGCGATGATCACCGCTTCGGCTGCGCTCGACCAGAACAGGGAAGTCTTCGCAGTGCCCGGACCGCTCACAAATCCGCTCAGCGTTGGGCCGCACACGCTCATTCGTGACGGACGGGCCAAGCTGATCACGGGTGTGGAAGACATACTGACAGAATTCCGGGGCGTTTTTTCGCCGGCGGCCGATGTGCCGAAACACGTACCTCAGAACCTGACGTTGTTCGAGCGCACGGTGCTCGACGCGATCGACGGAGATCCCGTCCACATCGACGTCATTGCGGAACGATCACGACTCGGCCCGGGTGACGCGCTGGTGGCATTGTTGGGGCTGGAGTTCAAAGGCTGCGTACGACAACTGCCGGGGAAATACTTTGTGAGGATGTAGTTGAGGAACAGGTCGCCCCTACGGGGCTTTGTCCTTTCTGCTTATGGCGTGTCTACAAACAGTGCAGCCCCTAACGGGGCGACCCAGGGGTATATCGTTGAAGACCGATTTGAAGAGATTAACCCTAGAGAACCTCAATTCTTGTAGCTCCGTAGGAGCATCCTGTACTTCAGCGCGGGCCGTTCAGGATGAGTCCCGTAGGGACGACCTATTTGTAGGCATATACAAGCCAAGATCTTCTAGCTCCGTAGGAGCGTCCTGTTCTTC
>Ga0155966_1087_pt3 | contig 51831 bp, 40 predicted proteins | sample RifCSPlowO2_02_FD_107620 | JGI IMG/M metagenome (GOLD analysis project Ga0155966, IMG submission 107620) | Ignavibacteria bacterium RIFCSPLOWO2_02_FULL_55_14 | reverse complement strand
TGAAACACTCCTGGAGAACCTCAAAGCTTCGGTCGGCGATCAGATCGTCGTTCTGGCGCAAGGTTTTGACGGATCTCTCGGAAATTTGCGGTTCACGATCGTCGGCTCGGTCCGGACCGGCATGCCGCAATTCGATCGGGCGGCCGTATTCGTGGGAATCGATACGGCGGGGGAACTCCTCGTCATGTATGGAAGGGTCCAGGTCATCGCCCTGCGATTGGAGGACCTGGAGGACATTCCGGCGGTCGCGGCCGACCTTCGGTCGTCGCTGACGGGGAAAGGACTCGTCGTCCTTCCCTGGAGCGGCGTCATGAAGGACCTTGAACAGGGCATCGAAATGGACAGCGTCAGCGGTCTGCTGACGCTCGGCATCCTCATCGTTGTCGTGGCCTTCGGGATCACGAACACCGTGCTGATGTCCGTCACGGAACGGTTCCGCGAGTTCGGGATCATCCTGTCCCTTGGCATGCCGCAGCACAAGCTCGTAACGCTCGTCCTTCTGGAATCGACCGCCATTATCGGCATCGGGCTCGCGTTGGGAAACCTCTGCGGGCTCGGCATCAACGCCTATTTCGTCGCGAATCCCATCGTCTTCACGGGCGACTTCGCAGAGATCTACGAGGTCTACGGATTCCTGCCCCGCATCGAGTCGACGCTCCGTCCTTCCATCTTCATCAATATGACTCTCTCGATTGTTGTCGTGTCCCTGGTAGCGATGTTGTATCCCGTGTCGAAGGTTGTCCGTCTCGAACCGTTGAAAGGGATACGATACACATGATGACCTTCCGGTTGGCATGGCGGAATCTGTGGAGGAATCCACGGCGGTCTGTCGTGGTCCTCTCCTCGCTTGTCGTCGGCGTCGTGGCTGCCGTGGTCATGGACACCGTGAGCAGGGGAATGGTCCAACAAGTCTTGGAGAACCAGATCGGCTCGCACGTAGCGCACATCCAGATCCATCGGAAAGGATTCCACGAAAATCCGGAGATCCGCAGCACGGTTCCCGATGCGGACAAGGTCCGGAAAGTGCTCACCGGAACGCCGGGCCTGCGCGCGTTCAGCGAGCGGGTTGTTTCCTTCGGACTTCTCAGCGGGGCCGCAACGTCGTCGGGTGTCTCGCTCATCGGTGTCAATCCGGAAGCGGAAAAGAAGATAACGACGATCAGCGCTTCGATCACTAAAGGGCGTCAGTTGTCGGGACATCCGAACGAGGTCCTTATTGGTGAGGCGTTGGCCGAGAAAATGGGTGTCGGCGTGGGCGATAAGCTCGTCGGAATGTCTTCTGCGACGGACGGGCATGTCGGCTCGGAAATGTTCCGGGTCGCGGGGTTGTACAAGACCGTGAGCTCGGAATTCGACAAATCGTTCGTGTTCGCTCCGCTGCCGAACATTCAGCAGGTGCTCACGCTGGGATCGGAGGTGTCGGAATTTGCGATACTCCTGGATGATCGGGAACGGGTGGAGGAGGTGCAATCGCGGCTGAAGAGCGAGTTGGGTGGTGCGTATGAAGTCCTCACCTACGCCGAGATTCTTCCGATTCTCGTCATGCAGGTGGAGGTCACCGCGCAGTCGATGGTAATCTTCTATGCGATCATCGGGTGCGCGCTGATCTTTGGGATCGTGAATACAATGCTGATGTCGGTGTTCGAGCGTATCCGCGAGTTCGGAGTTCTGAAGGCCGTCGGCATGAAAGACGGCCGATTATTCCGCATGATCGTCCTCGAAGCGTCGTTGCTCGGCATTCTTGGGACCGTCATCGGTTTTCTTCTGGGATACGCGATCTATCTCTGGCTGGCGAAGGATGGTCTGGACCTGAGCGCGTTCTCCGAAGGACTTGAATCATGGGGCGTTGGAGCGGTCGTGTATCCCCTATTGACGTGGGATGTACTGGCAAACGCATTGATCGTCATTCCATTGTTCGCAGTTCTTGGCTCGCTGTATCCGGCGTATAGGGCGGTGAAGCTGGAGCCGGTGAAAGCGATGAAATACGTGTGAAAGATGTAGGTGTGGAGACGGGTGAATAGTGAATGGTGAATAGACAATAGGAAACCGTTTTGTAAATCTGTAGCTAGTGAAGTTCCAACCGGTTTGCTATTGACCATTCTCTATTCTCTGTTTTCTATTCTCCATTTACCGACCTACCGCATTTAGACAATGGAAATCATCCGCACAGAATCCCTCCACAAAACCTACTCCGAAAACGGAGTCCCGGTCCATGCGCTGCAGGGGATCGATGTCAGCGTGCAGAGCGGGGAATTTCTCGTGATCGCAGGTCCATCCGGGTCTGGAAAGACGACATTGCTCAACCTCATCGGCGCACTCGATAAGCCGTCGTCCGGACGCATCCTCTTTGAACAGGAGGACCTCGCATCGAAGTCGAAATCCGAGCTTGCGAGTCTTCGATTGAGGAAGATCGGGTTCATTTTTCAGGCCTATAACCTCATTCCCGTCTTGACGGCGATTGAGAACGTGGAATTTACGATGATGCTCCTCTCCGTACCGGAAAAAGAACGCCGCGAACGCTCGCTCAGCGTGCTGAAGGAGCTGGGTATTGCCGAGCTTGCTGATAAGCGGCCCAATGAAATGAGCGGCGGACAGCAACAGCGGGTTGCGATCGCCCGCGCGATCGTCACGAACCCTTCGCTGATGCTGGCGGACGAACCGACGGCGAACCTCGATTCCGCCACGGGGGCGGCGCTCCTTGACCTCATGGAGCGCATGAATAAGCAGCGGAACATCACGTTCATCTTCTCTTCCCACGATCCACAAGTGATTGAACGCGGAAGGCGAGTACTGCTTCTCCATGACGGCCGCGTACAATCCGATTCGGCTTCGCGGTAAAAAGAACTCACGCAGAGACGCTGAGACGCAGAGAACGCCATGAATAATGGATCCATTCTTTCATTGCGAACTTTGCTCTCATTGCGTCTTTGCGCGATGTCTTGTATCACAGCTCTTCCCTCTTTACTTACCGCCCAGCCGGCGCTGGAATTCTCCGGCTACGTCGTCCAATTTCCCGTGTATCAGCGCTTGGACGCAGCGATCGCCCAGCTTTCCGGCATCTCCCGCGACCAGACTGTGGATGCAACGCGAGTGCGGCTACGGCCTTCTCTTTCCTGGGGAGAGAACTCGTTCTTTATGCTTGAGCATGAGGTCAGCGCCGCCTACACGTTTAACACACTGGGATTGCTGAGCTCTCCGACCGCTGCACGCCGGCAGTTGGTTGACCTCTCCTGGGACCTTACCACGGGGTCCCGCTGGTTTATCCGTCACTTTGTGGACCGAATGTATCTCCGAATGTCCTTCTCCTCAATGGAAGTAACGGTGGGACGACAGCGGATCGCGTGGGGTTCGGGAAGAGTCTGGAATCCGACCGACCTGTTCAATCCGATCAGTCCGACAAGTTTCAGCAAAGTGGAGAAGGACGGTGCGGATGCGGTCGTGGCGAAAACTACGCTCGGTCAATTCAGCGACGTAACGGTGGTATGGAATCCGCAGAAGGACCAGTCCGCGAACGTTGGCATTCGCGCGAGGACAAATTTTGAAGGATACGACCTTGCGGGGATCGCGGGAGTGTTTGACTCCCGGACAACGTTTGGTGTCGACGCCGCGGGGAGCGCATTCGACGCGGGACTCCGCTTCGAAATGCTCTTCTCGGCGAACATGATCGCCTTCAACAACAACTATCTCCGTTGGATCTTCGGCGTTGACAACCAGTTTACCGAGCGGCTGTATGCGCTGTTTGAAATGCAGTTCAATGGAGAGGGACGGAAGGACAAGCTCAGATACGACATCCAGCGGCTGTTGCGGGGGGAGATATTGAACGTGGCGAGACACTATGGAACGGTCCAAGCCTCCTACCTGATTCACCCGCTCGTCACTGTCACCGGCTCATGGCTTCAGAACTGGACGGATGGCAGCGGATACTACGGCGGTGGGGTGCAGGTGAGCATGACGAACGAAGTGGCGGGAGCGCTTGGAATACAATTGTTTCACGGAGGGATGTTAACGGAGTACTGGTACTTCCCGACGACGGTGTATGCAAGGGCAGATGCGTATTTTTGAAGAAAAGATAGCCGCAAAAGGGCGCAAAAGAGGAGATGCGGGATGCGGGAAGAGGGATGAGGGATGGGGGATGAGGAAAGAGGAGAGAGGATAGAGGATTTGGGAGTGGGCGGGGGCAGAAGCATGGCTGCTGAAGAGCAATCGTTCTTCAATCCTCAATCATTATTCCAGCCTCTCGATGACCACGAAAGCTACAACTGTGCTTTCTGAGTGTGAGAGCGTCAGGTGCACCCTGTGACCCTCCAGCAGTTTCGCAGTCTCGTTCTTCAATCCCACCTTTGGCGCTCCTGAGGGATCGTTCAGAACCTCCACGTCTTTCCAGCGAAATGTTCCACTCCAACCGGTTTCGAGTGCTTTACTGACCGCTTCTTTCGCCGCAAATCGCGCTGCATAGTTCTCGTACGGCCGCGGCTTGCGGTCGCAGTAGTCGATCTCCGCTTCCGTGAACACACGCCGGCGGAAGGCGTCGCCTTGTTCGACGAGGGTTTCTTTCATTCGTTGTATGTCGACGACATCGACGCCGATACCGCGGATCATTAGGGATATATAGAAGAAGTGATCATAGAAAGTCGCGTTTGGCGCTTGTCAGAAGACGGGACACAAAAGCACCAATGGACAAATGGCAAACAACAAATAAGGACCAAAGGCTTTCAGTGTGGATCAGTGTTCAAAGAACCAAAAGTGCCGGTCCGTTGAATGTACCCCAACTCTATCCTCACCACAGCTTGAGGAGATCTACCACGGCCCGGCGCGAGATCGGCGATGTTCTGTACTGCTCCCCAATATTCAAGACAGATTTTGGTGGTCTGAGATTTAGAGTTCAGGCCGCCTGGTTGACCGGCTCTTGACGCGACGTTAGTTGTTCGAACTCTACCGGGCTCAGCTCCCCGAGCGCTGAGTGCGGATACTCGGTGTTGTAGAACGTGATCTGTTGGGTAACGACCTCGATGGCTTCGGTGATGGTGTCGAACTCATAGGGCCAGATGGCGTCTTCTTTGATGGTTCGGATGACCCGCTCAGTCTCGGCATTGCCCTTCGGGTTGTTGTAGGACGTCGTGACGTGGTTCATGCCGAGCGTTTCCAGTTCTTTCTCATACTTGCCGCTGGTGGGCTGTGAGCCGTTATCACTCATCAGGTTCAAGCCGTAGGCCCGAGTCCCGAGGGGGCATTCATTCTGCACGGCCATATGAAGCGCTTGGAGCCAGAGGTCCGTGTTGGGTATACGGCCAAAGCTAAAGCCGGCGATCTTGCGGCTATACCAGTCAAGAACGATTACCAGGTAGACCCAGCCGACAGTATTGACGTAGAACTTCGTCATGTCGGTGCCCCACCATTGATTCTTCCGTGTGGCTCGGGGCTTGGTCGTCTGCGGTGTTCGCTTGGCCTTGTAGCGCTTGACATCGACCAACAGTGCCGAGAGCTTCATCAGCCGACGGATGCGCTTGCGTGCCAAGGGCATATGCAGCCGCTTTTTGAGCAATGCCCGGACTCGCCGGTATCCCCAAGCCGGGAAGCGGAGCTTGATCTCTTTAATACGCTCCAGTAACTGCCGATTCTGCTCGGACTCGGTCTTTGCCTGAACCACAGGCGCTTTCTGCGTCCGATAGTATGAGCTCCGAGGGATCTGCAAGATCTGGCAGACCGTGTTCACTCGAAGGCCTTCAGCGACGAAGCCATCGATGAGCTCATGGTCGGGCATCAGTGGAGATTCAAGTTTTTTTTAAGTACGCGTATCTCCACCGATTGCTGACCGATGACGCGTTCCAGTTCCTCGATCCGGGCTTTGTCGGCTTCTGAGCCCTTGGCCTGACCGTTGCTCAGCAGGGCCTGTTTACCCCCTTCGAGGAACTTGTCGCGCCACTTGTAGAACGTCGTCTGTGAGATACCATGCTTGCGGCACAGGTCGGCGATTGACGCCTCCGGTCGCAGGCTTTCCAGAACCACCGAGAGACGCTCTTCAGCGCTCATTTGTGAGGGCTTTCCCATGACACAGTTCTCCTTGAGTATAGGCACAACATTGTAAGAGAATGTGTCGCTGTCAAGAACCGGCGTCTCCAGACCGCCCTTTCCCCCAGCACGGCGGTCTGGAAGGGAAGAACTCTCAATCAGTCATCTGTCTCAGTTTCATGGGGAGCAGTATAGTTCACACAGCCCCGATCTTCTCTTCCTTCAATTCCGGCACATTTCCATTTCTCTCTAGTGTTTGTCAACTCTCCAAGTGTCGGAATTGCTGCAAGGAGGTCCGGGACTTATAGACGCTGCGTTTTCCAATGAGGTCCAGGACGTACAAAAGCGATCCCGTTCCATACTACAATTGAGGACATCCTTCTTCCTCCTTCCGATCTCGCGCAACCTTTCTTTCTGCCACTTTCTTTCATAAAGAAAGTGGCAAAAAAGAACATTACACCTGGAGATAGATTCAATTGGAGATTTTCAATGAGCAGCCCACCCGGATCTTTAAACCTTTGCCTCCGGATAAAGTCGGAGGCAAGTCAGACTAAAACGGTTCAAGCATTTTCCTTCTTCACAATCCTCACTACATCAAACACATCATCCACGTCATAATCCGCATGCGACACCAGCGTTCCAAACGTGTCCCCATATCGTGCAAACACCGTCTTCATCCCCACCTTTGTTGCCCCCACCACGTCTCTCTCCGCCCAGTCTCCCACCATCAACGCCTCGTGCGGCTTCACTTTGAGCAGTGCGAGGACCTTCTTGAACGGCACCGGACTGGGTTTTCGCTTTCTCGTGTCGTCGAATGTCACCACGGCGTCGAACAGATGATGCAGGTTTAAATATGTCAGCCGCAGCCAAGCCTCTTTTGCGGGGGCGTCGGATACGACGCCAAGCCGAACATCCATTTTCGCCAACTCCATCAGCGTCATCGTAACATGCGGATACGTGACGAGCGCGGCTTCACGCGCCCTCCGGTAGGAAATAACGCCCGCGGAGAGGATCTTGTAGTCGATCTTTTTGAATTGCGTGTAAAGGAGCTCATCGAACACACTCTGAAACTCCATGCCCCGCTCTTTGTAGATGGCGTCCACACGCGACCGGATCTCCTCCACCGAAAGCGCCAACCCGGCATCCCGCATGGCATTGATCGCCGCGCCGATGGCATCGGCTTTCATCTTCATAAAATCGACGAGCGTGTTATCTAGATCAAAAACTACTGCCTTTATCATAGCCGAAGTGGAAAATGAAAAGGGAAAAAAACAAAGAGAAATGAAAGGACGAACAGAAAACTGAAAGTGCGTACTTCGCAGTAGATCTCAAGGTGCCACAGTACGAAGACTGCGCTCAAGAGCGCAGCTATCATCCAGCGGCCATACGAAGGTCGTTTCCTTTTTCTTTTTGCATTTTAATTTCTATTTGTTGTTTTCTACTTTCCTTTTCTTCCAGCGTAATCAATATGGAACGTCACCGCAAGCTCATAACCTTGCATGCCGAGCCCTGCTATGACACCAGTACATGCCGGCGCAATCACGCTAGTATGCCGAAACTCTTCTCTCGCATGCACATTCGTAATATGCACTTCAACGACAGGGATCTTCAATGCGGTGACTGCGTCACGGATTGCATAGGAAGTGTGCGCATACGCGCCGGGATTGATAATGACTCCGTCCGTCATCCCATCCATTCCCTTCTGCAGGGCATCGATCAGCGCCCCTTCGTGGTTCGATTGAATGAACTCGAATTTGACGGAAGGAAACTTGGCCTTAAGGGTATTCTCAAGATCCCAGAGACTCGCGTTACCGTAGATCTCGGGCTGGCGCTTTCCGAGAAGGTTCAGATTGGGGCCATTGATGAGGAGGATGCGCATTGATGTCCCTTGAAATAGAGCTGATTAAAGTCTGAGCAATAATCGGTGAATAGGAAATAGTGAATCGTCAATAGCAAAGCGATTGTGTTAAGGCGCAGTTCGGGAGACCGATCGGATGAGGCCACTTTACGATTCACCCACCCCAGCTCTACACACTCGCTTCCCGATTGTCTATTCACGATTCACTATTCACCAACCTCAGCCATTCTCGGCCTCATAAAATCTTCACCACGACCATAGTCAGATCATCGTGTTGCTCCGCTTTTCCGACGTACTGCCGCATGTCGGCAAACACGCCCTCCAACAGCTCCGGCGCCGGCTTATTGGCGTGCTGTTCGATCGACCGGGCAAGGCGCTCTTCGCCGTATTCTTCCTTCTTCTTGTTCATCGCCTCCGGGAATCCGTCCGTGTTGAACACAAAGAGGTCGCCTGCGTGAAACGGGATCGTTTCTTCCCTGATCGACTTCTCGAAGGCCGGCCCAGGGTCGAGTCCGAGAGCGAGACCCATCGGACTGACCACCTGGGTGTCCCGGGAATACGATTTCCGCATGATGACCGGATTGTGTCCGGCGCGTGCAACGGTCAGCGTCGAATTGAGGGTGTCGAACACTCCGTAGACAAGGCTGATGAACACACCCCGCTCGACATTCTCGTAGAACAGCTTGTTCACTTCGGTGAGCGTCGTGGCGGGGGAATGCGAAACTTTGGCGACCGCACGGAGAAAGCCCTTCGTCAGCGTCATGAAAAAGGCCGCCTGCGTTCCTTTGCCCGACACATCTCCGACGACGACCGCCAGCCTCCCGTCTCCGAGGTCGATGAAGTCATAGTAGTCTCCGCCGACCTCGAGCGCGGGGGCGCACCGTGAGGCGATCTCCAGGTGCGGAACGCTCGGGTTGGACTTCGGCAGGAACGACATCTGCACCGTTCGGGCGATGGTCAACTCGTGTTTCAACCGCTCTCGTTCCGTAATGAACTTCGCGAAGACAGGTGCAATGGCGTCAAAATCGGACTGCTCATGTCTGCGGAACTGCAGCGCGAACCCTCCCGCGATGGACGCAAGCAAGATGACGCCGACTCCGATCGCAGAGTTCTCGTACGTCTCCGGACCGCTGAAGGCCAGCATGGCAGTGTACTTCGACGCCATGAGAACCACCAGGCTCATAAACGCCGTCAGCAGATCGTAGCGGGTGAATGCCCAAATCACGACGAACATGGATATCCCGACAGCAAGAATACTGACCCAGAACGGCGTGAACGACATCACCTTGATGATCGTCATAACCGCCAGCGGAACGCCGATCGTGACGGAAGTTGAGCCGAATCTCTTGTGCACCCATGAGGCAAGGAACATCAGGAAGAACGCCGTGGTGTATGTGTTCTCATAGAACGAATGCGTGACCACGTACGTCGCAGGGCTGATGATGGTGAAGGCCTGGTACGATTCGTCCTCAGAGCGGAAATATTGGACATGCTCCAGAAAACCCGCTCCCGACAATACGGCAAGGATGAGCGCGTAAGCTGTGACTCCAAGCGCCGCGCCCCGCACAAGGGCTGCTCCGATACGGGAATGCAGAAAATGCCCGTGTACCAGCAAGTCGACCGTGACCATCTTGTCTTTCCACACTTCCCGTACGCTCGATTCGCTGGCCGACCACATGAGAATAAGCGCCCCGCCGTAGAACAGCGGTCCCAAAAGAACGGGGAAGATCAATTCCAATCCCGCACCGGGCGAGAGAATGAGGAATAACTCAATACCCATGATCACGCCGGTCGCCACTCCCACGATCGTGCCCGTACGGAAACCGATCTCATACGCCCGGAAGCGCTTGAACGAAATGACGGCAAGAATGACGATAACGATCGAATACAGGACGGCGGCAACGACCCCCATCCATTTCGCGGCGCTGTTTTCCTTGAAGGATTCCGGAACCTCGATCTCCGCAGAAGCTCCGCTGACAACCGATCCCGCAATACTCACTTTCACAGCGACAGGATCTCCCATGACGGAGTTTGTGAACAACCAGGAATACTCGTAGTCCGTGCGCGCCGGTCGTTCAATACGCCGCGGCAGACGCGTTGTGTCGATAATGACGTCTGCGGGTTCGATGCCGACGAGTTCGCGCAGAATACCGAAGTGATCTGTGAGAAACCGGTCCGCGATGTTGCGGGCGGAATCGGCAGAAACGGAGGGAAGGGCGAGTGAATCGGGGATGGTGCGATGGTACGACAGTAGCCGTCCGCGGCCATCCATATGGACGCGGACCTCGCCCCGAAGCCAGGCAGCCACGAGGTCGATGTTTTCTTCCTGGTCCTGCTGACTCTCGAACGAGACATTCACTGCCGATTTTTTTGTCAGACGCACCCGCCAGGTGTAACCGGGGAGTTGCGATCGGAGAAGTTCATTTCCCTCTGCGATGCCGTATTTCTGATGGATCCGACGCGCAACGTCTCTGTCGGAACGGAGTTCGATATGCCGGGGCAGGGCGTCGGCATCCACACCCTCGTTGCGGGCGAGCGTGACGGCGATTGTTCCCGCCTCCTCATCCGTGATGCCCAGGGCAACGTACCCCTCGGGGTCCGTGTCCGGATAGAGGATCGCGACGACACCAATGGCGACAATGAGGACTGCGAGGAAGGGAAGCAACGGACGGACGCGGTCCATGGCGGGCCGGATCAGGCCTTGGCGGCTTTGGACAGCTCGTCTTCGATAAACTCGCGGACGGCGGGCTTGAGATACACTTCATCGACGCCGACTTCGGCGATGGCCTGCGCCACCACGGAGGCTTTACGCGCGGGAGCGAGCTTCTTGTTCACGACAATGAGGCGCTCCTCCTTGAGAATACAGTATCCTCCGTCAAAATCCCCTTTTTCGAACCTGATACCGATGCCGGAGCGGGAAGCGAGCTCTTCAAGCTCTCTTAGCAATTGTTCGGGAGACATGATAAGAATGTACCCTGTGAAAAGCGCAGATACAAGCAAGGGATGGAATAATGGAATGATGGAATGGAAACGAGAGAAAGCAGGATCGCGGAACGCAGGGCGCCAAGCGCATCTCGCAGAATAAGTCCCACAGGGACTTTTTCACCCCATGCTATTGGCTTCAGTCGACAGCATAGCCACCCAAAAAAGCTCAAAGCCCGCTTCCTCGCACCTTCAGTAGCTTTACGCCTGCCAATTTCATCGTTCTAACTTGTCCAACTCACCCTCTATCTTCTCCTCCAGAGATAGCTCCCAATCGTAATCATCGAATTTCAGGGCTCGTTCAAACGAGCGCCGCGCTTCGGCCGTCCTTCCCATCCGGGCATATGACTGACCCAGACGATACAAAGCGTGCGGCTCTGTCCACGATTCCCGTTTTGGATGCAGCATGAGGATCAATGGCGCTGTCCGGATCACTTCGGCATCTTCCCCGCAGGAATACAATGCATGCACCATGCCGTACATCGCAGACGCGCGGCGTTCGACGTCGCCTTCCGAAGCGGACACAGCCGCTCGGTACAGCTCGACTGCGGAGGCGAACTTGCCGACCTGTGCATCATTCCCCGCAACGACCATGGCAATATCGGCGTCATTCAGCGGCTCACGGAGCCAGGTCTGCGCTCGTCGCCAGTAGACGGACTCCCAGGGTTTGCCCTGATCCGTAGTGGCTTCCATGCGCCGCCAGGTTTCCACTGCTCTCTGCCTGTTGCCAAGGATTTCATAGGAGATCCCGAGACGGTAGTACACAAAATTCATGATGTTCTCGGTATTCTCCGACTTGGCGATGTGTTCCTCCCAATGCCGTGCGGCCCGGGCGAAGTCGTTCTTTGCATACCAGGCGGCCGCAAGCGTGCTGTGCGCGTATTCGTCCCCCATCCTGACCTTCAACCGATCGTTGATGGCGATCGCCTTTTCGCCGTACACGATCGCACTGTCGACATTGTCCCGGCGGAGTTCCCAGGTGGCATATGTAACGACAAACAGAGAATTGTCCGGGTATCGATCCAGGAGGCGGCGCATGTACGAATATGCTTCATCAAATCGATCTTCGAAAAAGCAGAATTGGGCGTAATAGAACGCCGCCTCCGTGCGCGTGTAGACGCCGCTGTCCGCCGCAACCTTGATCATCGCGAGACCTCCTTCGCGGTCTCCTTCAAAACCGAGCAAACCCAGGACCCACGAATACGAACGCGGAATTCGGGAGATGAGATAGGAAAAAAGTCCGAACCCAAGCTGCGCGTCCACGGACCGATGAACGCCGGTCGCTGCTTCGCGCAGGAGGTTGTATCCTTTCCGTCCGTCCCACACCCCGCTCAGGACGCTGCCATCGCGCTGGTAAGCCAATCCGCGATAACCGTAGATGCCGCCGAGATAGAACTTTGCGTTCAGGTCGTTCGGATCATTGTCGGCCATCGTTTCCGCCTTTTCGATGACGGTCTCCGACAGCTCGAAGAATGTATCATACGCCCGCCGGTTTCGCGTCAGTTGAAACACATAGAAATGGACCATGCTCTTGAAGAACCAGCCGCGGGGATCGTCGGGGGCTATGCGGATGACCTCTTCGAATGTTCGCTCAGACTTATCGAATTCAAGATTGTAGAGCTGATCGATGCCTTCGACGGTCAGCGCATGGACACGCGGCCAGTCGGGAGATTGCGCGGCGGCGGGAAAGCTGAAGAAGAGTATGAAGAGAAATACGCGCATTGAAGGTGAAGCAGTCAATTTCCAAGTTCTGGTAAAGAGCTACTCAGTCGAAGCTCCTCTCATCATCCAGTTCCGATTAATCAACCTCATCCCAAGCAGCTATCCATCAGACCGGCGCGAGATCGGCGAAATTCACACAGCCTCGATCTTCTATTCCTTCAACATTTAGAATTCATTATTTACTCTTTTCTTTTCTCCGCTCCACCACCGCTGAAATCTATCTCCGGTCCAAAAGGTCACCGCGCAAAACGCCACGCCGCCGAAGAGGTCAATGACATAATGATACCGCAGATACACCGTCGCAATGAACAGAAGCGAGGCCATGACCGTGATGAACACCCGCGACTTCAGTTTGTATCGGAACGCCAATATGACCGTGATCAACGTCAGTTGGGTGTGACCGCTGGGAAACACGTCACGCTGGACGTAATCCTGAGGATTGGGAAGATGTGCGGGAATGGATTCGCCGGCGTTGATAATCTTCCGCATCGTGTCCGTGAGCCATAGGCCGGGAAGATCGTTTCCGAGCAAGGCAAAGTCATGCAACGTGAAACGCGGACCGACGCCGGGCATCAAGAAATAGCCGAGATACGACAAATAGAATCCGTATACGATCATGAATGCGGCGTGGTCGAAATCCCCGATCGGAAGCCGGCGATAGATCTCGACGCCCAGCACAATGAAAAGGATATAGTAGGAAAAATAGGCGATCTGAAGGATCTCCGTGAGCAGGGGATGGGCAAACTGCGAAATCCAGACGGTCGGGTCGACGCCGAACATCGCCCGGTCGATGGCGATGAAGACATGATCGTAATCGATCGGATGGATCGGCCGGACCATGAGATAGATCTGCTTGAAGACAAGGAGCACGATCGGATAACAATACCATCGATGGAATCCGATCCAAAGCCTCGTTGGCTTTCTTTCCGCCTGGCGGGCAAGCGCCAAGATGCACCCGACGCCGACCAGGTCGACAAGCACGAGCCAGGGCCAAACATCAAGTCGGGCAGAAAAGACGAGGCAAAGAAGAATGAGGAACGAAAGGAAGCCGATGGAAACGACGTCCAGCGGGGTTAGAAGCTTACGAAGCATGGGCCATGTACTAGGTAGAGCATTGGAAAAAGATTCTGTCCACTAAGGAACACAAATGCGAACGAAGGGCCACGAAGAAAGAGAAAGGTCATAAGAATCGAACAGCGAAGATTAGGAATAGAAAACAGGGGCAGAAAACTGCCAACTGACAATTGCCAACGATCAAACAGCAACTGCTAGGTGCGAACATTCAACTGTCAAAGTGTGCAGCTTTCGAGACCGCAGCCCTACACCAGATATTTCGCAATTGGCAATCTGCAATCCGAAATCTACCATGCCCAACATCTTAATTCGCAACCTGCAATCGCTTCGTGTCCTTCGTGGGTGACCTTCTCTTTCATCCGGCGCTTCATATTCCTGGTTCTACAACCACTGCAGCATCAGTGTCGCCAGCGACAGGAATACGGTGATGCCGATAATGTCCTGGAACGCCGTCTCGAACGGTCCCGCGGTGATGGCCGGGTCGAAGCCGAGGCTTCGGGAGATCATCGGCGTGACGGTTCCGATGATGCCCGAAAAATTCACGGAGATGAACATCGATGATCCGACAACGACACCAAACAGGGGTGTGCCGTGCCATAACCAGCCGATGCATCCTAGTGCGATCCCGCACGCTCCGCCCACGATGAACGTGGTGATCATCTGGCGGCGAAGAGGCTGCCACCAGCGGCGATAGTCCACCTGACCAGTCGCAATCCCGCGGACGATGAGGGCTGCCGACTGAAGTCCGGTGTTTCCGGAAATAGCGGAGATGATGGGCATGAACGAGGCGAGCAAGATGACTTGTGACAACGTCTGGTCGAACGCATGCACAACGACGCCGGCAATCAACTGCAGAAAAAGGGTCATCAGCACCCAGGGAAGCCGGAGCACGGCCATGTGCACCGGTGAGTGCTGCGTCGTCGCGCCGCTCACCGAACCGGTGATGCGCGCAACGTCCTCTTCGTGCTCTTCCTCGAGGACGTCGACGATATCGTCCACCGTAATGCGGCCGAGTAGCTTGCCGGCCGTATCGGTGACCGGCAGCGAGACGATGTCGTATTTGGAGAATAACCGCGCCACTTCTTCCTGGTCCACATCCGTCGTCACGGTCTTGTAGCCGGCATCCATGATCTTCTGCACGCGCTTGTTGGGCGTGTAGAGCAGCAGGTCCTGGAGCGCGATGGCGCCGAGCAGAATGCCGTTCTCGTCGACGACAAACACGTTGTAAATGTTCTTGATGTCGCGGGCGAGTTTGCGGACCACGCTGATCGCTTTTTTGACCGTATCGTTCTTCTGCACCACGGCCATTTCCTTGGCCATGATGCCCCCCGCGGTGTTCTCGTCGTACCGGAGCAGTTCTTCGACCTGCGAAGACTCCTCGACATTCATCGTCTCGAGGACGCTCTCTGCCCGCTCCTCGGTCAGCTCGCCAACAACGTCGGCGGCGTCGTCCGAGTCCATTTCGCCGACGATCTCTGTCAGCCGCTCCTGGGGGAGCCGCGTCGTGATGATCTCGCGATGGATCTCGTCCAGCTCGAGCAACGCGCCCGATGCGACCGTGTTCGGAAGCATGCCGAAGACGTAAACCCCCTCTTCGGGCGTGAGGCGATTGATGATGTGTCCGATATCCTCCGGCCGAAGGTCCTGAATAATGTTCAGGAGAAGATAGTCGCTCTTCGACCGGACGAGTTCCTCGATATCCTGCATCAACTCATCGTCGACTTCGAGGACCTCGCCCGTCTCCTGGGGGATTTCGTTTTCGGAGGTCTCGGGGGTCATAGAAAGTAGAGTCAGGACTGAAAGGGGTCGGAAGAACTTACGAAAAAAGGAAGTGAGGAAATAGAGCGAAACGCTTGCTCATTGTTTCGTGGGTCTCGGTCTAAAGATTACCCCACGAAGAACACGAAGCGTCAATAAATTGAATATCTTCCTTCGTGTTCTTAGTGGGTAATATCTTCTACGCACGCTTTGCAAGAACCAACTCGCCTATCATCCTCGCCAGCACCACGAACTCCGCCGGCGTCAGTTCCTCCGGCCTCCGCCCTACGACATCACCCAAACCATTGACCTCCGTCTTCGTCAATCCCATAAATGAAAGACCGTTCCGGATCGTCTTTCTTCTCTTTCCAAACGTCGTACGGACCACCTTTCGGAATAGTGCATCATCGACGGCAGGGAGGGAGCTCTTCAGCGTAAGCCGAACAATTGAGGAATCGACGTCGGGGCGGGGATAGAAGCAATTCCGCGAGACTGCAAACAATCGTTCGGGCACCGCATAATGCTGGGCAAAAACCGACAGGATGCCGTACGCCTTGGTCCGAGGATGCGCCGTTAACCGCTCGGCCACCTCCTGCTGCATCATCAGCGTCGCGTCCCGCACCGATACCCGCTGGTCGAAAACCCAGAAGAGGATCTCGCTCGTGATGTAGTACGGGATATTCCCAACGACGCGCAAGTCCCCTTCTGGAGCAAGCGATCGGGCCTCAACTTTCCGGATGTCTGCCTCAATGACGTCCAGTCGATCTCCAAAGACTTCCCGCAGCGACCCGACGGCCCGTCGGTCGATTTCAACAGCAGAAAGCCGGCACATGCCAACCAGTGCCTTCGTCAACGCGCCGGTTCCCGGACCGATCTCAACCAATCTGTCCTCCGGCTTCAGTTCCAGCGAAGCAACGATCTTTCGGACGATGTTGTCGTCCTGCAGGAAGTTCTGGCCGAGAGATTTACGCGGTGAAATCAAGGTGCGCCAAGTGGTAGTGCCGTGAATGTACTAAGTAAATTGCGGATTGCGGATTATCTTTGGGAAAGCTGCATGTGGTATGCTACAGAAGATGCCTCGAGCGGAGCCAAGAACGTTTCACTTTCGCAACATGCTCGCTATTCCGCAATCCGCACTTCACATTCCGCAATCAAAATACGTCATTCCCCGCCTTGATTCTCCCTCAAATTCGCCGCATTTTTGGGACAATGGCAACCATCCGTACGACTTCTCGCCGCCCCGCCGATCCACGTGTCTCCGTCGTTATTCCACTCTATAATGAGGAGGGATCTCTCCGGGAGTTGCACGAACAGCTGGTGGAGGTCTTTTCCCGAATGAAGTCGACGTATGAGATCATCTTTGTCGACGACGGCAGCACGGACGGATCATACAAACTCCTCAAAGAATTGAACAAGAAGGACACGCACGTCAAAGTGATCCAGTTCCGGCGGAATTTCGGCAAATCTGCCGGCCTTTCGGTGGCATTCAAGGAAGTGCGTGGGGAATTCGTGGTGACGATGGACGCCGACTTGCAGGACGACCCGCACGAGATCCCGGGACTTATTGAACAACTGGGGGATTCCTACGACCTCGTGTCCGGGTGGAAACAGAAACGCTTCGACCCGATCACGAAGACGATCCCGTCCAAGTTCTTCAATTTTGTGACCGGAATGCTGACGGGAATTCCCATTCACGACTTCAATTGCGGGTTAAAAGCATATCGTCGCGATGTTGTCAAGACAGTGCATGTCTACGGCGAGCTCCACAGGTATATTCCCGCACTCGCCCATTGGGCCGGCTTCCGCGTCACGGAAAAAGTCGTCCAGCATCATCCGCGCAAATACGGACACACCAAATTCGGCGCCAGCCGGTTTCTCTACGGATTTCTCGACCTGCTGACCGTGCTGTTCACAACGCGCTACATTCGCCGGCCGCTGCACTTGTTCGGCATCTGGGGTTTGCTTGCGCTGGTGCTCGGACTTTGCGTTGACGGCTACCTCTCTGTGGAATGGATGTTGGGACGGACGTCGCTCAGCAACCGGCCGCTCTTCCTCCTTGGATTCCTCCTCATCATCGTCGGTGTCCAGTTCATTTCCATCGGTTTGCTCGGCGAAATGATGTCGCGGCATGAACGGGACGAAGACACCTATTCCATCCGCGAGGTTCTGAAGTAGTGGCTCTCCTTTCCCGCCTCACCCTGAAGACCGACTGCCGGCATTTTCGCGGCGACATTCCCTGCACGCCCCACAAACAGCACGGCGTCCACTGCGTCGATGCGCGAGGCGCGGTCTGTCCGTACTACGACCCCGTGGGAGAACGCATTCTCATCATCAAGCTCGGCGCGATCGGTGATGTCATCCGCACGACTCCCCTCCTCCACAAACTGAAGGAAGTGTATCCGAAGGCGAAGATCACATGGCTCACCGCCAGTCCCGAGGTCCTACCCCGGCTCGTCGATGAACCGATGGAGTACTCGCTCCCGAGTGTCGTATCGCTCCGCTCCCGGATGTTCGACCTGTTGTTGAACCTGGACAAGGACCAGGACGCGTGCGCGCTTGCGGTACAGATCTCTGCGAAGGTGAAGAAGGGATTTACGCTCAAAGACGGGGTCATCGCTCCTGCCACGCCCGAGGCAGAGCACAAATACGCCACCGGCATTTTCAACGACGTCAGCCAGGAGAACCGGAAGAGCTATCCGGAAGAGATCTTCGAGATCTGCGGCTTCTCGTTCAATGGGGAGAAGTATATCCTGGAGCCGCCGCGGATGCAACAGCGACCCTGGAAGGTCGACCGGAAAAAGTCCGTCATCGGTTTGAATACGGGATGTGGAGGACGTTGGACGTCCCGTCTGTGGGCGGACGCCAACTGGACGGCGCTCGCAAAGGCGCTGAAGAAACGCGGGTACGAGGTCGTCCTTCTGGGCGGCGAGCAGGAACACGTGAAGAACAAACTTCTGGCGCGAAAGAGCGGTGCGAAATATTTCGGACACTTCCCCCTGCACGAGTTCACCGTGCTCGTGAACGATTGCGACCTTGTGGTGACCGCCGTGACCATGGCGATGCACATCACCATCGGGCTGGGAAAAAAGATCGTGTTGATCAATAACATCTTCAATAAGTACGAATTCGAGCTGTACGGTCAGGGAGAAATTCTTGAACCGGCGAAGCCGTGCCAGTGCTTCTATCGTCCGGTCTGCATCAATCCGTCATATACGTGCATGGAACATCTGAGCGTCGACTCCGTGCAGGGAGCGTGCGTGCGGCTGCTGCCCTCAGGGAAGTCCGCTTCGAAAAAGACCTCCCCACGAAGGGACACGAAGTGAAATGAAAGCACTCGAATGTGAAATTTATATTCGCGTTCATTCGCGGTTGAATCTTTACCCGGCGAATAGACAATCATTTCGCCCAGAGGAAAGCACATGAACATCGTCATCGTCGGCACGGCATATCCGCTCCGTGGCGGCATCGCTCACTACGTCGCGCTCTTGTACCGCAATTTGTCACGGCGCCACAAAGTGTCGATCGTTACGTTCTCCCGTCAATATCCGGGATTCCTGTTCCCGGGGAAGTCGCAGAAGGAGCAGGGGGGAGGCGAATCGGTGCGCGTGCCCGCGGAAGCGTTGATCGATTCGATCAATCCGTTCACGTGGCGCACGGCGGCACGTCGGATCGCCGCTCTGCAGCCGGACCTCGTCATCTTCAAGTACTGGCTTCCTTTCTTCGGTCCCTGTTTCGGATACATTGCCCGCCGCGTCAAGGAACTGACCGGCGGAAAAGCGCGTGTTGCGTGCATCTGCGACAACATCATTCCGCATGAGCGGCGCCCCTTCGACCGCACGTTCACCAACTACGCATTCCGCTCCTTCGACGGCTGTATCGTCCAGTCGACGACCGTCGAAAAGGACCTGAAGCGTCTCTACCCCGGGAAGCCGTTCCGACATGTTCCCCACCCGATCTACGACATCTTCGGCCGCCCCGTGGCCAAGAAGGATGCGAAGCATCGTTTGGGGCTTCGTGACGACCATGTTATGCTCTTCTTCGGGTATGTCCGCCGGTACAAGGGGCTCCACATCCTCCTGAAAGCGATGCCGGAGATCGTACGAAGGATTCGGGTGAAACTGTTGGTGGTGGGGGAATTTTACGGCGACGAGCAGGATTACCGAAAGATGGTCAGGGACCTGAAGCTGGAGAAGGATGTCGACATACGGCCTGAGTATGTGCCGAACGACCAGGTTGCACCATATTTCTGCGCATCCGACGTGGTGGTGTTGCCGTATGTCTCCGCCACCCAGAGCGGGATTGTGCAGATCGCCTACAACTTCGACAAGCCCGTGATCGCGACGAATGTCGGCGGGTTGTCGGAGGTGGTCATCGACGGAAAATCAGGTTCGATAGTTCCTCCCGAAGACCCGCGCGCCTTTGCCGATGCCGTCGTTCGGTACTATAAAGAGAGACTGGAAGGGACGTACGTGCGGGGGATTCATGAAGAGAAGAAGAAATATTCGTGGGAACATTTGGTGAGAGGTTTGGAGGAATTGCACCGGGACATTGGCAAGCAGCTAGAGGAAGGACGAGCTCGAAAGCAACTGCCGACGTCCAAGGGCCAACCGCCAACAAGGAAGGGCGGGTGGACAACTGCCAAAGGACAATCCCCAACTGCCAACAGACAAGAGCCGGGAAAAAGCGGTCATCAGTCTGGCGGCAGGCGAGATGAGAGAAGGGGAGGGTATGCGGGAAGGAGAGACTCGGGACAGGCTCCACGGCAACAAGACCCGCGGCGGCACGAAACGACCAGACAATCGTCTACACAACAAGACTCGACGTCCCGTCCGGAAGATTCGTCGAACGCCCAGTCTCCTCCCACTCCTCATCAGCAACAATCGCAAAAACAGCAGGGCGGCGGACGACGACGACGGCGCAACAGGCGATGGCATGGGCCTAAGAGAGGCGACGGAGGACAGCCTACAAGCAGTTGATGGCGAAGTTGGTTCATTGTCATTTTTTCCGTCCCTGTCCCTAAACTTCGCTTCACAATTGTCCTAACACAGTTCACCTTTCACTTTTCACCAAACAGCTCTCATCAGTTTTGAAATACGATCCAATCAAGTTCTCCATTGGCAATCTTGTAAGCAACTCCGTTCTCCTTCGCAGGCTCTTCTACACGGCGCTCGGGCTCATGTTCCTTCGGGAATGGCATGTCAAAAGGGAGCTGAGGAGGCAGCTGGGAGGTTCGGCGAAACCGATCGACGTGTATGATGCCGGCAGCGGGTTCGGACAGTATTCGTACTACATGGCGCAGCATTTTCCGCACGTCCGCATCACTGCCGTCGATGTGAAAACGGAACAGATCGAAGATTGCCGCCGCTTCTTTCAGGCACGAGGCATAACGAACTGCACATTCGGCGTTGAAGATCTTACCGCCATTGCCCACGAGTCCCGGTTTGACTTCATTCTCTCCGTCGACGTCATGGAGCACATTGCCGACGATGCGTCTGTCTTCCGCAATTTCTTCCGCGCCCTCAAGCCGAGTGGCCGGCTGTTCATCAACACTCCCTCCGATCTCGGCGGCTCCGATGCGCACAGCTCGGATGACCCGAGTTTCATCGAGGAACACGCGCGGAACGGTTACAATGCGGGCGAGATACAGACAAAGCTGGAGTCGGCCGGATTTCGGGTGGAGTCGGTGCGATACACGTACGGACCGTTCGGCAGTCTCGCTTGGCGAATCGGCATCAAATGGCCTATCATGCTGGTGAACATATCGCGGGCATTCTTCATCGTCCTTCCGTTCTATTATGTGCTTTCCCTCTGGGTCGTCCTTCCACTTATGGCTCTCGATTATCTGATGGAGAACAAGAGCGGGACGGGGTTGAATGTCGTGGCTGCGAAGCCGTGAAAAAGATTCGCCCACGAAGAGCACGAAGTCGTTTGGACAAAATTCAACAAGAACACGAAATGTCAGAAAATTTATGGTCACCTCATCTATCTTCGTGTTCTTTGCTTGATCGTGCTCTACACCGCTTCGTGTCCTTCGTGGGTAATCTTTTCTTAATCAGCGCTTGAAAAAGGTCCTCGTCGTCTCGTATTATTTCCCGCCGTCGGGAGGCCCCGGCGTCCAGCGGGTCCTGAAATTCGTCAAATACCTGCCGCAGTTCGGTTGGCAGCCGGTCGTGTTGACGGTGCAGAATGGCGATTTTCCGGCGCGCGACGAGTCGTTGTTGAACGAGATCCCCGCCGACATTCGCGTTCACCGCACGAAGATCTTCGAGCCGTACCGGGTGTATCGATTTCTCACCCGAAAGCCCCCCGACTCTGCGGTGGACGTCGAGAACATTCCACAGGTAGAGAAGAAGCGTTCAATCATGGAGCGTTTCGCCGGGCTTGTTCGGGAGACGTTCTTCATTCCCGATGCGCGCATCGGCTGGTTCCCCTATGCCGTTCCCGAAGCGATGCAGATCGTCCGTAACGAAGGAATCGACGCCGTCTATACCTCGTCTCCTCCATATACGACAGCACTCATTGGACTCGAGCTTCATCGCCGTACGAAACTTCCGTGGATTGCCGGATTTCGCGACCCATGGATCGGCTTTTTGTCATCGCCAGAGCGTTGGGCTCTTCCCCGCGCGGTCGACATGTATCTCGAAAAAACCGTGTATCAGGAGGCAGACCTTGTCGAATGCGCCTGGGCCGGGATCCTGGAAGATTTTCGTCGCAAATATCCGGAGGGAAATGCTTTAAAGGCGGTCCATCTGCCGAACGGCTTCGATTCCGCCGACTATCCTGCAGCTGCCCCGCGGAACAACGACAGATTCACCGTCACGTACACGGGCTCGATGTACGGCAAACGCAATCCCGCCACGTTTCTCCGGAGTGTGGAAGAGCTCGTAGCAGAGGGAGCGGTCGACGCGAACAAGATTCGTTTGTCGTTCGTCGGACGATTCGGCGCCGAGGTGAAGGAGATGATCAACCGGTCAACGATCAGACCGTCCGTTGAACGACTCGACTACGTGGCGCATGCCGAGAGCATCCGGCGACTCACAGAGTCCGACCTTCTCCTGCTCATTGTCGACGAATCGAAGGATAGTCGAGAGATCGTTCCAGGAAAGGTCTTCGAGTACCTCGGTGCCCGCAAACCGATCCTGGCGTTGACGGATGTCGACGGAGCCGTCGCGCGATTGATCGCCGAGACGTCATCCGGCCGCGCGGTGAACAATCAGGATGTCCCCTCGATCAAAGCGGCGTTCGTTGAGTGTTATAGGAATTATCTCTACCATACTTCTTCCATTCAACCCAACGAAGAGGAGGTCCGGAAATACGAGCGCCGCGAGGTGACGCGGAGGCTCGCGGAACTGCTGGACTATTTACAAACACGGCGCTAGTTCAAGAAGAAACTAGGAAAAAGAAATGGATGGCTTCGGCTAAAAGAATTGCCCACTAAGGACACGAAGGAAAAATGAAATTTATGAACTCTTCGTGTTCTTCGTGGGTGATCTTTTACAACGGCGGCGTTAAGATGAAAAGAAGCTAGGAAGTAGTAACGTATGGCCTCGGCTAAAAGAATTTCCCACGAATGAAACGAAGTAAGTTGATCGTGACATTCAACCCGAGCGAAGTCGATGGTGGTAAATTGTGAATCGAAAAGCGCTTATGAAAACATGGCAGAGTCCTACACTCAGCTATAGTCTTTTCTCCGATCTACCAAATCGCTTTCCAATTGTCTATTCACTATTTACCCTTCACTATCTTAGTGTTCTTCGTGGGTCATCTTTTCTAAGAGCACTTTGAAGAATTCCTGGAATTAACATCTGATCTAACAGTGACCTTTACGCCCCCATGAGCTCACCCCACAAAGATCGCCCCTCCCGCCGTGACGCGCAGGAGGATCGTCCGCTTATCCCCGAGCGCTACCGCCACACCGTCGCACTTGCGGCGTTAGCGCTGAGCATCATCCTCTTCTTGTTCCCCGTTCTTTACGGAGGAAAGACGTTCGTCAGCGTCGATTCGATCGCGTCGCACAGTTTTGACACAATGCTCAAGGACGCCGCTGCGCAGGGAATCTTTCCGCTCTGGAATCCCTACATCTTTTGTGGAATGCCCGGATACGGAAGTCTGACGGTCACCGGCGACCGATGGTATGACCTCTCAGGATGGATTCTCGGAAAAACCTCGATCGTGGTGCAATTCCTGTTGGGCAATGCGCCCGTCGGATGGGTGGTGTTCCACTATCTTCTCTTTGCGGCAGGCATGTATCTGTTGATTTGGCACCGCGTCAACAACCGGCTCGCGGCCTTTGTGGGGGCATTTGGCGCCGTGTTCTCGATGTACATCATCATCTGGGTCATGTCGGGGCACAACACAAAGATCGCCACGATGGCGCCGTTCCCGTTCCTGCTGTTTCTGGCGGATCGTTTGCGCAGCAAATTCCACGCGGCCTGGGCCATCGTCGCAGTATTCCTGCTCCATCTGATGTTCATGCCGAGTCACGTGCAGATGATCTTCTATGCGGCCCTTTCACTCGGTGTCTACTACATCATACTCGCCGTCCAGGCGCTTCGGAAAAAGGAAGCATGGGCCGGCGTTGTAAGGTCTGCCCTTACGCTCGCCGTCGCCGCCATTCTCGCGTTCGCGATGGACGCCGACCGCTACCTTTCGGTCCTGGAATATAATCCCCATTCGATCCGAGGCGCCGGACCGGCTATCGCCGCTCCAGGTGCGGCGGATGTTGAATCGGCTTCAGGAGGTCTGGATTACGAGTATGCAACGCAGTGGTCGCTGGGAGTGGGAGAAGTGATGACGTTCTTTGTGCCGACGTGGTATGGGTTTGGAAATCTCACCTACACAGGTCCGTTGGTCCGGCAACCCCTTCGGTTCAACGGGTATTGGGGACCGCAGCCGTTCACGGAAGCGGCGCAATACATGGGGATCGTCCTCCTCCTGCTCGCGGTCATGGGGTTCGTTCGAAACAGGAAGGACCCGTATGTCATGTATCTGGGTGTGATGATCGTCTTCTCGCTCCTCGTTGCTTTTGGCAAGGAGATGTCCCTTGTCTATGACCCGATGTTCTCGTATCTGCCGATGTTCAATAAGTTCCGCATCCCTTCAATGATCCTGGTCATCGTCCAAATCTTCGTGCCGATCCTCGCCGCTTACGGGATCGCCGAGTTCATGGCACGGAGGGAACATGCGATGTCTCCGCGGGACGAGAAGCTATGGAAACGCATCCTGCTGGGGTTGGCCGTTGGAGCCGTTGCGGCCGTCGTGCTTCGCGGTCCGATCTCGTCGTTCTATGAAGGGATCTTCCCGTTCAAGCAAGTCGGTGGAAGACTTGCGCCGCAATTCGGCCAGGTGCAGTCGTCCGTGGTCCTGGAATTTTACAATGCCGTGGTCGATGCCGTTATGACCGATATTCTGGCTGCGTTCTTGTTATTGCTTGCGGCGTTCGGTGTTTGTTACTTCTACATGCGCCAACGGATGTCGGTCAACATCTTCGCGTCGGCGCTCATCGCGGTCGTTGCGGCGGACCTCTGGCGCATCGACTACCGGGTCATGGACCCGAAGCCGCGTCAGGATCATGAAGCGATTTTCGCGACCCCCGACTATGTGCGCGCACTGCAGCAAGACACCACGCTGTTCCGCACGCTGACGTTCCAGAATGGACAAACTCCGTACGACAACACGCTCGCGTACTGGCGCATCCAAAGCGCCTACGGATATCAGGGAGCGAAGATGAGGTCCTATCAGGACGTCGTCGACATTGCCGGACTCGACAACCCTCTGGTGTGGCAGTTGATGAACGTCAAGTATATCATATCGAACACACCCGATAGCAGCATGCTGATCGAACGGGCGTTCGCCGGGGAAACGTTCTCGGTCTATCGGTTCCGGGCGGCATTGCCCCGAGTCTTCTTTGTCAATCGGTATGAGGTGACCACGGCGGTGCAAATCCTCAACAACATGGCGAACCGTTCGTTCGACCCGAGGGACCTTGCGTACGTGCAGGAAGATCCGGGAATCAAGGTCGATCCGCCGGGGCCGGATGCGACAGCGAGCGTTGTAAAATTCGGATTGCAGGACCTCACGGTAAGCGCAACGGCAACGGGTAACAATTTGTTGTTCCTGAGTGAAGTCTGGTATCCGGAAGGATGGAAGACATTCATCGACGGTCAGGAATCGCCGATCCTGCGGTTGAATTATCTGTTCCGTGGCGTCGTCGTACCTGCCGGAAAGCACACAATTGAGATGAAATTCGAGCCGCGTGGATTTGAGTTGGGAAAGAATCTGAGCCTCGGTGTGAACCTCGTGTTGCTTGTAGGCTTCGGGTTCCTCGGAGTCCAGGAGGTGCGTAAACGGAGAGCGGCGTAAAAGAGTTGCCCACGAAGGGGCACGAAGACAGGTAATAGCGGGGACACGAAAGGGCACGAAGCAATTGACGTTCACGGCAGCGCTCTTTGATTGACCATTCACTATTTACCAATACGTACTATCGGCGTTGATGTAATGATCGAACAAGACAATGAGCACTTGAAGGCTGAGGTTCGGGCGTATTGGAACGCGCATCCATGCGGCACGCAATTTACGCATCTCGAGCAGGGGTCGAAGGAGTTCTACGAGGAGGTTGAGCGATTCCGGTATGCATCGCAGCCGTTCATGCGCAATGCGATGGAATTTGACCGGCACAAGGGGGAGAAGCTCCTGGAGATCGGTTGTGGCCTCGGCACCGACCTCGTGCAATTTGCGCGCGGCGGGGCGATTGTGACCGGCGTCGACCTCACGCCTGCCAGCGCCGAACTCGTTCGCCGGCGTCTAGCGCTCTATGGACTTTCCGGCACCGCGCAAGTCGCCGATGCCGAGCGGCTCCCATTCGCGGATGGCTCGTTCGACGTCGTCTATTCATTCGGCGTCCTCCACCATACGCCCAACACCGCCAAGGCCGTGGACGAAGTCTATCGCGTGCTGAGACCGGGCGGAAAGATCATCATCATGCTGTATCACAAGACGTCGATGCACGTGCAGCTCGGAACTTGGTATGCGCGGCTGAAGAAAAAGCTGCGCCCACATGCGGATGCCGTCGAAGACTGGGTCCGTCAATACGACGGCGCCGAGAATCCGCTGGGGAAGGCGTACACGCGCGGAGAAGTCCGCACAATGTTCCATCGGTTCGCCGACCTTCGGCTCACAACAGTCGACCCCATCCGCCGCGGGCTTTCGCCGGCGTTGAATGCGATCAACCAGAAGCTCTTCGCCCCCTGGTGGGGCTTCTGGTTGGTCATCAAAGGGACGAAGTAAGGCGCATGGGGGCCGTGCGTGAAAGATCTTACCGCCAAGGTCGCCAAGCACGCCAAGAACACCAAGAATTGGGAAAAGGGATGTCTCCAGTTTTCCCCCATGTCATCTCTTTCTTTGCGGTCTTTGCGTACGAGCTCTTCTCGGACCTTTGCGAGCTTGGCCCGAGCGTAGTCGAGGGCCTTTGCGTGAAATTCTTTTCCGTGTCTCCTCCGTGTTCTCTGTGTCCAATCTTTAAGCGAGCCTATGTGCGGAATATGCGGCGTATTGGAATTCGGCGTAACGCAGCCCGGAGTTGACGAACGGACGCTTGGAACGATGAGCGACGAGATCGCGCATCGGGGTCCGGACGATTCGGGGACATTTCTCGCTCCCGGGCGAAACTGCGGGTTCGGATTCCGGCGACTTGCGATCGTCGACCTGTCCCCGGCCGGACATCAGCCGATGTCGACGCCCGACGGGAGCGTGACGATCGTCTTCAACGGCGAGATCTACAATCACGCGGTATTGCGAAAGACGCTCGAGGCAAAAGGGTATCGGTACAAATCCCGTTCAGACACGGAAACGATCCTCTACTGCTATCAGGAATACGGCGTAGAATTCGTTCACAAGCTTCTGGGGATGTTCGCGATCGCCATCTGGGACGATCGGCAACAGCGTCTCATCCTCGTCCGCGACCGTATCGGGATCAAGCCGTTGTATTATACGGTTCGCGACGGACGGCTGGTGTTCGGCTCGGAGATCAAGGCGCTTCTGAAGCATCCCTCCATATCGAAGGAATTCAATCGTGACGCGCTCGAATATTATTTGACCTTCCTGATCCCGCCTGCTCCCATGACGATGTTTAAGGGGATCCACAAGCTGGAGCCGGGACATCGGATGGTGGTCACGAAGGACGGCGCGATCACGAAGGAGGCATATTGGGATCCGATGCCCGCGGGGGCGCAGCAGACGATCGACCTCAACGGCGAACCGACGGCTTCATCGTCATTCGCGGCGGTTGCCCCGAATCAATCCGAAGCGGAAGCGATCGACACGATCCGCACGCTTTTGCGCCAGTCGATCAAGGACCGGATGATGAGCGACGTGCCGTTCGGCGTCTTCCTGAGCGGAGGCATCGATTCGAGCACGAATGTCGCGCTGATGGCGGAACTGATGGACCGGCCGGTGGACACGTTCTCGGTGGGTTTCCGCGACCTGGAAAAGTACAACGAAATGGGGTACGCCCGCCAGATCGCGCATCAATTCAAAACCAATCATCACGAGGTGATGATCGACCAGAAGGACGCCTTCGATTTCTTGCCGAAGCTGGTCTGGCATCAGGACGAACCGTTGGCCGATCCGGTCTGCATTCCGCTCTACTTCGTTTCCAAGCTTGCGCGCGACAACGGCACTATCGTGGTGCAGGTGGGGGAGGGGAGCGACGAGCAGTTTGCGGGGTATTCGTGGATGAAGAGGGAGCTGGGTTTTTACAACGGTCTTTGGCGTGCATTTCGGATCTTGCCATCGTTCCTACGATCAGCTGTTTATGCCGTTGCGGGCCCACCTTTGCGCAAGCAGCGACAATGGCTGGCACTCGACTACATTAGAAAAGGAGCTGAGAATAGTGAGCTCTACTGGGGAGGAGCGATAGGACTTACCGAAGAGCATAAGCGGAATCTCATGAGAGGACGCAACGGTGATGGCGGTATTTCAGAACTGGCCCGCTCGTGGCATGGCGAAGTGCTGGATCGGATGCCTGATGCAGACTATTTGCAGCGTATGATCTGGATGGAATTCCGCAACCGGCTACCCGAATTGCTCTTGATGCGCGTCGATAAGATGTCTATGGCTACATCCGTCGAGTCGAGAGTTCCGTTTTTGGATCACCGCATGGTGGAATATTCCATGCGTCTCCCGGTGGGGTTGAAGTTACGAAAGGGAGTAACCAAGTATATCTTGAAGAAGGCTGTCAAGGGGATCATTCCCAACGAGATCATCTACCGTCGGAAACAGGGATTCGCCGCTCCGATTAACGAATGGTTGCGCTCAACATGGCACCCTTTTGTTTCCGAGATGATCACGACATCGTGGTTCGTTCGTGAAGGGATTCTCGACCGCACCGAAGTGGAAAAGATGCTGGCGGTGCATGCCAGCGGCCGCCGTAACGAGAGCATGGTATTGTGGACGTTGCTGAACTTGTCCCTGTGGCATCGCCGTTGGTTTGAGGGAGGCTGGTAAGGCATGTTGATCAGGTCTCATCCACGAAGCCTGAAAAGCAATGCCATTCGACTGGCCAAGGTCCTGAAGAATTGGGATCCGACAGCAGTAGAACGTCTGGAATGCGTGCGGCGTTTGCCCTTTCCAAGCCGGGCCCGAAGGCTCTTTCAGGAAACTGTTGCATTCCTGGAGGAGAGCGCGCATTGGGACCGCATGTCGATAATTCGATGGCAAGAAGAGCGACTCGGATCACTTCTCGCCATGGCGGCCAAGAAGGTCCCTTATTATCGCCGTCTATTTGCAGACAGCGGAATTCGTGCGGATGAAGTGACTTTGAAAACAATGCGGAACATTCCGTTCCTGACGCGTGAGATTGTAGAACAGCAATTTGACCGACTTGTTGCCGAAGGCACTCCGAATCGACAAAAAGAATACTTCACGACAGGCGGATCGACGGGTGTTCCACTACGTTTCTACGTCGATTTTTCGCGAACGAATACGTTGCGCGAAGCGTTCTTTCATCGCATGTGGGGCTGGGTGGGGTACAAGCCGTGGGAGCGGGGAGCAATTCTGCGGGGTATACCCATCGATAGTGATAATCCCGACGCGTATTTCGATTACGACGTTCTAAGCAACAAGCTTCTGCTTTCTTCATACCATATTCGGCCGGATTGGCTGCATCGCTTGTACACTATCCTCGTCGAATTCGCCCCGCGTTCGCTACAGGCCTACCCGTCGGCGGCGACACCGCTTGCTCAACATATCGTGGACGAAAAACTCCCTCCAATCCCCTCTCTGCGGTTGATCCTGTGCGGGTCGGAGAATATCTACCAATGGCAACGTGAGATTATTGAAGAAGCATTTCATTGCCGTGTCTTTTCCTGGTATGGTCACTCGGAGAATGTCTTGCTGGCGGGAGAGTGCGAGAAGGGTCACGCGTATCACGCATTCAGTGAGCACGGAGTATTGGAGTTGATTCGTCCGGATGGGTCGGTGATCGAAGGTCCGGGCGAAGTCGGTGAGATTGTCGGGACAGGATTCATCAACGATATCATGCCGTTCATCCGATATAGAACAGGCGACCAGGCGAGTTATGCGAAAGGCGATTGTGCTTGCGGCAGGCCGTATCCTAGGCTCGAACGAATTGACGGCAGGCTTCAGGAGCTGATTGTCACATCGGATGGCCGCTACATCTCGATGACCGCGATCAACATGCATACGGATATCTTCAATCAAGTTCGGCAATTCCAGTTTGAGCAATCGGAAAAGGGACGATTGATCATGCACATCGTTCGTAAGCCAAGTTTTTCGGATGCCGATAAGCAGAAGATCTTGCAGGTGCTTCACACAAAAATGGGCAAGGCGATGGACATCACCATTGACTTTGTAGAACATATCAAGCCGACGCAACGGGGAAAACATCGATTCCTACTGCAGCACCTGCCTGTGAAGTTTTCCGATTAGATATGTTCGACAATCGCTCTATAGCCCTCATTCAGCAAGAAGGGACGGTGTATCCGTCCGTTCCGCCGTTTCACCCTTCGGAAGCTTTTCCGGAACTCCCGTTGTCCTCCAACATTACCCGCGACCACAATGGAGTATATGCGGCTGTTCGTGAGGCATTCCACAGGCTGAACCTAGATATCGCACAGTTCGGCACTTCCGGCTGGAATCCGCTTGGAGGAATCATCAAGCCTGGCGACCGTGTAGCAGTCAAACCGAATTTCGTGCTTCATTTCAACTCTTCCGGAGGGGACATAACGCCGGTGGTCACCCATGGAAGTGTTCTTCGCGCAGTCCTCGATTATGTCGTGATTGCTTTGAAAGGAAGTGGTTCGATCACTGTCGGCGACGCACCCCATGGCAACGCTGATTTTGACAGAATAGTAGATGTCAACGGTGCGCGGGAGGTGGTGGAATATTTTCGAGAAAAAGGGATTGTGATCGAACTCGTCGATTTTCGTAAATACAGATACGGCTACGGTGAAGAAGGGTTCTTGAAGGAAACGAAAACTCCCTTGCCCGGCGATCCTCGAGGATACAGTGTAGTTGATTTGGGGAAGGAAAGTGAGCTTGAAAACCTTCCCTTTCTCGAGCGATTGTATGGTGCCGATTACGATCGTTCGATCATTCGAGAGCATCATCGGCCGGGACGACACGAGTACCTCATTGCCAACAGCATTCTTCGGGCGAATGTCGTCGTCAGTGTTCCAAAGCTTAAAGTGCACAGCAAGGCGGGAGTTACGATAAATCTGAAAAACCTCGTTGGCATCAACGGCGACAAGAACTGGCTTCCGCACTATCGAATCGGATATCCCGAAAACGGCGGGGATGAGTTTCCGAGAAGTTCAATGTGGTTCGAAAATTTCCTGCGTCGAACCGATAGATGGCTTGTGGACATCCTCTTGTCGCGTGACACTGTTTTCCGAAAGCTTTTGTACCGGGTATTCCTTAAAGTGTACTATCCAGCCATCGGGCTCATCACCCGGGCGACAGGCAATTCGATCCACCGAGGAAACTGGAATGGTAATGACACCGTGTGGAGGATGGTGCTTGATCTCAACAAGATCCTCTTGTACGCCGCTGAGAATGGGCGCCTGAATTCTTCGCGGCAGCGAAAGTTTTTGTCCGTTGTAGATGGAATAATTGCCGGCGAGGGTAACGGACCGTTGGGGCCGTCTGCCAAGAACAGCGGTGTCATCATTGCTGGATTCAGCCCACTGCTTGTCGACTTGATAGGAGCCCGGTTGATGGGTTTTTCCCTGGAGCGCATTCCTCTCTTTTGGAAGGCCTTTCGTGATGCCATCCATCCATTGGCGCCATGCAATGTGGACGGCGCAGAGGTGTACACAAATGTTCCGGCACTCAAGAATATTTCCCGCCAGTCCGGTTCATACTTGAATTTCTCGGTGCCGTACGGATGGCGAGAAGACAGATCTCTATCGGCAACACCATCGAACAATCAGGTAGATGAAACAACTATTCCGGAAAAATTCCCAGAACAGTAGATTGGAAAAGTGTTGCTGCTCAAGTAGTTTAATACGATCTTATCCCACCTACGACGGGCCTTCTGCGGTGTCCACAGGAGGCCTTGCCGTTTCCAGGGCCGGCATTCAGCTTAGGAAAACATACAAACCGCGAATGAACGCTAATACTCGCGAATAAGGAGGAGTACCATCTTTGCCGCATTTCTATTGACGATTCACCACCCGCCTGCCCTCGGTGAACTCAATGGGCGGGCAGGTTCACCATGTACCCCAATCTTCATTCGCGTCCATTCGCGGTTACGTTCCACTTCAGGATAATACAAAACCGATGCGCTACGCCAAAGGAGCTTTCATTACTCTGCTTGCCCGCGGGCTTACCATCCCAATCGGCATCGCGTCGGCGATCGTGACCGCACGAACGCTCGGTCCCGATGGACGCGGAGTCCTGGCGGCGATCATGGTGCTCCAGGGTCTCGCGATCCAATTCGGCACTCTCGGCTTCAACGGGTCGACGATGTATTTCCTTTCGCACAAGGACAAAGAACCCCGCGTCGTTGTGTCGTCGAGTTTCGTCGCAGCCCTTGTCTTCGGCAGCCTGGTGGCCCTCGCTATGGGAGCCCTCTACGTCCTTGCTCCGCAAAAGCTGTTCGGCTCGCTCGACCGTCTTTACATCGGGCTTCTGCTGGCCTCTCTCCCGCTGACATTCGTCGCCCAATTCCTCCAAAACGTGCTGGTCGCGCGCGATGCGCTGATCTCGTACAATGTCATCGACCTTGCTCTCAGGACATTCCAGCTTCTCGGCTTTGTCGTGGCCCTGGTGCTGCTGTCGGGCGGAACGTCGACCGCAATCGCCATACTCCTAGGAATCTCCGCTGCGGGGGGAGTCGTCTATGCGGCGACGGTCCGTCGCTCCATTCCATTCGGGTTCCATGTCGAACTCAGGCTCTTCCGCCAAATGCTTCAGTATGGCATGCGCACGTACCTCGCAAGCATGCTGAGCTTCCTTCTGATCAGGCTGAATATGCTCTTGATCAGCCCCACGTTGGGCGATCATGCGGCCGGCCTGTTCTCCGTGAACCTTCAATTTCTCGACCTGGCCGCGATCCTGCCAACCACGCTCGGCGTGATCCTTTTTCCGCGCGTCGCACGGAACGAACAGGACGCCGGCGACCTTACCGCGAAAGTGTTCCGGTTCACAGTGGCATCCGTCGGACTGTTTTGCCTGACCCTCGCCCTGGCAGCGAAACCCATTCTTGTGCTGATGTTTGGGGAGCCGTTTGCAGAATCGTCCCGGGCATTACAGCTTCTCACACCCGGTATTTTCGCGCTTGCGCTGGTCTCGATACTCAACAATGACCTTGCCGGCCGCGGACTTCCGCGATCGGTGCTCTGGGCGCTTGTCGCGGGCGTCGCAAGTTCTTCGGCCATTCAATTCATTTTTCTTGGTACATTTGGAATCGAAGCGGCCTCGGTGGGAACTTCGACGGGTGCCCTTGTTACCGCAGGAGTACTGCTGATCATCGTCCGAAAATACTGGAAGGCACCATGGAGGCAACTGTGGATTCTCTCCCTGGCAGACCTGAGAACGCTTTCCCCAAGAAATCTTCTATCGCATTGATGATGATGAGTACGACAGATCCGAAGCACAGCGACAACGATCGCCAGAAGGTCCTCTCCACCTACGACCAGCTTGCCCACGCCGTGGAGACCGTCGGCTACCGCCACAACCCCATCTACCTCGCGCGCAAGGCGGTTGTCGACTGGGATCTGATGCACACCGCGGGGATCGTCGGAAAGAGCGTGCTGAACGTCGGATGCTTCGAGCCGATCGACGAGCTCATCTGGGCGCCGTCTGTCGCAGAATGGACTGCCGTCGACCTTACTCCGCAGGCAATTGAAACTGCGCGTCGGATGGTGGATAGACATCTTGCTCCGGACATCGCCCGGAAAGTCAAACTGCTCGTCATGGACGCACAGAAACTGGAATTTCCCGATAACCGCTTCGACGTCGCCGTTTCGTTCTCCGTCTTCGACCACATCCCCGACTCAGTAGTGCGTCGCAACGCCGTTCGGGAGATGGCACGCGTTGTGAAACCAGGAGGATACGTAGTCATTTCCGTGCCCAACCGGCATAGTTACTACCGGTACATGTATGAGAGAAATGTCCGGCGAGGCGTTCAGCTCGACGTCGGTTACCAATATTTCTACAGCCGATCGGAGCTCCGGAACGAGCTGCTCAACAGCGGACTCCGGATCGTGCGATTTACTTCCGACATGAAGAACATCGGCGATCTCCCCAAATTCGCGCGCGCATTGCTGATGCCGTTGGTGCTGTTCGGGGACCGCATGGGATTCCTGGCGCAGAAACCGTAGAGATGTTCACGCAATGTCGCAATGGTCTCGGGAGAGCAGATACGCAATGACGCTAAGAAAGGGTTGTTATGAACTTCTGCGGCGCACTTTGTTTTCATTGCGACTATTGCTGTCATAGCGTCATTGCGCGATAATCTTTGATGCCGAATCTATGCCATCCAGCCTGACCATCTACCATCTTTCCGGCCGACCCGAGGTTCTTCGTGCGGCTGCGGCTTCAATTGCCGGAGACGCATCGCTCGTCCTTCGTCCCTTTGAAGAGAAGAAGATCACCTCTCCGTCGCTTGTCCGTTCCGCATTGCGCGAAGGACGGCATGAAGCCGTCGCCTTCGGCTGCAAAGACCTGACATTGCAGCGATTCCAGGTTGCCCTGAAGTTCTATCTCTTGTTCTTCGGTTCCGGCTCTCGATTCCTGGTCGATGAAGGAGGGCAGATCATCACGGTGTCATGGAGTTCCTTTCTGTTCGTCGACGTCCCAAGATTCATACTGGAGGCGATCGCAAGCCTCGCAGTACTTCTGCATGCCTGGGCGCGGCTGCCCCGACTGAAACGCTCGTACGGGGAGCGACCGTGAAGGCTGCTTTCCTCCGAACCGATTTCTACGGCGCCGTCAACGTGGGTGGATCCTTCTCCCACGTGAAAGGATTCCTCGACGGTCTCCGATCGATTGGCCACGAGTATTTTGCGATCTCCAGCGGCTCCATTCCCGTGGATCCGAATGTCCGATGCTATGAAGTCCCGTATTCCCCCCTCTTTCGTAATCTGCCGGAAGTGCTCTCGCTCGCCTATAATCTGAAGCTCGAACGGGAGGCCCGTCGCATCTTCAAAGACGAACATCCCGACTTCATCTATCACAGGCACAGCGAATTCAACTACACATCGTCCCTGTTGAAACGCGAATTCGGCATTCCCCTTGTTTTGGAGTGCAACGGGTCCGAAGTGTGGGTGAAGAAGAATTGGGGGAAGGTGTACTTTGAAAGACTCCTCGTCATGGCCGAAGAAGTGCAGTTCGCGGCGGCCGACATCATCACCGTCGTTTCGACCGTCCTGAAGGAGCAATTGACAGACCTCGGAGTTCCGCCCGAGAAGATCGTTGTGAACCCGAATGGTGTCGATACGGAATTGTTCCGACCCGGTCTCAACGGATCCGCGATCCGCAACCGGTATGGATTGAAAGACAATTTCGTTGCCGGATTCGTCGGCACGTTCGGTGCATGGCACGGCGTCGATGTGCTGGCGCGCTCGGTCAAACGGACCGTCTCTCTGCTCAACAATGTCCATTTCCTCGTCATCGGTGACGGCGCGCTGAGAACCGAAGTGGAACGCATTCTTCAAGATGACGGCGTCGGCGACCGCGTTACGCTCACCGGTTCCGTTCCGCATGACGAAGTCCCATCGTATCTTGCCGCTTGCGACGTGCTGTTGTCGCCCCACGTGCAGAATGTCGACGGAACGGAATTCTTCGGTTCCCCCACAAAGTTGTTCGAATACATGGGCATGGGTCTCCCCATTGTGGCGTGCGGCGTCGGACAGATCGGCGAAGTCATGCAGGAAGGCGTGAACTCGCTCGCCATGCGGCATCAGGACCACAACGACCTGGCCGAGAAGATCCAGAAGGTTGCGCACGATCCGGATCTGGCGGTACGGCTCGGACGTAAGGCACGCGAGGATGCAGTTGCGAAATATTCCTGGCGCATCAATGCCGCGCGCGTCATCGATGCACTCAACGAGGTGCGAGGGTGATGCGTCCGACAGGCAAGAAATCGCCGTCCGACTGGCGCAATTGGATCGTCTACCGCCAGCTTCGTCCCAGATGGTGGCGAACCGTGGCAGGACCGTGGGCTGCCTCCCTCAGCGACAAGGGCTTCAAGCGCCTGTTGGGCCTGCCCAAAGGCGACGACGAAGCCGCGCAGGAGCTCCACGAACGCCTGCGGCTCCGGTTTTTCTTTCATCCCCGGAATCGCAAAGACTTCTTCCTCAACGTCCTCACGTCGCTCCAACCGTTCGACGATATACTCGAAGAAGCGGAAGAGACCGTACAGAACAGGTTCGACACGCTCGGGTCGGGTCTTGTCGACCTCGGTCAGTCCGTCGACTGGCAAAAGGATTTCAAGAGCGGCACATCGTGGCCGTTGGAGTCATCTCACACACTCGACGTACTGCAATTGGGGCGGCCGAGCGACGTCAAGGTACCCTGGGAGCTGAGCCGCTTTCATCAGGTATGGTGGCTCGGAAAAGCCAATTGGGTGACGGGCAACGAAGAATACGCGAGAAAATTCGAGTCGCTCGTTGCGGACTGGATCGAGGCCAATCCGCTCAACCGCGGCGTCAACTGGACGATCGCCATGGAAGCGGCGATCCGTGCGTGCAATTTGGCGGCGGGATATTTCTTCTTCTGTGAATCGCGGTCGATTTCCTCGTCGTTTTGGATAAAATTCTTTCGATCGCTCTACCAGCACGGAAAGTTCATCGAGAACAACCTGGAATACGCTTTCGTGCGGGGAAACCACTTCCTGTCGAATGTTGCCGGACTTGTCGTGCTTGGCGTTCTTTTCCGCGATCACGATTTCGGCCGGCGTTGGTTCCAGTGGGGAGTTGAACAACTCGAAACGGAAATGCGGCGGCAGGTGTACGCGGACGGCGTCAACTGGGAGAAATCGACGACGTATCAACGGCTCGTCCTGGAGCTGTTCGTCGTGCCAACCCTGCTCGCAGAGCAGAATGGACATACATTCTCCACGCCGTATCATGACCGTCTCCGGAAGATGTTCAGGTTCGTCGCCTCCTATCAACGGCCCGACGGCACCATACCGCTCGTTGGAGATGCTGACGACGGCCGTCTTTTCCGGATGCGGCGTAAGGACGACATCAACGATCTTCGTCATATCCTTGCCGTCGGTGCGGTGATGTATGAAGACCCGGAACTGCGGAATGTCGCGGGGGGATTTCGACAGGATGCGTTGTGGATGATGGGGGGAGAAGGGTTTGAGAAGTTCCGGCTCATTCGGAAGGAGGCAGTCCCGCTGACTTCTGTGGCGTTTCCGGAAGGAGGGTTCTACATCCTTCGGAACGAGAATACGCATGTCTTCGTCGATGCCGGGGACATCGGCATGGACGGCAGGGGAGGACACGGACATAACGATACGCTCAGTTTTGAATTTTGGGCCGATGGAGCGCCGTTGATCGTCGATCCGGGGACATTCACCTATACGGCCGATGTCAGGATGCGTCAGCGAATGCGGGGGACTACGGCGCATAATACGATCATGGTCGACGGCGAGGAGCTGGCCGAATTCTCGGGTCTTTGGAGCATTTCGTCAGATCCGACGCGTCCCGAAGTGTTGTCGTGGCGGGTGGACAACTACATGACCGACCTGGTCGCCCGACACCATGCGTATGACCGATTGCATATGTCTGTCCAACACCGACGCAGGTTCACCTTGTTGCATGAGACCGGACATCTGGTCATTGAAGACATTCTCGAAGGAAGCGGCGAACATGTCGGAGTTGCTTCACTGCATCTAGCGCCGAATGTTGAGGCTTTGAAGCTGGCAGAAAGGTCCGTTGTATTGAAGCGCAACGATGCGCGGTATGAGGTCGTATTTTCCGATGGTATCGTGACGATGGAGCCCGATATATATTCCCGGTCGTACGGAGTCAAAGAGACTTCACAGGTTGTACGGGTTGTAATAAAGGGAACTGTTCCGCTGCGGTTGACAACCGAGATCGGGCGGGCGTAGTTAAGCTCCTACGGAGCTCGGCATTCTTTCTACTGTGTATGTCTAGAAGCCATCTCAAAAACCACAATTGTCATGCTGAACCCGCCGCAGGCCCCGACTGAGAGCATGTCGGGGTAAACGGGATTCAGCATCTATTCCGTCGCAGAATGGACCCCGAAGCCCGCCTTCATCCGCCTGCGGTGGATTTCGGCGGTTTCGGGGTGACGGGTCAGACCATTTTTGAGATGGCCCCTACTAACCTTCGACCTCTACGGTGTCGGCACAGATGAAAACGAAAACAGAAAGCAATTTGTGAATCGTATTTCGTCAATCGTTGTTCGTCAATCTCGATTGATTGACGAATGACGAACAATCGAGTTACGAATGTGGAAGTATCGGTGATAATACCGAACATGTTGTAGAGCCACCAGAACCCCGTAGGGGTTCCACGTTCAGTTTCATCGACTATGTCACAATGGAATTCCAAAGTATAAAGCGATTTTCTCTTAGCAACAGTCCGCTCTTGCGATTGTTCGTCGCCGCATTCCTGTTTCGCCTCGCTTTCATCGCAGTCTTCACTGGTCCGAATTACTTCGAAGGCATCACCGACTCATACGTTCAGGCCATGGATAATCTGCTGAACGGACGCGGATTAACGGTGTATGTCGATGTTGCTCCGCTCTCCAGTCCCGAACGAGACTTCCGGTATGAGCCCTTCATTGACCGCCCCTTGGGCTATGTATTTCTGGCTCTGCCGGCATACGCAATTTGGCAGTCTGCCGTCGCCATTCAGGTGCTTCACGCCCTCATGGGCGCGGCGGCATGTGTGCTCATGTTCCTGGTGGGACGGAAGATCGTCGCCGAAAGAGCGGCTGTTCGCGCTGCGTGGCTCCTGGCGTTGTGGCCCTTGAGTGCCCGCTTCGAAGTCGCCGTTCTCCCGGACTCCGTCATGCCATTCTTTCTGTTGCTTGCGTCCTGGCTTTTGCTGGAAGCGCGGGATCGGGGATGGAACTTCAGATGGTCCGCTACCGTCGGCATTTCTCTTGCGGCAGGTATGACCATGCGACCCGACATGCTCTTTCTTCCGATCTTTCTGTTGGCGGGTGTTTGGCTTACCGATCGAAAACTGCCAAGCATTGGTGCCCTTGGTTCAGCCACGGCTGCGATCGTTCTTGTCCTTGGACTTCACACGTGGCGCAACTACGAAGCAACCGAAGGAAACATTGCACCGCTCGGATTGGGGAACGGCATCAGTATGTGGGAAGGGATCAGCCAATTCGGCGACACGCTGGGCACGTTATATGGAGACACGCGACTGGCCGAGAAAGAAGGGTATGCGTCGTGGGCGTATCCGGACGGGATCGAGCGCGACCGTGCCCGTTTTGCAGAAGCCCTGGGCATTATTCGGGACAATCCCGGATTCTATATGCTTCACATGTTCAAGCGTATTCCTGTGCTTCTCACGCCCGACTGGATCATGACCCGCAAGTTTGCCCCTTCACTCATGGAACATCTGCAAGAACAGAAGGGGAATTCCATCGGTTCATATGTGTCTGCATATCCTGGGGCCGCCGCAACGCGTGCCCTTGTCATCGGCCTGCAGTGGGCTTCTCTAGCATTGGCCGCAGTCGTCATGTTCCGCATCCGGCCGCTCCGGCTCGTCTGGTTTCCGAGTGCGGTGATTGTCTATTACATTGCAGTCCACATTCCCACCAACACGGAGGCCCGGTATTTCTATCCGGCCATTCCGTTCGTCCTGATGCTCGCTTCCGCCGGGTGGGACCTCCTTCGTCGATCACCAGATTCCGAAGATTTCCGTGCTCGTTAACGTCACCATCCCTGTATACAACGAAGAGAAGATCCTTCCGTCGAGTATCGCCACGCTCCACGAATTCCTCGCGAAGCATGCGCGTTTCGACTGGGAAATCGTCATTGCGAACAATGCTTCCGTCGACCGGACTCAGGAAGTGGGAGAAGAACTGGCGCGTCAGTATTCCGGTGTTCGCATCGTCCACCTTGATCAGAAAGGCCGCGGTCGGGCGCTCAAGAGGGTCTGGACCGAATCGAAGGCCGATCATGTCTCGTACATGGATGTCGACCTCTCCACGAATCTGTATGCATTTCCGCCGATGATCGAGGCGCTCATCAGCGGTGGATTTGACATCGGCATCGGTTCGCGTCTCCTGAAGGCATCGACCACGTTGCGGAGCTTCAAGCGGGAAGTGATATCTCGCGGTTATAATCTGCTCGTCAAAGCCTTCTTTGCGACAAAGTTCTCCGACGCCCAGTGCGGGTTTAAAGCCCTTACACGACAGGCCGCCGATGCATTGATCCCGGTCGCTGAAGACAACGGCTGGTTCTTTGATACCGAAATCCTCGTCATCGCCGAGAAGCTCGGCTACCGCATCTTCGACCTGCCCGTGTCGTGGGTGGAAGATATGGACAGCAGGGTGAAGATCGTGCGCACTGCTGTGGATGATATCAAGGGACTTATTCGAGTGAGGCGGTCCTTCTGGCGCGAAGCGTACCGGGACGTACCGGGCCGAAAGCAGGGATAAACGGCTTCTTCATAGTTTGGCACGTTTGGACGTTTTGAATGTTTCTTCTCACGCCTTTCTCATGGACTCCTCGCTTTATCATCGTTTCTTTGAAATCGAAGAAAAGCACTGGTGGTTCGTTTCGCGCCAGAGAATTGTTCTGGATGTGATCCGATGGCAGTTTGGTCCGGGATTGCAGCGGCAGGCACTTGACGTTGGCTGCGGTACCGGGGTATTCCTGAAGGAATTGTCGAAGGAGTGGGAAGGATGGGGGACAGATACGTCGGAGCTTGCAGTAGAGTACACAAAAAAGAGGGGATTGGAGCGGGTGTTTCAGTGCACGCTGGATGCGTTTCCCCGGCCGGAGAAGCGGTTCAAGCTCATCACAGCGCTCGATGTGATCGAGCACATCGACGACGATGTTGAAGTGCTCCAACAGATGCTCGGACTTCTGGCCCCCGACGGCAAGATCATCGTGACCGTTCCCGCATATCCCTGGCTCTGGTCACAGCATGACGAGATCAATCATCACCGGCGACGTTACACGCGTGCGACGCTGCTAGAATCGCTCAACGCCGCTGGCTGCCACGTTGAGCACATCACCTACATGAACACATTGCTGTTTCCTCTGGCGCTCGTGCAGCGCGGCGCGGCGAAATTGACGGGAACACTTGTGGATGACGGATTGACCGTGCCGGCGCCTCTGATCAATGATGTGCTTGAATTCGCATTCACCCTCGAGCGCTATTTCGTCCCCACCATCAGCCTTCCGTTCGGTCTGTCCCTCTTGGCAGTTGCGAGAAAGCAATAGAGAGCTGAGGGCATTGAAGGAGCGAAAGCCGCTTAGAGAAAGCGCCCAGTGTCCAGTTCGGAGTGCGGAGAAAGATTATGCGGCCAGTGCTCAGCGCTGAGTACGGAGAAAGATGTCCCGCGTAACGCATCCCGGAAACAAGCACTTCTTCATTCGTAACTCGTCACTCGTAGTTCAATCTTCTAGACCCCGCTTTTCGCAATCCGCAATTGCCAACCTTGCCGCTTGAAAGAGTGAGGCTATACCTCAGCTAATCCGCAATTGACAATCCGCAATAGAGCTACACCTAGGCTCCCGCCATCGTAATGGTAAACACCGTCCCCTTCCCCTCTTCTGACGCCACTGTCACTTTCCCTCCCTGCGCGTCGATGATCCGTTTGGCAAGGGCCATGCTCAAACCAAGGCCTTTCTCCTGAACGACCCTGTTGAACGGCTCAAAGATGCGGTCTAGGAACTGCGCCGGAATCCCGTTTCCATTGTCAGAAATGATAATTTGAAATCCGGCCCCCTGACTCTTCGACATCAGCCTGATCACGCCCCCCGGCGGTATGTAGTTGACGGAATACGAAATGATATTGGCGACGGCCCGGGAACAGCGCTCGTAGTCGATCGGTGCATTCCCCGTGAATCCGTGACTGACTTCGAGTTTGATCATGTCCCGGTCCAGGTCCTGGCGGACGTTTTCCGCGACGTAATTCAGGAAATTCTGGATGTTGGCGGACCGTTTGTTGACCTTCATTTCCCCCGTCGTGAAATCCAGCAGGTCCTGCGCCATCTTGTTCATGTCGAACACCGAGTTCTTGGCGGTGTTCACAAGCTGCGCCCGCATGGCGGGGTCGGGCTCGCCTTTCTCGATCTGCCCAACGGCGGCGATGATCTGACGCATCGGCGCGCGGAAGTCGCGGATGAGCGACCCGGCGATCTGTCCAACGGTCGAAGTGCGGAGAGCATCTTGTGCGGTCCGCAACGCCTTGCGCATGCCCTCAAACGACTGCGAGAGCACGCCCAGTTCATCTTTTGCCCCGGAGACCCGCACCTCAACGTTCAAGTTCCCCTGTCCAATGGCTTCCGTGGCGGCCACGAGCGATTTGATCGGCTTCTGAATGAGCGATCGATACAATAGAGCGCCGACAAGCACGGTAAGGAGCGCGAACCCGAACGTGATGAGCGCGGTCCGCTGCGAATTGGCGGCGATGGAGGCGTTGATCTGGGCCATCGGCACGGTGATATGCGCGGCTCCGAGCACGTGGTTGACCGGCACATCGTGGCATGCCTGGCATTTCTTCTCGGCCTTGAACGGGATGATGGCTTCGATGTCGCTCTCACGATTCACGAAGAGTGCAGAACCGGTATTGAAGACCTCCTCTCCCAGGCTTCCCTTGGCGCTCGCCTCAGCCTCGCGCTTCATCAGTCGGACGGTGCGGACTGAATCTTCAAGCCAATCCTTCAAATGCAGGTTTTCCGTCTTGATGCGAATGTAGAGATCCTGCAATCCGCCGACGCGACGGAGCCCGTCCACGAACGCATCGTCCACCATTTCGTTCTCGAGCATCTGTTGCACTAGGGCCAGGCGAACAATGTGGGCCCGCTCAAAGGCGGAATTCTTCGCCTGTTCCATCATCGCTTCCTCCTGACCCTGGGACGTCAGCACATACGAACTCAGGATGAGGACGAGAAAGAGTGGAACAAGCGTGAGCAGAAGTTTGGTGGAAAGGGGCAGGTTGCGGAACATGCGTACCTCCTGTTCAGTTCAGGGCGATGGAAAGTATAGTGAACGGGGAGGAGAGAAGCCAGAAGAGGGAAACTGCTCAACAAACCCGAAGGGTTTTGGTTTAATTTGCCATTGACTTCAGTCAATGGCAAAGGTTTCAAAGATCTGGGGCTGGCGTCTTATGAATATCTCCACATGATGTCCTCTCCAGGCTAATGATCTTTTTGCCGCTTTCTTTAGGAAAGAAAGCGGCAGAAAGAAACTTTGCGCGAGATCGGAAGGTGAAAGAAGGAGATCATCGAGAAGAAGAGTGGAGACCGATTTCGCTTGGGATATCCCGGACCTCATTGCTTCAATTCCGGCACTTGGAGACATGACAAACATTAGAGAGAAATGGAAATGTGCCGGAATTGAAGGAATAGAAAATCGGGGCAGTGTAAACGTCGCCGATCTCGCGCCGGGCTTGTACAATGCTCCTCAAGAGGTGTAGGGCAGGGGTTTGTAGATACTCAACGAAGCTCCATTAGGGCAGCCCCTCCACTAGAACTTGCGCCTTGATCATTCCGTGTTCCCCGCCCGCCCATTTCTTGGGCTTAAGAGCGGTCGGGCGGGCGTGTTGATAATTCACTGCCTCATCTTCGCCGCGATCTTCCACCTATTCATTTCTTCACCTCCCAATATTTCTCCATCACCTCTCTCGACCACGCCGACTGTCGCACCGGCTCGCGGGGAAGGAACTCCTGCATCACCGGCTTGATGTCGAGCACAGGCGTCCCATCGAGAGCATCGAGCTCCGCCACGCGCAGTGTCCTGCCTTCGCATCCGAGCAGCCGCACGATCGTGGCCCCAAGACAGTTCGGACGTACGGCTCCACGCTGCGCGAATATGCCCACCTTCGGCCACTGCGGATTGTTCCGCGGATGGCGGGATGATTCGACGATCGTCCGGGGATCGATCCTGTCGAAACTGAACAGAATCTCGAGATGGGAAAACTCGTCGATGCCGAGCAACGCATCAGGTCCGAACCGGGGGAGAAGTTCGATGGTAGATTCGACTCCTCCCCAGCGGTCATCGACCTTCGTGCCCGAATTTCTTACGATGGCGATCGGTTCGAGGATGATCTGCATTTTGCTATTTTGAAATTGTGCTATTGTGATAATCCGCACTGGACGTAAGATTCGTCTACTTGAGGAGCACCATCTTTCGCGTCTTTGTGATCTCTCCTCGTCCATCAACGTGAAGAGCTATATGGAGCCTTGCGAAGTACACACCGCCGGCAAGGTCCTTGGCGTCGAATGTCCTGGTATACGATCCACCGGGTAATTCACCTTCCAGCAACGTGGCTACCTTTTCCCCGAGGATATTATAGACAGACAACGAAACAAATCCGCCGAGCGGCACTTCAAAACGGATCTCTGTCGTGGGATTAAAGGGATTCGGGAAATTCTGGTGGAGGGCGAACGTGGCGGGACTTGATGTTGGATTCTGGAATCCTGCTATCGATTGCGAAGTGCGGAAAAGCGATGCGGCGTGCGTTACGGCGATCAAACGGCCGGATGGCAACGCAAGCAGATCCCGCACAAACAAGTCGGAAAGGCTGCTATTCGCTGCGGTCCAACTATCCCCGTTATCTGTCGATAACAGGACTCCTCCTCCCCATGTACCCGCCGCTAGCACCCCACCCGGGACCAACACGATGTCCCGAACGTCGCTAACAGCCACGCCCGCGTTGGTCGGAAGCCAGGAGATGCCGCCGTTCGTTGATCGAAAAACCCCTCCGCCGGAGGTTGATGCATACATTCGACTTCCATGCGGCGTCAGTCCATGAACCAGAGTCCCTCCCAACCCGAAATTCGTCTGCACCCAGGTCGCACCGTTGTTCGTTGATCGGTACACCGCGCCATCTCCGTCATTCACGGCGTGGAGAACACCGGCGGAATCAGCGACGAGATGGGACTGCGATGTTCCCGAGACAGTCCATGTTCGGGCTGAATCCTGTGTGCGGTAGAGCATTCCAATAGGTCCATAGGCATAGAGTTCACCGCGAGCAGAGGTGACGCAGGCGAGCGTCAGTGAGGCCGATGCCGCGGTATACGACCAGGTCACTCCATTGTCCGTCGAACGTGAAACTCCTTCACTGATCCCGACATATACGATGTCGTCATTGTCGACAAGCAGACTGTTCGATGGTTGGTGGTCGATGAGGGAATCGTTCGTGACCCTTGACCAGGTGTCGCCGAGATTGGTGGAAGAAAAAAGATGCTTCGATCCATTGTAATAGCCGAGACAGAAAAGCGTCCCCGTTGAAGTGACGGAGAGGTCTGAGACAAAAACAGTGTCAGGGGAAGCCATGGCAGACCAAGTTGGCGATTGCGCCTCGAGGCCGAGTACGAGAAGAAGGCACAATGCGAGAGTTGATGCGAAGATTTTCATGACGAATCCCTCCATGAAAGCAAGAACTTCTCAAACGAGAAGAGGATATTCCTCAACAAGCACAATGTACCCCCCCGCCTAAACTTCAAGCCAAAGAAAAAGGGCTCACCGATGTGCCGGCAAGCCCTTTTTCCAACAAACCCGTGATCGGAGCGATCAGTTACTTCCGACAGTCTGGGGTGCCGGCATCGGTTTGCGCGGCAGTTTCTGGTCGCGCATGGCGGCGTTGTATGCGAAGATTGCCATGAAAACCGAGCCCTGCTTCACATCGTCCGCCTGCACGCGATCGTAGACGTCCATGTTCGAATGATGCGTCCGGGTATTATACTCCACGGGATCTTGAATGAACTGGAATCCCGGAAGTCCGACGGCGTCGAACGCGAGATGGTCCGTGCCGCTCGTGTTCTCGATCGTGAGGGTCTGCGCGGTCTTGTCTCCGGCGGCCTGCAGCCATTGACGGAAAATGGGCCTCACGGCATCATTACCCTGGAGATACACGCCCCGCACTTTTCCCGTCCCGTTGTCGTTATTGAAGTAGGCCGCGAACTTATCGTAAGCCGGCTTCCGATCAAGTTCCCGATTCTGTGCGCCCATCATCATGCCCATCATATCATCCGACTTGGGCGCGGCAAGGTATTCCTTTACGTATTCGCGGGAGCCGTACAAGCCCTGCTCTTCGCCGCCCCACAGTCCGATACGGATCGTTCGGCGCGGCTTCAGTCCTGTTGCTTGAAGGATACGGATAGCTTCCATGCAGACTGCCGAGCCGGTGGCATTATCCGTGGCACCGGTGCCGCCATGCCAGGAATCGAAGTGAGCGCCGATCATGACGATCTCGTCTTTGAGGTCCGTACCTGGGATCTCGCCTATGACGTTGAACCCCTTCACCGGCTTTGTCCACGACACGTCGATGTTCATTTCCAGCTCGACACTTTTACCCGCATCTAGCGTACGAAGAATGCGGTTATAGTGCTCGGCCGCCATCGTCACCTGTGGAAGGATCTCCGGCGCGGCTTCGCTGAACGCTCCGGCGGCTCCCGAGAACATCTCGTTGATGCTCTTTACTCTTCGCGGGACAGTGGCCGATTGAACGAAGATCGTCCCGCCATCGCCTCGGCCGGCATCCACAAGAGCCGCGGCCTTTTCCTTCATGAGGAATTCGAGCACATCGGCAAAGAAATTTGTCCGATCAATAAACCGTTGTCGTGACGCTGAATCTCCCATCATTCTGCGCATCTGTCCACCCGTCTCACCAGCGTTCGCCATCGCAAGGAGAGTTGAATCCGCCAGCCGATATCCTTCGGCTGTGAAGTGGGCACTGATGTCGCGCGAATCGCTCATGAAGACGAACGCGTTCTTCAGTTTGCCCTTATAGGCCGCCAAGTCTTCCGCCTTTTCGACCTTCAAGCGAACAACCTTGCCCCGCACTGTCCCCTTGGTCCCGGGTGACCAAGCTTTCGGATACGCGATCAACGGACCAGTCGTCGGCTCCACCATGTTGGCGGAGAACTTGTTCAGGGTCCAGCCTTTTCCCTGTGGATCCCACTCGTCGTAGCCGATGTTGACCAGCCCCCATTCCTTGAGTTTGGCGCTGGCCCAATCCGCAGCTTCTTTGTATTCGGGGGACCAGGTCAGTCGAGGTCCGCTCACGTCGGTGAGGTGAGAGAGGATATTCATGACGTTGGAACGGTTGTAGCCCTCGTCCTTGATTTTGGAAATGGCGGCCGTATCGACCTTTTCCCCGGTCATCTGTGCAGCAGCAAGGGAAAGGCAGAAGAGGGACGCCAAAGCGACAATGAGCGCGCGTTTCATTGCGTGCTGCCTCCTTCAATAGAGAAGTGGATAATGAGGTTCGAAGCGTAGGTCGGTGGGGAACCTGCGACGGCCTATACGGTACAGAAGAGGTGGTAAAGATGCAAGCAGGATGGTTGAATGGCGATCGGAAAACAAAGTTGGCTAAATGGTTAAATATGGGAAGTCTGAACTATGATAAGGGACGGGGAACAGAGACGGGAAACAAATTGCCAGCCGTGCGGCTTGAAAGAGCGCAGCTACACCTCAGCTAATCCGCAATCGAAAATCCGAAATCCGCAATCCGCGATTTCCAATGCTCTCCCTTTTCATTCCCCCACGTCTTCCCACGCTTTTCCCAGATCGGTCTTGCCCAAGCCAAGTTCCTGCTTGAGTATTTCCCGGTGGGCAAAGAGCACGATGATCGCAACGGTCGCAAGCATGATGGACATCATTTCAGACCGTCCGAGAACGAAAGCGATGAGGGGAGCAAAGGCCACGACGATGAGTCCGCTGATGTCAAGTCGGCGAAGGACGATAAGCACCGGCACAAGAAGGCCGATGAAGGAGAGCATCAGGAGCGGATCGAGGATGAGCATGCCGCCGGTCGCTGTCATGATCCCTTTCCCGCCGCGAAACCGGAGCTGGCACGGCCAAACGTGTCCGGAAGTGACGGCAACGATCGAGGCGAACGGTATCCATACTGACGTTCCATAGCGACCGGCAAGCCACACGGCGATCATGCCTTTCAGCAAGTCGACGGTTGCCACAACAAGAAATCCCCAGAAGCCCAGAACGTGGTAGACATTACGCGCGCCGAGGCTTCGGTCGCCAATGAATCGAAGGTCCGTGTGCCGCACGAACGAAACGAGGTAGAATCCGGTCGTCACACAACCGAGCACGTACGAACAAAGCAGGAGAAGCGTATCGTAGAATTCCATTGGCAGGAGAGGGTAAGCGAAAATTCTTCGTCAGTAATATACAGAAGTATCCCCCGGAGAGCATCCCAAGTCGATCAGGGTCGTCTCCTTGCTTTTCCAGGCAAGGAGTGGTATTTTTGAGATGTGAGCCTGTGTGCAACAGGCTTTTATTGTCTTTTGCTCTGTTGAAGATTGTCTCAACTTGAAACATGCGAGGAAAATCACCGAACCTTGCAGGTTTTGCTTCACAATCGGCAATCGAAAATCGACAATCGATAATCGACAATTTACAATCTACATGGTGGCCATAGTTCAGTTGGTTAGAACGCCAGGTTGTGGCCCTGGAGGTCGTGGGTTCAAATCCCACTGGTCACCCATAACATTGAGACATTTGTACATTGTACATTGAAAATTTGTTGAGGTCTAGATTTAGAGACGTCAACAAATTTGAGGGGGAAGCATGACATCGGAGGAACTTAAGGATCGAACTAAGCGATTTGCAGCGAGAATCGTAAAGTATGTGGATTCTCTTCCACGTCGAATCTCAATCGATGTGATCGCTCGTCAACTCGTGAAGTCGGGCACTTCGATAGGGGCCAATTATCGCGCGAGCTGTTTGGCTCGCTCAAAGGCCGAGTTCCTTTCAAAACTACAGATTGTTTCTGAGGAATCTGATGAGTGCGTCTATTGGCTTGATGTCCTGAAGGATTCTGGTCACGCCAATGCGGAGGATCACGATGCCCTTCGAGCCGAGGCTCTGGAATTGACAAAGATCTTCGCATCTTCACTCAAGACTGCCCGAAGCTCCTCCTAGCGCGTTCAATTACAAAATGTCCAATGTTCAATGTACCAATGTTTGGCCCCCATCGTCTAGAGGCCTAGGACACGAGCTTTTCAAGCTCGGTACACCGGTTCGAATCCGGTTGGGGGCACTACTTTGCTCCCTTATGAAAGGGCCCGAGCGTAGTCGAGGGCCGAGTTCGAATCTCGTTGGGGGCACTGAGCAAGGAACAAGTTTGAAATTGGAAGTAAGAACGGAAAAGATTGCAGAGTTAAAGTTGCAAAGGTTGCCCAACCCTGAGGGAAGGCCTGCCCGGAGCGACCGAAGGGAGTCGAGGGGTCAAGGGCCGAGTTCGCCTGCCCGCCTGCTTCATCTTCTGGCGGGAATCTCTTCGGTTGCTCTTCACGGTTAGACCCCGAGCGACCGAAGGGAGTCGAGGGGTTGGGGGCACTTAGCAAGTAAAAAGTTTAAACTTAAAAGTAAGAAGTTTGGGGAAGAAGCCCATTCTTTTCACATCTTGCGTCTCACATCTCACCTGCTATCTCTTCCGATCTTCTCCGTCAACTCCGCAACGGGTTGGCTTTTGTTTAGGATTTGAACCACACCAGAAGGAATGAACGGGACCGTTGGATTGACTCTAGCGCCTGGATTTTGTATGGTAGTATAGAATTACGCCATGAAGAGATTCTTCAATACTTCAGTTGCCCTGGTTCTCCTGACAGCATACCTCCATCTGGGAGTGGTTGGTCATCTCATTCGATGGACTGCAAACGGAGGCTGGGGCCAGAATGGACAGCAGGTCACAAAGAGTAAACCGCCGCAACCGACGAGGGTTCTTTGGACTCAAGACAATCATATCGTAACAGTTGTCAAGACCACTGTACCAGCTCCAGCCATTCTTCCGTCGGTTGTTCCCACATCTTCTACATTTGAAGTTTATGGGCTTGTTTGCGACATAGACCAAGAATCGCACTCCGCAAGTAAAGTCTCGTCCTCAGATCGCGCTCCTCCTTCCTTCAACGTTTACCTCTAGTTTAACCTTGCGCGGACCCGATACAGGTCCGCGCTGATTCAACGCCCCTGTTTTTCTCAACATTGTTTGGGCCAAAGCCTCTCATATAGGTGTGGCCTGTCTTGGCACCCTTGAAGAGGTGACGCCAACTAGCTCCATGTGTCGAGTTTGACAATGCGGGAGAAGCGGGACGTCCACTCTATTCACGAGGAACCGCCATGACCGTAAAACAACGCCTTATCTTCCTCCTGCTCTATGCGCCGATTGGCATGTTGATCGGCATTTTCTGCACTGTTGCCTATAGCTTGGAATTCGAGCCATCAGTCTCGGTCAATTGGCCTATTGCTAGCTTGATATGTGTTCTCTTAGTCGCAGGCGCGATTATTCGTGAAAATCGAGATCGTGGCACATCGCAGGATCCGAATAAGAAGGTGTCCAAGTAGAATTGAAGTGGTGGACAGAATTTATGGATACCTGACGAATCATTGTTTGTGGCTATCACAATCTGGAGGATTCCGATGTCTACTGGAGCAATCATTACAATGTCCATCGTTTGGGCATACGTCATCTTCTTCGTCATATACTTCTTTATCAGGATCGTCAAATCAGACAAAGAAGCCGCGAGTAAATTGAATGAGCAAAGCCATGAGTCCAATACTTAGTCGAGTTGTTTCACAATTCCAGAGGTTCTACCGCTTGGAAAGCATTGGAGGCATTCTTCTCCTTTGTTCTGCGGTCACAGCTCTCGTTTGGGCAAATTCACCACTTGGCTCAAGCTACGACTCGCTTTGGCACACGAAAGTCTCAGCGAGTGTTGGGATCTATTCGTTTTCGACTTCGCTGTCCCATATCGTGAACGATGGTCTCATGGCGATATTCTTCTTCGTCGTGGGCCTTGAGATAAAGCGAGAGCTCATTGTTGGAGAACTTTCTCAACGACAAAAAGCTATGCTCCCTTTAATCGCCGCCCTTGGTGGAATGATCGTTCCCGCGTTTTTTTTCTGGATGCTCAATTCCGGCGGGCCGGGAGTACGGGGATGGGGCATCCCGATGGCGACAGATATTGCCTTTGCTATTGGCGTTCTCGTGCTGATAGGCCGAAGCATCCCTGCCGGCCTTAAGGTGTTTCTCACGGCGTTCGCGATTGTTGACGACCTTGGAGCAGTATTGGTGATCGCACTGTTCTACACTGCCGAAATGTCGTGGCCGTTACTTGGATTCGGGGCGGTGCTCCTGCTCATTCTCGTTCTTTTGAACGTGGCTAACGTGCGAAGTCTGTTCGCATACGTTTCAGTGGGTATTCTTCTCTGGATCGCCTTCTTGTACTCCGGAGTCCATGCGACAGTCGCTGGCGTGCTTTTGGCGATGATGATACCTGCTCGGCCGATCCTCTCCGCGAGATCATTTGTCCAGCGGGGTTATATTCTGCTGAAGGAATTGGAAAAAGGAGTCGGTGACGCCGAATTGCCGCTGACAGGAAGGAGAGCTGCTGTAGTGCAGGAAATGGAGGATGCGTGCGATCGTGTGGAATCACCACTCCATCAATTCGAGCACGGCCTGCAACCGTTGGTGACATTTGTTATAATGCCATTGTTCGCACTCGCGAATGCGGGCCTCGTTCTCGCCGGCCCATTACCGTTCAATCAACCCATTGCAGTGGGTATCATGGTCGGCCTCGTGCTTGGCAAACCGATCGGGATTGCGCTTTCGTCATTTATTGCAGTCAGGTTCCGACTTGCTGCTCTTCCGGCTGGCACCGGATGGAGACACATGATTGGGGCAGGAGTGCTTGGCGGCATCGGGTTTACGATGTCTCTTTTCATTGCAGCTCTGGCGTTCCCTGGAACACAAGAACTCGAGCAGGCAAAAGT
>Ga0155966_1070_pt2 | contig 60492 bp, 40 predicted proteins | sample RifCSPlowO2_02_FD_107620 | JGI IMG/M metagenome (GOLD analysis project Ga0155966, IMG submission 107620) | Ignavibacteria bacterium RIFCSPLOWO2_02_FULL_55_14 | reverse complement strand
GTTCCATTCTACCTGGTGAAATCCAGGTCCCAATGGCCCATCTCGAAGAATTGCTACACGCTGCCCCAGCACATTATACACTTCCAGCCGGACAGCGCTCTCGACCGGCAAGTTGAAACCTATCATCGTCGATGGATTGAACGGGTTTGGATAATTTTGCTCCAGGGTGAACGCTTTCGGCAAGGCTCCATTCGCATACGGCACAGAGGTCGTTTGACTTTCGTACGTCGTGCGCGCCTGCTGAGCAGTTATCCTCAACTGATTCAAGTCATCTGCCGCAAGGTAGGAAAACGACACCGTGAGGGTCTCATTGGATGCCAGCGTGAACGGACCGGTCGAGATCTGATTACGCGTGTCAATGGCCGATCCGGCGATTGCTGGGAAAGAAGTCAGGTTGGCCGTACTGCGAATGAACGACGGATCCTGACCGATCTCGATCACGGCTGCGCCCGATGCTGCATGGCTCAACAACTGGAACCCGTAGTAGGCGCTGTTCGTCGCTCCTCCGTTCTCAAAGCTGTACGCCAACCCCAGCGTTGAATCATACCCGCCAACGTTGTTGGTTAAGACTCCGATGTCAAAGTCGGCCGACATTTGTGCGAATATGTCGTCGATCGGAGAGCCCGACTCGTTGACGATGCGGTATTCAATGATCGTATACCTGTCATCCGGAGCAGTCTGTTTAACGTGTGCCACCTGGAATACCCGTACGCCGATTCGGCTGCCAGTCTCCCACTCGTCCGTGAAAGATGTACTAAAGGCCGTGAATCCATTGAATCGGCTCGGAATGTCCGTGAACCCTGTCACCGGCCGGAAACTGTTCGTCGTGGCATATAAACCGCCGGCATACTTCGCATTGTTGCGGTCCACCAGCGAGAAATCTCCGGCATACAGGCCATTTTTTCCATTGAATCTCACACCTTTGTCGAAGCCGCCGAAGGCGCCAAACTTTCCGCGATGTGTAATATCGACAGACACCTGATTGCCGAAGGTCCGGATCGCCTCAACGAACACATACACCGTGTCGTCGATCGATCCCACAGAATTCGTCAACGATGCAACAATTGGAAATCGACCGAACTGAGAGGCAATGGGCGTCCAGTGAATCGAATCACCCGCCAGCATCATTCCGGTCGGCGACTGTGTTACGTTGATGGTCGCCACCGGCCAACCATCGGTGAGTAGCAGCGCGTTATACGCCGTCTCTGTCAACGCATAGCCGCCACCCACTGCCGCCGGAGCAATGCTCAGATTGGTCGGTGCAAACTGCACTGTCGACCCATGCGGGAAGGCCGCCATCCTTGCATCAAACTGTACGGCAAGGTCATTATGGTTCACTGTCTGGTCCGGTGTCAACACGTCCGAACCCGAGACATATGTGCTGTCGAGCGGCCAGTAACCTGCCAGCCCTGACTCAGTCCCCAGAAGGGCCGCATCTTTCGCGGTCTGTATCTGCGTCTGATCACGAGACACATTCCACAAACGAACTTCGTCGATCAGGCCTTTGAAGTATCCGTACGTCGTCCCGCCGATGTAGAACCCGATGGACCCGCTCCCGATCTGCATACCTCCGGAAACTTGAGCCGACTTCAATTCTCCTTCTACATACAGACGCGCCGTCGTCCCGTCATACGTTCCAGCAACGTGATACCAACGGCCCGTCTGCACCGATACTGTGTCAGCGGTCGCTCCGAAGATCTCACCCGCTGTTCCCGTCGACAACAAGAAGTTGAACCGTGGGACGCCGGTCGAGTTCTCCACTCGCAATGCATAACTGAACCACGGGTCTACGCCAAAGGTGCTGGTTGCACCTCGTGCCGCGATCACATACTCTGCGTTCACCCCCGGAAGTCCGATGAGATACACCCATGCTTCCAGCGTAATCGCGTTTCCCGAGATCTGGTACGCCGAGGGTATCGCGGACGGATTCAACGGGGCAGCATCCGTAACCCGCACACGATCACCAAGGCCGTCGAATATGAACGAACGAGCGAAGCTCGGTACAACGATGCCCACGCGACCAGAGACAGGGAGGGCGGCCGGTGTTAACGAACCTGGTTCATTGAACTGGAAGTTTGAAATGTTCAGGTATGAGAAATCGTCATTCTCCGCACCTGGTTGTGCCAGAAAACGCAACGACATCAGGCGCCCTGCGCCAGCCAAGGGAGACGCACCGGCACCTGCGATGCGCAGTACCCCCGACGTGTCACGAACATCGATCGCATAACCTTCGCTCAGGCTGCCGTTGGAGACGACGCCTCGAAAAGCGACGACGGCGGTATCGTAGCCGACGTTGAATTGGTAGGAAGTTATGTTCAGACCGGTCGTAGTGCCGATCATGAGCGGAATATCAATGGAATCTCCCTTGAGAAACCCGGTATCGGGCAATGAAGCGACGAAATCATACGTGCGAATTGTATCGCTTGACCCCGGGAATCCTTGTCCATCCGTAACAAGGATCCGAACCGGACCCCGGGTGAGGACTGTCAATAGTCCAGTCCCAGAGTTCACGGTAGCAACAACCGGATTCGAGGAAGCATAAGCGTACGGTCCAGTTCCTCCGATCGTCGACACCACGGGTACAGTCTCGCCCTTCAACGCAGAGAAACGGCCGGGCACAACCGTGATCAGGGGGGCGGGAAGCGGCGTAAATATGCCGTTGTCGAGGATTGCCTCGATGCCTTCGTTGAACTGGACGTTGCTGAGATTGACCGGGCTCGGCGAGAGCGGGGCGGCCTTCACGAGGAACCGGGCAAAGATGAGCGGTCCGGACCCGGACAACTCCGTCGTTCCGGCAAGGGCATACTGTACCGTGCCCGGAACCGAGGGGTTGACAGTCGGTGCGTTCCATGACACAGTCATAGTTCCAGCGGCTGTGGAGCTTACGTACTGCAGATACGTTGTGTTATACGTGATCGTGAATTGAGCGGAGGTGATCCCAAGTCCGGTCACATCTGAAACGCGAACCGGAATGCCGATCTCAAGCGTCTGCACCTGGCTCGTGTCAGGGATTGTTATCGTGAGCGACCGGAGAGTTGTTGGATTCACAGAAAAAGAGGAGGATGAGTCCGATTTTCCTTCGCCGTCGACGACCCGGACCCGGACAAAACCCTGCGTCAAGGCGATGAACCTACCGTTTGCATCGATGGAGCCGATCGAAGGGGCCGACGATGACCACGTCAGCGGCAGTACAGGGTTACCCGTGACAGAAAAGACGAGAGTATCCCCGAGGACAACCCCAGTTGGCGCGTGAGGCTGTATGTAGACGTAACGGATATACAACGAGCCGTTGTCCGCGGTCGCCGTGGGCGACCCCTCGTTGAGCTGAAGCCCGGTCATCGAAATGGTATACGTGGATCCTGGAGATCCGCTCACAGCGACCTTGAGATAGATGAGTATCCCGTTCGACGTCGCCGGTGACGTGAAAGCGATCGCCAGTTTTGAGGTGGTCGAATTATAGAGCGCGCTGGAGCCGGCGCTCAATGTACCGGAAGTCTCAACTCCGAAGATCGTGACTCCGGGCGATCCTATAGCCAGGGTCGCCTGAACGCCAAAGATCTCGTTTCCCGGTACAAGGCCGCTCACGTCGACCGGCACAAGGAGAGTGTCCACCGGCCGTGCGGATGTGTCTCTCACACTCACCATCACCTGTCCCAGAGCAGGGGTGAGGCTCAACGCGTGAGCGACAAGAAGTAGAAAGGCTGTTCGTCGTAGGAGCATAGTTCCTTCTCGTTCAGATGATGCACTTCACAAATGTGCTCTTCGCACTGTTACTGAGGGCGTAGCCGTTACTTTGTGAGGACCATCTTCCGAACTGATCGGAACATCTGACCGTCCTGTGCCTGTGCGGACATCGCAACAAAATAGACGCCGCTGGTAGCCCGCGACCCATTGTCGCCGGCCCCGTTCCATTGAACGTTGAACACGCCGGCTGTCTGCTGACCGTCATACAGTGTCGCGACCTGGCGGCCGAGGACATCATACACCTTCAGCGTCACCACGCTCGGCACCGGCACATCGTACGTGACAGTCGTTGAAGGGTTAAATGGGTTCGGGAAGTTCTGACCAAGGGCGAAGAACGCGGGAATCACCGCATCCTCGGTTTCAGTCGAGGTGGCAATTCCGGCTTCGTTGAATATGAACTGCTTCAGTTGGATGTCGGAAGCAGATGCCCCTTCCTCGAGCGAACGGAACCGCACGCTCACCCAGTCCCCATCTTCCTTCGGTGCTTCCGCACCGGCGAGCGCAACCTTTACAATGCCCCCGCTGGATGATTGCGCGATGAGGAATGCATCGGACAGCGTCGTCTTTGACACGGAAACGAGCGCCCACTTCGATTCGCTGAACGACACGGACATTTGGCTGCCATAGATACCGTCACCGCGTACACTCACGATGAGGTCGACTTCATTGTCTTGACCGGTGGGTGATGTACGAACCAAATATGACGGCGCGACTGCGTTTTTGGAGGGGAGCGCCGGGAGCGACTTGAACCCTGAAATATATCCGACCACATACCGAAGGATAAGCGATGCATCAAGTGGTGAAACAGAGCCGTCCACTGTGACATCTGCGGCAGCCTGCTGCAGTCCATCGAGCGTAATGCTCGCCACGAGGTGTTGAAGTATCAACGATGCGTCGAACGCGGTGATCTGGCCATTTTGACTGACATCGCCGGCCAGCACACCTGAGCGTCCGGTGTAGAACGGACGATAGTTCACCGTTCCGGTCGAAACAATGATCCTGTCTCCGGTTCCACCGGGATTCAGGTCCGGACCGTTTGTCACGAGCGGGCCGGTCGCCGCTCCCCAATAGTTGTTGGCCGCAGTGATCGTAGAATTGAACGCTTGGTTGATCGCTGAGCCTGAATGATCCGAGAAGTTCGTCCCCGAAATAGTGACCGTGCCACCGCTCGTATTATAGAGTCCGGTATTGTTTTGCCGGAACTCACTGTTGGTCACCGTCGTCGTTCCCGTGCCGGGTCGATACAAGCCGTAGGTATTGTTCGCAAAGAGACTTGAGTCAATCATCACCTGATTGACATTCTCCACGCTAATCCCATACGACGAATATCTCAAGTTCAGCGAAGCAATCGAATGCACGGTTGCCGAGTTTGTGTTCAACAACCGTATGTATGTGAAGTCGCCTGTGACGGGAAGGGTTGCCGACGAATCGCGGTTGGAGTCTCCTCCGTACGTGTCGTCCTTCCAGGAGGTAACGACGATGCGTTGCGCGGTCGTGCCTTCGACGATCAACGTGCCATCCACCCGGATGACCGGACCGTTCAATGCCTTGATGATCGTACCAGGCTTAATCCTTAGTTCTGTGCCCGAGGCAACCGTTGGAGATTCAAACAGTGCAAACACTCGTCCGGGCAGGGAATCGGGTGCCGTACCGCCGAGTACACCGTTGAAGTTGCCTATCAGTCTGATCACGTTAAACGCGTTTTGCAGGAAATTGTTGCCAAAGTAGAAATTCCCCAACTGATTCCCCGTTCCCGCGCGAGACAGTTGGCCCGAGAGTCCGATCGGGTATTGGTTTTGCTGGAACACATTGTCGATCAGGTAGGCACGCGAAGAGGTCAATCCGATTCCATTATTGGCTAATGTATTTCCATTCACCATGATGAGCGTATCGATCGCCGCGTTCTCCGCAAGTGCGAAGATCCCGTACTGCGAATTGTTTTGTATAAGATTATCCTGAAACACCTGCGGAGCATTGGCCAGGTCCGTCTTGATACCTGTCCCGTTGTTACTGATGACGGAATTTGTCACGTGCTGGTATTCCGAGCCGCCGTCCGCATATAATCCTGCCGCCGCATTTCCCCGAAAGAGGGAGTTCGTGACAGCCAGGGTTGAATTCGAACCCGCATAGATTCCGTAGTTTGACGAATCAGCGGTAACACTATCGAGCGCGGCGGTCGATCCTGAGAAGATGAGGCCGTACGAAGAATTTCGAGCGACCCGCACGTTTCGGATCGGGTTCACCAGGGGTACGCTGGTAACGTAGAGAGCATAGGACGCGTACCGTATGGTCACATGCTCCAGCCGTGAGTTCTCTGCGCCGCTATTGCTGTTCAACTGAAGATAGGGCCAATCCCCCGGGTTCGGGCCGAGCGTATCCGAAGGGACATTCGTCTTGCCGCCGTGCGATGCGTCCCTCCACGAGGTGAAAACGATCGGCTGTGAAGCCGTGCCGATCGCTTCAAGACGTTTCGAACGGGTTATGTACCCGTTCGGCGTGAACTTCACAACCACTCCAGGTTGAACAATGAGCGGAGACGATGCATAGCTTCCAAGGCCAATGCTCACGACATATGTGTGGCTCGGAAGCCCTACGGGAAATAGATACTTGAGCGTATCGCCAACGGCATCGCGGATCGAGATGGCCGGGTTCGTATTGCCGGAGAAAATGTTCCCATCAACGTTCGTGTTGTCGGTGTACAAGTTGCCCATGTATCCCGTTGCTCCGAGCGCATACTTGTTTCCCGTGAACGTGTTGTCGACAAAACGGGCACGTGACGAAACTATGCCCTCCTGGACATTGTTCGAGACCGTGTTGCCGATGAATTGAACATCAGTCCGGGGCGCCGTGGTGTTCTGATACCATACGCCTCTGTCGCCGTTGCTGCTAATGATGTTCCCCACCATCGTCATCGGACCGGTGACATCTTGAGCATATACTCCGGACGAACCGTTTCGTTCAAACTTCGAGTTGGAAATCTCCTTCGGACCGACCCCGCTCGGCGTGTACAATCCGTAAATCGAGTTATCACTCACTTCGGTGTTTCTGAGAATAAGCTCCATGTTCGACGACAGCAACCCGTAGCCGTTGTAGCGGAATGTGCTGTTCTCGATCGTAATGGAAGAACCGCTCTCAAAGTAGACCCCGTAGGAACTGGCATGCGTCGCAGTGAAATTCGTTATGGGATTCTGCCACGTCGCGCTAGGGGAGTATATGGAATAGGCCGCGTAGTGAACGCGAACGTAGTTCAGAATCGAACGCTGTGTTCCTCCGAATTGCAGGTAACTCCAGTCACCGCGCTGAGCATTGCTCGTATCACCGAGAACGTTGATGTTACCGCCGACCGTGTGGTCCCTGTAGGATGTAAAAACGATCGGGGAACCGGAACTGCCCTGTGCAAGCAGCGTTCCATTCACCGACAAATAGAGCCCAGACCTCATTTTTACGACGACATTGGGGTCAATCGTCAGAGTATCCGCCGCTGCAACAGTACTGCTTGCCATGAGCAGGTACACGGCCGTGTTGAGTCCGGCGGGCGTGGAAGTCGTCAAATTTCCTCGCAGGTTCACAAGGTCGTTGCGGAGTCCAACGGACTTGTTGTAGGAATTCCCCGTAAATGTATTCCCGGAATACGTGGAGCCGACATCTCCCTGCAGAACAATTCCCGTCCGGTTCTGTGTGAAGGTGTTGTTCAGTATTGAAGCCTTCGTCACAACGAGCCCATCACCACCGTTGCCCGCAAATGCGTTCCCATCGACCGTAATTGCGCTCCCGCGTTTGCTTCCATAGAGGAGTCCGTGCTGGCCGTTGTTGGAGAATTCGCTCGCAGTGAAGCTGCTTGCCGCGGTCGAATTATCCTGATATCCGCGAACGCCATGGACCCCGTTGAGCGCCGCTTTCGAGCTGTCAAATGAAACGATCGTGCCGTCGCTGAGATACAGGCCGTAATTCGTGTTGCCATTGAACGAAGAGCGATTCACGTTGACCGTTGTTCCATTCGCCCCGTTGATCCATACACCTGTATTTGTATTCCCTCCGAAAAGGCTGTTGTCGACCGAAATAGATGTAGCATTACCGGTGAACGAATACAACGCGTATTCGTTCGATGACCCGTACATGTTGTTCACCGAGGAGTTTACTCCTGTGTAGAATCCCAGATTCGAATACTTGAGGATCACGTAGGCGGCGGACCAAGATCCCGAGATGTTCACGTACCCCCAGTCGGACACGGCGGGCTGCGTCGCTTCGCCGTCGCCGTTCGAATCTCCGCCGTAACTGTCGTCCTTCGCAGAAGTGAAAACGATAAGGGAGTCGTAATTTCCCTGGATGAGCAGCGAGCCGTTGATGTACAAGATGACGGAAGGGTTGAACTTCAGGATCGCACCAGGCCGGAGCGTGAGAGTGACACCGCCGTTGACCGTGATGGTGTTCTTGATCCAATAGACGCCTGCCGTCCACGTCGTATTGGACGCGATAGAGGCGGTAACCTCGGTTACCGTCAGCGAGTCGCTCGGTTTCCATGGAGAGACGGTAACCTTGTTCGATACGGTGTCGCCGCGCCCTGTCGGGTTCACCGTTTCGCTGTACGGTCCGTAATTGTTTCCCCAGTAGTTGTAGCGGGCGTTCAGGTTCGTTGAGCCATCGTACCGGATACCGCGGGACGTGTTTCCCTGGATGGTGTTGTCACGAAGCGACGGCTGGCTTACGCCGATGGACCGGTAATAAATGCCGTTGATATTGTTTTGAATGAGGTTCCACGTGATCGTCGGCGCAGCACCGACGTCCACATAAATACCATCGCCGTTGTTCACGATGGTGCAGCTGTCGATGACCGGCGAAGCATTCAGAGGCACACGCACGCCTCCCTCAACGCAGTTCGTCACGACTGAGCGTTGAAGGGAAAAGTTGGAGAAGAGGTCGCTAAAGACGCCAAACCCGTCCATGTTCTCGAACCGCGAATCAGTGATGTCCGGGTACGATGCCCGGAGATTCACTCCCTCGTGAGATGACTCCCGAATCAGGAGATGAGAAAGCGCAATGCCGTACGCTCCCGTCCGGTAGAAGATGCCCGCTTGGTTTGGGCCTCCGCCTACCCACTCGACCTTCACGTACTGGACCACGGAACCGACATTCGAGGTGTTGGCGAATTCTATGCCGTCCCAGTTTCCCCGGGCCGGAGAACCCGCCGCTGACGTAAAGACGATCGTATCGGTCACCGTCCCCTGCGCAATCAGCTTCCCTTCCACGAGCAGGCCCGTTCCCGGCGAAAATGCAACCACGGTTCCCGCCTCAATCGTCAATGTGACGCCGGCTGGAACCGTTATCGACCCGCCCACAGTCACTGGACTGCTTGCCAGTGTCCACGTCGTGTCGGCGGAGATGACCCCGCTTACCTGTGCTTCAAGTGTTGACGCGCCAATCGAGATGACGGCCAAGAAGGACAAAAAGAAGCGAACTGAGCGCATGGCTCCTCCAGGAGATGTATACATTGAAGTCGCAGGTAAACGATGGGGTCCTTGACAGTCTTCGGATGAGGTCGGGGCCAGAATCAAGGATGATGGCTTCTCGAACTTGAGAATTTTAGCGGTCAATAATAGGACATGGTTGATTCAAGCGCAAATGCTCATCATGTCCTGCGTCACGAACATTTACGAATTAATCAAGGAGCTCTCACAGCAAGTCTTTTGCTGTGAGTATCTGAGGGGCCGACGCTCTTCCAAGCGGGGATTCGCTCGCACCGGTCAACCGGAAAATCAGGCCAAATGAGAAGATTTCCTGTTTCGGGGGTTGGAGGAGAAGATTGCTACGACTTGGAGGATTGCAGTCGCTCGTAGATGAGGCCTGCGAGGTCCAAGTCTTCCGGCGTCGTGATCTTGATGTTGTCGTATGACCCTTCGACGATCCGCGACCGCACGCCGATGTGCTCGACCAAAGCGGCTTCATCCGTGGCGTACAGGCGTTCTTTCATCGCCTCTTCGAACGCACGCCTTAACGTGCCAGCCGTGAACGCCTGCGGTGTTTGTACCAACCAGAGCGCCGATCGATCGAGCGTCGCGTCGAAAAAACCGCCGCCGCTCGATTTGCGAACGGTGTCCTTCGGTTGGACGGCAAGGACAGCGGCGCCGTGTTCCCTGCACGCCTCGATCACTTGTGCGATCTTCTTCATGCCGATGAACGGCCGAACGCCGTCGTGCACGAGAATCAGGTCGGAATCTTTTGCGCTTAGTGTGCGGAGGACATTGTAGACCGAGTCCTGTCGCCGCTCGCCGCCGGCAATGACTTTGCTGACCTTATGAAGGCGGTAGCGGGACATGAGCGATTCCATGTCCACCAACGCCGACTCCGGAACGGCAACGGCCACTTCGTCGACATCCGAACAGTGTTCAAAGACCTGGAGGGTATGAATGATGACCGGCTTCCCCTTCAGCGGAAGGAACTGCTTTTTCGTACCGCTCCCCAAGCGCGTCCCGGCACCTGCTGCCGGTACAATAGCAAAGACTTTCGGTCGCCTAGGGGTCATAAAGCAGGAGATGAGAATGAATCAAGTCCAACTGCATAATCTTGAATCATTTTTCATAGATTTTTCGATACGCCGTCTTCACAAAGTGCGTAGAAATCATCCTCCGAATCACAATTTTACTCCTTGTTTTGCGGCTTCTTCCAGAATTAGATCTCCGTACACTTCAAGTTTTTCTTGATCCTCCTTTGCGAGGATTCCCCCGAGAAACCGAGTCATCTGTAACCTAAACAGCGACAAGAAATCTGCCGTCAACATCATTGGTCTCAATCCTTCAAGAAACGGTTGGCATACCAATTGATGAACAACTTGTGTTAGCTCTAGTCTAGCAACTCCTTCTTCGAAGTTAAAGCTCACATCTGGTGGAAGGTAGAATTTGCTCGCATATTGATAAGCCTGAGTTCTTAAGACGAAGCTCTGAAGAAATTTTGGTTTTGCGACGCGAAATATCGGCACACAAAGTATCAGATTTTCAGTTGGGCTTTTCGCCCATTGTGATGCATTTTCCGAGAAGACTATTGCTGGTCGAATCTTCCCTGTCAGAACAAATGCATGTTCATTTTCTCCCAGATTAAGACTCTTTACAGGAAAATGATGCTCTTTTTGAGCTAAAGGTCGAAGAAAAGCTTGGAGACGAGTTTCTGTTGGATCCGAAGCTACGTCTATGTCAATTACTACGTTATCCCTATTCGGATACAAGGCAGGAATCCAAACAATCTGCCCCGACGAAATCCCCTTGGTCGGGCCCGGCTCATAGTATTCGTCGACGAGACCCGCTATTTCAATTCCCTTCTTCACCAGATCCGTAGGTTTCTTTCGAAATTGTGACGAAGATTTTCTTGAGCGATTCTAAATCCAAATCCGTTTTCATGTCTTCATCCCAAGCCGCCATAGCTTCGTTGTATTCTTTCCCAAGTTCCAATTGCGGCCTTGGGTGCTCCGAGAGTTTCTTTAGCGTTGGTGCAAATTGGCGCCGAAGAGCTGCAACCTTTGAATCAGTCTCCTTTGATGCCTTAAGGGGGATTATTTTGGAATTGATTTCTTTCTTAACGGCTGTAAAATCCAACACTTGCCCTCTTCTCTCCACCGCCTGCATTGGCTCGGTATCGAAGTAGACATAGTCTAGGAGTTCCGGCAGTCTCACGTTACCCCAAGTTCCAACAACGCGTTTGACAACTAAAGTTAGTTTGGGGTCAAGTCTCAATCCAAACTTTGATTTGGATTCTTCAACTGTGAATTGAGTATACTTCCGGCCTTCATCGTTTACTCTTTCAATCTGCTGGAATTCCTTATCGTCTAGCACACTACCAAGCTCAAGTGCATACGGTCCATAATGATAGAACAACCAGCGAAGGTCTGTCAACCTCGCGGAAAAGTCGCGGTAGTATTCGACTTCTACTAGATATAGCAACTTCACCAACTGTGTAGTTGTGATGAAGAAATCCTTGGCTTTTGCTTCTCTCAAGATTTCGACCAATATGGATTTTGGTTCTGTCACTTTTCGATTGCATTCATTTGAGGCTTCAAGAAATAAGTCTTGAGCTATACAATCATCATCGCATCTCCATACGAATAAAACCGGTATCCCTCCTTAATCGCCTTTTTATACGCGCGCATAACGAGATCATGGCCGGCGAAGGCGCTCACAAGCATCAACAACGTCGATTCCGGGAGATGGAAATTCGTGATCAGCCGGTCGGCGACTTTGAAGTCGTAGGGTGGGAAGATGAACTTGTCGGTCCATCCGCGCCCCGGCTTGACATGACCGTCCGACGTGACGCTCGACTCCACGGCCCGGCAGGCGCTCGTGCCGACTACGAACACGTTCTTTCTGCCGTCGATCGCCTTGTTGATGATCGAGGCGGAATCCATGGGGATCTCATAATATTCCGAGTCCATCTTGTGCTTCGTCAGGTCCTCGACTTCGACGGCGCGGAATGAACCGAGCCCCACATGCAGAACGACAGGCGCGAGCTTCACCCCCTTCGTATGCAGCTTTTTCAGGAGGGCTTTTGTGAAATGGAGACCGGCCGTGGGAGCCGCGACGGCGCCGAGCACTCGGGCATACACGGTTTGATAGCTTTCCTTGTCGCGGGCTGTCGGGTCGCGCTTGATGTACGGCGGAAGCGGCGTCAATCCGATACGCTCGATGATCTTGAAGAAATCTCCCTTGTGGTTGAACCGTACTGTCCTTCCGCGCGAGGTCGTATTGTCGATCACCTCGCACCACAGCTTGCCGTCGTCGAAGAAGATCTTGTTTCCGATGCGGACCTTTCGCGCCGGGTCGACAATAACGTCCCAGATGTTCTCTTCCGCGTTCAACTCGCGGAGGAGAAACACCTCGATCTTGGCGTTCGTTTTTTCCTTCTTCCCGTACAACCGGGCTTGGAAGACCTTTGTTTCGTTGACGACGATACAGTCCCCTTTTTGAAAGTAGTCCACGACGTCGAAAAACTTCTTATCGTCCATCGTCTCAGCGGTCCGGTTCAGCACGAGGAGGCGCGAATGGTCCCGCGGAGACGCCGGATGCTTTGCGATGAGGTTACGCGGGAGCGGGTATCGGAAATCCGATAGCTTCATTGCTTCTGGTCCTTTTCGGTCAATGGATCCTGATCCGTGGTCCGGAAAGAGCCGCCGTGTGCGGCCCCTCCGGATCCCATCGGAATGCTGTTATGTTTATCGCTTGCGCCGGGCGGAGCGTTGTGCCTTCCTGGCCGCCGGGCGTCTTTTCTCTGCTGCTCGGGACGGTGATACATGCTTGATTGCCGCGCGGGCGGCCGCCAGCCGCGCAATCGGAACGCGGAACGGCGAGCAGGATACGTAGTTGAGTCCGATCATGTGGCAGAATTCAATGCTCGACGGGTCGCCGCCGTGTTCGCCGCAGATGCCGAGTTTGATGCCGGGACGAGCCGAGCGCCCTTTCTCGACCGCCATCTTCATCAACAGACCGACGCCCACCCGGTCGAGCACTTCGAACGGGTCCTTCGCGTAGATCTCCTTTTCGACGTACGGAACAAGGAACCGCGCCGCGTCATCGCGGCTCACGCCCATCGTCGTTTGCGTCAGGTCGTTTGTGCCGAAGCTGAAGAATTCCGCGATGCGGGCGATCTCGTCCGCCGTTACGGCGCCGCGCGGCACTTCGATCATTGTGCCGACGAGGTATGGGAATTTCACGCCCTGTTCTTTCATGACCTGAGCGGCAACGCCGCGCACGATCGCTTCCTGATGCTCGAGCTCCTTCACGTTTCCAACCAGCGGTATCATTACCTCGGGCTCAACATCGATCCCCTTCTTCTTCGTTTCTGCAGCCGCCTCAAAGATAGCGCGGGCCTGCATTTCCGAGATCTCGGGGAATACGACGCCAAGCCGGCAGCCCCGGAATCCGAGCATCGGGTTGAATTCGTGTAGCGATTCCACCCGCTGTTTCACCTTTTCGTACGGCAATCCCATCTGAGCAGCCAGCTCGCGTTGAGGTTTCTCTTCGTGCGGGAGGAATTCATGCAACGGGGGGTCGATCGTCCGGATGGTAACCGGCTTTCCCTTCATGACCTCGAAGATCCCCGCGAAATCCTTGCGCTGGAGCGGCAAGAGCTTTGCCAGCGCCGCTTTGCGCTGTTCCAACGTGTCCGCGAGAATCATTTCGCGCATCGGTCCGATCTTCCCCTCGCCGAAGAACATATGCTCCGTGCGGCAAAGACCTATGCCTTCCGCTCCGAACGCCACCGCGTTTGCAGATTGGTCGGGCTGGTCGGCGTTCGTACGGATCTTCAGCGTGCGGTGTTTGTCCGACCACTGCATGATCTTTGCGAACTCCTGATACACCGGCGCCTGTTTCTGGTCAAGCGACTTTTCCACGAGCACCTGGAGCACTTCGGACGGACGGGTCTGCACTTTTCCTTCGAGCACCTGTCCCGTCGTGCCGTCGATAGAGATCCAATCCCCTTCTTTGATCGTCTTTCCCTTCACAGACATGATGTGCGTGGCATAATTGATCTCCAGCTCGCCGCACCCTGCGACGCATACCTTGCCCATTTGTCGTGCAACGAGCGCTGCGTGAGAGGTCATGCCACCGCGCGCGGTGAGAATACCTTCCGCGGCGTCCATACCCTTGATGTCCTCGGGGGACGTCTCGATCCGCGTCAGGATGACCTTTTCGCCCCGCTTCGCCCACGCCTCTGCGTCGGGCGCGTTGAAGACAACGCGACCTGTGGCCGCGCCGGGTCCGGCATTGAGGCCTTTCGCCAGCAGTCTGCCTCCCTTGACCGCAGCTTCCTTTTCTTTCGGGTCGAAGATCGGACGCAGGAGCTGGTTCAGCGCGTCCGGCTCGATCCGCATCAGCGCCTCCTTGTCGGTGATCAGCTTCTCGCCGACCATGTCGACCGCGATCTTGATCGCCGCAAACGCCGTTCGCTTGCCGACGCGGCACTGCAGCATGTACAGCCGGTTCTGCTGGATCGTGAACTCAATGTCCATCATGTCGCGATAATGCTTCTCGAGAATCTTTCGATTCTTGTCGAGCTGCGCGTAGATCTTGGGGTTGTCCACGGCGAGCTTCGCGATGGGGAGCGGCGTGCGAATTCCGGCGACAACATCCTCACCCTGTGCATTCATCAAGTATTCGCCGTAGAACACGTTCTCTCCGGTCGCCGCGTCGCGCGTGAACGCAACTCCCGTTCCGGAATCTTCCCCCATATTGCCGAACACCATCGTCTGCACGTTGACCGCCGTTCCCCACGACTCCGGGATGTCGTAAAGCTTTCGGTAGGCAATCGCCCTGTCATTCATCCACGAACCGAACACCGCGCCGATTGCACCCCACAACTGTGCCATGGGATCTTCGGGGAAATCGTGCCCGGTATTTTCCTTGATCGCCCGCTTGAACAACGTCACGAGCAGCTTGAGGTCGTCTGCCGACAATTCCGTGTCGAGTTTCACACCTTTGTCGCGCTTCATCTTTTCGATGATCTCTTCGAACGGATCGATGGCATCCTTCCCCTCGGGTTTCAGCCCGAGGACAACGTCTCCGTACATCTGCACGAACCTGCGGTACGAATCGTAGACGAAACGGGGATTGCTGGTCTTCGCGATCAGACCAGACGCCGTCGTGTCGTTGAGACCGAGGTTGAGGATCGTGTCCATCATTCCCGGCATAGAGGCGCGGGCGCCGGAGCGGACGGAGACGAGGAGGGGATTTTTGGCGTCGCCGAATTTCGCCCCCATCGACCGTTCGACCTTGGCCAGCGCGTCGCGGACCTGTTTCTCCAGGATTTTCGGGTACTTGCGGCCGTTTGCATAGTAATACGTGCACAGTTCCGTGGTGATCGTAAATCCCGGGGGTACGGGAAGGCCGATATTGACCATTTCCGCCAGATTCGCTCCTTTGCCGCCAAGCAGGTTCTTCATATCCGCTCTACCTTCAGCCCTGCCATTGCCGAAGAAATAGACGTACTTGCCAGTTGCCATGACGCTACCGATCCTTTCGCTTCAGAGTTGTGGTGTTTTCAGACGTGTGGTGCGTAGCACCTCGCGGAGGAACAACGAGGCGATGTTGCGTGAGAATTCGTCTTTGGGGGACCGTTCCGGATGCCATTGGACGGCGAGGAGGAACGGCATGCCGTCCTTGATCGCCCATTCGGCGGCCTCGATCACGCCGTCGGAGGAAAATGCCGACGCCATGAGCCCACGTCCCAGACGGTCGATCGCCTGATGATGATACGTATTGACCTCCATCTCCGGGTCACCCGCGGCGAAGAAAACCAATGAATGGGGGTCAACATGGAGCGTGTGCTTATAGTCTTCGTCTTCCTTGGTCGTGTGATCTTCGAATCCGGCCTCCTGGAGATCGACAAGCAGAGAACCGCCCAGGGCTACATTCAGTATCTGCATCCCCCTGCAGACGGCTAGTATTGGAATGTCCCTCTCAAGCACCTTGTCGATCAGCGCCAATTCAAACTGATCGCGCAGTCTGTCTGTACCGCTGACCTTGTCCGTTGCATCAAGTCGTCCGTAGAATTCGGGATGAACATCCCCACCGCCGGTCAACAAAACGCCGGAGATACCGTTCGCATCACCGAGATTGTCCTTCTCATGCGAGAACTTGACAAATTCCACGGAGGGTTCCACCGAGAGGATCCAGTCAAGATATCGCTGAAGATTCGGCTCCGGCCGGAGGTTATCGGTTACACCGATCTTCATTGCTGTCGTGCTATCGTTGCTCATTGGGCCAACGGTCGTCCTTCCTCAAATTCGCGCATCAGGTGATCGGTTACCGCCACGAAGTCTTTTGTTCTCTCGAAGACATTCCGTTGACGAACGTAACTTGGACCGGATCTGATCATTTGGACCACGTCCTCGAGCTCCGATGAGCAGGCGAGACGATCCGCGAATGGTCGCATTCGCTCGACGAGAGCGTTCACTTCATCCCTCAGCAACGCCGTTTCGCCCCGTTCATTCAGGATGATCTCCGCTTCCAATCCGTAGCGTGAAGCTTTCCATTTGTTTTCCCGGATGATCCAGCCGGCGGGAGGGTCGACGATGTCGCCGTCTCTGTAGCGTTCGTCACTCCACGCGTACACACACTGCACCAGCGCAACGAGGGCGCAGGTCTCCTGCAGCGTCGCCAGGCCGTCGCAGATGCGGAGCTCGATCGTGCCATAATCCGGATGGGGACGAAGGTCCCACCATATGTCCTTGATCGAAACGATGGAGCGGGACGCGACCAAGGAATCATAGAAATTCTCGAATGCCTGCCAGGTACGGAAAGTCTCCGGATGCCCGGCGGTCGGAAGCGCTTCGAACACCGTGACCCGAGTCGACGCCAGTCCCGTATCGGAGCCCTGCCAGAACGGAGAACTGGCCGACAACGCCAGGAAATGGGGCAGATACGGCAGCATGGCGTTGTTCATGGCCATGGCGTGGTGCGCATCGCGCATGCCGACATGGACATGGACCCCGAAGATCATCAACCTGCGCGCGACCCATTGGTTCCGGTCGATGAGATACGCATATCTCTCCGCCGGAAAGATCAAGAGTTCCCGATGCCGCGCGAACGGATGCGAACCTGCAGTCGCGAACCGGACGCCAAGCTCATTCCCCAATTGCTGAATCTGCATGAACCGGTCATGAAGGTCGCGACGCACATCGGCCACCGTTTTGCAGATCCCCGTGCTCACCTCGATCATCGACTGGATGATTTCCGGCCTGATATGCGGATTGTCCGGCCCGAGCCGTTCGAAGAAGCCGGGCGAAAGTGGAACCAGGTCTTTACTCTCGGGGTCGATGATCTGCAGCTCAACTTCAACTCCGAGTGTCAGCGGTTCTGAAGGGGTGAACGGGAGAGGCAAGGCGAAGCGTGATTGGTGAAATGGTTAATTGGCCAAAGGTGAAGCTTGGCTGGTGAAATGGTTAATTGGTTGAGTGGTTAGACAGACAATATAAGTCTGCGCATTTCTACATCTCCAGCTAGCCATTCTAGACCTGCCACGCTATAGAATACCGGAAATGATCTCAGAAATTTTTCAAATTGCATTGAACGTAGACGCATGAGATCTTTTTGCGTAGTTACGAGCATATCTGGTTTCGATTCCTCTGCCGCACGCTGGAGCTTCTCGATATCTTGTGCTGAATATTCGTGGTGATCGGGAAACACCGAATGTTCGACGACATTCATTCCCAACGATGTCAGCGTCGCTCTGAACGCGGATGGTGTTCCAATGCCCGAAAATGCCGCGACTCGCCTTCCCCTGCAGCGGTCCATGGGTTCCTCACTGTTGCCGATTGCACGGCGAATGGACCGAATGTTCGTTCTCACACCGGCAACGGACCCTTGAAACTCCTTCGGCAGCAACGTGCGGACCCGGTGAAACTCTTCACCGTTCGTGCATTGCGTAATGACGACCGACTGCGCCCTCAGCAGCGACGACAGCGGCTCTCGCCAGTTCCCCGCCGGCAACATGGCATCTCCATGAATCAACTCATGCGCCCTGATTGCTACAATGTCCAGATTTCGTTTCAATCGGCGGTGCTGGAATCCATCGTCGAGCACAATAACCTGGACTCCGTTATCCTTCACCAACCGGCCTGCCCCGCGAATTCTGTCCTCATCGACGGCAACGACCGCCGGAGGAACGTTGATGCTGATCTGCGCGGGCTCATCTCCGACGAGTGCAGTTTCCTGTCCGGACACGCGCACATATCCCGATGTCGTGCGACCGTACCCGCGGCTGAGAATGCCCACCTTTCTGCCCTCTGCGATCAGCCATTGTGCGATCTCCTCGACAAGCGGCGTCTTTCCCGTCCCCCCCGCCGAAATATTGCCGACACAGATGACAGGAACAGCCGCTGTTGCCGCCGACAGCATACCGCGGTCGTACGCCACATTGCGCAACCGGACCACACCTCCATACAGCCATCCGAGCGGAACAAGGAGAAAGCGTCGCACGGACGTGTCAGGCTATTGCGAGAATACGCTCGGCGACGGTGCGCGAGGCTCCCGAAGTGCCGAGAAGTCCACGAACCTTGCGAAGGTCCTCGCGCATTGTCAGAAGACGCTGTTCGTCTTCCAAGATCTCCATTGCAGCCTGTGCCATAGCACGGGCTGAAGCGCGGTGCTGAATGAATTCCGGAACGATCTTTTTTCCCGCCACGATGTTCACGAGCCCGATGTTCTTGACGCGGACCAGCAGACGCCCGATCAAGTATGTGAGCCACGACGTTCTGTATACGACAAGCATGGGCGTGCCAAAAAGTGCCGTCTCGAGCGTCGCGGTTCCCGAGGTGACGAACGCAAACGCGGCGTATTCCATCAACTCGTGCGTCACCCCCTTGATCAGCTTCACGTTGTTCGTGCTGTACAACGTGCGGAAGTACCTCTCTTCGAGCGTCGGTGCAATTCCGACCGCAAGTTCATATCCGAGTTCGCGGGCGACCGCCTTTCCCGCCGAGAGCATATCCGGAAAGATCTGCTCGATTTCCTGACGCCTGCTGCCGGGGAGAAGCACCAGGAGCGGCTTCTCGGGGTCGAGTCCATAGCGCTTCCGAAAGTTCTTCCCGTCATTGTTTGGCGTGAGGACTTCAAGCAACGGATGACCTACGAACTCCGCTTCGATCCCTTCCGAGCGATAGAAATCGACCTCGAACGGAAGGATGACGAGCATCTTGTCGACGACCTCCCGCATCGTCTTCACGCGCGACCGATGCCAGGCCCACACCTGCGGGCTGATGTAATAGATAACTTTGATGCCCCGGGCCTTTACTTTTTTGGCGAACCGAAGATTGAACCCGGGATAATCGATCAGGAGGACGACATCCGGTCTTTTCAGCGTCAGGATCTGCTCCAACGTGAACGAGAGGGCCCGGATCAGGGGGAGATGCCGTATCACCTCCGCGAATCCCATGAATCCAAGCTCGCGAATATGATAGATTAAGTGCATTCCTTCCCGCCGCATGTTGTCCCCGCCCACACCGTAGACCTCGACATTCGGGTTCCGGCGCTTCAGCTCCCGGACGACACCGGCACCGTGCAAGTCGCCGGAAGCTTCACCGGCGATGATCATCACCTTGTTGACCATCGATTACCCGAGACTCCATAGATCTGCTGGGATTAAAGACTAACCGCCAATGAACGCGAATGAACGCTAATTGATATATCTGTACTCAAGTACGTTTCTCATTCGCGGTCCATCTTTTCACAATTGCATAGTGGGACATCCTATTTGCTTGCCCACATGAAGATGAGGATCCCGCATACGATCGCGATCGCTTGAAAAGTTCTCCGCTCTGACCGGGCAGCTTCTTTCCAATCCGGATGTTGTCCTTCCTGCGACGGATGCTGCCAGGGAACGAAGCGGGGAAGAAAGCGCGGGACGTTCCGCTTAAATTCGAGATACGCCGGGCCAAATCGGTCCGCAAGAAACTCTTCCTCGAGTGTGACGATCAGCCAATACTGAACCGAAAAGTACACCAGCGCCACGATCGGCAGCCACGGCCACAACGCCATCGACATAGCTCCACATCCCGCGTACAGCAACGTATTCCCGAGATACAACGGATTCCGCACGTATGCGAAAGGTCCGGCAACGACAACCTGAGGCGCACCGACTCCGCCGGTCACTCGCGTCAGGCTACCCGCATAGGCCACTCCCCAGAATCTGATGAACTCGCCGACAAGTGCCGCCGCACCGCCGAACAGCATCGACATTCCCGTCGGCTCTGCAAACAGGAGCATGACTGCAAGAAACGGGATGGGAATGTATCCGCGCCAGGAAAACAACTGCACACGAATGTCGGGCATGCGCTCCCCTACCCTCGCAGAAAGACGTCGCGACGCGCCATGACCGCCTCGCGTCGCTGCCTTTTGCGCTTCTGTGCGATCAAGACCTCAAGCCTCATGCGTACGTCGTTGAAATCTTTGAATTCGTGGTACGTGATGTTCTCTTTCTGACAATAGACGATGAGCGACCGCTTTGCGAAGATGACGTCGGCATACCGTACCGGGCAGCGGTCGGATATGCCGTCGCCGATATACACCAGCAAGTCCTCATCGGCGCTGTTCACGACCATGTGATTGCGCTTGCAATTGCCGCACCAATCACACTCACTATCGCGCCAGGGAAACGACGGCTGCACCTTCGACACGCCGTCTCGCGCGACGAACTCCGCATGGTTCGCAAACCACGGAAGAGCTCCCAGTCCGGCCCGCCGGAGGATTCTCTCGACATACACATCCAGGCCGTCGCTCAAGACGGTCAGGGGTATTTCCTGCATCCGGCAGAATTCCGCGAACGGGGGAAACGTGGGGTCGACGCGGAATCCGTCAGCAAATTCTTCAAACGTCCTCCGGTCCATCTCCGGTACGGCCGCGCATTCCCCGGTCAAACAATCCCGCGCGTTCATTGTGCCGTCGAGATACCCGCGGACGATCTCCTCCGCCTTACCCGGAGCGAACGTGCGAAAGAAGGCGTTGCCGACATCCTCGCGGACGATTGTGCCGTCGAAATCCGAAAAGATGCGGATCATAGACCTACGTAGGTCAGTCTGCTGTAAAGCTGGGATGGTGGGTTAATAGAGAATAGAAAATAGAGAATAGGAAAGCGTTTTGCTTGGAGCATTGAGAACATCGCTAATCTGATCTCCCCCTTACACTGTTTTACGCAATCGCTTTTCGATTGACTATTCTCTATTCACTATTCACCTACATTGATTTTCTAGGAGCTCTTCACCGGCTCATTGAACCGAACCGAGACCAGCTTCGAGACTCCTTCTTCCTCCATCGTCACGCCGTACATCGCATTCGCCGCTTCCATCGTGCGCTTGTTGTGCGTCACGATGATGAACTGGGTGTTGTCGGAGAACCGGCGAATGATGCGCGTGAAACGGTCGATGTTCGTGTCGTCGAGCGGGGCATCGACCTCGTCAAGGATGCAGAACGGGCTCGGTTTGACGAGATAGATCGCAAACAGCAACGCGATGGCGGTGAGCGTCTTTTCACCTCCCGACAGCAAGTCGATGGAGGTCGGGCGCTTGCCGCGCGGCTTGGCGGTAATACCGATCTTCGCTTCGAGCGGGTCGACGCCGTCTTCGAGGAAGAGATCGCATTCATCCCCTTCGTCGAAGAGGCCTTTAAACGTCAGCACAAAGTTCTCGCGGATCTTTTCGAACGTCTCCATGAACTTCTTCTGGGCCGTCGTATTGATCTCGTCGATCGTCGCCAGCAGTGTCCGTTCCGATTCTTCCAGGTCGTTCTTCTGAGCGGTCATGAAATCGAGCCGCTCTTTCTCGCTTTTGTACTCGTCGAATGCGGCGAAGTTGACGGCTCCGAGGCCCCTCAGCTTGTCCTTCTTCTCCCGGATCATTTCCCGGGCTTCATTCCAGTCGTATGCCTCGGCATCCGGAAATTCCTTGACCGTCAGTTCGAGAACGAATTCCTCGTTCGCCCGGATTTTCAAGGATTCCGCTTTCACCGTCAATTCCTGGATCTTGAACTCAAGGTCATATGCCGCCTTCAGGGAGCCCTCCTGTTTCAGCCGTTCGTCCTTCAGCTTGAGCTCGATCTCGTGGATACGGGACCTCTTCTCGCCGTAATCTTTGTCGACCTCTTTCTTCCGGCCCGATTCGAATTCCAGCTCCAATTGTGCGGAATCCAGCGCCTGCTGCGTGTCCGAGACCCGCCGCGCAATTTCGTCGAGCTCACGTCCGGCTTCCGCAATCTCCCGTGTGCGCTCTTCAATCGTCGCCGCAATCGTCCGCAGGGTCGAATCCCCGTGGTCGATAGCCTGTTGCTGGCTTCGCTCCTCGCTGCGCAGGCTGAGCAGGTGCATGTTGGACTCATTGGCCTTGGCGCTGTATTCGGCCCACAGCGCTTCCATCGTCTCCAGTTCCGTCGTCGCGGAGCCCACCGTTTGCTCGGCCTCCGTTTTGCGGCGTTCGATATCTTCGATCACCGGGGTGAGCCGTTCCAGGCTCAGTCGCAGATCGTCGATCTCGCGGTCCAGCTTTGTCGTCTCTCCCTCGTTCCGGACGATGTTCTCCTCCGCCCTCTTCTTCTCGAATTCCAACTGGGCGATGCGCACTTCGACCTGCACTTTTTCCTGCTCGACCGCGCGCGATTCATCTTGCAGCCGCTTCAGGTCCACCTCTTCCAGACGTTTCGACTGTTCGCCGATCTGCCGTATGAGATCTTCCTGCGTCGCCTGGAGGTGGGCGGATTCTTTCGAGAGCTCGTCGAGCTGCGTTTTCTTGCTGATGTGTCCCCCTTCATCCTGCCTCGCGCTTCCGCCTTTGAGCACGCCGGTGCCGCTGACGATATCGCCGTCCGTCGTCACGCACCGGAGCGATCGATGCTGCCCGATGATCCGGTTTGCGGTTGTCACGTCGTCGACGATGACCGTGGCATCAAGCAAATAGTCGAAGAGCCGCGTCAATGGGGCATCGCACGATACAAGCATGCGCGCCCATCCGTACACGCCGGGTCCGTCGATCGCGGGCTTGTCGCCCGCCGTTGCGGGAATCCGGTCAAGGCAAATGAACGTTGCCTTCCCCTTTTCCTGCTTCTTCAGGTAATCCATCGCCGCATACGCCTGTCCGGCGTCATCGACGATAATGTATCCGATCGCTTCGCCCAACGCATTTTCCAGGGCGATGCGGTAGCTCGTGTCGGTTGCCACGGCTTCGCCGACGGTCGTGTGGATGCGCTCTTTCCACGTCGGGTCGGTGATGAGAAAACGGGCACCCTCCGAGTATCCGTCGAACGACTCGACCAAGCCTTTGAGAAAGTCGATGCGGGCGAGTTTTCGTTCAAGTTCGCCGCGGACGTCCAACTGACGATGTTTCAGATCATCGATCCCCTGCTGGAGCGAGACACGGTACGTCTCCATCTGGTGGACGCGGACCTCGGCTTCCGCCGACCGCCGCCGCAGGTCTCTGTGATCCGAGCTCAATTGCGCGATCAATTCGACATTCTTCTCGATTTCGGCCCGGTAGTCGTCGTTCTCTTCGGCCGTGTAGCCGACGCGGCCGCGAATGTTCTCGATGCGAGCGCGCGCCTGACCTTCCTTGTTCCGCAGGTCCCCCAGCTCGTGCAACAGTGTGATCACCGTCTCCTGGGCCGATTTTAGTTCCGCCTTCTTGAGATTCAGCTGCTGCTCGAACGCTTCGAGCTCCGCTTTCCGGACGGCATAGGCTGCATCGGCCTGGGCAATGGATGTCTGGATCTCGTGCAGCCGCTCGCGCACTTCTTCCTGTTGCCTCAGCAACTCTTCCTGTTTCCGGCCAAGGTCCTTGATCTCCAGGCGGTACCGTTGAACATTGTCTTCCAGCGACCGCCGGCGTTCTTTTGACGTCGCCTGTACCTGTTGGAATTCGTGGATCTGGCTCTGCTTGGCCGCAAGCGCGTCCTGGGCCGCATGGAGCTGGTCCTCGAGTTCCTGAAGCTCGGACCGAAAGACGTCCAGCAGTGCCTCCTCTTGTTTGACCTCGACCTCAATTCGGTTCTTTTCCGTGACAGCCACGGACAGTTGACTGCGGAGCGGGTCGATGCGGCTCACGATGCTCGAATACTCGCGCTCGATGTGGTCGATCTCGAGCGCACGTAGTTCAGCCGACAACTCGTTGTATTTTTCCGCCTTTTGCGCCTGGCGCTCCAGCGTGGACACGGCCTTCTCCACACCCCGCATGATGTCGCCGACACGCAAAAGGTCCGCCCTCACGCTTTCGAGCCGCCGCACGGCTTCTTTTCGACGATGCTTGTACTTCGTTACCCCGGCGGATTCTTCGAACAGCCGGCGTCGTTCGTCCGAATTGTCGCTGAGAATCCCTTCCACCATTTTCAACTCGATCACCGAATAGGCATCGGACCCCATGCCGGTGTCCATAAAGAGGTCGCGAATGTCTTTCAGCCGGCACAAAGCCTTGTTGAGATAGTACTCGCTTTCGCCGGACCGGTACACGCGGCGCATGATGGTAACTTCGGAGTAATCGGAAGGAAGTATGCCCTTGGAGTTCTCGATCGTAATGGAGACTTCTGCCATACCCAGCGGCTTCCGCGATTTCGTGCCGTTGAAGATGACGTCCTCCATCTTATCGCTCCGCAGCGTCGTCGGCTTCTGCTCACCGAGGGCCCAGCGAATCGCGTCGACCACGTTGGTCTTGCCGCACCCGTTCGGCCCGACGATGGCGGTCATGCCCGCGTCGAATTTGAGGTCGATCTTGTTCGCGAACGACTTGAAGCCGAGGACTTCGAGCTTGGAGAGATACATTAGCCGGCGGCTCCTGCGACGTGGACAATGTGCTCCACTGAAGCGCGGAGGGCGTAGCCCGAATCGAGGTAGATAAAGAGGGACGCGCCGACGGCCGCCGTAACGAGCAGGGCGAGTACATACGTTCGTACGGGGTTCAAGTCAAACACGACCGACGCCGCTTTGAGGATCCGCAATCCTACCCACACGCACACGGCAAGTATAACGAGGATCGCTGGGAGTACGAACTCCGGCGTTTCCATGATCTTGAACAAGCTCATGCCGAGTGGACTGAGCACGATGAGCGGAAGAGCTCCCCACACCGTCAGGATCCACGACTGCGCCATATGCACGCGGGCACGCGCAAGCAACGCCACGATCTTGATCACGACCGTCGAAAACGCAAACCACGCCAGTACCGCCGCAGTCAGCAACGGTATGCCCCGTACCGGCTGCCACGTGGAAGCGATGATTTCCTCCTTCAAGGCGTCGTTGACGAATACGACGTTCATCAGGGCGTCCGCCGTCGGGTTTGCCCGGTAATGATAGAGGATGCCAGACAGCACGACAGCGAAGGCGAGGGCAGAACAAAAAGCAAGAATGAACGTGGCGAACGCCGGGACATCACGGCGGTCACGAAGGTCCGCGAAAAAGTTATACGATCGGAGCAGCGCGCGTTTCACCGACTCGCCGAATCGTCTGTTGTAGGAATATTGATATCCAAAAAGAATAATGACGAACAGTCCGGTGATCACATGCGTCGCTGGGAACGCCACCCGATAGGTGCCGGCAGGAATGGCAGGGAATTTCTCATCCTGATATTGCGCGCGGACGACGTCGAACGCCAGTCGTTTCTCCCGGTTGGCGGTTGTAAGTCCCAGGGGATGCATATACCGATCGCCCGCCGGGATGCTCAGCACGGGACGATCACCGCGCCAATCGGCGAGCGCGGCAACGAATCCGCCGGCAATGCCGGATTCCTTGACTGCGGCCATGTGCTGGAGGTAGAACCTGGCCTGTGCCTCCTGAGACCTTGGATCACGGTACCCGCTCCGATTCTCGTGGTCTACCTGGATGCCGTAGGACAGAACAACGACGGGACGGTTCTTGTGCGAAGCCTTGAGTCGCTGCAGTACGTCTCGGAACTGCTTCAGGTCGGGGGCGGAAATGGTCGCCGCTGCAAAATCTACAGAGGATGCGCTGACATCGTTCGCGAACGGCAGCGTGCCGGCATATACCGGACGGGTATCGATGGACCTCACCACACTCGCCATTTCGGCGACGAACGAGCCAACGCGTTCGTCTGTTGGGTCGAGCAAATCGCCGATGCCCCAAGCGAACACGGCGGGATTTGCGCGGTCTCGCTCGACCATATCGCGGATCACCGATTCGGCGAGCGGTTTGAAAGCGTCCTCGGCCAGTACAGCCGCGGGAACATCCCATATGGGAGCTTCGATGAGGGCGTACAGTCCGTACCGCGCGCAGAGATTGATGAGATATGGATGAGGCGGATGGAATGCAAAACGGACCGCGTTGGCGCCGAGTGATTTGATGAGCGCCATGTCGCGCTCCATTTCCTCGTATGTCAGCGATGCGCCGTGTACGGGCGAGTCCTCACGCCAGGTCACCCCTTTCAGACGCAGACGCACGCCGTTTTCGAAGAACTGATTGCCGTGGATCGTCACCACAGAGAATCCGACGTTCTTCGAGACCTGGTCGATGATCGTCCGCTGTTTCCCTTCCTGCGTGTAGATCGATGCCCGGAGGAAATAGAGATCGGGTTGTTCCGGCCGCCAGATCCGGGGAGCGGCGACGGCCATGGAGGTCTGGATTTCGAGGTCCTTGTTCGCCTCGAGTGAAAGAATTTGCGGTAACGATGAAGCGACAACCGTTTCAGTTCCCCGATCGACAAGCTCGAGTCCGAACAAATACGTCAGCTCCTTCACTTGTGCGGCCACAGCAGTGTCGCGTATCAAAGCGGAATACCCGCGGCTGGTCACGACCGATTGCGCTGAAATACGGCCTCCGGTCGTGGTCTCGTCATATGCAATGCGCGGTATGAAACTGTCGATCCACAATCGCGGAGTGCCGAGGAGGTAGATATCGCGGAGGATGCCGCCGTAGTTTCGCCATCCCCACGACTGCATGCGAACGGGGATCGTGCCGCGCGCAGCGATGCGATTGTGAACGATGATCTGCAGACTGTTTTCCGACCCGATCTGCAGAACATTTTCGGGGACATCCATTTCCGCCGTCGTATAGCCGCCGACGTGTCTGCCGATGTAGATGTCGTTGATATAGATTTCGGCGTCGTGATGGATGCCGAGGGCGACGAGCTTATAACTGAGATCGGCGAGCTGAAGTTCGGAAAGGGCGAACGTGCGGCGGAAGGTGAACTGATCGGCGGCGTCGATGGACGAGGGGACGCCGACGTTTTGCCACAGCTCTCCGTCCGTAGAAACTGACCAAGTGCCTGAGAGGTCGATCTTAAGTCGCGTCGGAGTATCGGAATGGATTCCGGTATCCACCCCCGTTTTCAGGGCTTGGCCATTCTCGAGGACAACGAGTTGAGCAACGACCGAAGAAGAAAGAAGCGAAAGTGTGAGGAAAGATGGGGCGAATAAACTGAGGTATCTCTTGGAAATTGGCAATTTTCGACCGGAAAGTTGCGAAATTGGCGCACCTCTGGCCTTACAGGGCGAGAAAATGCGAAATTATTCGAATATACGAAACGAAGGGGGGGAATGCAACGGATTATTGGGGTTCGGTAAAAATGACAAACGGCGTAAGTTATTGTGTGGAAGAGAAATGCGGGGTTTGATTATCCGATTGCCTTAGCCTTGCGCCCTCGACTTCCTAATGTAGACAGGCTGCAGTCCCGTGCCGAATGCTGAACACAAAACTTTCGGCATACTTCGTCGGCTCGTTGATTGTGAAACCGGCAAATGCCGTCTGGAACACCTCCAACGGCCTGCGCACAAGATAGAAGTTCTCTCGCCTGGATGATCCCAAATATGTCGAGATGATGACGACCCCTGACGGCGATAGATGGGATTTGATGTTGGCGAGCGCGTAGCAAAACTTCGTTTCGTCTGTGATGTGTTGAAGAACATCCATCGCAAGGATCACATCATACGTACCCTCCAAAGGCTTCGCAGAAATATCATGCTGCTGAAACCGATAACAAGGGAACCGTGTACGAAGCTCCTCAAACAATGTATCGACGATATCGATACCGAGATAGTTCGTTACCCCGTTCTGCTGAAGCACTTTTGTGAAATGCCCGGTCCCACAACCGATGTCGAGTACCGTGGAACGGTCGAACGCTACGGCGGCTTTGCGACAGGAGTTGAGTAATACCCGAGCACCCTGCTCAAGGAGTCTGACATTCTCCTGATGAGATTTTGTCTTATCTCCCACACCCCGCAGATCGAATCCGAAAAGCTCGTGACGGTACTTCCAATAATCCGTCGTCCTGTAGTCGGAACCGGCCGCGAACCGGATTTGCTCAGACATGGATATCACGCGGCGTTTCAGAACGCCCAACGGATCACGATAGAACTTGAGGAGCCGATTGCTTTTGCTCATGAGTATCGGACAATTGCAGAGAAGGATGGAGACAAACATCCCTTCGAAAGGTCACGTTGAAATCTAATTCTTAGGATCAACAGGAACAACAAAAACAACACTCGAAGGCACGCGGGGATTCTCAAAAATGAGACACGGCAGACACGGAAGCGGGGTAGGAAGGAGAAGGGGGAAATTTCGCAATGAAGCGGCGGAGAAACGGAGCACGAAGCGGGAGTATTGGAGCGGGTTTACAACATTTGCTTCACCTTTGCTCCAATACTCCAATTTTCAGGACTACCTATGTCTTGACAGCTGCCCGGATTATCGGAACAAACGTTTCCGCCTTCAGACAGGCGCCGCCGACCAACGCTCCGTCGATGTCGGGCTGCTTCAGCAGATCGACTGCGTTCTCCGGCTTGACGCTCCCGCCATACTGTATCACGATCTTGTCGGCAGTCGGCCAAGAGTAGAGCTGGGCGACGATCTTCCGGATGAACTGGTGAACCTCCTGCGCCTGCGCGGGAGTCGCCGTCTTTCCCGTGCCAATGGCCCAGATCGGCTCGTACGCAATGACAACGCGTGAGGCGTCGGCTTCGGAGATCTCCTTAAAAAGCGCTTTCACCTGCGTGCCGACGACCTGTTCCGTGATCCCCTTTTCCCGTTCCTCAAGCGACTCACCGACGCATGCTATGGGGGTCAATCCGGCAGCAAGTGCCTTCCGCACTTTTGCGTTCACGGAAACATTCGTTTCTCCGAAATACTGACGCCGCTCAGAGTGTCCAATGATAACATACGTGCATCCGGCTGCGAGGAGCATTTTCGGAGATATCTCACCAGTGAACGCCCCTTCGTCCTCGGTGTACATGTTCTGCGCACCGAGCGCGATCGGAGATCCTTCGAGGAGCCTATGCGCAAGCTCCAGCGACGTGAACGGCGGACACACGACAACGCGGACGTTGTCGAGGTCGAAATCCACACGGGACACGACCGATGCGATGAGCTCGCTTGAGGCGTGGAGATCCTTGTACATCTTCCAGTTGCCGGCGATTATTTTAGGTCTCATAAGAACTGTGCTGGTCTAGTAGTTGGAGTAAGAAAATGGAGGCCGATGAAGAGCTGATGATTGGAATGATGGAGTTATGGAGTACAAGAGATTTTCCTGGCGAATCCGGTGAACGTCACTCCACTACTCCATTACTCCACATTTCGCTGACCTCCATTACTCCATCTTGAGTTTTCGCCGCAGTATCTCATTTACGACCTTCGGATTCGCCTTCCCCTTCGTCGCTTTCATCGTTTCTCCCACGAAGAATCCGAACACCTGCTGCTTCCCCGCCCGGTACTTCTCCACCTCCCCCGCGTTCTTCGCGAGGATTTCGTCGACAATTTTTTCGATTGCGGATGTGTCGCTGATTTGCAGAAGGCCCTTTTTCTCGACAATCGCCGAAGGCTTTTCTCTCGACGATAACATGTCCTCGTATACGTCCTTCGCGATCTTGCCGCTAATCGTCCCTTTCACAATAAGGTCGATCAATTCCGACAAGTGCGGCGGCGCGATGGGGAATTCCGACAGGGGAATATGCCTCTCGTTGATCACGCGCATCACGTCACCCATCGTCCAATTACTCGCCATCTTCACCGCTTCGTCGTTCTTCGACGCCAAGTGGTCGACCACTCCCTCGAAATAATCCGCGATCTCCTTTTCCGCCGTCAGGATATCCGCGTCGTACTTGGGAAGCTTGAGCTCCTTGACATACCGGTCCCGGCGCTCGGTCGGGAATTCGGGCAGCCCCTTCTCTGCGGAAGCAATCCAGACCTTGTCGACGACAACGGGAACGAGGTCGGGCTCCGGAAAATACCGGTAATCGTGCGCTTCTTCTTTTGAACGCATTGGTATCGCAGCACCCTTGTTCGAATCCCACAGCAACGTTTCCTGCACCACACGTCCCCCCGATTCGATCAATGCGATCTGACGGTCGATCTCGTACTGGAGCGCTTTTTCGACGAAGCGGAAGGAGTTCATGTTCTTCACTTCCGTCTTCGTTCCGAATTTCTCTTCCCCCACTTTCCGCACCGAGACATTCGCGTCGCAGCGCAGACTTCCTTCCTCCATGTTCCCATCACAAATGCCGAGATACGTCACGATCTGACGGATCTTGTGGAGATACTGATACGCCTCGTTCGGAGTCCGGATGTCCGGCTCGCTGACGATCTCGATTAAAGGCACGCCGCAGCGATTGAGGTCGACGAGCGTGTCGATGTCCAGATCGTGGATCGACTTCCCCGCATCCTCCTCCATATGAATTCGCGTAATGCCGATCTTCTTCCGCTTCCCATCCTGAAGGTCCACCTCTACCCAACCCTTTTCGCAGATCGGCTCGTCATACTGGGAGATTTGATAGCCTTTCGGCAGGTCTGGATAGAAATAGTTTTTCCGCGCAAACGTCGACCGCGGCGCGATCGTGCAATGCGTGGCAAGTCCCATGCGGATCGTGAACTCGACAACCTGTTTGTTTAGCACGGGAAGCACGCCGGGCATGCCGAGACATTTTGGGCAGACGTTGGAATTCGGACTGTCGCCGAATTTGGTGGAACAGGAGCAGAAGGCCTTCGAGGCGGTCTTGAGTTGGGCGTGGACTTCGAGGCCGATCACGGGTTCAAATGAAGAACTCATGGAATTGTCAATTGTCGATTTTCGATTGACGATTGCTCAAGTTAGGCCGCTATCGCCTGCGTTACTCGTTCCGCGGCTTCCTTAAGGCTGCCGGCGACAAGGAAGCTCAGACCCGATTGCTTGAGGATATCTGCCGCAAGGTCCGCGTTTGTGCCGGCGAGGCGGACGACGATAGGAACTTTGACGTGCACATTTTTCGCGGCTTCGACGACGCCTGTCGCGACGCGATCACACCGGACGATGCCGCCGAAAATGTTGATGAGGATCGCCTTCACGTGCGGATCCTTCAAGATGATCTTGAATCCCGCTTCGACCGTTTTGGCGTTTGCTCCGCCCCCAACATCGAGGAAGTTCGCCGGCATGCCGCCGGCCAGCTTGATGATGTCCATCGTTCCCATCGCAAGTCCGGCCCCGTTGACCATGCAACCGACGTTGCCGTCGAGCTTGATATAGTTCAGGTTGGAGGCGGAGGCTTCGACTTCCAGGGCGTCTTCTTCGTCCAGGTCCCGCAACGCCGAAAAATCAGGATGTCTGTAGAGAGCGTTGTCGTCGAAATTGATCTTCGCATCGAGAGCAAGAACCGCCCCTTCGGCTGTGACCACGAGCGGATTGATTTCGGCCAGCGAAGCGTCCGTGGATTCATACGCCTTCGCAAGCGCAAGCAGAAACTTGACGCCGTTCTTGAAAGCGTCCCCCTGGAGACCGAGTCCGAAGCAAAGATTGCGGGCCTGATACGCCTGCATGCCGAGGCCGGGTGCAAGATACTCTTTCAGAATCTTCTCCGGCGTTTCGGCGGCGACCTTTTCGATCTCCACTCCCCCCTCGGTCGAAGCCATGATGACGTTCTGTGAACGTGCGCGGTCGAGCGTGACGCCGATATAGAGCTCGCGCGCGATGTTCATTCCCTGTTCGATCAACAGGCGCTTCACAATGCGCCCTTCCGGTCCGGTCTGATGAGTGACAAGCCGCATGCCGAGGATCTCGGAAGAGCGGGCGCGGACTTCCTCGAGGCTGCGAGCGACCTTGACGCCCCCACCCTTGCCCCTTCCGCCGGCATGGATCTGGGCCTTGACGACCCACACTGATCCGCCGATGGACTTCGCCGCTTCGACGGCTTCGTCGACCGTAAAGGCAACCTTACCTTGTGGAACGGGGACGCCGAATCTTTTGAGGATCTCTTTGCCTTGGTATTCATGGATCTTCATGAAAGACTCCGTATAACTTAGTTAAAGATTGAACCGCGATTTGCACCTTTGCGGTAACCACAATGGCCTCATCCCCATCTACTTCCCCGCCGCCCACTCGTTGAGCGCCTCTGTAGCGGGATCGTATTCCTGCAGATGCACAAAGATCTTTGCCCGCTTGTTCAGGTTGCTGCGCGAGAACGCAGAATCGCCCGCTCCGTCCCAAACGTAACCGATCGGCGTGAAATCCCTCCCGACCACGGTGAACCCTGCTTCCGTGAGGACTTCCTTCGCCAATTCCGCGTCGCTGATGTCGGACGACTCATAGACAAGCGCCCATTCTCGTTCGACGTGGACATTGCCATGCTCAGGACAGAATGTCCGGCCTTTCCGACGCACCGCGCACGAATCACACACCGGCTCTGCGCAGATGATGCAGACGCCGACGCCGGCCTTCGTACTGTGATTCTTGCAGTGCGCCTCAGTGCCGTCGATAAGCAAATGACCGCAGTACGGGCAGAAATCCGGGTCCTCTGCGAGCTTGGTATCACACGATGGGCATGCAGTGTTCATCGTTCAGTCGGTTCGATAGCAAAAACTTTACCCACGAAGGTGCTGTGTTAAAAGTCAATGGTTGCGCGAACCTGTGGTTGCTCTTGTTAAGAAGTTGAGCTGATCATGCACTGGCATAGTGTGGATTGTACGGAGTGTTGGTGCGCCAGAGGGCGTAGATGAGACAGAGAAGTTTTCGGGCGACAGCAACAAGGGCGACTTTTTTGTTCGCTTTCGTACCGACCAAGCGTTTGTAGAACCGTCGCAAAGCCGGGTTGAATCGGATGGCGGCAAGAGCCGGCATATACACAGCGCGACGAAGATGGGCGTTGCCTTTGTGCGAGATGGCGGGCTTGCCGACACGTTTGCCCGATTGACGAATGACGACATCATAGCCGGCGTAGCTGGTGAGTTGCTTGGCGTTGCGGATGAGGTGAAAGCCACCCGTCTCAGCGACGACGCGCACGGCGGTCATGAAACCCACACCTTGAGCGGAGGTAACGTTGGCGATGCGTCCGCTGAGCTCTTGGTCCTCTGTGACGATGGCGCGGATCTGAGCTTGGACGGCCTTCATCTGTCGTACGAGGAGTCGATGTTGTTCCCGGAGCCGGGCAATGGTCTCCGGTGGTGGTGTGTAGGCGTGGTCCTTGGCATGCATCTGGTTGCGGACCTTGACGGCCTGTTGGACCAGGGCATCGTATTCACGCGCAAGTATCTTCAGTGTGCGCAGTTGCGCTGACGGCGGTGTCCAAGGCTCCAGGGTACGCTCGAGCCCGAACTGGGTGATCGCACGAGCATCCAAACGATCGGTTTTGGACTTGTTGTCCAGCGACTTCATAAAGTACTTCAGCTTGGTCGGCAGCACGACGACAACGCGATGGCCGCGTTCGTGGAGGTAATACGCAAGCTGTTCGTGATACGTGCCCGTGGCTTCCATCACGAACCACAGCGGCGCCTTTGAGCTGCGGCTGAGCTTCTGAGCCCAGCGCTCCAGACGCCGGAAGCCCGTCACCTTGTTCGCAAACTGAGCACCGGCCGGGTACTCATGATGCAACTCTTGGTCGGTGATCCCAAACTGGACATCGAACTTGTCCATGCTCACGTCAATACCAACAACTTGCTTCACCTGCTTCATGGTATCCTCCGCTCGTGAATGGTGGATATCCATTGACAACTGGCTCTCCTCCGGCCTCTCTCGTCTCTTATACGGGATCCGCAGGCGGTCCCTAAGTGCTGTTCGGCTTCCAGACAGCCAACAGAAGCGGGGCAGTTCTCTTCGTGACGGTCTCACTCTGGGCGGACCTGGACACGAATCTGTCTCCCGCTCCCGTTGTCAATGAACGATTCGTACGACTAAGAACGCTTCCAAAACATTCAGTTGCAACATACGAGGACACGAAGAGAGAATTCATGAATATTTTCCTTCGTGAACTTCGTGGGACCATCTTTTCCTTAAGTTATCCGGTCTTTTCGGCGATCGACTTTGCCTGCAAGAATAGCAGCAAATAATCATGCCCTCCGGCCTTCGAATCCGTTCCCGACATATTGAAGCCCCCGAACGGATGCACGCCGACGAACGCCCCAGTGATCTTCCGGTTGATGTAAAAATTGCCGACGTGGAACGTCTGCTTCGCCTTTTCCATCCTCTTCCGGTTTTTCGTCCACACTCCACCTGTCAAACCGAATTCGGTGTCGTTCGCGATCTCGAGGGCCTGATCGAAATCATTCGCCTTGATGACGGCGAGTACGGGACCGAAGATCTCTTCCTGAGCAATCGTCGCCTTGGGACTGACATCGGCGATCACCGTCGGACGGATGAAATAACCATCCCCCGTCGCCTTTGCGCCACCCGTCACAAGCTTTCCCCCTTCCTGCACACCCCTTTGAATGTACGAAAGGATCTTTTCCTGAGACCCCTTGTTGACGACGGGACCAAGGTAGTTCGAGGGATCGTATGCCGGTCCCACCTTCAGCGCCTCGGTCTTTTTCCTGACCAGATCGACGAACTTGTCGTAGACCTTTTCCACAACGATCGCACGCGAGGCGGCAGAACATTTTTGTCCCTGGAAACCAAACGCGGAGGCGACCGTCGCCTGGGCTGCGCCTTCAAGGTCGGCCTGATCGTCCACAACGATGGCGTCCTTGCCCCCCATTTCCGCAACGACACGCTTGAGCCATTTTTGTCCCGGCTGAACCTTGGCCGCCAGCTCGTTGATATGGACGCCGACTTCTTTGGAGCCGGTGAACGAGACAAATCGGGTTCTCGGGTGTGCGACGAGCGCATCGCCGACCGAGCCGCCGGGTCCGGTCACATAATTGATAACCCCTTTCGGGAGTCCGACTTGCCGCATGAGGTCAAAGAACATCCAACCGTTCAGCGGAGAATCGCTGGACGGTTTTAGGACGACGGCATTCCCTGCGACGACAGCGGCGGAGGTCATGCCGGTGAGGATGGCGAGCGCGAAGTTCCATGGAGGGACGATGACGCCGACGCCGAGAGGAATGTACCGCAGCTCTCCTTTTTCCCCCTTCACTTTTACGACGGGCTGCGGTCCCCCCAGACGGAGCATCTCACGCCCGTAGAATTCCAGGAAATCGATCGCTTCGGCTGTATCCGCATCTGCCTCGGGCCACGTCTTGCCCACTTCGTACGCGAGGACGGCGCTGAATTCGAATTTCCGTTTGCGCAGGAGCTTTGCAGCGCGGAAGAGATAGTCGGCCCTTTTTTTGTGGTCGACAAATTGCCATGTTTGGAACGCGGACTCCGCCGCTTCCAGCGCTTTCAGAGCAAGAGGAACATCGGCTTTCTGGAACGTTCCGACAACCTCCGAGGGATTGGAAGGATTGTAGGATGTGATCTTTTCCGGAGTCAGTACCTCTTCACCACCGATGATGATCGGATATTCTCTCGTAAATTTTGCACGCACGTTCACCAAAGCGGCTTCCATGGCCATACGGCTGGACGGCTTGGTGAAGTCGGTCAGGGGTTCGTTCTTGAATTTAGGGATGGACATGATGCTGCCTATGGTCTAGGGGAGTGAATGATGATGCCTATGATAGCGGTTTTTTGGCTGTCTTAAAAGATTAACCGCAAAGGAACAGAGTGTAAATGAGAGGATGCAAAGATGTAGAACGAATTCACTTTGCGTGATAATTGTTTGGTTCCATATTCCCCCCTCTACGATGTAGGTATGGAAATTACAGCAGCAGAAAAACTGCCTTGAATTCTGCCAGTTCGAATCTTTCTTTGCGTCCTCTCTTTCTCCCTTTGCCCCTTTGCGGTCTACTCTTTTATCGCGCCATACACCGCCTCATGCACCGCCGGCCTCACGCGGGCAATCTTGTTCGTGTCCCGTGTAGGATACACGCGGTTCGTCAGCAAGATCACGATCATGCCGTTCTCGGGGTCGGCGACGACAGATGTTCCAGTGAAGCCCGTGTGGAGGAAGGTCTTCATGGACGTCTTCCGTCCGGAGAACGACCGGTCGCTCGATTTTGTATCCCAGCCGATACCTCTGCTGCTTCGTTCCGATTGGCGCGTCGTAAAACGGCGGACGGTCGCTTCCTGGATGTATCGTTTGCCGCCGTACGTGCCGCCATTCATGAGCATCTGCATCATCACGGCGAGGTCGGAGGCGGAAGAAAAGAGTCCGGCGTGACCCGAGACTCCGCCGAGCGTCGCCGCATTCTCGTCATGAACGCGTCCCCGAACCGCAATTCCCGTCTTCTTCCAGTAGGTGTCCACTTCTGTCGGCGCGATCCGGTCGTGGAATCTCTCTTTCGGAATGTACATCGTCGTGCGCATCCCGAGAGGCTTGAAAAAGACCGAATCCACGAATCGATCGAGCGAAACGCCGGTGACCTTCTCGATCACCGCCATGGTCGTGATCAGCCCGAGGTCGCTGTAAATCATCGAATCGCCGGTCGTGTAGATGAGGGGGGTGGCGAACACAGAGTCGAGGACACACTGCCTGTCGGAACAGAATTCGTAGAACCTGCGCCAGGCGGGGAGTCCGCTGTTGTGGACGAGGAGATTGTACAGCTTGACTCTTTCCTTTCCCCGTTGACCAAATTGCGGAATATACTTTACGATGGGGTCGTCGAGCGACACTTTCCCCTCATCCACCAATCTCATGACAGCGCTTGTCGTGGAGATCACCTTCGTGACCGACGCGAGGTCATAGATCGTGTTGGGCGTGACCGCCTGAGGATACACCGAGTAGTCCATGCCGCCGAATGCCTTATGATAGACGACAACGCCGTTCTTTGCAGCGAGGATAACGCCCCCTGGAAATGCGGAATCGCGAACGGCCTTGGTCATGATCTCATCGACGGCGCGCAATTTCTCCGAGGACATATTCACTTCTTCCGGAAGTCCGGTCCTCAACGACATCTTCGGGTACGTTACCCCGTCACCATACGCGTAGACGCCCGGTATATCGACGGGCAGCTTTCCCAGCGCCGGCTCCTCTGCGAACAGCACTTCGCCCATGGCCTGCTCGATCACATCTGCGTCGGAATATCCGCAGACGTAGGCGTTGAACCGCGGAAGATCCATGGCGACATACGGATTACCGAACGAGATACCAACCATCGGCTTTCCCAGAGTCGCGAGGCGATGGACGAGGCTTGCTTGCGTCGAATCCACAAAACCGGTCATCGCCCCCGAGCGTGTGTAGAGGTGAAGCTGCACGACGATGATATCAGCTCTCGAGGCTTTTGTGAAGACCGAGTCGTACTCCTGGGTATTGCTTGCCGGGTCGATCCGGAGAAGATCCACATGTCCCGGACGACGGCTGCGCAATTCCCTGTCGAACGAACGTCCGTCGTTGGAACTCTCCTGGTCGGTAATGACGACGTCGGCCATTTTCAGGGTGTCCGCCTTTGAAAAGGGGAGAACGCCACTCTCATTGCCGAGCACCGTCACCGCATGGCGCGCGATCTCGAGAGCTTTCATTTGATGCTCCCGAGTATTCACGATCCCCGGGATCTTTTCGATGTCGACAAACGGATTCACATCAAGACCGAGCTTCTGTTTGGCGGCAAGAAGCTTGCGCACTGACATGTCAAGGCGGGCTTCTGTGATCTCGCCGCGACGGACCGCCGCCACGAGCGCGTCGATGGCGAGATCGGCATTAACAGGCATGAGGACAAGATCGATGCCGGCCTTTATAGCGAGGACGACCGCCTCCGCAGGATGGTAGCGGGTTGCTACGCCGTGCATCACCATGGCGTCGGTCACGATGAGTCCTTCGTACCCGAGCTCCTCTTTGAGCAATCGCGTGGTAATCAGGGGCGATACGGTTGCGGGAACGCCGGCGACGGAATCGTAGGCGGGGACAGAAAGATGTCCGACCATGATCGACTGCACTCCCGCCTTGAACGTGGCGCGGTACGGCGGAAGTTCAACCGAATCGAGCCGGCCTTTTGGAAAGTTCAGTGTGGAGAGTCCCAGGTGCGTGTCGACGTCGGTATCACCGTGACCCGGGAAATGCTTCACCGTTGCCATGGCGCCTCCGTCCTGCGTTCCCTTCACAAATGCCACGGACATATCGGTCACCATTTTCACGTCATCACCGAAGGCTCGCGTGTTGATGACTGGATTTTTCGGGTTGTTGTTGACGTCGATCGTTGGGGCATAGTTCTGATGCACGCCAAGCGCCCGTGCCTCTACGGCGGTGATGCGTCCCGCCTCGTATGCATACTGCGGATTGCGCGTAGCGCCGATGGCCATGGCGCGGGGAAATGACGTGGAACGGCGAACACGCATGCCCGCTCCCCATTCGAAGTCGGCCGCGATCAGCAGGGGCGTCTTGGCCATCTTTTGAATCCTGTTCCATTGGACGGCATATTCATAGACGTCGCCGATCGAAGCGATGAACCCGCCGATCTTCCGCTCACGCACGAGCCGCTCCATTTCTAGCCAATCCTCCGCGTCGCTCGCGTAGTACGGCATTTGGAACCACACGTGAATAAGCTGGCCCGCCTTTTCTTCGAGGGTCATGCTGGCGAGGGTGTGCTCGACCCATGCCGGATCAACTTCGCGAACGCTTTCGGACGCGGTCCGTGCGCCGGTGCAACCGAGGCCCGGAAGGAGCGAAACCAGGAGAACAAAAATGGAGTATTGGAGTAACAGAGGTAAAGAACCGAACTGACGGTTGTGCATGGTTGACAGGCTTTCAGGTGGTTGCGTTAAGAAATTCCTTTTTTGCCAAACTCAGGATCGATCGTAACGAGGCGCGCGAGAATGAAGGATGGGATCGTCGCCAGGAACACCCAGACGAAGAAATTCACGTAGCCGAGCTGTGATTGGATCCAACCGCTTGCCATGCCGGGGAGCATCATACCCATGGCCATAAAACCGGTGCACAACGCATAATGCGCGGTCGAGTGAGACCCGCGCGAAACGTAGATCATGTACATCATATAGGCCGTGAAGCCGAAGCCATACCCGAATTGTTCGACGGCCACGCCCGCAGTAATAACCCAAAGGGATGAGGGTTGGACGGCCGACAGATACACAAAGACAAGGTCGGGAAGATGAATGATAAGCACCATGGGCCACAACCAGTAACGCAACCCCTTCTTCGCCACAACGAATCCGCCGGACAATCCGCCCAGCGTCAGCGCAAGGATCCCCATCGTCCCGTAGACAAACCCGACCTGTTCCGTCGTCAGACCGAGACCGCCTTTTTCCATGCCGTCCAAGAGAAACGGCGAGACCATTTTCACAAGCTGCGCTTCGCCCAGTCGGAACAGCAACAGGAAGGAAATAACGAGGCCAATGCTGTCTTTTGTGAAAAATGCCGCGAATGTCTTGAAAAATTCTCTCACGAATCCTGCGAACCCGGAGGTTCCGACAGATGCGTCAGAGGCGGGATACGGAAGAATGAACTGGTGATACACGGCCACAAGGATGAAGAGGCCCGCGATCACAAAGAACGTGATCGACCAGGCTGCGACGATATTGCCGCCAAGTCCGAGAATTCCCTCATGCTCAAGATATCCTGCCAGGATGACGAGCAGTCCTTGTCCGGAGATGCTCGCAATGCGGTAAAACGTGCTCCGGATGCCGACAAAGAATGACTGCTCCTTGTCGTTCAGCGCCAGCATGTAGAATCCGTCGGCGGCGATGTCGTGTGTGGCGCTGCTGAAAGCCATGAGCCAGAAGATCGCCAGTGTCGTCTGGATGAACGACGTCGTGGGGATGGTGAATGCAACGCCCGCCAGCGACACTCCAACGAGCAGCTGCATGGCGACGATCCAGAACCGCTTCGTCCTCAGGATATCGACCACCGGACTCCACAGCGGCTTGATCACCCAGGGCAAGTAAAGCCAGGAAGTGTAGAATGCAATGTCCTGGTTCGACAAGCCAAGCCGTTTGTACATGATGACGGAAACCGTCATGACGATGACGTAGGGCAGGCCTTCGCCGAAGTAGAGCGTGGGAATCCAGTACCAGGGAGAGCGGGGTGATTTTCGATTGTCGATTGACGATTGTCGATTAGCTGCGTTTTCCAAAGCCTTCACCGAGAGATGTTCAACGGAGGTAGGACATGCAATTTTCGATTTGCGATTTTCGATTGTCGATTACCAGTGAACGACTCACGACTTGCAACACACCGCTCACACACTGCGGCATCAATACAGTTTCTTCAGCTCTGCACCGCTGAAGTAATGCAGGACGATGTCCTTGGCCGAAAAGCCCTTTGTTGCCATGACGGCGGCGCCGATCTGGCAGAGGCCGACACCGTGTCCCCAACCTGCCCCGTGGAGCACAAATTTCGACGGGACCCCCTCCCGCACCTCCCCCTTTTTCACAACGAATGCAGAACTGTATAAATGACTTTTCGACAACCACTTTCGGATCTCCAGCTCCTTCCCCACCGTCACCGTCCGCTTTGTACCGACGATCTTGAGCTTCGTGATCCTTCCTGAAGGTCCACGATGCAGCGGAATAAGTTCGCTGATCGAACCGAAATCGATGGTGGATTTTTGGAGAAGCACCTTTGCGAGCTCATCGTTCGAGTATTCCACCTTCCAGCGAAAGAAGTCGGTCGTTTCCTGGTCGAATGAGGGAAGGACTTGGCGCAGAATGTTGCCGTCCGTCGTGTTGCAGTACGCATCCGGACTCGATGTCATCCATCGTTCCGCCTCTGTTTCTTTTTCCAACGTCGGATGCCGTACCGGCCCATCACTGACGCTGTGGAGGTACGGTACGCTCACGTCCTCCCACGCGTTCCGGAATTCTTCCGTCCTTCCGCCGCACGCCTTGTAATACCGCGCGTCACATACCTCACCACCGTGGATAAGAAGCTGTCCACGGGTCGCTTGAACGGCATTCACCGCAGCAGCCGAGAGCAGCTTCGTTACACCCTGGTAGCGCTGGCAATGATCGTCGGCGCAGACGTCAAACCGCGCGTGGTCTTCGCGGTCATACCACCGGACGATCTCGTCGGGTGTTTCATTCGACCGGCGTGAAGTTCCGGGATCCTTTTTCTCGCGACGTTCCCGTTCGAGCATCGCGACCAGCCAGGAACGGGACGTAATCGCGTGCGCCTTGAGCAACTCTTCGGGAGACGTTGCGCTCATTTCAGAGGCGATGACGCTGGTCAGATACGCCTCGACCCCGATGATGTTCACGGCCGTCACGTGCCCCGGCGGGAACGCGATCAGACTCAGGTTTCCTTCGAACACCTGGTCTTCTTTCCTCTCCCAATGGAAGGAAATGCCGATCGTCACATCATGAAGAAGGAATCGTCCTTCGTCGGTTCCGCGGAGAATGACGTCCGACCCTGTGGCGACGATCGCGTCGTGCTCGTCGCGCACGAAGACCGTCACCCCCTCCGCCCAGACTTCGATGGGGCCGCGAACATCCCTCCCGCCCGATGTGCGGAAGACGCCGCGCATCTCACCGCGCACCTTTTGCGCCCCTTGAATCACACCGACATGAATGACAGGCTCTCGGTCGATCACATGCGCTCCACGATCTTCCTGAGGATGGACGGCTCTTCACACACTTCGCGAAAGATCCCTTCGATCGTTTCACCCGTCACGCTTCGAAAATCCTTTTCCACCGGCGTGACGACCACTCCGCCGATATCGACGGCCGCAGGACTGATGAGAAGCCGCTCTTCGCCCTCCCGGAAATACGCGTCGGGCCGGTGCTTTCTGCGCAGGAACAGAATGATCTGGAACACGTCGTCGTGTGCTGAAGCAAGAAGGTTCATCATCGGTTCTTCGGTCGTCCGAAGCACGTCGCCCCATGCGCGCAGGAACGTCCGCAACGACGAAGCCAGCTCACCGTCATCCCGCGATTCGAGCACGCACACCGTGCGTCCGTACAAGTCGAGCGTCCACAACGAGACATGTCCATCTTGCCTGAGAAGTTTGCGTCGCTTCACGACGCCCGCGTCGCGTTCCACGGAGATAGCGTTCGCCGGCGCGGCCTGGAAATGGAAATGATCGGGGGCCGACGCACCGCATTTCGGACCGTTATAAAAGAGCGTGAATGCGGGCGCGAGGTCGCGCGCCATGCCGAGCATCGTTTCGATATACGGGTCGATTTCCTGCGGCCGATGCTCGACGAGCGGAATCGTGAAATGCTGATGGAAGATCGGAGCGGGATTGCACAGGATCATGATGTCGTTCCCGTACAATATCCCTTTCTGTTCGGCCGGCAGGTTCTGCTGACACAGGAAGCATGGCCGGGCGCCGATGGACGCTGCGTCGACCTTGGCGCCTGTGCTGACGATCCGCCGCGGATTGAACTGCAGCAAGGCGGACCAGCCGGCGGCGGCGACCTCGCGCGTTTCCACCGCAGCAAGCGAGGCAATCCCTTCGCGACACATCGGCCATGCTTGCTGCTGTTGCAGCAAAAGCGCACGGCAAAGGTCGGGAAGCGACCTTCCCGGGGTTCCGGGTTCAAAGCGACTGAAGACTTTCTCAGCAATAATCATGAGCGACGGCGCCAGTGCACAACATACAAATCGCAAACAAGCGCCACTTGCCGGCAGGCGATGGTCGATGAGGAACAGACAAGCTCCAAGCCGAAGGCATGCTCACAGTCTGGCGTCCGCAATTTGGAATTTGACTCCGCCGTTCTCACGCGGGCATGCGTGATTTAGTCGTGATTTGGTTTTTGTGGCTTGGTGCTTTGCCCGGATTTCACGAGCCGTTCGACGGCGATCGAGCCAATGTAATGTTCCACCGTTGTTTCCCCCATTCTGAACGGCTGACGTTCCGACACCGTATAGCCGAGCTTCGTGTACCATTCGAATGCCGGAACATTCTGCACCATAACGCCGAGCCAGACACGGTCCTGATGGCGGACTGATGCCGACTTCGCCGCATGCGCCATCAAGAGCCGCCCCAGTCCGCGGTTTTGCGCGTGCGGAAGAACGTAGAGCGAACCGACGAAGTAGCGGTTCTCCTCCGGACTCCAGCGACAACGCATAGACGCGAGGATGTTCTCCCCTTCGACCGCCACGGATCCCTCCACCAATGAATCGGAAAGATTGTTCCGGAGGGCCGCCTCGCCGTACCATTCGTCGAAGCAGACCTTCAGGTCCTTTTCTGGAATGAACGAACTGTATGCGGAGAGCCAGGTGGTCCAAATGACATTGCGGATCCCGGGAATATCTTCTTCTGACCAGGGACGAATCTTCAATGCGAATGCCTCATTGAAAGATTACCCACGAAGGACACTAAGAGTAAATGAATTCACATCATATCTTCGTGTCCTTTGTGGGTGAATCTTCTGATCTTGCCTCACGTGTTTCAACGAAATGATCTATTTTTGGCCGGTTTTCTTCCTTTTCTTGAGTTCAGCTGCTGCCGTGCCATGATCTCCACCGTCCGGATCCGGTCCTTGTAGATATCGTTCCGGTTTGCCCGTTCGATAGAGAGAGCCGCATCAGTATTCCCTTCCCACCTCCGGCAAAGATAAAGGCTTTCGTAAATGCGGCCGATCTGGTATTCGCGGGAAAGTCTGATCGCGGCGGCGTAATCTTCGCCGTAGGAAACGTTGGGAAGGAGCATGCGTCGCAGCAAGAATGTCCTGAACGCCCGGGGCGCACCGAGGCCGTTGATGCGGAGCGCGTTGTTCCGACCGTTCGTCGGAGTCCATTCACGGTGGTCGATGAGGCCTGGCGGGAGCTCCTGCAGGTTCATGTCCACAAGACGGTAGGAGCCGATCACCATCGCAAAGTTCCCCGAACGGAACGTGTCGACCACGCGCTGAAGGGTAGTTTCGTCGCTATATAGGTCGTCCGAATCGAGTTGAACCGCATACTTGCCGCATTGAGCGGAAAGCACGGCTTCGTTCCAGCAGCCGCCGATTCCCAGGTCGTGGCGTAACGGGATCTGATGGACCACTTTGGAATTCCCGCGCGCAAGCTCACGCAGGATGTCGCCGGTCCGGTCGGTCGAATGATTATCCACGACAATGATATTGAACGGGAATTGCGTACGCTGGCGCAATACGCTGTTGACGGCGTCTGCAACCGTCTTTTCGCGATTGCGCACCGGTATGACTACGCTCGCTTCGACCGGATACTCCTCCGTGTCTTTGGGAAGGCGGGAGAACTTCGGACGCAGATAAGCGCCGATATTCTTGAGATGCTCTGTTGCCACTTTTTCCATTTCTACCTGAACCGCCCGGTTGCGAGGGTCGACATAGTCGAACAGCTTTTCGCCCGTCTTGCGCAGGTCGGACTCGACTTTCGTATAGAGGTATTCCTGAATGTGCACGACCGGGTGGTCGGCCGAGACCTTCAACCGCAGGTCGCAGAGCCCGGCTCGCTCAACGTTGGCGACCTTGCCGTACGTTGCGAGAGCATTGCGGACAGCACGACCCGTGAACAGCATCATCGCCCCGAAATCGAACCCGTCGCGAATGCTTCCGAGCTGGTAATCGATGAGAGGATGCTCGGACCGCTGTCCGGCCTTGATCTCGTGATAATCTGCGTACGTGAGCCCGGCACCGGTCTGTTGCGCGACGTCGACGAACCGCTCGAGAGCCGCCTGTCCGAGCTGGAGTTCGTGCGATTGCGAAACAAACAGCAGAAACTCCGTTCGCAAGTACTTGAAGAGGCCGTTGAGTGTTTTTCCCGACGTCAACGCGTCGGTCTGAATGCCTTCGCATTTTGGGTCGCCGCTCTGATAGTCCCCCGCGTGCAGCACGAAGACCTTTACCACAAGCGGAGATTCGATGAATTGGCGGAGCGTAGAAGAGAACGAGGGAAGAAGCGAGTGCGGCAGAGCGACAGTTATTCGGGACATTGGTTTCGGAAGGTGATCTATGATCGGATGCCGTCGAGCGCAATGAGCACGGCGCCGTGGACGGGGGGTGCCTCGGGTGCCTGTATGCGGACGGACGGCAGTTCGGTCCGCAAAAGCGACCGAACGCGGTCGGAATAATAGTTCTTGTTGGTCAGAAGACTACCGAGAAATGCGAGCGGAAAAGGGGATCGTTTGAGGGAACTCGCATGAAGCTTGCGGACAACCGGTGCAATAAGGCCGACGAGGTCGTCCGCCGACCTTCGCAAAACGATGCGCGCAACGTGATCGCCCCCCTTGGCCGCTTCCATCACCATGGGAGCGATGGAAGCCACATCGAACCCCTCTTTATATAGAGCGGTTATGATAGCATCCGAATCGGCCAATCCGGCGTTTTTCTGTAGTTTCTTTGAGAGTGCGGTTGCCGGCCCTCGTCGGTCGATGGCTGCAAAGACCGCGCGAAAAGCGTCGCGGCCTATCGCAAAACCGCTTCCGTCGTCGCCGACGATGCGTCCCCAGCCCCCCGACCGGTGAACTATACCGGCCGCATCTTTGCCGAACACGATAGAACCTGTTCCGGCGATGACAATGATGCCCGGTTGTCCCCCGAAGGCGCCTTCCAGCGCAATGCGGGCGTCGCTTTCGACACGAACATCTTTACAAGGTGAACCGCGGCGGGCTGATTCGGCTTTGATGGCCTCAGCCATGCGGGCCTGGTCTCCCGGCCTTCCGGCGCCGGTCAGCCCTGCCACAATCGATTCCAATTGACCGATCGTGCATCCAACACTGTGACAGCACGTCTCCACCAAGTCGAGAATGGTCTTCGCCGACTGTTCGACTCCGATGACCTGAAAATTCGAAGGACCTCCGATGGCGGAGGTGAGGACCCCGCCGGCGGCGTCACAGAGTTCAGCTGCGGTTTTGGTGCCGCCTCCGTCGAGGCCTATGACATACTGGAGCGGGCGCACTCAAGGGGAAGGGTGAAAGGGAGTCGTCATAATAGAGAGTTTTGGAGGGAAATGCAACGAACTGCTCCCGACGGCTTTTCTCTGCCTCCTTTTTTCTCTATACTCTACACATTCCGAGAAAGGACATACCATGCATCGAAGTGTCGCGGCCATTACGCTCCTTGCCGCAGTGCTGTTCCACGCATCCGCTCTAAGTCAGAAGAGGGCGCCAGGTCTCTCACTAAAGACATCGGAAGGAGTTGTCGTCGACCTTGCCAAGCTCAAAGGGAAAGTTGTTGTTGTGAATTTTTGGGCGACCTGGTGCGGACCTTGCCGCGCCGAGATCCCGGCATTTATGGAGGTGTACGACCGGTACAGGAAGCAAGGAGTCGAGATCATCGGGGTGTCGTTGGACGAAGGGGGATGGGAAGATATAACCCCGTTCGTCAAGCGCTACCAGATTTCCTACTCTGTCGTTCTCGGAAATGCGAAAGTCTCGCGGACATGGGGAGGCATCGAAGCGATACCGACAACATTCATCATTGATAAGAACGGCAACATCGTCGATCAGCACGTTGGGATGTTGTCGAAGGACGCCCTGACAGCCAAACTCAAAGCGCACTTGTGATTCAAAATAACATGCGTCGTACCGCCGTTCTTGTCTCCTTTCTTGCCATTCCCGCCGTCTTCGCATTCGGACAACCCGCGTCCACGGCGGAGAAGGTCGATGTCTCCACGTACCTTTCGGCAGATGCTGTTCCAGCCGGCGGCTCGATCCAGCTTGCAGTCGTCCTGGATATCAAAGAACCGTGGCATGTAAACGCACACCGACCAACGTTCGATTATCTCATCGGAACGGAATTTGCCGTACAGGCGCGCGAAGGCGTGATCGTTGCCGATGTCCGGTATCCAAAGGGGCATCCTGTACAGTTCGAATTCGCGGAGAAGCCGATCGACGTCTATGAAGGCCGTGCGGTCGTCTTTTTGACGCTGAGATTCTCGCAACAGATCGCGCCGGGTGCGGACACACTCACCGGCACGCTGACCGCTCAGGCCTGCAACGATCAGGTCTGTCTCGCGCCGTCCCGGGTGGAAGTCGTTGTGCCGCTCACCATCGCCTCCGCAGGAACCTCCGTAACGCCGGCGAATGCCGAGGTGTTCAGCCTTATGTCGACGGAGGTTTACGAACGTCCGAACGATGGGCAGGGAGATTTGGCGGGGCTGTTTGAGCGGGAAGGATCCGCGGTCGCTTTCTTTGCGATCTTCCTCATTGGACTTGCACTCAATCTCACGCCGTGCGTGTATCCCATGTTGTCCGTCACCGTCTCCCTCTTTGGCGGCCAGTCGGACACGAATGTGGCGCGCGTCTTTCTGAAGGCGGTCGTGTATGTTCTCGGGATCTCGTCGATGTACACGGCGCTCGGAGTCTCCGCGGCCTTCAGCGGTGGATTATTCGGCTCATGGCTCCAGAGCCCATGGGTGCTTGGTGCAGTGGCGTTGCTGCTCTTCGGGCTTGCCCTGAGCTCATTCGGATTGTACCAACTTCAACTGCCGTATTGGCTTACAAGCCGGCTGGGTGGACAAACGGGTACGGGGCTGATCGGGCTGTATCTTTCAGGACTCGTTGTCGGCGTGTTTGCGGCTCCGTGTACCGGTCCCCCAGTGATCGCGCTGCTGACACTGGTAGGCTCAAAGGGCGACCCGATGTTCGGTTTCCAGGCGTTTTTCTCGCTTTCGATGGGACTCGGATTTCCGTATCTCATCCTCGGAACATTTTCCGGTCTGCTGGGGAAGATCCCCCGTTCGGGGCCGTGGCTCGTGTGGGTGGAGCGAATCTTCGGGGTCGTCCTGACAGGTGCAGCGCTATTCTACCTGTTGCTTGCGATCGCTCCCAGGCATTCGGTACTGGTGATTCCCGTCGTCCTCATTCTCGGCGGGCTGTATCTTGGGTTCCTCGATCATTCCGGACGCGGGAAAAAGGGCCTGCAGCGCGTGCAGTGGGCGTTTGGCGGCGTGTGCATTGTGTTCGGACTCATGACAGCCAGCTCGCTCGCAACGCCCGGCATCACATGGGAGCCGTATTCCGCCGCGGTCCTTGCGGAAGCGCGCGACAACAATCAGCCCGTTGTGATGGATTTCTATGCAGACTGGTGCATCCCGTGCCTTGAGCTCGACCGGAACACCTTCACGAACGCAGAGGTGATCGATGGCACGAAGGACGTCCGCCGCATCAAGGTTGACCTCACGCATTTCGATTCTCCCGAAGCAGAACAGCTCCGCAAACAATTCGACATCGCCGGCGTGCCGACCGTTGTGTTCATGCGCGGGGACGGCGTAGAGGAGCGCGGGTCGCGCATCGTCGGGTTCGTGCCGCCGGAGGAGTTTCTGGCGCGGCTTAAGCCGATCGTACAAAAGTGAAGTGCCACTTGATCGAGGAAACCGCGAAGGAGCAGGGACGAAAATAGCGGACGCAGAGAAATAGGTACTTCGGCAATTGAGTCATCTTTTCTTTGCGTCCATTCTCTACCCTTTGAATCTTTGCGGTCCAATCTTTACCCTTGCTCTGATGTTCAAGAACCTTCATATCTCCCTGAAAGTCTTCGTCATCATCGCGCCGTTGCTGATGGTCATGTTCGGCACCGTGGTCTTTACGACATATCAATTCGAGGAACGACAGGTCCTCGAGCTTTCTCAGCTTGCCGCGGAGTCGCAGGCAACCCTCATCAAAAACTCCCTTGTCCACATGATGCAAACGCAGGAGGAAGTGGACGATGCGTATCTTCGATCCATCAACGCACCGGGCGAGCTCGAAAACATTCGGGTCTTGTTCCGCCTCGACAGCCTCCACCTGAAGAAAGAGTACTTGACGAACGAGCGGGTTATGAAGCTGCAAGACCGGGAGCGCCGTACGAGTGCGCCATCGGATGCATACGTCAGTACCGTGTACGGGGAATCCGAACCGCTGTGGATCATGACATGCGACATTCAACAACATGCCTCCGAAGCAGATCGGGCAAGCGACGTACGACTGACGTCGTTACAAGGAGGCATTCCAGCCCATTTTTGGTCCTGCGGACGCCTCAGGATCATCCAGCCGTTCATCGCCGAGAGAAAATGTCTTTCCTGTCATGAGGTCCGTCCCGGACAAGTACTCGGTGCTGCGTCGATGGAGTTGCCGATCGGAAAGACAGTGGCAACCATCCGCACGAACGCCATTCGGTCCGTGATCATTTTCCTTGTTCTCTCCGTCCTCGTTACGGCGCTCGGCACGCTCATCTTCCGGCGGTTCGTATCGCGGCCGGTCCAACGACTAGTGGATGCTACTCAGGAAGTCGGCGCGGGAAATCTTAATTTGTCGATCCGCAAGGATTTCGAAGGGGATGAATTCGGGCTTTTGGCCGAAGCGTTCGAGGACATGCAGCACAAGCTGAAAGATGCGCGCGATGAGCTGATCAATAAGGAGCGTCTCTCCACGCTGGGACAGATGGCCAGCGGGATCATCCACGATTTTCGGAGCCCGATGACGAATATTTCCATCGGGCTCCACATGCTTGAAACGCAAACGACGCTCGCAGGAGAGCGCCGCGCGGAGATCTTCCGCTTGGTGCGCGATTCTCTCGATCGCATGGTCCGGATGACGCAGGAACTTCTGGAATTCGCCAAGGGCGTATCGAATTTGCAGCTCGTCAGCGTCGACATTCGCGAGTTCATGTTGAGCATCGAGTCGCAGGTCCGCCCGCACCTTGAGCGCAACCGCATCACGCTGGCCATTGACCCGCCCGAGAGCGGTTCCTGCGTGATTGATCCGGACAGACTCCAGCGAAGCATCATCAATCTTGTCAACAATGCGGAGGATGCGATGCAGAACGGCGGATCGCTTGTCCTCCGCGCACGTCGAACGGACGGCATCGTGCAATTCTCGGTCGAGGACACGGGCCCGGGGATACCTGCGGAGATACGGTCGGCCGTTTTCGAGCCGTTCGTCACCCACGGAAAAGCGCGCGGCACCGGTCTGGGGCTTGCGATCGCAAAGCGGGTCGTGGAACAGCACGGCGGAGTGATCTCTTTCGATTCCACACCGGGAAAAGGAACGACGTTTATCATTACCTTGCCGGCCGGCAGGAATGAGAGGATCTCGGCACCGCCGACAGAGGTGCCTGCCGCGTAATTCGTGCATGTATCATGAGGTTGTGATCGGCGCGCCGGAGGGGCCGGACGGGAACCCGGCCACAGCGAATTGCGTTCTACGAGTCTCCACACCACTAGGTATCCAAATTCAAAGGAGGATTTCCATGAAGAAGTTCGGAGTACTGTTCATCCTGACTGCAGTCGCGTTTGGGACGGCGTTCGGACAGGAAAAGAAGATGACGGAAGAAAAGAAGCCGGCGAAGGCCGAATCAAAGGCCATGGAGTCGGCCTCGTGGGAAGGCTACCTTGCCGATGCAAAGTGCGGCTCGAAGATGGCGGGGGATAAGGGTGAGGCGAAGGCCAAGCGACACACTGTGGATTGTGCGCTGATGGACGACTGTAAAGCCAGCGGCTACGGCCTTGTGACCGGCGGGAAGTACGTGAAATTCACGAAAGATGCTGATACGAAGGCCGTGGCGTTCCTGGAAAAGGCCGAAATGGAAAGCGACATCTATGTCAAAGTCACAGGAAAGATGGAAGGCGAACAGCTCGTGGTGACGTCCATCGAAGCGGCAAAGCATATGGAGAAAATGGAGAAGAAGGAAGAGAAGAAGATGGAGAATATGTGAGGAGGTAGGTAAATAGGTAGTGAGGGATTAGGGAATTGACAATTGCCGATTTTCGATTGTCGATTCACAACAAGAAAGTCCGGATTCTGATTGGGGTCCGGATTTTTTTTGCAGGTGCATACTGCATACTATATTTCGTATACTAAGCCATCATTCTGATCCTTCATGGATAGAATCCTTCTCATCGTCTTCGGCACACTCTCATTTCTCGGACTTTTCTTCGGGGCGCTCGCTGTCTATATGGCTGTGCGGGCGGCGAAGAAAAAAGATGCGGAGCTTTCAATGGCGATGTGGAGCGTAGCTGCAATCGCCGGTTTGGCGATCGGAGGCATGAGCCTGGCATATTTTGTCATTCCCATAGTCTTAGTCCATCTGCAAGCTCATTAGCTTCAACGAGCATAAATTGATCTCACCATTCAACTTTTCCCTTGCCTCCCACCACATGTCGTTGATTCGAAAACTTACAATAGACCGCCTCAGCGGCCGGCTGCGACGCTGGCTTGTTGACCCGCATCCGTCATTGATGGGCCCCGCCCACCGCCGGGAAGCGTACTTCCTCTCCTCTGCCCTCCTGACGCTGATCCTGCTGTTCGGCACTCATGACATCGTACGGTCGATCTATACTCCTCCTTTTCATCCGCCGTGGTACGGTTATCTGTTCCTTCTTGCCGGCTATGGAGTATCGCGCACTCGCAAGTATCGGTTCGCGGCCGGATCGACCATCCTCACGTTTCCGATCGTCATCATTGCCATGACCGCAACCGGGACGATGCCCGAGCCGCGCGCCATGCTGTCCTTCATGTTGTTCAGCGTGCTCATCGCTTCCATCTTTTTCTCCGTCTGGGAAACTCTCATCGTGGCCGCCGGTGTGACGACCATCCTCTTCATTCTGCCCTACGCCAACATACCCCATCTCGAGTCGTTCGACGCGATCTCTGTACCGTTCACGTTCACCGTCATCGGCAGCCTGCTGATCCTCCTGTTGATGGCGCACAGATCTGTCACGGAACGCGAACGGGAACTCGACATTTCCGCCGTGTCTACGCGTCTTCGCATGGCGATCCGCGCCGGCATGGTGGGGACGTGGGACTGGAATCTGGAAAGCGGCGACATCGTGTGGTCGGAGACCGCCCCCGGCGTGTTTGGCGTCGAGGCCGATGTTTTGGGCCGGTCGTTCGCAACATTCCTGAGCCTTGTACACCCGGACGACAGGGAATTCGTGCGGCGGTCGGTCGATTTCGTGCTTGAGGATCAGGGGGAATTGCGTCCCGTGGAATTCCGCGTCGTTCGGCCGGACGGGACGCTGCGGTGGATGTCGTCCATCGGCCATGCGTTTGCGGACGACTCCGGCCGGATGGTTCGACTGGTCGGCATGATCAATGACGTGAGCGACCGTATTCAGACGCAGCGTTCGCTGGAGCGCCAGGTCAAGGAACTGGGGGCCCTCAGCAACATAGGGTTCGTGTGCACGCAGACGCAGACGCCGGACGAGCTGATCGGCAGGGTCACGGAGATCGTCGGCACGACATTTTATCCCGACAATTTCGGCATTCTCCTGGTTGATGATGAAGGCAAGCTCCTGCGTCACCATCCTTCGTTCCGCATCAATGCGCCGGGAGCTTCCATTGCCGACATTCGCGTGGGAGAGGGAGTAGCGGGAACGACGGCCCAGAGGGGCGAAGTACGACGCGTGAACGATACGCTTCGCGATCCGAACTACATCGCTCTCACTGCGAACATGCGGTCGGAGATCTGCGTCCCCATTAAGACCGCCGATCGGATCATCGGCGTGATCGACGCGGAAAGCGCCAAAGTCAACGCTTTTTCGGACGACGATGAGCGACTGCTTGTCACGATCGCCACCGAGCTTGCAGTAGCCCTGCAGCGTCTCCGCGCGGAACATGACTTGAGGGAAAAAGAAGCGCTGCTCGCCCGTTCACAGCAGGTGGCGCATCTCGGCACATGGGATTGGGACCTTCCTACGAATGTGACCAGCGGTTCGGAAGAGATGGCAAAGATCTTCGGCGACGCCGTCGGCACGAATTCCGGATTCTCCTTTGACCGAATCCATCCCGAAGACCGGCCGCTTGTCGACGCGATCATGCGGACGGCGATGGAAACGCGCGTGATCCCGCAGACGGAATTCCGCATCATCCGGACGGACGGAAAAGTGCGGACACTGGTCGGACAGGGCGAAGTTCAGGTGGACTCGCGCGGCATTCCCCAACGGGTCATCGGCACGGCGCTCGACATCACGGAACTGCGGCAGGCGGAGGACAAGTTCGCGATGGCATTCCGGTCGATCCAGGATGCCATGGCGATCCTCCGGATCCCCACGGGAGAATTTCAGGAAGTCAACGACGGATTTGTGCGGATGATCGGGTATACCCGCGCCGAAGCGATCGGACGAACTCCGCGCCAGCTCGGCATGTGGAAGGACTCCGAAGACGAACTCCGGTTCCGGAGCGAATTGACGGATAGCAGAACTGTGCGCAACCTCGAAGTGCATTTGCTCGACAAGGACCGTACTGAGCACGCATGTCTCGTTTCGTCGGAGATCATCCAGCTCGACGGCGAGCCTTTTGCCGTAACGATGGTTCGTGACATTTCTGACCGGAAACTTCTCGAGGAGCGTCTGCTCCAGTCACAGAAGCTGGAGAGCATCGGCCGGCTTGCGGGAGGGATCGCGCACGATTTCAACAATTATCTTTCCGCCATCCTGGGTTACACCGACATGGCGGGCAAGCTGGCCGAGAACAACGAAAAACTTTCGGAATATCTCAAGAACATCCGATCGGCCAGCGACCGGGCGGCCAATCTGACGCGGCAGCTCCTCGGTTTCGCACGCAAACAGATCATCGAGCCCCGCATAGTATCGCTCAACGCGGTCATCGAGGACGCCGACAAGATGCTCCGACGCCTCATCGGCGAAGACGTTAATTTTGTCTTCAGGCCCGGGCGCAATCTTCCACGCGTCAAGATCGACCCGAACCAGTTCGACCAGGTGCTGGTCAATCTCGCCGTGAACGCCCGCGACGCAATGGTCTCCGGCGGGACGATCACCATTACCACATCGCGCGTCATGCTGAACGACGGCGATCCGCGACTTCGAACGGATGCGACGGGACGACACTTCGTGGTGATGTCCATTCAGGATACCGGCACCGGCATTCCGGCCGACGTACGGAAGCATATCTTTGAACCGTTCTACACGACGAAGGAGCAAGGCCGCGGCACGGGACTGGGACTTTCCACGTGCCTCGGCATCGTGGAGCAAAACGGAGGGATGATCTGGGTGAACAGCGCGGCGGGCAAAGGAACGACATTCGAGGTGCTCCTTCCCGCAGTCAAGGATTCGGGCACGGCCGTGCCGGAAGACAAGCACACCGACCTGCCGCGCGGGAGCGAAACCGTGTTGTTCGTCGAAGACGAGCACATGCTGCGAGACATCGGCGTCGAGACACTCCGGGGACTCGGATACAAGGTTTTCTCCGCGGCAAACGGTCCAGAGGCGTTGCTGTTCGCGACGACGTTCAAAGGGATCATCAATATTCTGGTGACCGACGTAGTCATGCCGAAGATGTCGGGGCGGTATCTTGCGGAGCAGGTTCTCAAGTTCCGTCCGGCGACGAAGGTCTTGTATACGTCAGGATACACGGAGAGCGTGATCTCGGAACATGGAATCCTGAACCCCGGGATCTCCCTTCTGCAGAAGCCGTATTCCCCCGCAATCTTATCCGCACGAGTGCGTCAGATCCTGGACGGAACAGCGGTTGAGCACGCGGGGAGCTGAGGAATATGTGACTGAAATGTCAAATAGCGAGCATCAAATCACACATACGCCCCTATGAGAACTGCCTTGATTGTTGGCATGGGTGGATTTCTTGGAAGTGCAGGCCGGTATCTGCTTGGCGGCTGGGTTCAGCGGATCGCTCAGTCGTCGATGTTTCCTTGGGGAACATTGGCAGTGAATCTGACGGGATGTTTTCTCATTGGATTCCTGGGAGGACTGGCAGAACAGCGTCAGATGTTTTCGTCCGACATCCGTGCATTTCTGTTCATTGGCATTCTCGGCGGGTTCACAACGTTTTCGACGTTCGGCTATGAGACGGTTGCCTTGTTGCGTGAGGGTGATTTCCTGGCAGGAACAACGAATGCTCTTGCCCAGCTCATGTTCGGTCTCGCCTTCGTATGGGCGGGACATGTTGTCACACGGTATCTCTGAGGTCAGCCATGGTACTGCCAAAAGAGGGCGTTTTGTTACGGATCCTGATCGGCGAGAGCGACCGTCACGAAGGAAAACCTCTTCACGAATGGATCGTGGTGCAAGCACGCGAGCACGGATTGGCCGGGGCGACAGTTCTGCGGGGACTTGAGGGTTTTGGTGCGCACAGTCGACTACACACCGCCAAAGTGCTTCGTCTTTCAACCGACCTTCCGATCGTCATCGAGATCGTCGACTCGGCAGAGAAGATCGAGGCGTTTCTGCCCCTCATCGAACCGTCGATACCGGAAGGATTGGCAACACTGGAAAAAGTGCAGGTGAGGTGGTATAGGGCGGGGGGCACGGGGAAGTCCCAGTAAATTGCGGATTGCGGATTAGCTGGAATAAATCTTCGAAAAGGAACCTCTACCTCCTATTGTCCGCCCGCACATCCCATCGAACAAGTACTCGATCGTCTGCAAGAAACTATCCTCCTCTACTGGGGATCAGCCCTATACCTCGTTAATCCGCAATCCTCATTCCGCATTCCGCAATCCTTCATCGCTTTTCGATGAGGTTCCTCGCCTTCAGCGTATTCTTCATTAGCATTGCAATCGTCATCGGTCCGACCCCGCCCGGGACCGGTGTGATGGCTTTCGCCACCTTCGCGGCCGACTCAAAATGCACGTCACCCACGATCCTGCTCCCCGTTTTTGACCCTGGGTCCGGAATGCGGTTGATGCCGACGTCGATGACGACTACGCCGGGCTTCAATTGCTCACCGTGAATGAATTCCGGTTTTCCCACTGCTGCAATAAGAATGTCGGCGCTCTTCAGATACGGCGCCATGTCGGCCGCGCCCGTATGAACAATGGTCACGATCGCATTCGCTCCGGCCCGTTTCTGCAGAAGAATGTTCGCGATCGGTTTGCCCACGATGTTGCTGCGGCCCACGACGACCACATGCTTACCGGCAGGATCATTCCCGGAACGCATCAGTAGTTCTTGAATTCCCGCAGGCGTGCAGGGAACGAACGTCTCCTCCCCGATCATCAACTTCCCCACATTCACCGGATGAAAACCGTCCACGTCCTTGCGCGGGTCGATCGCCGCGATGACACGGGATTCGTTCATGTGCTTGGGCAGCGGAAGTTGCACCAGGATGCCGTGGATTGCCGGGTCCTCGTTCAATTCACGTAATCGTGCCAGGAGCGCTTCTTCTGTCGTGTTCGCGGGCAGCCGGTCCGTCAGCGAATTGAATCCAGCCTCTTTACACGCCTTCCCCTTCATTTTGACGTACGATTGCGACGCCGGATGTTCGCCGACCAGGATGAATGCAAGGCCGGGCAGCCGGCCGCGGTTTTTCTTTATCTCCTCAACTTCTGCGCGCACCTCGGCGCGGATGGATTCAGCGATTTTTTTGCCGTCGATGATGAGTGCCATGATGATGAAGATGCGGAGGGCTAGATCAAAGAACGAATCATGAACAAGAAACAAGGAAGTGAGATGTAAGAAGGCGTCTGGTGAAGGCCGCTCGTTGCTCTACACCCGCACTTTCCAATTCCATGATCTGTGTTTCTTGTTCAATATTCACTGTGTAGACTATGCCCTCCGCTCCTTTTTCCTTTTTTTACTCCTCCGGACGATAAATCGTCCGGATTACGCAAACCCCGGAAAGATTATTTGCTCTATTTTGACGGCTTTCCCGGATTCACCATCGATCTGTATAAACACCGCACAAAGTCTCACGTCGTGCTCCGCCAACTCGAACTTGTACGGCGTCTGATGGAGGAAGCGTTTAATGGCAATCTCTTTCTTCATGCCGATGACAGAATCGTATGGTCCGGTCATGCCGACATCGGTGATGTAGGCGGTGCCGCCGGGGAGAATGCGCGCATCTGCGGTGGGAATATGCGTATGCGTGCCGACGAGCGCGCTGATGCGCCCGTCCAGATACCATCCAAGCGCCATTTTTTCGGCTGTCGCCTCAGCGTGCATGTCGATCAGCACCATTTTCGTTTCGTTGGCGATCTTGCTCAGCGCCCAGTCAGCAGACTTGAACGGATCGTCCAGCGGCTGCATATACGTGCGCCCCTGGAGATTGATGACACCAAGCCGTCCCCTTTCTTTCAGGTCGACGATCGTAAAGCCGTAACCGGGATTGTCCTTCGGATAGTTCAGCGGACGGAGGATATTCTTCGATTCGGACAGAAGCGCTTTGACCTTCCAGTTGTCCCAGATGTGGTTTCCTGTCGTGATGACGTGGACTCCCAGGTCGAACATTTCCTTCGCCTGTTCCGCCGTGATACTTTTCCCTCCGTCCGTATTCTCGCCGTTGACGATACAGCAATGGATGTCGTATTTTTGCACATACTGCTTCAGGAGCTTCTGCAGAAGCGTAAGGCCGGGACGACCGTTGATGTCGCCGACAAAAAGAACGTTTACAAGATTGGGCAAGAAGAGCCTTTGATGATTATAGAGTCAGGTGATGGGTAATGCGGGATGAGGTGAAATGTGAAGATCAATATACGGAAAATTGGTCGACGTCGATTAGCTGCGCAAAGTTTTTTCGTAAACTTCCACAGTTCGACGCGCTGCGTGAGGCCAAAGAAAATGGGATGCAATGTGATCTGAAAGTCCGCGAGTACGGGAACGGCTGACTGCCTTCTCTATGCCGCGTCGGATGTCGGAGATTGAATACGGATCAACATATTCCGCCATCTCTCCAAAATACTCCCTCGTTCCACCGTACGGCGTGATGACGATGTTTGCCCCCGCCAGTCCAGCTTCCAATGCTGCTATCCCTGGTGTTTCAAATTGTGAAGGGAGCGCAAACACAGAGCAGGCAGCGTAGGCCGAAGCGAGCATCTCCGAATCGTGGTCGATGTGGTCCAGAATCCGGATCCTCGGATTGCGGAATGCGCGTTCAACGATCGCCCGCCCTTCAGGACTTTGTTCAATCCGACCGATAATAACCGCTGGACGGTCGATCCGCCCCATTGCTTCGACAAGGCGCATTACATTCTTCCTCGCCGGACCGATGTGGCCAACGTTCAGCACAAAGTCCCGCATGCCGTACGCGGCAACAAACGCATCCGGCGTGGCTGTTCGAAATCTCTCTTCCACTCCGTTGGGCACAACTGCGATCTTCTCCGATGGAACTCCGAACGCGTTCCGGCACAAAGCTGCTTCTTCTTCCGTGTTCGGCGCAACACATACCGCCCATTCGCACATCTGCGCCACCATTCCGTATTCCGAAAACAATCCGCGGTACAGCTTCCCCGCAATCCGTTCTGCGGCGATCATCGTTCGCACGACTGCCGGAGACCTTCGCGTCAGGTAAATGGGGGAAACTACGGTCGGAATACGTTGCTGATGCAACGCTCGGGCGAGATGGAATGTAGCAATGCCGGCCCCGAAGATGTGGACCAGGTCGACGTCCTCTTTGCGCAATTGTGTTACGTTATCGAGAAATCGGACGTCGACCCCCAGCAGGCGCAGTCCAGAAGCCGTTTGGAGGAGCTGAGTTCTCGGTCCTCCCCGAAGAACTGCCGTCGCCTGGTGCGTTGCGAGGGCAACCCTCACCGTCGTCTCCGGAGCGAGGCGATGGCGTCGACCGCAACGGTCAACGGAATGCGGTAATTGAATTTCCGGATCCGTTCGATGTCGTCCGGTTCATCCGGCAACGTACGTGCCTGCTGCCAGGCGAGTGCAGCGCAGTCGATCGTGGGCTCCGCGGGCTGAAGCGCTTCGCGTCCGTCCGGCCACGCAATCCGGAGCCAGGCAGTTGGCCGCGCGGATCCCGTATCGATGCGGAGGGTCTGTCCCTTCAGATCGACGCGAAGTCCGGCCGTCGAACGGGTCCTCCACCATCGGCCCCAGTCGCGCATGGTCATTTGGCGCACACCGCCGCTGGTCGCATGATCGAACAGGTCGGACAACACTTCACGGTGTCCATTCCTGGGATGATGGTAGAACAGGAGGGGCTCCCCCATCGCCTTCTTTTCGTCCACAATGCGACGGAAGTAGGCGATCATTGTGTTCTGATCGTATCCCTGTCGACGCAGAGAACCAATGCTGATGGGATGCACCGGGATCTGGAGGGACACCGAGCGATCGTTGTCGATCAAGGGAAAGGAGGGGAAATTGTCGTAGTCCCAACCGAATTCGGAGGAATATTCGAAACGGAAACCCGAGATCACGCGCCCGAGGGCGCTGTTCCAAATGCCATAAGGGGCAGCGAATCCTTCCGCTCCCAGCTTTGCGTTCTTCATCAATTCGCGCGCCTTGAGAATATTCGACCGGTTCCGTACTTCATCGTCCCACGTCGCATGCTCGTAGCAATGCAGACCGATCTCCTGTCCCTGCATCTGTGCGAACCGCCACAAGAAATTTTGCTGGCTTCCGACATCGACGAACCACGACGCCTGTACGCGTTTTGCGCGCAGGAAATCGAACAGGCCTTCAATGTCCCCGGCAGAACCCCTGTCCGTGTCGATCCGGAACGCGAACACGCTCGGTGCGTTCTCCGGATAATACCACAAATGCACGTATGGCAGGCCCCGCACGCGGTGCAGGTGTTCAAGGGCAGATCGGACGATCCGCCGCACACCATTTTTTGCGACGGCGGAGACCCGTTCGAATGGCAGTCGTTCGTTCGGCGCCACGAATGACTTCCGCGCGCTTCGCTCATCCAATGCTAGTTCTGCCGCATCGAACGGAAGGACGATGACGTGTCCCCCTTCATGCGTACCGAAGAATGCGGTTGCGGCTGCGGCTTCCGACCGCAGGGCGTTCGCATTCCAGGGGATTCCGCACCGTGACCGGACGTCCACAAGTCCGGAGCCCGCGAAAGGCTCGTCCGTTCCGCTCACGACATACTCGATGTACCGGTGTTCACTCGTCGTTCCGCGAATCTGTGCGTCGACGCGGGCCGGACACAGCACACTGCCCCCCAACCGCAGATACTGTCGGACCATCTCCACTTCCCTGTCGTCGGTCCCTTCGCCCACCACGATGGCGCTGAAATTCTCGGCCGTGAGTGCTCCGTGGGCGCGCTCGTGAGGGATGCCTTCCTGTTCGAGCAGCAGGTCCCAGCCGGTCGGCTTTCCTACGATGCCAATGCAAAGTCTCATATGATGCGCTGTGTAAGAGTTTTCATGTCGTTCCATGATACGACACGGAATGTCATCAGCGCAAGTGCGTAGGACACACAGCCGATCAGCACCGTTACGAGGACATGGAAGGTCGGAAGCAGGAGGATCACAACAGCCAGCGTGAACGCTGCCAGGGCCGTTCTTCCGAACCGGGCGGGTCGGACAGGATCGCAGAC
>Ga0155966_1116_pt2 | contig 69936 bp, 65 predicted proteins | sample RifCSPlowO2_02_FD_107620 | JGI IMG/M metagenome (GOLD analysis project Ga0155966, IMG submission 107620) | Ignavibacteria bacterium RIFCSPLOWO2_02_FULL_55_14 | reverse complement strand
TTTGGAACAAGGGGTCGCGGGTTCAAATCCCGCCGTCCCGACTTCCAATTCGGCCGAACTTAACGAGGCCGCCGGAGGCGGACGAAGATAAGTTCGCTGCCGAATTGAGAACCCCGCCGTTGTTTGGCAGGGTCCGTACGGTGCAACTTTAGGTTACGTGGGTTGGGTTTCCCGCACAGAAAACGTGCGGGATTGAAATTTCCCTCGGCTCCCTGAACATCGCTCGCCGGGAAATTTCAACAACTCCCGCTTGCCCGCCGTGCTTCACCTTTTGGCGGGCCGCTCCCACCAAAGATTGCAATATCGAGGAGGGTAGATTGGAAAGATAAAACGCTCGAAGCGAAAGGTGTTGCGTACCTACGTGCTGACCTGAGCGTACCGAGTTATCCAAATGTCAGGGTGTTCCGCCGTTCGGCGGTCTTACATTAAACGCTTTGGAGCTATTCCCACGCAGTTATAACAAGGAGAGTGTCGACGATGGCAAAGATCAACTACGCGTACGAAAAGCGTCAACGAGACATCGCCAAAAAGAAAAAACAGGAAGAAAAGCGGTTGAAGAAGTTCGGCCCCGAGCAGCCGCCGGCAACAGAGGAAACACCCAAGCCGCCAACTGAAGAAAAGAAGGAAAGCGAGTCAGGGTCTTGATGCGAGCGGCCATGTTTGGCCGAAGCTCGGTTCGTCGCCCATAGAAGAAAACCTTTTACAGAGAAGTGCCCGATCTCTAGGGGGTCGGGCACTTCCTATTATACGTCATTTCCCCTTCGCCTCAAACATCGTCCACGGCTGCCCTTTCATGTCCCGCAGGAATTTCCCCTGCCATGCGAATTCCGGATGCAGCTCGAAGAACGGCTTTGCAAGAAAATCCTCGCCGCAAGGATGACCCATGCGGGCCCAGAGCTTCATCTCTTTGGCAAGAGAGGTTGTCGTCATCTTCCCTTGCACGGCTCCAGCCGGGAAGAACGGGGGCCAGCTGAATTCGGCCGTGCCGATAGGGTCGCGGTCATTGTGGCCGCAAATGACGCATCGGTTCATCTGTTCTTTGCCCGCAAGAGCGTCGAAATGGTCCCCTTCGAATTCCTTGGCCAACTCTGCGTTCACCTTCCCTTTGTGCCGACCTACGATCTGTTCCCAGCGGAGTTTTCGGGCATTCGGCGATGATGTGGAATTCTTCGGGTCGAATGTGGTCTCTTCTTTAATGAGCGCCTCATCGCTCGCAAAGTTGCTGCCAACATACATGCCGTCGGTCGTCCGCCATACTCTCGTGTTCTTTAGACCCAGTTCAACGCGTGCGATCTCGTTGGTCTTCGTGTCCCCCACCAGCCAGTCGTTCGCATAGGCTCCGTTGTTTCCGGTCTTCATGATCCGAATGAAATCGTCGATGGATTCCCCATACTGAGCCGCCTTTCGCGCACGCATGAACTCGGGAAGGCCCGTTTCATCGAACCCCTTGAATTGGGTGATTGTCGTTTCCGTATACAGGAGACCCGCATCGTTGATGGCGAAGTCGTCGCCGCTGTGGATGAACCCCGGCATGCAATCCATGAGGATACGATGTCCCTTCACCGGAACGATGTCGGCGATAACGTTCCACCGCTGGCCAACGACATATTCGCTCCAGTTGTTGTGCGCGATAACGATCTTTCCATCCTCCGTGTAGCTGCCCGTCGCGATGAAGGCGCTGCAATATCCAGGAGCACGGTTGTTCATTGAATCCGCCTTGATCTTGTTGGCAAGATACGGCAGGTAGTACGAGACGAGTTCGATGTTGCCATTGAGCGCGGTGATGTCGATGTTGTCATATGCATAGCCGCGCGCTTTTAGTCCTTCGACGATCCCCAGGATCTCGTCCTGATATTCCTTTTCGAGCTTCGGCCAGAAGAGCCGCTCTGCCGCCTCGCGGAAGAACGACCAGTCTTTTTTCACCGAGCCGTTGATGTAATATGCGTACATGCGAAGTACGTCATCGATCTCCGGCGCAAGAAGATATCCGTGCTGGAAGCCGATCTCTGCGGGTGTACCTTCGAGATGAACGGAGATCCAGCCGTTGCGATCTTCGCGGCCCGCTTTCTTCAATCGAGGATCGTCGGCACGCGCACTCATGATGACGATCGCAATCGACATGAACACTTGCAATGTTCTCATAGCAACTCCTTCACATTTTGGCGGAGTGGTTCACTACGTTCGCGCGCAATATACTTCGTCTCCCCGGGGGACGCAATTGCAGGGACCCAAAAGGTTTACTATATTTAATAATGGAACTGAAAACACGCCGTAAGATCATCCTTGTGGGCGACAAAGTGCTTATCTCGCCCGACCGCGATGCAGAAAAATCTGCGCATGGGCTGTACCTCCCGCCCGGTGTCCGGGAAAAGGAGAAGATCCAGAGCGGAATGGTTATGCAGGTGGGACCCGGATACGCCGTCCCCAATCCCCATTTCATCGACCAGGAATCCTGGTCCACAACGCCAAAAGAACCGGTGAAGTATCTCCCTTTGCAGGCGGAAGAGGGAGACTATGCGCTTTTTCTGCGCGACTCCGCGATCGAGGTCGAATACGAGAACCAACGATATCTTATCGTCTCACACAGCAATATTCTTATGCTTATTCGGCCGAATGTGCTGGATGGGATCTGAGGGTCTTGGCACATTCCGAAACGCCAAGGTGCCAAGTCGCAGTTATGACATGTTCCGCCAAGGTCGCCAAGGAAGAACAGTGTTGAGGAAGGAATTATCAATGAACTTTTGGCGCCCTTGGCCGTCTTGGCGACTTGGCGTTATTGATCCAGCTTAGTATGAATTCGGCGGCCCCCGACCTCAAGCTCTTCACGAACGACAATCTGCGAGCCCAGCTGGAAACGGCGGCTTTCCGCAATGGCTATTACGTTCTTGAATTCTATGCCGACGAGCGGGGAAAACCGAGCTCGAAACCAACCGGACGGGTTGCGGTGTTCTATCTCTATCCCTCCGGCGGCACGTTGAGGGACAAAGATTTCAACCTGTTGTGGTACGATTCACAGTACGATACATACCGGGGATTTCGTCCGCCCCATATGCGGACGCAATAGATTTCCACTCAAGGAGGAAGTACATGTACGATATTCTCGTGAAGCAGATGCGCGAGGAAGTGACCAGGCTTGGTGCCCGGGAGCTTCGAACGCCCGAAGAGGTCGATGAGATGCTCCCGAAACATAAGGGCACAATGCTTGTCGTCATCAACAGCACGTGCGGCTGCGCAGGCGGTACGGCCCGGCCGGCTCTCGCCAAGGCGCTGCAGCATAGCGTGAAGCCGGATGCACTCGTGACGGTCTTCGCAAGCACCGATCGCGAAGCGACTGCACGCGCCCGGCAATACTTCGGAGCGGACATCCCGCCGTCGTCCCCATCATTTGCCCTAATGCGGGACGGAAAGCTTGCGGAAATGATCCACCGAAATCAGATCGAGGGGCATTCGGTTGATCAAGTGACGGAAGCTCTGGTTTCCGCGTTTCAGCGGCACTGCAAAGAACCTCAGACCGCGTAAAGCGTCACCAACGTTTCACAATGAGACAGTCTTTGGGTCAACCAAAGGCTGTCTTTGTTTTCCTCCTCGAACCTCTCTCGTGTGACGGCGGTCTCATAGCCGGCGGCGGTCTTGATTTTCAATCCCAAAATCAGAACCTTCCTAAGGATTCTCGTTCTTGAGAATCTCTTCATCCCATATGGATTCGGGTTCTCCCAGAGCTACCAATAGTCCAACTTCAACTTTCATTCACAATGCATGGAGGTCTTATGCGCCGACTTGTCACAGCATTGCTCGGTTTGAGTATATGCGTGTTTGCTGCGCATGCTCAGGAACTCTTTTTCCGAGTGAGTCTGGACAGCGTCGATACCGGTGGAACGTCACCGGGTCGAGGTTCCGGATTCCTCATCTTGTCTTCCGACAGGACGACACTCCAATACAACATTACGGTCAACAATCTTCAGGGAACCATTACTTTTGCCCACTTCCACTATACGCCGACAACAGGGGTCGTTCACACGATCAACTTCAGCGGAAAAACGGCTGTCGGCTCGTGGGCGATTCCCGACACCATGGTCAATCACCTTTTCAATAATGAAATGTACGTGAACGTACACACGAGCGCGAACGGCGGTGGAGAGATTCGGGGGTATCCCGAACCTCATCAACATGGATTTCCGATCGTTCTGAACGGAACGAAAGCGGGAACAGCATCCACCGGCCTTGGGTCCGGCTGGGTGACCTTCGATGATTCGTCCGGCTCTGGCAACATTCGCTATCGTATGACGTACGCGGGTCTTGCCGGTGCCAGAACGGGCGCGCATTTCCATGCACTTCCGCAAACCACGGTGGTCCACACGCTGGCGTTCACAGACAGCACTGCCGACGGTACGTGGGTTTCACCTCCGGACAGCAGTGTCGCAAAGCTTCTGCGGGGACAGATATACGTGAACATTCACTCCACAACCTTCGGCAGCGGAGACATCCGATCCGAACTGAATCTCGTGGGAGAATTGCCCGCCGTCGGAAATCTCACCGGGGCACAGGCATCAACCGCTGCGACCGGCACCGGCACGGTGTGGGCCGTGCTGCGACCTGACCTGTCAATACATTACGACGTAACGATCGCAAAATTGACCGGGCCCAATTCCGGAAGTCATTTCCATACTTCGCGCACAGGTTCCGTAGTTCACGGTGTCACGCTGACGAACAATCACGCATCAGGAATCTGGGCCACTCCTTCCGATCTCGATCTCGCCGATTTCGTCCGCAACCGGCTGTATTTCAACGTGCATACGACAGCGAATTCCAGCGGTGAGATCCGCGCCAACATGGCGCATCAAGACGGAGCGTTCCTGGCTACGCTCGACGGGGCACAGGCAAGCACGATTTCCGGTGGAAAGGGGACCGGTTGGTTAGTGTTGAACGAGGATTCCGTCGACTACCACGTGACCTACACCGGAATGACGGGCGCTCGCTCGTCGTCCCATTTCCATCTTTCCCCGGGCGGGGGCGTGATTCATCCGATCACCTTCGTCGATAGTACGTCAAGTGGAAGATGGGATCCAGGTTCGAACTTCATCCAGGTCATCCGGGGGAATGTGTATGTGAACATTCATTCCGGAACATTCCCGCTCGGAGAAATTCGCGGCAATTTCAAACCGGGAACAGGCATTACGACAGCGGTCGAAGCGGCTTCACAACCTGTTCCGGAGTCATTTGCCCTCAAGCAGAATTTCCCCAATCCGTTCAATCCGAGCACACAGATCGACTTCTCGCTGCCCAGAACGGCGCGTGTTGTCCTTCAAGTCTACAATCTGCTGGGACAACCGGTCGCAACTCTGGTCGACAGGTCCCTGGACGCCGGCGATCATCGAGCGACGTACGAAGCGCGCGCTCTTCCCTCCGGGGTGTATTTTTATTCCCTCAGCGCCGACGGGAAGCTCGTCCAGACCCGAAGGATGCTCTTGTTGAAATAGATTCGTTGTTTGGACGGAAAAAACGAATGGCTCCGGCGTACCCGGAGCCATTCTCGTTTTTGCGACGATATGTTCTGTCAGTTATCCAGCGCGCCTTGCTGAACCCAGGTCAGAATGGTCACGATCTGGCCGTTGGGAAGAGGTTGGCTGCCTAACGGCATACGGACGGGTCGAGGATCTACGGGCAGATCCCGCAGGACTATTCTGTAGCCGCTGTTTGTCGAGTCGCCAGGTTTTGCAGCATTTGTGAAGTAGTATTGTCCTCCCGCACGCACACCCGCCCAAGTCGTCTGATCAAACCCGCTCGCGGGAGACGGCGGCGCATGGCAACCTGAGGTGGCACAGTTAGCGTTCAATATGGGCTGGACATCGGTGGCGAATGAAACGAGGCCTGCGACGGTTCCTTTGATGGTGTACGCGAATGCATTGCTTGACGCTCCGTCGACCGTCACAACAACACTGCTGCTGAGCGCCCCTGCCGGCACGCGCGCGCTGATCTGCGTTGAAGACCATGAAATGAACGACGAAAAACTCACAGATCCGATGCGAACAGTGCTGGACCCGCGGGCAGAGCCAAAATTCTTGCCGATGATCGTCACCGTATCGCCGACAGCGGCAGAATCAGGAGCAATATCGCTGATGACCGGAGGAAGCGTAGGAGGCACACCCGCATCTTTGCAGGAGCCGAGCATCGCGAAACTTGCAAGAATAGCTATCACATTGCGACAGGACATTTCCAAAATCCCTTAGATGTTTTCTTATTTCCAACAAATGTAGCGTTTTCGACCGTTCGATGCAAAGACACGGCTCACAAAGTTTCCGAGGGTCAACGTCGTGCCAGCTCGTTGAAACTCCCTTTTGCCGTGTGTATATTTTCTGTCTGCTCGTTCGCAACCGGCGTCGGGATCATGCTGCTTCCACACAAGCCCGTGTACAGCTTTGTTTGCCCGCTCCTTTTCGCTGCATTCGCCTTTCTCGTCGGCGGTTGTTCGGACACAACGACCGGCGACTGGGGTCCCGATCACCTTGCCCCGGTCACCAACATTCAGGTATGGTCGTTTTTAGGAAACCTGCCGATGGACACATTTCCGTAGCTTCCGCGCGTGAGAATTGAGATTCAACAATACGTATATTGCGGTCATCGAACGATGATGAGGAGTTTCTTCATGACGTATTCGCGCTTCTTCCTCCTTCTGTTGATCGGTCCGGCCGCAATGGTAGCCCAGCCGGCGGATTCCCTTGGACCTCATTTCGGCACCGCACTCCAATCCCTCAAACAACACTTCTGTCCCGATCGCCGAGTCGCCGTATTCGACATTTCCTGGACGCAAACCGATTCTTCATTTGTCGTTCGGGGTGAAGTTGACAAAGTCGGCGCACGGGATTCCGTGATCGCGACAGCCCGTCAGTATGCAACGACATCAGTGACCGACAGCATCGTGGTGCTTCCCCATCCTTCACTTGGTGAGAAGACCTTCGGTATCGTCGTTCTCAGCGCGGCCAACGTGCGCACGCGTCCGGGCGAATCGGAGGAACTTGCGACGCAAGTGACGATGGGGTTGGTGGTCAAAGTGCTGAAGAAGGGTCCAGGGTATTACTACGTTCAATCTCATGACGAATACCTTGGCTGGCTCAATGGCGGCGCATTCCAGGCTGCCGACCGAGCGGGTGTCGATGCATGGGCCGCGGCACGCAAGGTCGTGGTCACTTCATACTTCGACGTCATCCGCGAAAAACCGTCGAACACTGCCATGCCGGTGTGCGACGTCGTCATCGGGAATATTTTGAAGTCCGGTAGAGCCCGGGGGTCCTGGCGCGAAGTGGAGCTGGCAGATGGCAGAAGCGGGTTTTTGCGGACGCAATCACTTCAGGATTACGACACGTGGCGTCAAACCCGCCACCTGACCGGGGACAATGTTGAGCGGACCGCAAAGATGTTCATGGGCGTTCCGTACCTCTGGGGGGGAACATCTTCGAAGGGCATGGATTGTTCGGGTTTTACCAAGACCGTGTTTCGGCTCAACGGTCTGGAGCTCACTCGTGACGCCAGCCAGCAGGTACTGATGGGTCATGATGTCGACGCCGGAAAGGACTTTGAGAACTTACAAAAGGGAGATCTTCTGTTCTTTGGACGGTCCGCATCGGAGGATCGGCCTGAGCGGATCGTTCACGTGGCAATCTATCTGAAGGACCGCATGTTCATCCATTCATCGGGACGCGTTCGGGTGAGCAGCTTCGATCCGGCGTCATCATTGTATGATGAGCACGAACTGAAGCGCTTTGTTCGTGCGCGGCGCGTCATTCCGGAACAGACTGTGCCGGAAAAATGATAACTGCAGAGACAACGACCCTCGTTCTTCGACTCATGCTGGTACATACTGCGCTCCTGACTGCCGCGCCGTATGTCCAGGGTCTTTCCGGCGACCCTGAAGCATGGCGCGACAATATACCGTTGTTGGTCTCTTTTCTTCTTGCACCGTTAACCGCAGGATATCTTGTCCGGTCCGGGAACGTACGAATTGGCTCAGTACTGCTCCTGTCCTTCATGCCGGCCGGTGTGTATGCCAATGTCGTGTTCCTGCGCACGGCGGCGGAAAGTGCCGCCGCTCGAGTCATGTCTCCGGCCTGGCACATTGTCCACCTTGCGATCCTCTCGTTCCTGGTCATCATTCAGGTGACAAGCGCAATCCTGAGCGCCGGAATGCTCCGCAACGTTCATCAACGCGCAACGCTTCCGCCGGAAGCGTAGGCCGGATACGGCCCCGTTGACGTCGAATCCGTTCATCCTCGACTCAAGCGTACTCGCCTCCCATTGATTGGAAGAATGAACCGGAAGGGCGCCCGGCAATCGAAAGTGCAATCTCACCGATTTCCCGGGAAACGTTGTGCATGGTGCGGCGACGATCCGGTGATGATACGGTACCACGACAAAGAGTGGGGAACGCCGCTGCACGACGATCGACGATTGTTCGAGCTGCTTGTGTTGGAAGGGGCGCAGGCGGGGTTGAGTTGGCGGACCATTTTGCATAAGCGAGGAGCCTACCGGAAGGCATTCCGGAATTTTGTGCCGAAAACGGTCGCCGGATTCAGCACCAGAGAGATACAACGACTGTTGAAGGACCCGGGCATCGTCCGAAATCGGGCAAAGATCGCATCCGCAATCACGAACGCCAGGGCATTCCTCAGGGTACGCAAAGAATTCGGCTCATTCGACACGTACGTTTGGAGCTTTGTGAACGGGAGGCCGATCCGAAGAAATCCGCGAACTCGACCGGATGTTCCCATGAGGTCGGCGGAGTCAGATGCTTTGAGTGCAGACCTGCGGACCCGCGGATTCTCCTTTGTCGGCTCGACGATCTGCTATGCCTTCCTGCAATCCGCCGGACTCGTCGACGACCATACAGCGGACTGCTTCCGTCGGAAACCGCGACAAACACGTTGAAGAACAGTTTCACAAATCCGGCAAGGGAAGGAAATATGAAGTCCCCCGACAAAACTGTACTGCGAGAGTTGCAGACGATCCCCGGCATCGGGCCAAGCATCGCCCGAGACCTGGTCGAGCTGGGGATACGACGGGTGCAAGACCTTCGGGGAAAAGACCCCGAACGTTTGTACCGACTATTGTGCCGCCGACAAGGTCTTCTTATGGACCGCTGTCTTTTGTACGTCTTCCGGTGCGCAGTGTATTACGCCGAAACGAAGAAGGCTGAGGCGCGACTACTCTTATGGTGGAATTGGAAGGACACTCCGAGCGTCGCGCGCAAAGCAAAGCTTGCGTTGATATCGGAGCTCGGTGCACGAACGACCGGGGCCGCATCAAGAAGCTCACGCGTTCGATTGTCGCGAGCATGATTGACGTTCGCATGATCCGTCCATGCTGATCGCGCTCATCAAAGGTATCGCCATTGGTTTCAGTCTTGCCGTGCCAGTCGGCCCGATCGGCATCCTGTGCATTCGGCGCACGTTGACCGAAGGACGCCGGAGCGCACTGTCAACCATGTTCGGCGCCGCAAGCGCTGATGCCATTTATGGAACAGTTGCGGTGTTTGGCGTTACGCTCGTTTCCGATTTCATCGCTCACCAGGTCCATCTCATCCGTCTCATTGGAGGTGTGATCCTCATCGTTCTCGGTATCCGCATGTTCCGCACTCTCATACCGGGTTCCCCTCCTAGACTCTCACTCAACGATCATGCCGGCAATTTCGTGTCGACGTTTGTCCTGACTCTCATGAATCCGTTGACCTTTTTTGCTTTTGCGGCAGTGTTCGCAGGGGTCGGAACGATCGAAGAAGCTTCAACGACCGTCACGGCTGCGCTTCTCGTGGGTGGTGTATTCCTCGGCTCAATGCTGTGGTTCGGCTGCCTCTCGGCTGCTGCACATTTCTTCCGCTCTGCCCTGGACACATCGGGACTCCTTCTCATCAATCGTATTGCCGGCACTGTCATCACTCTCCTCGGTATCGGCGCCCTGGCGAGCCTTCTTCGCTGACAATGTGCGTTGAAACCTCCCGCCCGGGATCTCCGTAATCGTACTGTCATGTACATGTTCGAATGTCTTGCATGAGTTCTCGGGCGATTGTCACCGCCGGTCTGACGCGCACGTTCAGCGGCCTTCGGGCCGTCGATCAGCTTGATCTCAATGTCCCCCACGGAGCTATTTACGGCTTTCTCGGACCGAACGGCGCGGGCAAGACGACAAGCATCCGCATGCTGCTCGGCCTCCTCCGGCCCACCGCCGGAACGATTGAACTACTCGGCACAACTCTTCACTTCGGCGATCCCCGTCCATTGCGAAAGGTCGGTGCGCTCGTCGAATCCCCTTCGTTGTACGGTCACCTGACAGGCAGGGAAAACCTCGCCGTTCAGGCGCTCTATCTCAATGTTTCGCGCGTTGCTGTCGACAGATCGCTCGAGCTCGTCGATCTTTCGCGAGACGCCGACCGCACTGTCCGAACATATTCACTCGGCATGCGCCAGCGGCTCGGACTTGCCCAGGCGCTCCTTGGTGAACCCGAGTTACTCATTCTCGATGAGCCGACGAACGGTCTTGATCCGGCGGGAATGAACGACATGCGATCGTTTCTGAGGGCTCTTCCCGGAAAGTCGGGCGTGACAGTCTTCCTTTCCAGTCATCTCCTGTCCGAAGTTGAGTACATCGCTTCGCACATTGGGATTCTTCACAACGGCCGACTTCTTTTTCAGGGAACGATTGACGAATTGCACGCTGTGGAAGGAGTGCACGTGACCGTCGAAGCCCAGCCGATGGAGGTTGCCGAGCGGTTCCTTCAGGAAATCGGTTTTCCGACTGCCCGATTGGGTGATGGGCAGCTTTCCGTTCGTGTTGAACATCGGGACGACGCAATCCGCGTGAACCGTTCCCTCATTGAGGCGGGACTCGATGTTTCGCATGTGAGCGTTAGCCGGCGATCGTTGGAGGAGATCTTTCTTTCTCTCACAGGTTCGCCCGATCGCGTTACGGAGGACCGATGATCGTGTTCGTAAGATCGCTGCAGGCTGAGGTCTGGAAACTTCGGCGCACTCTTGCCGTGTGGATGGTGTTGCTCGCCCCTCTGATCCCGGTGTCGCTGCAGTTCTTCATCTTGCTTGACCGCGGACGCGCGAGCGAACAGTCCACCTGGCCATCGTTCCTCCAGGGAACGTTTTCTCTCTGGAGTATCTTCATGCTGCCGCTGTTTATCGTCCTTGAGACGGCGCTCGTGAACGGTACCGAGCATGCGGCGTCAGGTTGGAAACAGATGTTCGCGCTTCCCGTAGAGCGCTGGAAGATCTATCTGGCGAAAACGCTTACGTCGATGCTTCTTGTGGCAGGGGCTTACTGTGTGTTGATGGTCAGCGTCCTCGGGGCAGGGTTGCTGCTCCCCGTTCTCAAACCTGTGATGAATTTCTCCGGCGGGATACCTTGGGCCACGTGGGCGGGGTATGCATGGGGAAGTTTTGTTGCGAGTCTCCTTATCGTCGTCATTCACTTCTGGTTGAGCGCCCGGTTCCGCGGATTTCCCCTTCCCCTCGGCGTCGGTATCGGCGCAACATTTTTTGCGGTGTTCGCCACCTCTGCTCGCTGGGGCGAGTACTATCCATGGCTGCTGCCGCTCAACAGTATGTTCGCCCAACGGGCAGACACCGCTGTCGTTCTCGGACCAGCGGGCGCATGCCTCGCACTTGCTCTCATGCTCTTCGATCTCTCGCGCCGCGACGTGTCCTAACGTAGCACTACACGCTCCCGTCTCATTACACCTTCTGTCGTTTTCCTTCAATTGCTGCGACAATAAATTCCGGATCCACGGGTTTTTGGAGGACATGGTCGACACCGACACGTAACGCCGCGTGGAGGATGTCATTATCCGTCATTCCGAGGGCGAAGAAGAACGGAGCATGCACTAAGGGTGGAAACTGGCGTACTCTGCGGTAGAGCTCGAAACCGTCCCCGTCGCCGGGACCGAATCGAACATCCGCAACGATAGCCACCGGCACACTGGACTGAAGGATTTTGTACGCTTCCTCCGGTCTCCTAGCCACCATGGTGTTAAATCCTCTGGTTTTTAGGACCTTTGCAAGACCGACGGCGTGTTCCTGGCTGGCGTCGACGATCAGAACGAGATCTCGCTGGGGATGGCTCTTCCGAAGCTCCTGTACTTTTGCCTCCGCCCGTGCATTCTCTTGTAGCGAAATGTTGTATCGGTTTCGCATGATCTCAAGGACTTTGCGCTCTGTCTCCGAGAGAAATCCATCTGCCCATGCGAGACGCAAAGCTTCAACATATGCGTCGAATTTTACATCTTTCGAAATCCGTTCATGGTCCTCATCTGCGATGGCGAAAAGGCCGCGGACCTCGGCAAGATGGCGCAATTCGTCGTCGGTGAGCTTCCCGTCGAACCAATAGTCTTTCAGCAGTTCTCGATAGAACCCGAGACTTCCGGATTCCTTCGTTTCTTCCTCCGCTCCCGTCGCCGCTTGAGCCGGCTGAAAGACTTGTGATGCCTTTGCCATTTCTTCCGACATCAATTGATCGATGCGGTCGGAATACGCCTGCGCGTAATAATTGGTGGAGTCGACCTTGTAGATCTCGGCGATCGCATCGAGCGCCGCTTTGTAATCATGCTGCGAGATCATCCGGTCGGCAGTGGCCAGAAACTTGGGAATGACCTCCATGCGTTGCTCGAACGACAACTCGACCGCCGCTTCCTGCAACTTCTGGTCCTTCTGCACCTGCTTCCATTGCATTCTGACCCGTTCTTGAAATTGGCGGGCGTTGTTGTTCTTCGGGTCGAGCTTCAGCGCCTGCTCGATCTCGTACAACGCTTTTTCGTACTCTTTTTTGCGGGCGTAATCGTCCGCATTCCGTAAATGTCGCGTGAACGCTTCTCGCAACGGATTCGGAGGCTCAGGCTTGCGGAACATGGGTGCTCCGGGGGAGGTCTACTGAAGCGATGGATGGCGAAGATGATGTCCGGACGCGTCCTGATACCGTTTCGCAACGGCCAGGACCGTGCCTTCATGGAATAATTTGCCGATGAACGATATGCTTGCGGGCGTTCCTTTGTCCGTAAATCCCATGGGTGCGACAACGCAGGGATGGCCCGTCAGGTTTGTGAGCAACAGCTGGTTGCCCCCGAAACTCGGCGTGACGACGACGTCGACATGGGAGAAGAGACTGTCAGTTGCACGCAGGACGAGGGACCGCACACGGTTCGCCTGCAGATATTCGACTGCAGGAATGAAACGCGACGACCGAAACACGTTCGGCCAAGCGTTCTTGATCTGCCGAACCATCAGATCATCACGATCGGTGCGCGTAAGTTCATCGAATGCGGCTCCCGCTTCGGCGGACAATACAAATGACAGATCGTCGACCGGAATGTTCACGGGAAATTCGACTGGAACGAGTTCGGCACCGAGGGAACGCAAGACGGTCAGGACGGAATCGGAGAGATGCTTGTTGGACTTGACGCTGTCGAAGGCACTTTTATAATACCCGATCTTGACGGACCGGAGAGGAGTCGAAGCGTCGTAGACGAACGGAATGGAGTTCATCGTGGATGGATCGCCCGGGTCGGGGCCATAGATAGCATCGAAAACCAGGGCGCAATCTTCCACCGACCTGCAGATGGGACCGATCTTGTCCATCGACCATGACAACGCCATGGCTCCTGAGCGGCTGACGCGCCCGAAGGTCGGTCGAAGCCCGGTCGTTCCGCATCGCGTCGAGGGAGAAACAATCGACCCCCACGTTTCGGTGCCGATCGCGAACCCGACGAGTCCTGCGGCGGTCGCCGAGGCGGAACCCGCGGACGAACCGCTCGATCCTTCATTCATATTCCACGGATTCCGGGTCATCCCTCCGAACCAGACATCTCCCCACGCCAATTCTCCCATCGTTAATTTCGCCACAAGAACGGCTCCGGCCGTTTCGAGCTTTCGAATTACCGTTGCATCCTCATGAATGACCCGGTCTTTATAAGGGACTGAGCCCCATGTCGTGGGATAGTTTTTCTGGGCCAACAGGTCCTTTGCTCCGTACGGTATGCCATGCAAAGGGCCGCGATACTTTCCGCGCGCTATTTCCGCATCGGCCCGCTGCGCCTGTGCGATCGCCAACGATTCCGTCAGCGTAATGACGCACTCCAATGTCGGACCGAATTTCTTCAGTCTGCCCAAGTACATGGTGGTCAATTCGATGGAAGAAACTGACCGCGAGCGGACCAATTCCGACAGCTCGCCGACCGACAAAAACGCGAGATCATCAAGGTTGGCCGGACGAGTAGGACGCTTGACTGAGCCCCGTTTCACGCGTCCCGGACCGGACGGTGCCGCATACCCCTCGGGGAAGGGTTTGTACATGAGGGCCGGCGCGACAGCGTTGTTCACTGAAACCGAACGGATCTTCTGATAGCTCTCAAGGTATTCCTTGAGATTATCTTTCATGGAGTCTCTTTCGGCCGACGTAAACTGCAAGCCAATCATACGTTCTGCGTTTTCAATGTCCACGGCAGACCGTTGTCCACCCACATAGAGGCCCACAAAAAAGCAAATGAGACACAGGAATTGGATCAAAATGACGCGGGCGATGTTGATGCGCATGACGTGTCGTTAGTGTGTACGATACAATGCGAATTTCGCGATGAGAACGGTCCCGAGCGGCGTTGCCACAGACGAGGCGCCGACCGGTTTCATTTCCTCGCCGCCGCTGTAGTGAATTCGGGTCGTCGGATTCTTGGATCCGGCTGATACTTCTTGCATTCCCGAAGCCGAAGCAAACACGTTGCCGGCTACGATCAGAGGCATCTTTGTGTCTTTGTTTGCCGATGTGATCGCCGAAAGGCATTTTGCGAGGTCGGACTCGGGGGCTTTGGGCGGAAACTGCGCGCTGACGACCATGATGTCCCGAACACCTCCATCGATAACGGTCTCGAGTGCCCCCTCAAAATTTGCAGATTTAACAGACGTGAACGGAATATGTGCATTCGACCGAATGGGATAGGTCGCCAGCACCGCGTTGCCGATCTTTCTGCCGGAATTGTCCATCATCTCTCCGAACGCATGACGCCAGTCGGCCTGTGCCGCCAGCTCATTGAGGGGGTCAACTCGAGTGGCGACGCCCGGATAGCGTGACATGTTCTGCACCGCCAGAACTTCCACCTGTTCTTTCTTCAAAATGCGCCACAAGGCTACGATGTCGCTCTTTTCGATCCTCTTGTTGAGGGACGTAAGATTGAGAGAAGCGATTGTGAGCGTCAGCTCGGGTTTTGAGGGTGGCACTTCCTCCTTTGTGGAGGTCGATGGCGGGCAGCCGTTCAAGCTCAGGCTGCATGCCAAAGCCATACACACGGTCAGGACCGGGTTCAAACGAAAATTCTGCATGAGACGAGAAAAGAAAGTGGAAGGAACTACTGATGAGAATCGAAATGGTCTTTGATGGGCCCGAACACAAACTCCTGCCAGCCCTGTTTGTGCTTCTCACATTCTCGCTTTGAAGAAAAACCCTTGTGTCTCAGAGTGACCTTTGTCCCATTGTCTGACCTGGCAAGATCAACCTGAACGATGGTAGCCTGGGCATCCTTGGGCCAATCCGACGGAAGCCAGGTATGGACAAGTTTTTTTCCCGGCGCATACGCAAGCACACGGCCTGTCACCCAGCCGTCGAAGTATTCGAACTTGCCGCCGATCGTCGCAGAGACCTTTCCGCTCTGACCCGACCAAGCTCGAATGGCCTTGGCATTTGTCAGCGCGCGAAAGACGGAGTCGGGGTCCGCGGGGAGTGTCACAGAGATTTTCAGGCTGAACATTCAGGACTTTCCTCGGGTCAGGAACCAGTGCGCAAAGAACCCCAAGAGCATGCCTCCAAGCATCGCTCCAAAAGCTGCGAGATTACCGGCTCCCATGCCGCGGGCCACGAATATGGCGAGCACGGCGCCCAGAGTCGCCATCAAGATCGGCGATCGCATGGCGAAAGATAGTCAAAGAAGTTGTCAGGTGACACGTTTACCTCCAACGTCCAGGAATGACCGTGCCGCACTTTGGGCATGCCCCTCCGGTCACAAGATTCTTCACGATGCGGTATCCCTGACGTTCAATAACGGTGGTTGAACAACCCGGACAACGTGTATCTTCCCAATTTCCCACACGACCTGGAATGTTGCCCGCATAAATGTATCGCAAGCCGGCCTTCTGTCCAATGCCGGCTGCGCGAAGAAGTGTTTTCACCGGCGTCGGATCCGGCTCCAGCATCTTGTAGTCCTGATGGAATGCCGTCACATGCCAAGGAATGTCGACAGAGACCGACGCGATGAATTCGGCGATCGACGTCAATTCCTGGTCGGAATCGTTGAATCCGGGGATCGTCAGTGTAACGATCTCGATCCACAGTCCACGACGGTGGACCTCGTTGATCGTCGTTAGTACATTCTCGAGACTTCCGCCCAGACGCGAGTATTCCTTCTGGGAAAATCCCTTCAAGTCCACTTTGTACAGGTCAAGCCACGGCTGAACATAGTCGAGCACTTCGGGTGTTGCGTTTCCGTTGGAAACATACGAAGTAACAAGACCGCGTTGTTTAGCGGCTTTGAATACCGCGACTCCCCATTCGCTCGTGATGAGCGGTTCATTATACGTGCTCGTCACGATGCTACTTCCCGTGCGGATCGCCATGTCGACGATCTGCTCGGGAGTCACTTCGTCCGGCTGGGAGACAGCGACGGGATCGCGCAAGGCTTGAGAGGTGACCCAGTTCTGACAGTATGGACAGTGATAGTCGCACCCGAGCATGCCGAACGACAACGCCTTGGAGCCGGGATACGCATGGAAGAACGGCTTCTTCTCCACAGGGTCGACCTGAACTCCGGCCACGTATCCCCACGGCACTTTGAGCGTTCCTCCGTCGTTGAACCGAACCTTACAGATCCCTTCTTTCCCAGGTCCGATCTTGCATCGGTGTCCGCAAGCGTAGCACCGCACCCAGCCTTTGTCCATTGGACTGCACAGTTCTCCCGCGACGGTGTGCTGCGCCAGGATTTCCTTGAGAGTGACGGTTGTTTCGGGTTCAGCCATGGCGTTACGTTCCGATCAGTCCTTTCAAGACGGCCATGTTCTCAACGTCTTCATGCATGTCATCGCTTTTCGGGGTTTCGAGGATCTTTGGAATGTTCACGAACCTTTCATCATTCATGATCAGTCGAAATCCCTCGAGGCCGATCTTTCCTTTGCCGATATGCTCGTGGCGGTCCACCCGCGAACCAAGCTCTCGTTTCGAATCGTTGACATGAAAGGCAACGAGCCGGTCGAGGCCGATAATGTCATCAAATTCTCTGAACGTCCGATGATATCCTTCTTCCGAGACTATGTCATATCCGGCGGCAAAGATATGACACGTGTCGATGCAAACGGCCATCCGTTCTTGCTCGTCCACAAGGTCGATCATATCTTTCAACTGCTCGAACTTGTATCCCAGTGCTGTGCCTTGACCGGCCGTGGACTCGATCACACTTTTGACGCGAAATCCCTTCGTGCGTGTGTGGATCATGTTGAGCGATTCTGCGATGCGTTCAATCCCTTCTTTCTCACCCCGGCCCATGTGCGCGCCGGGATGAAAGTTGAGATAGTCGACGCCGAGCTTCTCGCACCGTTGTAGTTCATCCGTAAGTGCGTCTCGTGATTTCTTAAGGATGGAACGGTCGGACGCGCACAGATTGATGAGGTAGGTGTCATGGACGACGACCGGACCGATCCTTGCTTTCGATAACGCGTCTTTGTAGGTTGCCACATCCTCATCCGACAGCGCCTTCCCCTTCCATTGATTATTGTTTTTGACAAACATCTGCAGCGTAGTGCAGCCGATTCGAACTGCCCGCTCAATTGCCGTATGCACGCCGCCGGCGATCGACATATGTGCGCCCAGCAGAACTGTGCCGACGTTCGAGTCTTTCATACTTTCAAGTGGCGGAGCAAAGATCACCGCCAAGGACGCCAAGAAAGAGTGTGAATATATACTCACCTTGGCGATCTTGGCGTACAGGATCTAGCCCGTCCTTGGCGTCTTGGCGGTTCATCTCTATACGCTGCACTTCATCGTTGAACACCTTGCCGTTCACTGTCCACAGGAAATGTACTGAATCATGACCACTCCCACACATCGTCGATCATGGTCTGGGCCGGCCCCCCGGATCGTTGCCGGATTGATTTCCGGCACTTCTGCCGACGGTATTGCGGCCTGTTTGGTGAAAATCACGGAAAAGCGGAGCACCTTGGACGTGCGACAGCTTGCTTTCGTGAATCGCCCGTATCCTGGCGAGATGCGAAAATTCATCCTGGCGAATTCCCTGCCGGGAACGGGCTCGGTCGACGTAGTGTGTACTCTGAATGCATTGATCGGCGTGTGCTTTGCCGACGCCGTTGTCGCCGTCGCAAAGAAGGCGCGCGTTCCCTTGTCCCGCATCGACCTCATCGGGTCGCACGGACAGACCGTTCACCACATCCCGAATCCCGAGCCATTCTTCGGCATGAAAGTTCGCTCAACACTGCAGATCGGCGATCCTTCAGTGATCGCCCAGCGAACAGGTATAACGACCGTAGGCGATTTCCGGCCCGCCGACCTTGCCGCCGACGGCCAGGGGGCTCCTCTTGTTCCGTATCTAGACTACCTGTTGTTCCGGTTAAAATCCGAATCCCGCATGCTCCTTAATCTCGGCGGCATTGCGAACTTTACAGTCCTGCCGAAGCGGTGCACGGTCGACGATGTTCGTGGACTCGACACAGGTCCGGCCAACATGGTCATCGATGCACTATCGAATCTCTTGTATCGCGAGCCGTTCGACCGCAACGGACTCCATGCCGCCGCGGGGAAGGTTGTGCCGGAATTGCTCGCATGGATGATGTCGCATCCGTATTTCCGGCAGTCACTTCCCAAAACGACGGGACGCGAACAATTTGGGTCGATGTTCGTGGAAGAGTTACTGCGCCGGGCCGGATCTGCAGCCCCCGACGATCTCCTTGCAACGGCGACTGAATGCACGGCGCTTTCGGTGTACAATCAGTATGTCCGCTACTTCCGACGATCCTTCCCAATCGACGCTGTCCTCGTCAGCGGCGGCGGTGCGCACAATCTACACCTCGTTCGACGGCTTCAAGCGCACTTTGGTCCCGTCCCGGTCCGGACGATGAAGCATCCAGGCTTTTCATCCGACGCAAAGGAGGCGGTACTCTTCGCCATCCTTGCACGCGAGACTGTACTCGGACGAACGTCGAACGTCCCACGCGTCACCGGCGCAACGCGTTCTGTCCTTCTCGGCAAGATTTGCGTACCTTGACCCGGTGCGCAAAGAAAAGATTATCATCATTTTCACTGTCCTCGTCGACGTCATCGGATTCGGGATCGTCATCCCGATCCTGCCGTTCTATGTAGGGGAATTCGGCGCAAGCGCCACTACCATAACGCTGATGTTCGCATCGTTTTCCTGTTTTTCCTTCCTTAGCTCTCCTTTTCTCGGCGCGTTGTCAGACCGCATTGGACGCCGGCCACTCCTGATCACAAGTATTGCGAGCACGGCAGTAGGATGGTTCGTCTTTGCGGGAGCGACCACGATCCCGATGCTCTTTCTCGGCCGCATCATCGACGGAGCCGCCGCCGGCAATTTCTCGATCGCACAGAGTTATCTGGTCGATATTTCCGAGAATGACAAGGAGCGCACCACCAACCTCGGCATCATCGGCGCCGCATTCGGCATTGGATTTATGCTCGGTCCGCTTATCGGCGGACTGCTGAGCACTGTGTCGCATGCATTCCCGTTCTGGTTCGCCGGAGGTTTGGCAACCGTTAATGCTTGTGTGGCGTACTTCTACCTTCCTGAGACGTTAAAGCACCGGAACACAGACGATCGTCTGCGATTCAATCCGCTGCGTCCGCTGATGAATGCTGTCCGCGATACCGCGCTTCGGCCATTGTATATTTCGTGGATTATGTTCGCGCTTGCATTTGTGACTTCGCAATCGGTCTTCGCCCTTTTTGTTGGAAAAAACTTCGGTTTTGATTCCTTCACCACGGGGCTCACATTCACTGCCATGGGGCTCATCGTCGCGATCAATCAGGTGGGGTTGCTCAAGCATCTCTGGCTGCGACGTTTCACCGAGCCGGTGCTCGAGGTCATGATGCTGTCGTCGCTCCTCATCGGTTTTCTGTTGTTCACCGCAAAGACGATGACCACCTTTGTCATTTCCGCACTGTTCATTTCGACCGGACAGTCCGTCCTGCGCGTGATCCTCACCAGCCAGGTGGCTGGAGCCGCCGAACCGAAAACCAAAGGGGAAAAGATGGGGATTCTCTCTTCTCTCATGGCGGCGTCGATGGTTGTTGGTCCGGTGATCGCCGGACCGCTGTACGAGATCCACGATACGCTACCCTATTTCGCGGCGGGGGGGTACATTCTGACGGCGCTTGTTTTTGCGCTTACGTATCAGCGTCGCGCACGGACAGCGGCGGAAGTTGTTCGAGTGAACACGGTCGATGAAGCGCCGCTCATGTAATACGGGCTCCCCGAAGAGCCTCTCCAACCTCTGAAAATGCAAAACCCCGCTTCTCGCGGGGTTTGCGTCGTTTAGGACGATAAGCGTCTGAACACGGCACGCTAGTCGGTCGCGAGCTGTGTTACGAGATCTTGCGCCTCTTTTCGATACTGGTCGTCGTCTTCATCTTGTTTCGTGAGGCTTGCGATGGCGTTGAGGTGCTGCCGCGCCTGAGCAAAATCTTCAAGTTCCACATAGGCTCGGGCCGCATCGAGACGGTACATGATGAAGTCCGGACGCAGGGCGATGGCTTTCTCGTAATACTTCACAGCCTCTTCGTAGCTCGCCCATCCTAATCCCAGCGGCCACCGGACGATGCTCGGGCGTTCGCTGACCTTTGCATGGGTCCTCCCGAGCATATAGTAGGCCGCGTTATTTGTCGGGTCGATCGCGACCGCCTTCTCGGCGTCTTCCTTGACCTTCTTGACCAGGTCCAACGATTCCCAGACACCTCTGAACAGCGCAATGCGTCCGTTGGCGATCGCCCTGCGGGTCAATCCCATGGATCCCGACGGGTTGACGACGACCGCTCGCTCCGCGTATTCCAGGGACTTTTCGTACCACGCAAGCTGTTCCTGTTTCTCAGCGTCCGTCTTTGTCGGCAAATGCTCGCCGATGTCGACATACGTGCGGCTCAAGTGCCAGAGCACCTCGTAATTGTTGGGCACAAGCCTGACCGCCTCTTCGAACTTTTCCAGCGCCTTCCGATTGTCAAACATCTTTGTCGCGTACTCTTCCCCTTCCGCCAAGAGCGACACGAGTTGATCCTGAGGTTTTCCTTCATCGGCTTGTCGTGCTTTCGCCGGAAGGACGAACAGCGCGAGCAGCGCGGCACAGGTCACAGACCGTCGAATGTGCATGGGAGGGTCAGAGTGTGATGGATGACAGTGCGACCGTCAGCCGGCCGGTCAGGAATTGCGGGCCTGGAGTTTCTTGATCTCGTCGCGGATACGCGCAGCCTTCTCGTACTCTTCCTTCGTGATGGCCTCGCCCAGTTGTTGCTCCAATTGCTGGAGCTTCGTCAACTGTTGCTTCGGCTTTTCACCCTGCTTCGGCTGTTCAGCGGTCTCCGGACTTTCAGTGCTTTCCGCCTCGTCACTTTCCGGGACGAATGACGCTTCATCCATAACCCGGTCGGTGACGAAGATCGGCACGCCGTACCGTACGGCGAGTGCAATCGCGTCGCTTGGACGGGAATCGATTTCCTGCGTGTCGACGCTTAGACGCGCGTAGAATGTCCCGTCTTTTAATTCGTTGATCGTCACATCGTTGAGCGACCCACCCAGCGTATCGATGATGGACTTCATCAGGTCGTGCGTCAGCGGACGCGGCGGCTTGATGCCTTCCATTTCCAACGCGATGGATTGCGCCTCGAACGCGCCGATGATGATCGGCAGGCGTCGCGGGCCGTTCATTTCCTTCAAGATCAGCGCGTACGCTCCGCCGCTCGACGGACTTGTGGACAGCCCAAGAATATCGACCTGTACCTTCTCCACGCTCATGTCCCTGGCGCCTGTTATTTTCCCAACAACTGTTTCGCCGCAGCCGTCACAGCAGGTACGACCTCAAAGGCATCGCCCACAATACCGTAGTCCGCGACCTGGAAGATCGGTGCGTCCTTGTCTTTGTTGATGGCCACAATATACTTTGACGAGGACATTCCCGCAAGGTGCTGGATCGCTCCCGAGATCGCGACGGCGATATACAGCGACGGCGACACGGTTTTGCCCGTCTGTCCGACCTGCTCATCATGCGGCCGCCATCCCGCGTCGACAACTGCCCGGGATGCGCCGACCGCTGCGCCAAGCACTTCTGCGAGTTCTTCGATCATGACGAAATGTTCCGGACCCTTCAGCCCACGCCCGCCTGATACGATGATATCCGCTTCCGCCACGTCCAGTTTACCGGACGATTGTTTCACATCCGTCACAACTGAACGAAAATCTTCTTCCGACAGCGTGACATTGAACACATCGACTGTGGCGGCGGTAGCCGACGGTTCGCCGGCGGTGAAAACATTCGGCCTGAGCGTGAAAACCTGCATAGGCGATGTGATGCGAACGTCCGTCACGGCTTTCCCTGCATAGATGGGTCGGGTTGCGACAATCGTTCCATTGTCGACGGACAACGACGTGCAATCTGCGGCAAGACCCGCTTCGAGACGCACTGCTACCCTTGGCGCGTAGTCTTTTCCCTGGGAAGTTGCCGGAATGAGGACAACCGTTGCACCCGACTGTTTCGCCGCTTCGGCGACAATCTTTGTATACGCCGTCGTTGAATACGCAGACAATCGTGGATGTTCAACCGCCAGCGCACGGTGGGCTCCGTAGTTACCGGCCCCGGCCGCGGCTTCCTTGATCGCGTTGCCGATGACGAGGGCTATGACCTCACCCCTCGTTGCGTCCGCAAGTGTCCGGCCTGCCCGAACAGCTTCCCAGCCGGCTTTCTTGACCTTTCCGTCGCGTTGTTCTGCTACAACAAGGATCTTCATTCGTTGGACCTGTTTCGCGTCAAATGACCTTTGCTTCTTCGTGGAGCAATCGCACCAGTTCCTGCGCTGCTGATGCATCTGTGCCGACGATTTTTCCCCCTGCTTTGGCCTTTGGTTTCCGCATAGCCGCCACAGTCGACCTGGAAGCATCGGGCGAGGCAGGACGCTCTTCGATCGGCTTATTCTTTGCGCCCATGATGCCCTTGAGCGACGGATACCTGGGGTCGTTCAATCCTTTCTGAGCCGTGATGACGCAGGGGAGCGATGTTTCGACGATCTCGTGTCCCCCTTCGATCTCCCGTTCCGCTGTGACTTTCGTTCCTGCGATTGCGACTTTCACGACGACGGTCACGGAAGGAATGCCGAGAAGCTCCGCCACCATCGGGCCGACCGCAGCGTCGTCGCCGTCAACGGATTGTTTGCCGAAGAAAATGACGTCTGCGGCCTGTTCGCGAAGGTACTCGGCAAGCGCTTTGGCAACGCCAAATGTGTCCCTGGCACCGTCGTCCTTCAGCAGCACGGCCTTGTCGACACCCATGGCCAGGCATTTTCTCAGTGTTTCCTTGTGGACATCAGTGCCGAGCGATACGGCAATGATCTCTCCGCCGTTCTTTTCTTTTTGGCGGAGGCATTCCTCGACGGCGAATTCATCGTATGGATTGATGATGAAATTGACGCCAGTTCGGTCAATCGACTTTCCGTCGGAAGCGACGTTCACTTTCGTCGCGGTGTCCGGGACGTGGTTAACGCAGGCTATAAGCTTCATGGTCGAATTGAGGGCGACGGGTGTGGAGAAGACTCGGATTCAGTTAGGCTGGTTTTAGAAAATTTCCCACGAAGGGACACAAAGGAGTACGAAGGAACACGAAGTGACCAAACTCATAAGATTATAGTTTAGTGGCCCTTCGCAACTCTTCGTGATCCTTCGTGGAGAATCTTTTTATGAAGCCTGACAATCGAATTGTCGCACAAGTTACGAAAGAAATCCCGGCACGGCAAGGTTATTGCGCACATCAGCCCCGGTATAGTGTTCCGGTATGAACACGGACGCCGAGAAGTTTTAGGTACATGAAGAGTTCCGCTTTGTGATCCAGATGATGTTCGACGGCGAGCATACCGACGCGCCACCGTTTTCTCGGACTGCCGAATTGTGGAGCGACGATTTCTCCATTCATCCATTGGTCTTCTGTCAACGCACCAACTTTTGCGAAAAACTTTTCCCTGTTATTCCGGAATTCGCGAATTGCTTCTTCCACGGTCAACGATGGAGCACGACGGTTCATCAGCATGCGTTCTTTCATCGATTGAAATCCCCATTCCCCCGAAACGATTCCGTCCGCATAAATTCCGAGCGCTCCGGCCATGTGCGCAATCATTTGTCCGCACGTGAATGCACCTTCGACAGGCACCCAGTCGATTTTGTCCGCGGGGACAAGCAGGAAGAGCGGCTCCGTGGGACGGAGCATTTCGTCGAAGTAGGAAAGATAGAGGGGGAGAGTCATGGTAGGTCAGTGGAGAAATGGTCCATCACAAGATTGTTTTCAGAAAGGCTGCCTCCACGTTGCCGCCACTAATAATGGCACATACGCGTTTGCCCGTCGTCCCGATCTTTTGATGGAACACGGCTGCCGGAGCGACAGCCCCTGTCGGCTCGGCAAGTGTCTTCAGGCGCTGAAGGAGAAAGCGCATGGTGGCGATAACCTCTTCGTCCGTCACTGTTACGATATCGTCGACACACTTCTGCATGATCTCGAAGTTGCGGACACCGATCGCCTGCGTGCGCATGCCGTCGGCGATTGTCTTCGGAGGAGCGATCTTGACGATCTTTCCCGACCGGAGCGATTGCTGGGCGTCGTTGGCCGGAGCGGTTTCCACGCCAATGACGCGGATTTTCGGGAGCAGATGTTTTGCTGCCAATGCGCATCCGGCGATCAACCCGCCGCCTCCAATGGGAACCACGAGAACATCGATGTCTTTCAGGTCCTCCACTATCTCAACCGCTGTAGTTCCTTGTCCGGCGATAATGAGGTCGTCGTCGAACGGTGGTACCGCCGTCGCCCCGGTGGACCGAATGATCTCCGCGGCCACCCGTTCGCGATCGTCGGAGGAATCTTCGCACAAGACCACCTCTGCTCCGTAGCCTTTGGTCGCTCCGAGTTTGACGGCGGGAGAGGATTTTGGCATAACGATAACGGCCTTCGTTCCCAGGATCCTGGCCGCAAGCGCCGTTCCCTGGGCGTGATTTCCGCTGGAATGTGCGACAACTCCCTTTTTCCGCTGTTCGGGCGTGAGGGACGCGATCTTGTTGTAGGCTCCCCGGATCTTAAAGGCGCCGACGCGCTGCTGATTTTCGGACTTCAGGAACAGGGTGTTGCCGGCCTGTTGGTCGAGGGCCTCGGAATGGAGAAGGGGCGTGCGGTGGACGACGGGACGAACCCGGTCCACGGCAAGACGGATATCATCGTAGGTGATCATGGCCGCTCAACATAGACAAAACACCCCGATTTCACAAGGATTCCGCGCGTGAGAAGGAAGGCCGTCATTCCTCTTGACATTCAACACGAAGAACCGTATACTTTACCTAAGTAAAGTATGCGCAAGCCCGCACCCCGAGATATCGACAATCTCTACGCGGCAGTTCTCGAGCTTGGCTCGATTGACGACTGCCGCAGATTTTTCCGCGATCTGCTTACCGAAAATGAGATCGCGGAGTTTTCAGAGCGCTGGAAAGCGGCGCGCATGCTTGCCGGCGGCTCTTCTTATGCCGAGATCGCCCGCGTCACCGGCCTCTCCTCCCGCACCATCGCCCGCGTCGGACGCTGGTTGAAGCAGGGCAAAGGAGGCTATGCGATGATGCTCCAAAAATTCGCCAGATCTCCTCGCAGCACTCCCTGATCCCAATGACCACATTCTTACATTCTTCCGTACTTACGTTCTTACGTCCTCACTCTTTATCTAAGTAAAGTGCTCCCATGCTCGCAACGAATGGCAGACTGAAGCTCGCACTCCAGCGCTCCGGACGGCTCACGGAAGATACCGTCAGGATCCTCCGGTTGTGCGGACTCACATTTGAATTCTCCAAGCAATCGCTGTATTCGCCCTGTTCGAACTTCAACCTCGACCTGCTTGCCGTCCGCGACGACGACATCCCCGAATACGTCCTCGACGGAGTGGCCGATCTCGGGATCGTCGGAGAAAACATCCTGCGCGAAAGGACGGCGAACCGAAAGATCCTCCTTCCCCTCGGCTTCGGCATGTGCCGGCTCATGATCAGCGTTCCGCAACGGTCGTCCATCAAGAAAGTGCGCGATCTCTCGGGCAAGCGCATCGGCACAACGTATCCCTTCACACTGCGGTCGTATTTGGCCGAGAACAAGGTGAATGCAGATATCGTTGAGTTGAGCGGCTCCGTTGAACTCGCACCAACGCTCGACGTGGCCGACGCGATCTGCGACATTGTCTCCACCGGCTCCACGGCCCGCATGAACGGACTGCGTCCCATTATCGCGGTCATGAATTCGCAGGCTGTTCTGGTTGCCAACCCAAAGAGCCTGCGCGACAAGAAAAAGGGGACGCTGATCGATCGGCTGCTCATCCGCCTGCGGGGATGCCTGGAGGCGCAGGGAAAACGCTACCTTATGATGAACGCTCCGGCCGACGCCGTTCCCCAATTGCAGCGAATCATCCCGAGCCTCAAAAGCCCGACCGTCGTTCCACTCGCCGAACGCGGCATGGTCGCCGTCCACTCCGTCGTCGCCGAAGACGTCTTCTGGGACGTCATGGAACGACTCAAGCAAGCGGGAGCGTCCGACATCATTGTCGTACCGATCGAGACGATCATCCGATGAAGATATACTACAACTCAAAATTGCGTTCCAAGGACCGGCGTCGGCTTTTGATGCGACCCGCCAGTCAAGACCCCAAGGTCGACAAGACCGTCGCTCGAATTTGCCGGGAGGTCAAAACGCGCGGCGATTCCGCCGTACGGCGCTTCGCAAAGCAATTCGATAAAGTCGCTCCGGCTGAGTTTCGGGTTTCTCCGGAGGAGATCGCCGCCGCCGCGGCTTCAATCGATCCCGTACTTCGTACTGCGATCACCATTGCCGCCGAAAACATCCGCGCATTTCACAGAACTCAGGGACTTACCTCAACTTCCGTGGAAACGACTCCAGGCGTTCGTTGCTGGAGAGAAATTCGTCCCATGTTCCGCGTCGGATTGTATGTCCCGGCCGGATCCGCTTCGCTTCCATCTACTGCCCTGATGCTGGGGATCCCCGCAGTTCTTGCGGGATGTTCAAAGATCGTCCTTTGTTGTCCGCCGCAGAGAGACGGCACAGTGAACGCCGCCGTTCTTGCCGTCGCGAAGCTCCTTGGTATCACAGAGGTTTATCGCATTGGCGGCGCCCAGGCGATCGCAGCCATGGCATACGGTACGGAGAGCCTGCCGAAAGTGAACAAGATCTTCGGCCCGGGAAACGCCTTTGTGACCGCGGCAAAACGGTTTGTCTCTTTCGACCCCGACGGAACAGCTATCGATCTGCTTGCAGGACCTTCTGAACTGCTCATAATCGCGGACGGGGCTGCGAGTCCTCAGCGCATTGCCGCAGACCTGCTTTCTCAGGCCGAACACGACCCCCGATCACAGGTCGTTTTGGTGACAACAGACGATTCCCTCGCCAAACGGGTTTCCGATTCCCTGAAAGAGATGATCGTCAATGCGTCCCGGCGTTCTATAATAGAGGGATGCATGAAATGGAGCTATATGCTTATCGTGCCGACGCTGTCGGAAGCCATTGCTTTCGCCAATGCATACGCTCCGGAGCACATGATCGTCGATACATCTGACCCAGTCAAGCTTGTTCCGGAGATCCTCAATGCCGGTTCTGTATTTCTGGGATCCTGGGCTCCGGTCACGGCCGGGGATTACGCTTCGGGGACAAACCATACACTTCCCACAGGAGGTGCGGCCATTTCCTCGGGCGGCGTTACCGTGGAATCGTTCCAGAAGACCATTTCTTTCCAATCCATTACTCGTGACGGATTGGAACGACTCCGAACAACGCTGACAACACTGAGCACGGCAGAAGGGCTTTCTGCTCACGCTGCTGCAGTAGAGGTCCGGTTTTCATGAATCTCGAAAAGCTCATCCGGCCGAACATTCGCGCCCTGGCACCCTACAAGAGCGCTCGACACGACCACAGCGCAGGAATCTTGCTCGACGCAAACGAGAATTCTCTCGGAAGCGTACTTTCGACGAATTCGACGGCATTGAATCGCTATCCCGATCCCCGCCAGCTGCAGTTGCGCAGTCGGCTCGGAGAGGTCAATGGCGTAGATCTCAAGAGTGTTTTCATCGGTGTCGGTTCCGACGAGGTCATCGATCTGCTGCTCCGCATTTTTTGCCGTCCCGATACCGACCGCGTGCTCCTCCTCGAACCGACCTACGGCATGTACCGTGTTTCCGCTTCCATTCAGGATGCATCGGTCGATTCGGCGCTTCTTACAGATGACTTCAACATTGATCGCTCAGCGACAGTCAAGGAGCTCCATTCGGATACGAAACTCATTTTTTGTTGTTCACCGAACAATCCAACAGGAAACATCCTGAGGGCTGAAGATATCCTTTGGCTTTGTTCCGTTGCTCCAGGAATGGTTGTCGTAGATGAAGCGTATATCGATTTTGCCGACACTCCGTCGCTGACTCGATCGGTGTCTGCCACACCCAACCTCATTGTGCTGAGGACTTTGTCGAAGGCCTGGGGACTTGCCGCGATCAGGCTTGGATACTGTGTCGCCGACCCTTCAGTCGTCGAATATCTCATGAAGGTAAAGTCGCCGTACAATATCAATGCGCTTACAGAGCACGCTACGCTCGAGGCTCTTTCACTGCAAGGTGTCCGGGACTCCTTTGTCGCCCGTATTCGGTCTGAGCGCGAGCGCGTGATGCGTGAACTCCGTTCGGTGCGATGCGTACGTGAGGTCCTTCCGACCGACGCAAATTTCTTTCTCATCCGTTGTGCAGACCCGAAGCTGGTGTATCGACATCTTCTCGCGCAAGGCATTGTGGTGCGCGATCGCAGCAATGAACCGAAGCTCAACGGCTGCCTCCGCATAACTGTCGGGACTCCAGAAGAGAACGATGCTCTGTTGAGTGCGATTCGAGAGATCGAGATTCAATGAATCGTTCGATTGGCTTTCTTGACGCCTTGGTGGTCGTCTCGATGCTCAGCCACGGAGAATAAAGAATACCGCCAAGGACGCCAAGATGGCCAAGTGAAAAGTCAATTCGATAGTAAGATTCCTTAGCGTGCTTGGCACCCTTGGCATCTTGGCGTTCATCTTATAACAATGTATCGCGACAAGTTTCGATTAGAGAGAACTCCCTGTGAAAGTCGTCTTTCTTGACCGTGATGGCACCCTGATCGCCGAGCCCGGCGATCATCAAGTCGACTCCCTGGAAAAGCTCGAGTTCAGTCCCGGCATCATTCAGGGACTCCGACTGCTGCAGGGCCGCGGATATGGATTTGTCATGGTCTCCAACCAGGACAATCTGGGGACCCAGTATTACTCCATGACGGCCTACATGCTGGTGCAGCGCAAATTGATGAAACTTCTGTCCGGCGAAGGCATTCGATTCCTCGACGTGTTTATCTGTCCGCACGGACCAGAGAACGACTGCAGGTGCCGCAAACCGAAGACCGGCCTGGTTGACGAGTTCCTGAAAACCAACATCATCAACTTAACGGCCTCGTACATGATCGGCGACCGCGAGAGTGACGTCGAATTCGGCAAGAACTTAGGCGTTCGTACCATAAGGTTGGCCGCGTCCGATACCGCCCCGACCGGCGCAAACCACGCCGCACAGTCATTTCTCGACGCCTGCACGTATATTGTCGACCGCGAGCGGTTCACGACGCTCCGGAGAAAGACGAACGAAACCGAGATCCGTATCGAGCTCTCGCTCGATGGCACCGGCAGCCACGACATCGCCACGGGCATCGGCTTCTTCGACCACATGCTGGAGCAGATCGTGAAGCATTCATCCATGGATGCCGTCATTCGCGTCGCCGGCGATGTGCACGTGGATGAGCACCACACTGTTGAGGACACCGGCATCGCGCTCGGCGAAACGATCAGACAAGCGCTGGGTGACAAACGAGGCATCGACCGGTACGGATTTGTGCTCCCGATGGACGAGGCACAGGCGCAAGTGGCGCTCGACCTGGGGGGAAGATCGTTCCTCGCCTTCACGGCGGAATTTGAGCGGGACCGCGTCGGAGAACTGCCGACGGAATTGGTCGAAGACTTCTTCCGCGCGTTTGCAGACGGACTTCGTGCAAACCTGCACATCAGTGTCACCGGCCGTAACGACCACCACAAGATAGAGGCGTGCTTCAAAGGAGTGGCGCGGGCGCTGCGTCAAGCCATTCGAAGGGAAGCGGGACTTCTGGACGTGCTGCCGACCACGAAAGGCATATTGTGACTGTCGGCATCATCGACTACGGCGCCGGGAACATCCGCAGCGTCGTGAACGCTCTCAAGGGACTTGATGTTCGAGTGCACATATCTTCGGACCCTGAGGTCTTGAGTATGACCGACAAGCTTATACTTCCCGGCGTCGGTGAAGCGCGAAGCGCCATGGAAGCCCTCTACCGCACCGGCCTGATTCCCTGGCTCCGGAGCTCCGTTCAACCGTTCCTGGGCATCTGTCTCGGCATGCAATTACTGTTCGATCGCTCAACAGAGCGTTCCACCGACTGTCTCGGTGTCCTTCCGGGAACGATCGCGATCTTCAACAGCGGAAAAGTGCCGCACATCGGTTGGAACAGCGTCGAGCATGATTCGTCCGATCCGTTGCTGAGCGGAATCCGGTCTGGGGCATATTTTTATTTCGTTCATTCGTATCGTGCCTCGCTCGGCGATTTTACGCTGGGTCGCACTTCGTATGTCGAAGAATTTTCTTCCGTCGTCCGCTCGGGGAACCGCTGGGGGGTTCAGTTCCATCCCGAAAAATCGGGGGATGACGGCTTTCGACTCATCAAAAACTTTGTTGACCTATGCTGATCATGCCTGCCATCGACCTCCTGGGCGGCCGCTGCGTTCGGCTGCGACAGGGACGCTATGATGAAGCGACTGTCTTTTCCGAAGACCCTGCCGCGACTGCGCAACAGTTTGCCGCGGACGGGTTGACGACGCTGCATGTCGTTGACCTCGACGGCGCAAAAGCGGGACATCCGGTGAACCACGACGTCATTGCAGCCATCTGTCGCGTGCCCGGTATTCGCGTCGAGGTGGGCGGCGGTATCAGATCCGCCGAGAATTTCGAGCATCTTCTTCAACTCGGCGTTTGGCGCATCGTTCTTGGGAGCATCGCTCTGCGCAAACCGAAGGACGTAGATGCATGGCTGAAGAGGTGGGGCGAAGCGACGGTCGTGCTCGCTGTCGACATGCAGGCCGGCATGCTCGCTGCCGGAGGATGGCTTGAGGGGACGCAAACGACGCCGCTCCAATTCATTCGGCGGTTTTCGAGCGCCGGCGCGCGTACCTTCATCTGCACTGACATCAGCCGTGACGGCATGTTAAAAGGTCCGAACACCGCCTGGTATACGTCGTTGCGTGCCGCCTTCCCCTCCCTCGACCTCGTTGCTTCCGGAGGTATTACGACCGTCGAAGATTTGCGGGCACTTGAGGACACGGGCCTCAACGGTGTGATCCTTGGACGCGCCTTGTATGAAGGAACCATCGATCGGGCCGCGATCAGGCGACGAACGCTGCGACCCGGTGGACCTGCGTGACGTGCTCACGAAACGCATCATACCGTGCCTCGACGTGACGAATGGACGGACCGTCAAGGGAACGCAATTCGCAGACCTGCGTGACGCCGGGGACCCCGTCGAGCTTGCTGCATCATATTCCGATGCCGGTGCCGATGAGCTTGTGTTCCTGGATATCAGTGCGACATTGGAGAACCGAAAGACTTTCTTCGATCTCGTCGAACGTATTGCCGAACGCATTCGCATCCCGTTCACGGTCGGCGGCGGAATAGCGACTGTCGACGATATCCTTCGCGCACTCGATGCCGGGGCGGACAAGGTCGCGCTCAATTCCGCCATCCTGCATGATCCGAATCTGTTGGACAAAGCCTCCGCCCGCGTCGGTGCACAGTGCATTGTCGCTGCCCTCGATGTCCGGAAGTCGAGCGCAGGTTGGACCGTTCGAACGCGAAGCGGGACCGCAGCGACTGGTCGTGACGCGATCGTATGGTCGGTCGAAGTATCAGAGCGGGGAGCCGGGGAGATCTTGCTCACTTCGATGGACCGAGACGGGACGACCGAAGGCTACGATCTGGAATTACTCTCAGCGACATCGCGCCGTGTGAGCGTGCCACTTATTGCCTCGGGTGGTGCAGGCACCATGGAGCACATCAAAGACGCATTCACGCTTGGTGGAGCCGACGCAGTCCTGGCGGCAAGCGTTTTCCATTTCGGAACGTTTTCCATTCCACAACTCAAACAGTATCTTTCATCTCATTCATTGCCGGTGCGGTTGTGAACGACCCTTTCAACGTTGGAGTGCTCGATTTCTCCAAGCTCGACGGCATTCTGCCCGCCGTCGTTCAGGACGACACGACGGGAGAAGTCCTGATGGTTGGTTTCATGAACCGGGAAGCGGTTGAGAAAACTTTACACGACCGAAAGGCGACGTTTTGGAGCCGGACGAAGAAGCGGCTATGGCAAAAAGGGGAAACCTCGGGTCATGAACTACAAGTCGTTCACGTTACAGCGGACTGTGACAACGATAGTCTGCTCATCCGGGCAATTCCAGCGGGTCCAACCTGCCATACCGGATCGCGCAGTTGTTTCGGCGTGGAGACGTCACCATCATTGCCGGTGATGCACCTGCTGGAAGACATCGTCCGAAAGCGTCGGATCGAGCGGCCGCAAGGTTCGTACACGACAAAGTTATTTGACGAAGGAACGCCGAGGATCGCGCAAAAAGTGGGAGAAGAGGGAGTCGAGACAGTGATCGCGGCGCTTCAGGGGGACAATGATTCATTGCGGCGGGAGACCGCGGATCTGGTCTATCATCTTACGGTGCTACTTGCTGAACGCGGACTTGGATGGAAGGATGTCGAGAGAGAGCTTGAGGGGAGGATGAAAGATCGTGGATGAGAGAAGGGGGATGGGATATAATGGTATTATGGAGTGTTCAGTTCGGGGAAAAACTCTTAAGTGCTCAGAACTCAGTGCTGGGCACTGAGCACTGGCTGTACTAATTCTCTCCGAACTCTCCCGGATCATTCCTTATGCACAAACTCATGTCCCGCATGTTGAAGTGCTTGTACTGCGTGGATGATGGTCTGGTCGGGCAGAAAGACGTAGTCCGTGTTGAACGTTGAAACGGCAAAGATAGGGATGCCGGTATCTGCCAGCGGTTTGATCAGCGACAGGAGCACGCCGACTGCTTGAAAAGGGATCTGGCCGTCGATGCGGATACAACGCCAGCCCGGTTCCTGCTGAACATTGTTCGGCGCCATGAAGTCTGGCGTTATGACCGTCAATTCTTCGTCCGTCCTCATGGAAAAGCAAAGCTCGCCGCTCGCAATGATGTGCGGAAGCTCCGAAAACACGGGGAGCTTGCTGACAGTGAATTTTTCTTCGAGCAGGTGAAGCTTGAGTTTCTTGAGGCCGTCGGGCACGAGGTCTTACCAGAATGGAACAAGGCCGAATTTGATGGAAAAATGTAGCGTTTCTGTGCCACGCGTGCAAGGGGTTTCTTGACTATCGGTCGAAAAACTCCGAACATTTGGGCGAGAGTATATAGGGCGTGTGACACGAGTCGCACGCCTTCGTCGTCTTGACGCACGTACCCTACACCTACCGGCTTCTCCTTTTACAGGGAAGTCGTCGATAACAAACGCCATGAAAATTCTTGTTCGCTGTGCCGGAATTCTGCTCCTGACCTCTTCGGCGCTTCAAGCCCAGGAGGTCTACCTTGAGCAGCACCAAACGGTTTCCATCGTACCGTCGGCCATTGTCCGCCTCGAATTCAATGCGGCGGCAAATCTGCTGGCCATCGCCGCCGCCGACCGATCGGTCCGCTTGGTCAACGCCGCGACACTTGAAGCTCCGGTTCAACTTCCACCCCAGCAAGTTCGTATCACAGCGCTTGCGTTCACCCGTTCCGGTCAGACCCTCATCACGGGGTCGGCGGATGGGAACGTCATCAGTTGGAGAATTGCAGGTCTTGCGCCGGGAATTCCCTTTTCTCCGCATCGCGGCGGCATTGCAGCGCTGGCCGTTCAGGAAGAGAATCTTGTGTTCACGGTTGGAGCGGACAAATCAATCAGAATCACCGACCTGAATTCCGGCAACTCGGTCGGATCAGTCTCTGTTTCGCCTCTGGAGCCGACGGCGATCGCACTGCAGCCCGATGGAAAGATCTTCGCAGTCGCCACGTCCGCGGGCACAGTGCAATTCACTTCCCTCCCCGGGCTCACACCCGGACTCCTCCTGAAGGACAACGCGTCTCGCATCACCGTCGCTGCCTTTTCTCCCGACAGCAAACATTTTGTCGCGGGAACGTTCGACGGCCAGTTGATCATCTGGAATGCTGCGACGGGAGCCCTTGAGTCGAAGATCCAGGCATACCGCGGGTCAGTGACGTCACTCGCCTTTGAGCAGGCGGCGACATGGCTCGCGTCCACGGGAACGGACAGTTCTCTGGCCCTGCTCGACGTTCCAGCGATGAAGATCGTTCAAACAATGACGGGCACGCCGTGGACGCAGGCCGCTTTTGCCACGAACGGCATGCTGCTCGCTGCAACCAGCACGGGATCCGTCCTGCGATGGACAGTACGAAAGGAACCTCCTGATATCGATCCGCCAACCGTCGTCATTAAAGAACCGACGCCGCTCGCCGTGAACGTACCGCGCCGGATGTTTGCAACGGAGATCACCGTGCGCGGCATCGTTTGGGACAACAAATCTCTGAAAGAAGTTACCGTCGGGGGTACACCCGTACAGCTCGTCAACGCCGCTCCGTCCGATGCGATCGGACTGCCCGAAGGAGCGCTCGTCCGCGGATTCTCCATAAAACTTCGTCTCGACACCGTGGGCGTCAATCGATTTGCCTTTACGGCCACCGACGCCAAAGGTTTGTCCGGTGCGGCGGTCCTCGCAATCGAACGGTTGTCGGCCAACGATGCGCTTGAGGTCCTCGGGCCTCAGATCACGACAGAAGTGGAAGGCGTTTCGACAGCACTCTCGTTCCGTCCCTGGTTTGACGTGTCGACCTATTCAGTGACGATCAATCTTGTAGAGATCGTGAGGGGTCAGCGTCCGAAGAACAAAATAGCCGGAGATGTGATTACGGAAGAGATCCCGCTGGTCGTCGGCTACAACCAGATCCAGCTCGTGGTGAACGGCAAGAACGGAGAACGTATCGCGAAGACGATTGGTGTGTCGCGCAAGTATACGCCGACCGTCACGCAAGCGCCGGTTCAACAGCAGAAGAAGCGGGCGGCCACCACGGGACCACAGCGCTGGGCGGTGGTCATCGGCGTATCGCAGTATGGCGACCCAGGGATCCCGAGCCTGAAATATGCGGACAAAGACGCTGAAGCGTTCGCAAATTTCCTCAGGACGACCGAAGGGGGCGGGTACGACAACGACCACATGCGCGTCCTGCTCAACAAAGACGCAACGCTCCAGAATGTGCGTGACGGACTGATCAATTTCCTGAGCCAGGCCATCGACATCGACCTTGTGATTATCTATTTCGCCGGCCATGGTGCGCCCGAACCCGCCCGGCCGCAGAATCTCTATCTCCTGACCTACGACAGCGATCCGTCGCGGTTGGGCACGACCGGATTTCCCATGTGGCAGATCGAGGACGTTCTGGGGCGCTACATCACCGCGAAAAAGATCGTCGTCTTCTCCGACGCATGCCATTCCGGCGGTATCAGCGCGAATTTCGCAACACGGGGCGTGGGTGTGACGGAGCAGAACCTCGTGAATCAATATCTTGCGGACCTGTCGCGGACAAAAGACGGAACGGTCGTCTTCACTGCCAGCGCCGCCGGCGAGGTTTCACAGGAATTTCCGGAGTTCGGCCACGGAGTATTCACGCAATTCCTGCTGGAAGGCCTTCGGGGCAAGGCTGATTACAACAATGACTTTACGATCACGATCAACGAAGCGATGCAGTACACGGAGGAGCAGGTCAAGCGAAAGACCCGGGGAGCGCAGAATCCCACCCGGAGTCAGACGACGTATGACAAAGACCTGACCGTGGCACTGATTCCGCATTGAGGTCGTGAAAAAAATAAGACCGAAGTTGAAGTCTCGGGTAAAAGAACATCACCAAGGGGCCAAGAGAACCAAGGTCGCCAGGAAAGCAAACATCTTGGCGTTCTTGGCGCCCTTTGCGTCTTGGCGATCCCAACCGGGCTTTCCATCGGTTTCGCTTCACGATCTGAACGAGTCATTTTCCATATCGTATCAGGAGTCTTCATGAAACGCCCCACTATGTTCGCGCTAGTGATGATGTTCGCGCTGTCGCCGGCTTTCGCCCAGGGCTCCGCCGAGAATGTTTCTTTCAAATGGGCCTTCGGCGCACTCGCTGGACCGAAAAAGGCCTTCGTGCCGATCACCCGCGATACGATTCTGAACTCAGGGGACGAAGTGAAAATGCTTGTCGACTTGGGCAAGTCCTGCTTTGTGTATGTCGTTCACGCAGGACCGGCGGGCGAAATCACAATGTTCTTCCCCTATTCGTTCAAACAATTCACGACCGATTACGCTGCCGACAAGAATTACTACATCCCCCCCGGAAGGGATTGGATCAAATTCGACAAAACCACCGGCAAGGAGACGTTCTACCTCCTGGCAGCATCGGAGCGGTTGACACAGCTCGAAACATTGCTAACCACGTATAAAGCCGCCGATAAGGCAAAACGGCCCGAGATCGCACAGAGCATTGTGAACGAGATCCGCGACGCGCGGCGGCGATTCCGTTCGGCGCAAACCCTTGCAGAAAAACCGGTGACGATCGGAGGCAACATTCGGGGTGTGGGAGAGGCAGAGGCGGCGAAACGGCCCGATGTCGCCGACATCGCAACGCAGATCTCCGCATCCAATTTCTACGCCAAGACCGTTACGATTGACCACCGTTAAGTCTCGCGCGGTGCGCACCACCGCGCTGATCGTCGGGGCGGCGTGGCTTACGTCCCACCTTCTCGAAATCCTCTTCCCGAACGTTCTGGAACCATGGAACGCGCAGGCAGTCGACCGCCTGTTTGTGTTCCGGTCGTCCAGCGCGTTCTTTCAGCCGGCCTACGACAGCACCGTCATCCACGTCGACTTAAACGACCGCAGCATCAGTAAACTCGGCAGTTACTATCCGTCGCGTTACCAATTCGGTGAGGTTGCACGCGCCCTTGGTGTCATGGGAACATCGGCGCAAATTTGGGACTATATTTTTCCCGAAAAATCCTCGGACCGAGCTGACGATGAAGCTTTCATCCGCGGCGTCGCCGATGCAGCCAATGTCTACTTTGGCTCGGCCTTTGTGCTCGAGACTGTCGACCCGACCGCTCCTCAGAGGGAGATTCCGGCCGAGCGACGGCGTTACTTGGATTCCACTTCATGGCACCTTCGCGTCGAAGGCGACCCTTCTTCTCTGCTCCGCGGCATTAATCCCATCATCACGCTCCCCGAACTTTCCATCGCCTCTCGCGGGCTCGGGTACTTAAGTCTCCGGTTCGACCGCGACGGCGTGTTCCGGCGCGCCCCCCTCGTCGTGCGCACGGGGGATGCATACTATCCAAGTATGCCCTTTCGCGCAGTGTGCGACTACCTCGGCGTAACACCCGACCGCATTGTTGTTCGGCCGGGGGAAAGCGTCACACTCCTGGGCACCCGTCGCCCGGGGCGCGATGCACGCGATATCGTCATTCCGATCAACAACGCCGGGGAAATGGTGGTGAACTTTGTCGGCGACTGGAACAGGATGAGGCACATCGACTTTGCCGACGTGTATCTCTCCGCCGGTTCCAGCGAAGACCTGGCGATGCTCGCGGACGAATTCCATACGCAAGGGGCCATTGCCGTCGTCTCGCAGATTTCCACCGGTTCCTCCGACATTGCCCCCGTCCCGACCGATAACAATTTCCCGCTGAGCGGATTGCACGCAAATGTGGTCCACACGATCCTCACCAGATCGTTCATGGAAGAATGGGGAACCGGCCGCATGCTGGCGGTGGAGCTTGTCCTGGCCTTGTTCATGGCCATCATTGGTTCGGTTGGGTCATCTCGCTGGATGTGGACAGCAGCCGTTCTGCTGATGGTTGCATATTTCTTCAGTGCGGCCGGACTCTTTCTGGCGGGACATACGATTGTCAGCATCATTCGACCGATGTCGATGATGGTTTTCGGGTTCGTCGGCATTTCCGCCTACCGGTACATCAACGAACAACGTGCAAAGGAGTCGCTGCGCCGCTCGTTCGAGGCCTATTTTCCCCCGTCCGTCGTTCGCCGCATCATGACCAATCCGGAACTCATCACTGTCGGCGGTCAGAAGAAAGAACTGACGATCATGTTCACTGACATCAAGTCGTTCACGTCGTACTCGTCCACGATGTCGCCGGACACCATCCAGAAAATGTTGAACGAATATTTCGAAGCGATGGTGGACATTGTCTTCAAGTATGAGGGGACGGTGGACAAGTTCATCGGGGATGGATTAATGGTATTCTTCGGCGACCCGGAACCGCAGGAGGACCATGCGCTGCGTTGTGTGAAAGCGGGGATCGAGATGCAGAAGAAGTGCAGGCAATTGAAGGTGGAATGGGAGAAGAAAGGATTGTTCCCGCTCAAAATCCGCGTCGGCATCAACACTGGTCCGGTGGTTGTTGGAAATATGGGTTCTGCGCGCAGATTGTCGTATACGGTCCTCGGTGCCGATGTCAACCTCGCTCAGAGATTGGAATCAAATGCACCGGTGGAAGGGATCATGATCACACAACGGACATGGGAGCTTGTGAAAGACCATGTGAAAACTCGTCCTTTGGAGCCCATACAACCGAAAGGGATAAGTGAGCCATTGCCGGTGTATGAGGTGATGGTGGAAGAAAACTAGCGCTATGGAAACGTTCCAAACATTCCAAACGTACCAAACAGTCCAAACGGTTCAACCATTGTGCTCAGAGAAGCGTGCATCGGTCGATACTTGCTCCTGAGCGGACCGACTGGTCAACTGCTGACGCGTACGATTGGTGTCAGCGGCTTGCGGTAGGGCACTATGAAAATTTCCCGGTAGCTTCCCTCCTTCTTCCTCGCACAGCTCGTCCCCACATCGCCGCCATCTATGCATTCGCCCGCATTGCGGACGACATCGCTGACGAGCCGGGAATGTCGAACGAGGAACGATTGCGATTGCTTAATGATTGGGAAAAGCAACTCCTCGAGGCTAAGGATGGCAGGGCAACACACCCGGTCTTCGCGGCCCTCAGCGAATCCGCTTTTCGATTGACGATTGACTATTCACTATTCACCCACCTCCTTTCCGCTTTCCGTCAGGACGTAGTCAAACATCGCTACATGTCGTTCAATGAGTTGCTTGACTACTGTCGTCGTTCGGCGAATCCAGTCGGTCGGCTCGTACTGCAGATCTTTAACTTTCGGGACGAGCGGATGTTCGAGTTGTCCGACGCTATTTGCACTGCACTGCAGTTGACAAATTTTTGGCAGGATATGTCGGTCGACGGGAGTGCAGGGAGGATCTATGCTCCCTTGGAGGATCTGCGCCGATTTGGAGTAGCAGAAGAGGACATCCTCCTGCGCCGCGGGAGCGCATCCTTTGCAAACCTCATGGCGTATCAAGTCTCTCGAACGCGGGAGTTGTTCCATCAAGGGAGACCGCTCATTGCCATGCTCCAATCCCCTGTTTCGCTCGAAATTCGCCTAACCTGGGCTGGCGGAATGAGAATTCTGGACAAAATCGAATCCAGTGGCTATACTGTCCTACAGACACGCCCACGTTTGCGATGGACTGACGGACCTACGCTCTTGTTGCAGACACTGCTTGATCGATAGCCATTGAGAGAAACAACCACTCAACGATTTAACCAACTAACCCCATTTAACCAACTCAGCTCTTCCCTGCTCTTGAGTGCGCACATTCTCGATATAGCCCCTACAAACCTCGCAACAGGCCGTCAGAGCAATTTCTATTTCTCGTTCCTGACACTACCGCCGCCGAAGCGCGAAGCGATTGAAACGATCTACACGTTTTGCCGCGTCACGGACGACATTGTGGACGAATCGGGGGACGACTCTACGAAAAGAATGAAGCTGCGCCAGTGGAATGAAGAGTTGCAGCTTTCTCTTGACGGTCGGTCGCGGTTTCAGGTGTTGAACCGGATGAGCCGCATCATCCAGCGATTCAACATTCCCATCCATCATGTGTACGATCTGTTGGAGGGAATGGAAATGGACCTGACGAAGAAGAGATACGCGACGTTCGGGGAACTTGAGGCCTACTGCTACCGGGCGGCATCGACTGTCGGACTGATGTGCGCGGAAGTGTTCGGATACAGGAACCAGGGAACGAAGGATTACGCGGTCAATCTCGGCATTGCGTTGCAGCTGACGAATATTTTACGGGACATCAAACACGACGCGAAGCAGGGCAGGATCTATCTGCCGATTGAGGACCTGAGAGAATTCGGTTACTCGGAAGAAGAGCTCTTGAGCTGCACGTACAATGAGCGGTTTGTGGCCTTGATGAAATTCGAATGCGATCGGGCCCATCAATATTTTCGGAAAGCGAAAGTAGCTTTGGCAGAAGAGGACAAGCCACTTTTTACGGCTGCACGCATCATGGGGAACATTTATTTTCTTCTTTTGCGCCGGATCGAACGCGTGCACTATGACGTCTTCACACGCCGCATTCGGCTGAGCGCCGCCGTGAAGATGCTCGTTGCAATGACCCTTCGACTTCGTAATCACGCGCCAAGGAACCTGCACAAATTCGTGCGAACGGAATTGCCCGCGTAGCGCGGGCGGCGTATTGCACGCAAAGAAGAAGCCCCGGCGAGGTAATGACCGGGGCTTTTGTATTATTCGTCTTCGGCCTGTTTTTTCACATTGGATTTCGACATTTTGTGTGAGTGACAAATTCTAACGTTATCGTTGTCGGCTCTGGTGTTGCCGGTCTTTCCGCCGCCGTTCGCCTCTCGCTCGCCGGCCGGCACGTAACGCTGGTAGAGCGGAATCAGTACCTCGGCGGACGAACGCGTTCGTTCAAGGACGAAACGACGGGGGACGTTGTCGACAACGGACAGCATCTTCTCATGGGATGCTACCATGACACGATCGAGTACCTCCAACTCATCGGAAGCAGACATCTCGCAATTCTTCAACCTTCCCTTCACATCGATTTTGCCGACGTTGCAACGGGTCAACGGTCCTCTCTTCATGCATCAGGCCTTCCTGCGCCGGCTCATGTCTTCACCGGACTTCTTCAACTTTCCAGCATCCCGATCGCCGACCGAATTCGCCTTGTGAACGTTGGCATAGAACTCCTGCGACTCTCCGCTCGAAAAGAGCAACTCCTGCGTTCCTTGACGGTCGAAGAGTGGCTGAAGAAACTCGGCCAATCTGAAAAAGTGCGCACGTATCTATGGGATGTGATCGCCATTGGAAGCTTGAATGACTCACCCTCGAATGTCTCCGCTCTTCCTTTTGTTCGGGTTCTCCGGTCCGCATTCTTTGGTCATAGGACGAATGCTTCGATGCTGATACCGAAAGTCGGACTGTCCGAACTCCTTGTCGATCCCGCCGCCAGGCTGATCTCTGAGAAGGGCGGACAAGTTCGGCTTGGGGCGGCTGCGAAATCGGTCCGCATTGACAATGGCCGGGCTACGGGGATCCTTCTCGAATCAGGTGAAAGCCTCGACGCGGACGACGTTATCCTGGCCGTTCCACATTTTGCTGCGTCATCGCTTCTGGCTGACTCGGAAGTATCGCAGAAGGCCTCCGCCCTTCACTCATCCCCGATCATAACAGTCAACCTCTGGTTTGACAGACCTGTTATGGAACCGGAATTCGTTGCACTGCTGAACGGTCGGATGCAGTGGGCGTTCAATCGATCCAAAATGCTTCATACGGGCGGTTCAGGACAATACATTGCCTGTGTCATCAGCGGCGCCGGATCGTACGTCGACTTTGAAAAAGACCAGCTGGTAAAGGTTGCAGTCGACGATCTTTCCGCAGTGTTCCCCGCTGCCAGAGCCGCGGTGGTGCGCCATTCCCTCGTACTTAAGGAAATGCGGGCTACCTTTTCCCCTACGCCGGCTGCGGAAAAAATACGCACATCCATAGCGTCGCGGATCCCACATTTGCATATCGCCGGTGATTGGACGAATACGGGCCTTCCGGCGACGATCGAGGGAGCCGTGATGAGCGGGAGAAAGGCGGCGGAGGGCGTTACTGCTGGATGAGTATGCAGTAGGTGACGACTAGCAGGATGCGGAAAAAAGGGCCTTAGAAGAATTTCACGCAATGCCGCTATGACCGCAATGGACGCAAAGGGTGAAAATTCACTAAAATCTCATTGCGCCCGCCCTCGGCCGAGCCCGGCGGTTCGACCCTTCGGTGAACTCAGGGTCGGCTCGCTCACCGTCCCGAGCCCGCCTACGGCGGGTAAACTCCGTCGAGGGACCTCGGGCGAGGCCGGGGAACTTTGCGTAGTCGCCCTTCGACTTCGCTCAGGGCGACCCTAAGCTTGCCGAAGGGTCGCAGTACATGGCCCTTTGCGTCATTGCGTGATCTCTTTTTCTGCAAGCTGCTAGGCAGTCGAGAGAGAGCCGGAACATCACTTGTAGAATGCTCAGCGGTGAGTGCGGAGAAAGATTTTCCGCATAACGCATCCCTCATCCCTAACTACGCATCACCATTCCATCATTCCATTATTCTATTTTTCCCTCTTTCCTCTTCCTCCTTGACCCTCCCTTTCCGCATGCGTACATTTCTCGGCCAACCTTCTCATTCCCCTCACTGAATTCATCCAGGTCATCCATGAACCGGCTCTTTTCTCCCTGGCGATCCGAATACATATCGTCCTTTCGCCTTGAAACGAAAGATGGTTCCTGTCTGTTCTGCTCAGTTGCGAAGTCCAAGAAGGATGCTGAGAACCTGGTTGTCTATCGCGGAAAGACGTGCTTCGCCATCATGAATCTGTATCCATATAACAGCGGACACATGATGGTCGTACCGTACCGCCATACTTCGAATCTCAGCGACCTTTCAGCAAAAGAGAACGCTGAAGCGCTTTCACTCACGGCGAAAATGATCGGGATAATTCAGGAAGTGATGAAGCCTCAGGGATTCAATATGGGCGCCAACCTGGGACGCGCTGCCGGAGCCGGCATTGACCAACACTTGCATTTTCATCTCGTGCCCCGTTGGAACGGAGACACGAACTTCATGCCGACGCTGGCGGATACAAAATTGGTGTCGGAGGACATTGGAAGAACGTACAAGAAGCTGAAGAGAGCTCTAAACCGTTAGAGGTGAGATGTGAGTCGTGAGACGTTGGGAAATATCAATTGTAAAGAGTTCTGTTGCAGAGAATTTGCGTGCAAGAGGGAAATACAGCCCGCCCAACTAGTTCGCAATTCCCATTTCGAAATTCGCAATCTTATTCGACTTCTTTGAGGCCCCTATGAACACCTGGCGTATTGCACTTCTTTCGCTCTTCGTCGTCTCTATCTGCGCCGGACAGTCTGTCTATAAGGTTCCGCCGAAACAGATCGTCGACATCATCGACGCTCCTCCCACGCCGCTGGTGTCGATCAGCCCGACGCGGGAAGCGATGCTCCTCGTCGAATACCGAGCGCATCCGCCGGTCTCTGCTCTCGCCCGGCCTATCCATCGCATTGCGGGAGTGCGCATCGACGTCGAACGTCATTCGCGGCAGCGCATCACGCAATACACCGGGCTGCGCATGTTTTCGCTCGTGGATGGCTCAGCGCAGAGGATCGCTCTCCCCGAAAACGCTGCTATTGGATTCCCCTCCTGGTCGAACGACGGCTCCCGAATCGCCTTTGTCCGCGACCTCGACAAGGAGGTCCAGCTATGGTGGGCGGACGTCAAAACCGGTGCCGCGCACCAGGTCGAAGGAGTGCGCGTCAACGACGTGCTGGGAAATCCGGTACTATGGATGAGCGACAACAAGAGAGTGCTCGTGCGTTTGATCCCTAAAAGCTTCGGTGCTCCGCCGCTTGCTCCCCGCACGCCGGAAGGACCGAATGTCGACGAGACCGCAGGACGCATCTCCAAGACCGCTACTTACCAGGACCTTCTCCGCACTGCGTTCGATGAAATGCTTCTCGAGCATTACGGCGCGACGCAGCTTGCAGAAGTCGATATAACGACCGGGAAAGTAGAGACCATCGGCCAGCCAGGGCTGATTTCCAGCGCTTCGTTTTCGCCGGACGAAAAGTCCTTGCTTGTTACAGTCCTCAAACGCCCCTTTTCGTATCGCGTCCCCTATCCGTCGTTTACGCGATCGGTCGCAGTGTGGAATGTGGCCGGCAGGACTCTTAGAACGATCGCCGATCTCCCCGTCTCGGACGACGTTCCCACGCAGGGCGTTCCGGTCGGTCCACGGTCCGTCCAGTGGCAGGCGTATCACGACGCAACCTTGCTCTGGTCAGAGGCTCAGGATGGGGGCGATCCTGTAAAGAAGGTCCCGTACCGCGAGATCGTGAAGACACTCTCCGCTCCGTTTTCCGGAGAGCCGAAAGATGTCATGACGATCCAGCATCGGTATGCCGGATTTTCCTGGGCCGGAGCAAAAAACGAGGTTCTCGTCACGGAGTACGACCGCGATCGGCGCTGGGTGACGACATCTCTCGTGAACAGTGACGATGCTCGGGGATCACGAGCCGTACTCTTCGACCTGTCGGCCAACGACGCCTACAACAATCCGGGAAATCCGGTGGAAGAGACTCTGCCGAACGGGGACCGCACAGCCATTCGCGACGGCGATTGGATCTATCTCTCCGGCCGAGGAGCGAGCGAGCTGGGAGACAGGCCATTCCTTGACAAATTCAATGTGAAGACAAAGGCGAAGGAGCGCCTGTTCCAAAGCGCTGAGGGCAGGTTGGAGTCGTTTACAGCCTTTGTTGGGAAAGGAAGAACAACGATACTACTTCGATCGGAATCGAGCTCGGACGTCCCGAACTACTATCTCCACGACCTCACCAACGGGAAACGGACGCCGCTGACGAAGTTCACCGACCCGGCACCACAACTCACAAAGATGTCCCGACAGCTTTTGAAGTATTCTCGTCCCGACGGCGTTCCGTTGTCCGGCACTCTGTATCTTCCGCCCGATTACGCGAAGGGTACGCGCCTTCCGCTCCTCATCTGGGCGTATCCTCTGGAGTATTCCGACCCTGCAACTGCGGGACAGGTCCGCTCGTCGCCGCATGCGTTCACTTTCTTCCGTGGAACGACGCCGCTCTTTTTTGTGACGCAGGGATATGCCGTCCTGATGGACGCCACAATGCCTGTCGTGGGCGATCCCGAAACGATGAACAACACGTTCGTCGAGCAGATCGTCGCAGCGGCAAAGTCGGCCATCGACACTCTCGATGCCATGGGAGTTGTCGACCCGAAGAGGGTAGCAGTCTCCGGACATTCATATGGCGCATTCATGACCGCCAATCTTCTCGCTCATTCCGACCTCTTCGCCGCCGGTATTGCACGGAGCGGCGCGTACAACCGGTCACTGACGCCATTCGGATTCCAGAGTGAACGCCGTTCGTATTGGGAAGCAATGGATGTCTACACCAAGGTTTCGCCGTTCAACTATGCTAACAAGATCAACGAGCCGATCTTGCTGATACATGGAGAAGCGGACAACAACACGGGAACATACCCGATCCAGTCGGAGAGGCTTTTCCAAGCGATCCGCGGCAACGGCGGGACAGCCCGGCTCGTCATGCTGCCGTATGAAAGCCACGGCTATTCAGGACGCGAATCCGTGCTGCATACGCTGGCGGAAATGCTGGAGTGGGGAGAGAAATATGTGAAGGGGAGAAGATAAAGAGAAACGTGCCAAACTAGCCAAACATGCCAAACGGGAAGAACACATGAGTCATTCCCGTTTGGAAGTTTTGACATTTGGTAGGTTTGGAACGTTTTGCTTCATCTTTTACATCATCCCGTGTGGATCGACGTCGATTGTGATCCTTACAGTCTTCGGCCCTCTGAGGGCCGAGGTATCTTCCAGAAGAGGGGCAATCAGCTTGCGGAGTTTTTCGGCGCTCGGGTCGAGTTTTTTGTCGTTCTTGATGACAATATGTTTGCGGTATTGATTCCGCAGCCGCGGTATCGGCGGGTCGGCAGGACCGAGGATTTCGCATGAACCGTCCCCTTTTTGCGACCTGAGCTTCTTCGCAATCGTTTCCGACGCTCGTCGGACTTGATCCTCTTTTCCGCCGGTCGCCTCGATGAGAACAATCCGGGAGACCGGCGGATAGCGAAGTTCCATCCTGTACTTCAGTTCCTCAGCATAGAATGAGCGAAAGTCGTGCGTTACTGCATGCCGCAGGCTGTAGTGATCCGGCTGATGCGTTTGAATGATCACCTCGCCCTGCAGCGCGCTCCTTCCGGCGCGTCCTGCCACCTGGGTCAGCATTTGGAACGTCCGCTCAGCGGAGCGAAAATCCGGGAGCATCAATTGCGTCTCGGCAGCAATGACGCCGACGAGCGTTACGCGTGGAAAATCGAGTCCCTTCGACACCATCTGCGTTCCAAGAAGAATATCCGCATCTCCCGCACCGAACTTCCGCAACAAGACTTCGTGCGAACCTTTTCGCCGCGTTGTGTCCCGATCCATTCGCAGGATTTTCGCAGTGGGAAACACGTTCGCCAATTCTTCATACACCTGCTGAGTTCCGAACGACAGCTTGCGCAATTCCCCGCTCAAACATTTCGGACATGCCGTCGCTGCCGGTCTCCGCGATCCGCAGTAGTGACAGTGGAGGTCGTCCGTACGAAGATGGTAGGTCATCGTCACGTCGCAGTTCACGCATTTTTCCGTGTAGCCGCACTCGAGACATTCGATGACATGAGCAAACCCCCTGCGATTTTGCAGCAGGATCACTCCCTCCTTTTTCTCTAATCTCTTGTCGATCTCTTCCTTCAAGCGGGATGAGATCGACATGGGCGAAAGTCGCTTTGGAAATTCCGTCCCCTTTTCCTTCACCTGACGCTTCAATTCTTCATACCGTTTCTTCCGTTCCACCGTCATGTCCACAAGCTCCACGACCGGAAGTCGTGCAGTATCGATGCGGTCTGGAAGCTCCAACAGTTTATACTTTCCACTGTTCGCATTCCAAAAGCTTTCCACAGAAGGCGTCGCAGATCCGAGCAGGACGACGGCATTTGCTTGCTTTCCACGAACGATGGCGGTATCGCGCCCCTGATATCGCGGACTCGGATCGTATTGCTTGTAGGAACTATCGTGCTCTTCGTCGACCACAACAAGGCCAAGGTCGGGAAGCGGGGCGAAAACAGCGGAACGGGGACCTATGACAATGCGCGCACGTCCTTCTCGGGCGCGGCGCCAGGTGTCGTATCGCTCTCCGACAGAAAGCTGGCTGTGCATGACCGCCACAAGGTCGCCAAAATGAGAACGGAAACGGCGCACGGTTTGCGGTGTCAGGGCGATCTCCGGTACGAGCACGATGGCGGTCCGGTTCTGCTGCAATGCGCGCCGGATGGCCTCGATGTACACCAGAGTCTTGCCGCTGCCGGTGATCCCGTACAAAAGAAAAGTCCTGAAAGAACGGTCGTCGAGGGCCTTGTGCACCGCCGCAATGGCTTTCGCCTGATGTGGGGTGGGAATGAACACAGCCGGAGGCTCCGCGGGGATGTTGAAAGGATCGCGGATAGATTCACGCTGTTCGATCAACAGCCGGCCGGCGGCCGCGAGCTTTCGTATTGTTGCTTGTGAAACCCCGGATGATTCCGCGACCGTCGACAGCGCAAGCGGTTCGGCGCCGCGCGCAATCACGGTGGACAATCGATCCAAGGAGCGCAATGCCCGCGGGACTGTGCCCGAACCTCGGACCTCTTCAAGTTCTTTCCATCCTGCCTCCGAAAACGTGACACATGGGAGGCGTTTGACGGAGGCAGTTGGACGACGGAGCGTATCCTTGACGGTGACCCATCCCCTGGTCTCAAGCGATGTGACAGCAGACGCTATCGTCGCGATTCCCGTCTTTGTTCTGAGCGTCTTCAATGGAAGCGGTGAATCCTTCTGCAGAGCTTCCAAGACTTTTCGTTGTTGTTTTCCGAGACGCTTGAGTTCGTCCACGTCGATCGCAACCTCTGCATTCAGTGCCACAACCTTCGCACTTTCGATGGCGAGACCTTGCGGAGTGGCAGCACGAAGGGCCTCTCCCCACGGTGCGACATAGTATTCTGCAAGCCAGCGGGTGAGCGCGAGCAGGTCTGAGGGGAACGTGGGAACGACATCGAGGGCGTCGCGGATGGACTTGACTCCCTTGACGTCGGTTCGATCATTGAGCGCGACGATGACGCCGGTGTGGGTGAGACGGCCGAACGGAACGAGCACTCGGCAGCCCGGTTGGGCGCGGTCGCGGAATTCTTCCGGGATCAGGTAGGTGAACGTCCGATGGACGGGCACCGGGAGGGCAACATCGGCATATAAGGAGGGCACACGATTATCCGTGCAGCTCCCGCTCGAGCGTGTTATAAACGTCTTTGAGCGGGAGGTTACGTTCGAGAGCGATCCGTTTGCACTCTTCGAATTCCGGGGCGATCCGTTCGGTGCCGTCGAACACGATCACCTTCACGCGCGTCGGTCCGAACGACGTCTCCACTGTCCGTACATCGCGTTTGACCTTGCGGCGTTCCGTTGGCGTGATGCGCACGCCGAGGGTCGTTGTTTCACGGAAAACGATCGAGAGCACAGACTCAAGGTTCTTCCGGTCCGTCAGAACCGAAAGAAGCGTGCCCGGACGTCCCTTTTTCATGAGAACCGGAATGAGAAAGGCGTCGTGTGCACCCGACGACAGAAGCCGTTCGATAACGAAGGGAAAGATCTCTGGATTCATGTCGTCGATGTTCGTCTCGACGGTAACGAGCTCATCATGGTCGTATCCCGGTTCGAGTTCGCCGACCATAACACGAAGCAAATTCGGGATTTGTGGTATCTCCTTCGTTCCAGCGCCGTACCCGATCGCCTCGATCCGCAATCGCTCAAGGGAAAGGACTCCCGACGACAAGGCCTTAATGAAGCCCGCTCCGGTTGGCGTTGTCAATTCTTCGGGAATCTCCGTGAGCACCATGGGATAACCTTTTAGGATCTCTACCGTGGCCGGAGTAGGAATAGGCATGACGCCATGCTGTGTCTTCACGGTCCCGCCGCTCCCCAGCCGCACCGGCGACGAATAGACTGCTCCGACTCCGAGCTTCTCGAGGCAAATGGCGGCACCGACGATATCGACCAGAGAGTCGATCGCCCCGACCTCATGAAAATGGACTTTGTCCAAAGTCGTGTTGTGAACTTTCGCTTCAGCAACACCGATCTCGTGGAAGATCTTCTGCGCATCTTTTTTTACGCGCGCGGTCAGCCCGCTCGCTTCGATAAGGTCGAGAATATCCTGTAAATGTCTATGATAGTGCGGCTGGTCGGAGATCACCACATCGATCTTTACAGCCGTCATCCCGTTTCGGACGAGATGACGTGCCTCGATCTCGTAACCAGCAAGGTCGAGCTTGGTCATTTCCCGGCGAAGGTCGTCGACGAGCACGCCGGCACTCACGCATGCGCCGAGCGTCATGTCGCCGCTGATACCCGAGAACGTATCGAAGTACGCTATCTTCATGGTCTTTTGGTGAACTTCGTGGGGTATTTTTTTGCTCCGACTTACGTAAGCGTTTTCTTCGGCCCGCTTTTGCCTCGTCGATGGGTGACCGGCTCCGGCAGCCACACAGCCGGCTCCAAATGCTTCAAAAACCTCTCCGTCGCCCCGGCGTGTTCCCGCACCAGTTCCAGCGATGCCTTCCCCGCCGCCTCGCACAATTTGGGCTCCCGGAGGAATGACCTCATCATGCGGTACATGTCCTGCTGATCGTGGACAATCGACGCTCCTTCGCGACGCGCAAGTTCAACCGCTTCCTGGCTGTTCGTGTGGCGGGGACCGTACATGACAGGAATTCCGTAGACCGCCGGCTCAAGCACATTGTGGACGTTTTGCCGGAACGAACCACCCACGAATGCCACGTCGGCGTATTGATACAAGGCCATAAGAATACCGATGCTGTCGACAATGATGATCTGCTCGCCGTCATAATCAATGAGGTCCGAGAACCGGATGGACGAAGTCCGGAAAGCGAGTCGGCGTTCAATTCCTTCGAGCGCATTTTCGGTCGGTTCATGGGGGACCAGCACCAGCAGGACATTAGGGTCATATTGCAGGATTTTCTTGAATGCGGGAAGCAGCACGTCTTCGTCTTCCGGCCAAGTGCTGCCGGCCACGATGACTTTTTTCCTTCGCGTGACGCTGTCGGGAATCAGGTGCTTCGCGCGGGCATCAACACTTCGTTGCAGTACCTGATCGTAGCGGGTCTCGCCCACCGGGAGGATCGTCACCCCGTTGAGGTTGAACTGTCGAAAATTCTCCACGTCGTCCCTGGACACTGTAAGAATCGACGTTAGGCGTTCATACAGGACCTTGTGGAAGGAGCGAAGGGGAAACGACAATCGGGATGAGTCGGCCCGCATCGTTGCATTTGCAAGAAAGGTCGGAATCCCCCGTCGGGCCAGCTCCCAGATGTGGTTCGGCCAGACGTCGTACCGTACGATGACTGCCGCATCCGGTTTGACAAGATCGATGAATTTTCGGGCGTTCGCCGCGGAATCTAAAGGTATATACGTAGTGACGTCCGCGAAGCGGTAATTGCGCGCGTGATCGAAACCCGACGGGGAGAAGAAACTGGCGATGATGCGGACGTTCGAATGGCGCTGCTTGAGCGCCGCAATGATGGGCTTCGCCTGTTCGAATTCCCCCATTGACGACGAATGGAACCAGATTCGCCTTCCCTGCTCGAGCGCATGCATATCTCTTCTGAGCCGGACAAAAAGATCGCGTCGCCCAGCCAGGCCGCGCCGAATCTTCCCATTGACCAGTCCGCCAATACGTATACCGACGGCGAACACGGGGATGACGAACCAGTTGTAGACTGTGACCCAGAACGCATTCATGAAGGGGGGGAATGATAGCCCGATATTGACGGAAATGCAAGAATCCGAACGCGTTGACCTTCGAATCAAAAGAGAGTATACTCAGCGCAACTGCATGACACCGCAAGATCCCAGCACGACGGTCGATGGCGCACGACGACTCGCCGCCATCATGTTCACCGACATGGTCGGCTACAGCGCCCTCACTCAGCAAAATGAGCAGCGAGCGCTGGCGCTTCTTGAAGAGCATCGCTCGCTGCTCCGTCCGCTTTTCGCTGCGCACAAAGGTTCGGAGATCAAGACCATTGGAGATGCTTTCCTCGTAGAATTCTCGAGCGCCCTCGACGCCTGCCGTTGCGCAGTCGAGATCCAGCGAAGATTGCATGAACGCAACGCGGGCACTCTTGCCGGTCATCCGTTGCTGATCCGCATAGGTCTCCATGTTGGTGATATCGTCCATCGCGAATCGGATGTTTACGGCGATGGCGTCAATATTGCCTCGCGTATTGAGCCGCTTGCGGCGCCGGGCGGGATTTGCCTTTCCGAAGACGCGGCCCGTCAGGTGCAGAACAAGCTCGAATATCCGCTCGTACCACTGGGACAGGGGGAGCTCAAGAACATTCAACTTCCCGTCCAGATCTTCTCGATCGAACTCCCTTGGGAGCGCCTGCACCGCACACCGATTGCCCGCCTGGTCAAACTCTACAAGCGTCGCCGCCGGTTCGTACATGCGGGCGGATCCGTAGCCCTTCTTGCAGCAGCACTCTGGTTCTGGTCATCCTCTCTCGATCCTGAATCCGCGAGTATGTCTCGCCGCATCGCCGTCCTTCCCCTTGAGAATCTGTCGTCGAACAAGGAGGATGAGTATTTCGCAGATGGAGTGACGGAAGAACTCATCTCTTCCCTCGCACGCATCAGCGGACTGGAGGTAATAGCTCGATCCTCGGTGATGCAATTTCGGAAGGCGGGATTCGACCTCGGAACGGTCACTCGCGAGCTGGGGGCCGGAACGATACTCGGAGGAAGCGTCCGCCGTGCGTCGGGAACGGCCCGCATCAGCGTCCGACTTCTCGACGCCGCCAGTCAGCGCATTCTGTGGAGCGAAGATTACGACCGTACGCTCGAGGACGTATTATCCGTACAGAACGATATTGCCATGCGGGTTGCTTCGGCACTCCGGATCCAGCTACTCGACGCCGAGCGGCGCGACCTCAGCAAGGTGGGCACGACGAATCCGGAAGCATACCGGCTGTTCCTTCTTGGGCGATTTCACCTCAACAAGCGGACGACCGAAGACGTTGAAAAGGCCGTTCAATACTTCCAGCAATCTGTCGACCGCGACACCGGCTACTCCGCCGCATACGCAGGTCTGGCGGAGTGTAATCTCTTGTTCGCCGGTGCCGGCTATGGTCACGTTCCTCGCGACCAGGCGGTGGCCGCAGCGATCGAAGCTTCTGACCGCGCCCTTCGACTCGACGAACGGTCGGCAGAGGCGCATGCAGTCCTGGGCTATATTCGATATCGTCTCGAATGGAATTGGAATGAAGCGGACGAGGAATTCCGGAAGGCGATTGAGCTCAAGCCGGGTGATGCTCGCGTGCACGAGTGGTACGGCCTCTTCCTTTCGCTGCGCGGCAGTACGCGCGAAGGACTGGAGGAAATGCGGCGCGCCGCAACGCTCGATCCCCTATCCCCCAGCGTCGCAACCGGTGTCGGCCGGTTGCTGGCCTTCGACCGCCAATTCGACAGCTCCATCGTTCATCTCGAGAACGTCGTTCGCACGCACCCGAACTACGCGGAAGCCTACTTTGCGCTCGGGCTTTCCTACGCGTATGCAAAGCGGTTCAGCGAGGCGATTCCCATCATGGAGCGCGCTGCCGAGCTGTCGGGACGGCGGCCGGTGATCCTTGCGGATCTCGGCTATCTCTACGGCGTCTCCGGGCGAACCGCGGATGCTCGGCGCATCCTCGACGAGCTCAATGTCATCAGCCAGCGCAACCTGGCCTCCCCGTGGATGAAAAGCTTCATCCATTTCTCACTGGGTGAACAAGAGACGGCCCTGGCCCTCATGGAAGAATCCCTCCGCCAGCGGGACGGATTGCTTGTCTATATGAAGACAGAGCCGCTCACCATCGGTCTTCACCATAATCCACGATTTCAACAGATCCTTCGGCAGGTCGGTCTTGTCGACTGACGTCCGATGCGGCATCCGGCATTCCAACCAATGCAAACGACCCCGTCATGAATTGGTATTGCTCCCCTCCGTCCATTCTGCTTGCCGCCTTTTCCGTTCTTTTCACTGCTTCCTGCGCGTTTGTTTCCGTTCAACCTTCAGCGGGAGATCTTCAACTGCAGCTTGAAGATGCCGCCCGATCCGTACGCGGCACCGTCGGCATCTACGTTCGCAACCTGGAGACCGGCGAAACCGCCGCCGTCAATGCCGACACGCTGTTCCCCACTGCAAGCATGATCAAGGTCCCCATTCTTTGCGGCGTATTCGACAAGATCGTCTCCGGCGATCTCGAGTACGATTCTGCGTATGTGTACCGGGATTCCCTGCTATATGCCGGCGTCGATATCCTCGGCTCCTTTCGTGACAGCGCGACGATCACGCTGAGCAAGCTCGTCATGCTCATGATCGCAACAAGCGACAACACTGCGAGCTTGTGGCTCCAATCGATGTGCGGCACTGGAACCGCGATCAACGACTGGCTGGAACGAAACGGCTTTCATGCGACACGCGTGAATTCGCGCACGCCGGGAAGGGAGGAACTCCGCAAACATTACGGATGGGGAATGACAACGCCCCGGGAAATGGCGGAGCTACTCGCCTACATCCGCGTCGGCAAGGCTGTACGGCCCGATGCGGGCGAGGAGATGTACAGGGTCTTGAGCAACATTTATTGGAGCGACGGAGCGCTGTCCCAGATCCCCCCGACGATCAACGCAGCGTCGAAGCAGGGGGCGGTCGACGAATCACGGTCAGAGGTCGTCCTTGTCAATGCACCTCACGGCGACTTTGTTTTCTGTGTCATCACGAAAGATCTGCAGGACACAAGTTGGAAAAGGGAAAACGAGGCCTCGACGCTGATCCGGAAGGTCTCATCCATGCTCTGGAACTATTTTGAGCCAAACTTCGGATGGTCGCCGCTTCCCGAATCTGAGAAGTGGCAAAAGTAAGTCCCAAAGAAGATTAACCGCGAATCCACGCGAATGAACACGAATTCTGCAAAAAACTGTTTTCGAGAATCATCAAGCCACGTTCGATCGCCGTATTATTAGCGTGTATTCGCGTCCATTAGCGGTTTGATCTTTTTTCCGGTTTCGCCGCCGGTACTTCCTTCGTACATTGCTTCCACTATTTTTTCCAACATCCCAAGGATACCACATGAAACATTTCCAATTCATACTCCTCTCTGTTCTGGCGGCTTCGCTGCTGTTGTTCGGCTGCGCGACACAACAGCCGGTCAAGCAGGATGCATCGCCGTCGTATGTCAACCTCGAGACGGTGAAGGCCGGAACATTCGACAATGGACGGATGTGGACGTTCGATTTCGCTCCCGTCGATTATTTTGCAAAAACGTATTCCTTCAATCCCACGAAGGCATGGTTCGAAAAGGCGCGTCTTTCCGCACTCCGTCTCCCCGGCTGCACTGCCTCTTTCGTATCGGAAGACGGACTCGTGATGACGAACCACCATTGTGCCCGCGGTTCGCTTGACCGTGTTCAGAAGGAAGGCGAGGACCTCGGTCGTGATGGATTCTACGCGCCGACGCTCGCCGACGAACGGAAGATCCCGAATTACTATATCGACCAGCTGGTCGTGATGGAAGACGTGACGGCTGAAGTACGGCAGGCTTTCGACAGCGGCGCCAACGATGAAGAACGCATCCAAAAACGCAACGCCAAGATGGCCGAACTGCAGCAACGGTATGCGGCGAAATTCCGCGAAACCTCGAAGGATTCAATGGTCTTCAGCGTCGTTACTTTCTACAACGGCGGGAAATATTCGCTGTACGGCTATCACCGGTATACGGACATCCGCATGGTGTTTGCTCCCGAAACGGACATCGCCTTCTACGGCGGCGACCCTGACAACTTCACGTATCCCCGCTATGACATCGACGTATCGTTTTATCGCGTGTATGATGTCGACGGAAATCCATTGAAAACACAGAATTTCTTCAAGTGGTCCGTTACAGGCGCTAAAGAAGGGGACGCGGTTTTCGTCATCGGCAACCCCGGTACGACGAACCGATTGCTGACGGTGTCCCAACTCGAGTTCAACCGCGATTATCGCTACGCCTATCAATTGTCTCTGATCGACAACTTGGTCGCGATCTACGGCAAGTTCCTTGCCCGGCACCCGGATAAGAAGATCCAGTATCAAAATACGCTGTTCGGTTTCTCCAATTCACAGAAGGCGATCGGCGGATACCTGGGCGGATACAGGGATCCCGTCGTTATGGCGAAGAAGAAGGATTTTGAACGCACCTTCCGGGCAGCGGTGTCGGCCAGAGGCGATCTTTCGTCGAGATACGGCACAGTGTGGGACGACATTGCGTCCTTCCAGCCGGCCAAGTCTGACATGTACTATCAGGTCAACGCCTACCAATGGCGAGGAAGGTCCGTTGTGTTTACTGTGGCCGCGAACCTGGTCGATTATGCCCTTCAAATGAAGTTGCCGGAGAACGAGCGGTACCCGCAGTTCAAGGGAGCGGGGCTCGAAGCGTTCAAAGGCCGTGTGTTCCCCCCAACGTTCGAGGATGAAATCCAGCGCGATATGCTCGCGTACCAGATAGGTGTCATCGCCAAGGACCTAGAGAGAAAGAACCCGCATATCTCCATGCTCCTTGGCGGACAAACGCCGGCTCAGGCTGCGGAACGGCTGCACACGGCATCCATCCTCCGCGACAAGGAAAAGGTGGCCGCACTCGTTGCGGGGAATCCCGACGACATCCTGAACTCGACCGATCCCATCCTTGGGTTTGTGGCCAAGAGCGACAACCTCGCGTCGGACATCCTCAAGCGATGGAACGACATCAGCGGAAAGGAAGCGGCAAAGGTTCAGATGCTCGGGATCGCCATGTATGAAGTGTATGGAACGAGCATTCCGCCCGACGCTAACTTCAATCTCCGCATCGCGGACGGCGTCATTAAGACATACGATTACAACGGCACGATCGCTCCGCCTTTCACGACATTCTACGGGATGTACGACCGGTACTATTCCTTCGGCAAGAAGGATCCATGGTCTCTGCCGGCGAAGTGGCAGAATCCACCGCCGACATTCGACTTGAGCACGCCGGTCAATCAGGTGTCGACAAACGACATTATTGGCGGCAATTCAGGGTCGTCCGTCATCAACATCAACCATGAAGTGGTGGGATTGGTGTTCGACGGGAACATGGAGAGCCTGCCGGGAAACATCATCTTTGACGACACAAAGAACCGGACCGTCTCGGTTCATACCGCAGGCATTCTTGAGGCGCTTGAGGATATTTACAAGGCGGACAGGATTGCGAAGGAGTTGAGGAGCAGCAAGGCGCAGTGAGAGTCGCGGGTAGTGCCGGTCCATAAAAGCAAAGATGGACACAAAGAACCACGAAGGTGAGTAAAAAAAGGGCCACAAAGAAAGATTTGTTCTTTGTGGCCCTTTGTGTCTTCTTTGTGGTCCTTCGTGTCCTGCTTTTCTATTTCACCACGCTTTCCACGATCTCCACTGATCCTTTCGCACCATCAATCCTGCACTTTGCTCCCAACGGCATCGTTAGTTTCTTCGGAATGTGTCCATATTGAACGTTCGCAAGCACCGGTCCTCCCACGTCTTTCGCATATTCGGCGATCACCTGATCGACCGTGAGGTGCGGCTTTGAGGGGTCGCTCGGGACGCAGTCGGAAAATTTCCCGAAGAGCATTCCTGCTGCACTTCTGAGATAGCCGGCGTTCCGAAGGTGCGCGAGCATGCGGTCGATGCGGTGGGGAGCCTCGTCGACATCCTCAGCCAGTAGAACCACGCCTTTCATCGATGGACAGTAGGGCGTTCCCATCAGACTCATGAGCAGGGAAAAATTCCCGCCAATCAGTCTTCCTGCCCCTGACCCTGCTTTTAGCACCCTGACCGGCTCTTCGTCGGGATTTTTCAAAAGGGTCGTTTTCGCAGGTGTGCCGATCATTTTCCAGAAGTGTTCCTCCGTATACGGATCGATCTCCTTCCACATCTCTACACCCGACATCGGCCCGGAGAACGTGATCAATCCAGTCTTCTTGAAGATGGCGAGCTGTAATCCCGTTATGTCACTGTAACCGACGATGATCTTGGGGTTTTTTTTCAGAGCGGCGTAATCCACGCCGCGGAGCAATCGCGGCGTCCCGTATCCGCCCCGGATGGCGATAATAGCTTTGACGCGCTTGTCACGAATGAATCCGTTGAGGTCCTCGAGGCGGGCTTCGTCTGTCCCCGCCAGATAGCCGTTGACATCCAGGGCATGCTTACCGGCGACAACAGAGTAGCCGAGACGTTCGAGATATTTGACCCCGCCGTCGATCCGTTCGGAAGCGACGGGAGTGGAAGCTGGGGCAATAAGCGCAATGAGATCGCCCTTGCGAAGATGTGGAGGAGTGAGCTGCATAGGGCGTGTGTCAGGATTGAGGATAGAGGGAGGAGAAGAGTTTAGGTGCTTGAGGGGAAACTACGAAAAGAAAGCGGAAACTTCTTTCCAGGTCTTTAGGCCAGCACATAGACTGTGTATTCAATGGTTGGAGAAATGAAGTGATGGAGGTCTTGTGTTTTGTTGGCTTGAAGGAGTCTTTTTCTCCAATACTCCATCTTTTTTTCTCCATCACTCCTTGTTCATTCCCCACAATACTGTTTGAAGCTCCCGAACTGCCGGTCGCTTCCTCACTCGTCCTCCTTTCTTTCCACCCCCCGTCATCTCCTCCAATTTCTCCGCATCCCACCCAAACGGCGACAGCATCGTCTCCGCCGCCTTGAGCGCGAACTCCACGTATTGGTCGATGTCGTAGCCGTCCTCGAATGCGTAGAGGGCAAGCGGCTTCGCTTTCTCCGGTTTCCGTTTTCCCGTCCGGTCGAGGATGATGAATTCCACCATCTCCCCGGTGGCAAGATGGACGCCGGTCGCGTGGAGCATCTTGCTCACGACCGCGCTCACCGTGTTCGTCGTGTATTCCTCCGCCTCCCGGGTGAGATTGCGGCGCAGGACGAGATCCATGGGGTTCGCACGCCCGCTCCGGAGCATCGCCACGTGGTCCCGCACGATCTCCAACAGCTCGGGGACGCGCGTTTTCACTTCCTCTACGTTCTTCGCGTCCGACAGCCGGTCGAGCATCTGCGCCTGCATGCGCTTGACGAACGCGCACGTGTCGTGACGCCGCGCCTCGATGCCCCGGATCTTCGCCTCGCCGTGCGTGTACCATCCGGCGTACCGGTTCGCAGTCGTGATGGCGGGATCTTGTTTCGACGCGGGGAAGAGGATCCAGTTGTAGATCCCCTCGAGCGAAATGTCGATCCCCACCGTTGCTCCGATCGCGCGCGCCAGCTCTTCGTAGTCCCGCTCCTTCGCCCCCGGCTTCTTCAGCCATACGCAATCGATGATGGCGTGCATCAGATGATACCCCGCCCGCTCGGCCACTTCTTTCGCTGTCAGGATCGCGTCGCGTGAGAAGGCGTTCACCGATTCGTGCGCTTCGATCCGCCCGAACCGCGCGTTCTTGTAGCCGAGATAGCCGAAGCACGATACGAGCATCCATTTGAGCGCGTTCTGGCGGTGGTCGTACTTCCGGTAGAGCCGCTCGTCTTTCCCTTTGTATTTTTTCTTTTGCTGTTTATAAAACGACCGTTTCTTCACGACCGACCGAAGCGTCGCCGGCACGATCCCTTCCCGCCGCTCGCAGACCGTGTACCCCAGCTCGGGCACCCGTCCGTTGTTGCAACAGCGGCAGTTGATCGTCTCGGGGGAGACGTTATGCTCCACCATGATCGTCGGATACATCGACACGAAGTCGAGTTCCGCAACGTCCTCGTGGTAGCCGAGAGGCGGATTGAAAATGAGCCCGCCCCGGTCGGCCATGAGGAGCGTCTCGGCCGACTTGAATTCCTCCGGCTCCCGCTTCTTCGCCGGTATAAGCACGCCGTGGCGGTAGGCCCACGAGAGCTGGAGCGATGACATGCTGGTGCCGATACTGGCGCGTGACTGGCGCTGGCCGGGCATCTGCGTCAGCCGCGCCATTTCATAGAGACCGTCTAGGTCCGCCTCGGCCACGGTGAACGAATTCTCCTGGTCGATGTGCCACCGTCCGGCCAGCTCGAACGCTCCGTCCTTGTGGACGATCTTGCCGTACTGGAAGAAGGAGGATTCCTTTGTCGTACGGTACGACGACGCGACGTCGCGGTTCAGGAGCAGCGGCATCCGGAGCTGCTGCGCCAGTCCGGTGATCTTGGGCAGGAGCGTGGCATCGCCGTATTCGCTGACAATGATGTCCGGGTCGCAGCGGTGGAGGTGCCAGTTGAGCGACTCGATGACCTCCGCCGGCCCATCCTGCTCGAGCGTATAGGAGGCTCCGTCATACGCAACTTCGAGCTGGAGCGTGCGCTGGTATTTTGGCGGAACGAGGTCGTTGGCGTTCCGCAGGTGCAGAACGGTGAGGGGCGGGATCTCGTAGTCGACGGCGTCCCGGTCGTCCTGGAGCGTCCAGTCGACGACCCGTCCTGTTTCGTCGACGCGGTACTCCCCGAACCCGAGCGGGAACAGTTGGGTGTCGTAGAGGAACAGCTGGGGAACGAGGAGGTCGGAGTTGTAGAAGGCGAAGTGGGGGAAGAATTTTTCGAAGAAACGTACGGCCGCGGCGAAGCGGAGCGCATCGTGGACGTAGACCCGCAGCACGTCGAGCGTGTCGCCCGAGTAGATCTCCATACGTGTCGCGGCTTCGAGCGTCACCTGCACGGGGCAGCGTGCCGCCAGCGTTGCCGCGCGGCGGGCGTCGTTCCTGCTCAGGTGCAGGAAGAACGACGGCCGAAACGCGTACCAGCATCGATGCCGGCGCCCGTCGCAGTCAATGAACCAGAGCGCAACGCCGTCGGAGACGGGGTAAACGTCGAACAACCAGGCGTGGAGTGAAACAATCATGAAGAGCCGAGTTTTGGAGTAATGGAGTGTTGGAGAAATGGAGTAACGAAGAGCTGGTGAGCGGGTTTTTCTCCATTACTCCATCTTTTTACTCCAATTCTCCACTCCTCGCCATGAACGAGTCACGGATTCTGCATTACACATCTCCATTCCATCATTCCATTTTTCCCGTCCTCCCCCTCATCCCTCATCACTCTTCTCCAACCTTTCTATCCTGTCCTGCAGCTTCCGTATCAGCTTTCGCTGTTCAAGCGTGATGGACATGATGATGCTTTCGAACGGGATCGTCCGCATGGCGTAGAAATTCTCCGCCAGATGGAGCTTGGCGGCGCGGAAGACCTCGTCGAACAGCTCCTGGTCCTCTTTATGCAGTCCGCGGCGGTACTTGGACCAGGACGAAAGCTCCGCGTCGATGATGTTGGTGAATGTCGGTACTGTGCGGCCCATGAGACCTCCTTTAGAAGAATTCACGCAATGACGCAAAGACAGCAATGGGCGCAATGAAAAAATGGGATGTTGATTGTTTGTCCTGGTCAGATTACATTGACATGCTTTCATCTCAACGAGGGGTGTTATGACGGAAAATCAGATCTCCCATGAAGTTTTGGGATGTGCGCTCACCGTACATCGTTATCTTGGTCCCGGCCTGCTTGAATCGGTGTATGAGGAAGTGCTAGTGTACGAACTCGAAAAACGCGGTCTCTCCTGTGACCGGCAAGTGACGCTTCCAGTGAAGTATGAATCACTTGAATTGAGTTTGGGATTCCGGGTTGATGTCATCATCGAGAACTCCGTCATTCTCGAATTGAAATCCGTTGAGTCTTTACTTCCCGTGCACAAAAAACAACTTCTTACTTACCTGCGTCTCACCAACATGCGACTGGGTCTTCTCATCAACTTCAACGTTCCGTTGATAAAAGAGGGTTTTTCTCGCGTTGTGAATAGACTGTGAGCGCGTTCTTTAGAGTGAAGGAATGGAACCTCTTCCGTCTATTATTATCATCTTCTCATTGCGAGCCTTGCGCCGTTGCGTCATTGCGTGATTTTTATCTTTACTTGGTGCGCCATTGCGTGAACTTTCTTTGCCCTCGAGCACGAGTTGCACTTCATCTGATTTCAGCCGATACACCCTATCCATCCCCGCCTTCAACCGTGTGAACAGCTGATTCCGCTCTTCCGGCAACACACGCTGTTCGCGGCAAACGATGAGGAGCGACACGCCGTCCGCCTTCATGGCTGCGAACGATTCCTGGACGCGGCCGAGGATCTGCCGCACTTCCCGGAGGGGGGCCTGTTCGTCGTAGAACGTGTCGAGCAGACCGAACACCATCGCCACGTTCGACCCTATACGGCGGAGGAATGCGGGAAGCCGATAGGCGACCGCCTGTTCCATTTGATAGCAGGTGAATCCGCGCGAGATGAAAATGCGGCGGAGGAACGCGTTCGCGTCCAGCCGGTGTTCGCGGGCGAATCGCGACAGCAGATGCACGTCGAACCGGTTGCAGCCGTCGACGACGGCGATGGGCACTTCCCGCCGGATCGCATGCGCCGCCATCGTCAGCGAGAGCGGAAACACCCCGTCGCTGCCGTACAGAAGATGCACCTTTCCCGGCGGCTCGGGAAACGCGCGGATCAACGCACCGGCCTCGACGCCCTCCGCCATGCGCCATTCGCCGTGCGCTATGTGCTCTTCGCTATGCGCCTTGCGCTTTGCGATCCCTATTCCCTGATCCTTGGTCACGATTCACGTCCGCATTCGCTTTTACGACTCACTTCTCACGTCTCACTACTCACCCCCAACGCTTTATCCTCCCCCTCGTACAATGCGACAATTATGTCGTATTGTCAAGAGAGAAAATGACAAAAATGGCGTGTTACTATGGGGGCTTACTAGCTCAAAAATGGTTTCTCGCGCGTTGCGAGACCATCTTTGATTTGAGATGAGTTCTCTGAGGGAAGGAAAAATAAGCCGGGGAACCTACGCCGTCAGACGCATGGGAGACAGTCGAACACCTTGACTGTCTGCGCCTCCGCACCCCTTACTTCAACAGCAACGTCTACGAATCTCAACATCGGGCCTCCCTGATTAATGTCGTACACGCGCACTGTATACGCACCGGGAGAAACTTTGAACACGGCGAGACCATGTGCGTCAGTCTTTAGTGAATCGCCAGTTTCCACCAACTCGACCTGTTTGCCGGGAATGGACTGATCTTCAAAGTAGACAAACACCGTGATCGTCCCTTTCGGATCTTCGGGACCTGTGACTTTCGAGCAAACAAGTCCGCCAAAGAGAAAGAGGACCGTTGCGCCGATTGTTGCTGATCGCATCCACGTCATGGCTCTGCCTCGTGTGCAATTCTAGCAACAGAAACTTAACCTCAGCATGAGGATTTGTCAAGTGTCCAACTCCCGGGAATGTCTCGGTTGCGAATCACACTTGAGATTCCTACACTGTACGGCCTATTCCGGAGGATTCTGCAATGCGACGAAATCCTACGCACTTCATTTCCATTCTCTCGTTCTTCTGTTCTTCCATCCTGCTTTCCCAATCATACGCCCGCTGGACGCCGGAACTTTTCCTTACCTCCTTCCCCCGTGTCGGCGGCGTTGCGGTTTCACACGACGGCACAAGGGTGGCCTACACCGTCTCCACACCAAACATGGAGGACGAAAAATCGGAGTTCGTCACGCACATCTGGGTCGCTTCTACCGATGGAAAAGTGAACCGCCAATTCACCTACGGCGAAAAGTCGTGCACCAATCCCTCCTTCTCTCCAGACGGAAAATATCTCGCCTTTACCTCCTCACGCGGATCCGACGGCAAATCGCAGGTCTGGATCATTCGCACGGACGGAGGCGAGGCGGAACAAGTCACCACGGCAAAATCTGGCGTGGGTTCGTACAAATGGTCCCGCGACGGACACCGGTTCGCCTACACCATGACCGAACCTGAAAGCGAAAAAGAAGAGAAGGACAAGAAGGAGAAAAGAGACTTCCGCGTGCTCGACGCACACTGGAAGTTTGCACATCTCTATACGGTTTCCGTAGAAAAGCCGGACACAGGCGAACGCAAAGTACAGCGACTGACATCGGGCGATTTCCATGTGACCTCGTTCAACTGGTCACCCGACGGGAAGACGATCGTCTTTGCTCACCAAGTCACTCCGAGCGCGGATGTGTGGACCACCTCCGACATTTCCCTCGTTCCATCCGACAGCGGAGCCGTGACGTCGCTGATACGCCAGCACGGTTCCGATGCACAGCCTTTATTCACTCCGGATGGGAAGGCCATTGCCTACGTTTCGCAAGGCGGAATGACAACCTGGGCAGGAGCTGCTTACATCTATATAGTACCCGCCTCCGGAGGTGCGTCGCGGCGACTGGCGGCAACTCCTGGCGAACAACCGGGACTCATTGGTTGGACCGACGGCGGAAAATCGCTCTATTTCGCCGAGACCGACCACACGGTAGGGCGCGTCTATTCCATCTCGGTTGCATCGGGGCCTGCGACGATCGTCACGACAGGAAATGGAACGTACGGAAACGCCTCTCTGAGCAGCGATGGGGCGACCATGGCCCTGACACATCAAACGACAGAAACACCGCCTGAAGTTTTCGTCACGGGGAAACGCTTTGCTCCGAGGAAGATCTCCGATGTCCACGCATCGGCACCGAGACTCACGTTCGGTTCAACTGAAGTGGTGAGTTGGACGTCGAAGGACGGACTTGCTGTTGAAGGACTCCTCACGTATCCGGTCGGCTATCGGAACGGAACGCGTGTTCCGCTGATCGTCAATATTCATGGGGGGCCAGCCGGAGTGTTTGCGCAAAGCTTTACCGGTGCAGGGTCCATCTATCCTCTGCAGGCATTCGCTCAGGAAGGATATGCGATCTTGAGACCCAATCCGCGCGGGAGCGGTGGGTATGGAACGAAGTTCCGTACAGCAAACCTCAATGATTGGGGTTTCGGAGATTACGACGACATCATGGCCGGGGTCGACAAAGTCATAGGAATGGGCGTCGCTCACGCCGATAGTCTCGTCGTTTGCGGCTGGAGTTACGGCGGATTCATGACATCGATGATCATTACGAAGACAAACAGATTCAAGGCCGCCGCGGTCGGTGCGGGAGTGACAAACCTTGTCAGCATGACGCACACAACGGACATCCCAAGTTTCATTCCTTACTACTTTGGGGGAGAAATGTGGGAGAGGACAGAACTGTATGAGAAGAGTTCCGCGATGTATGGCATACACAATGCTACTACGCCCACGCTTGTTCTCCACGGTCAACTGGACGACCGTGTTCCTACCTCACAGGGGACAGAGCTCTACGTTGCGTTGAAGCGAAAGGGAGTCCCCACGGAAATGATTACATACCCGCGAACGCCGCATGGTCCGCAAGAACCGAAGTTCATTCAGGACATCGGCGAGAGGATGATCGAATGGTTCAATAAGCACCTAAGAAGAAAATAAGGGGGAGCGGAAACATTCCAAACACTTTAAACTTGCCAAACTTGATTGCGGAAAGCTTTTCACGTTTGGAATGTTTGGCCGCGAGCGCGGGCTCAAAGTTACGGATGCGGGCGGGACCATTTGGCATGTTTGGAACGTATCTGCTTCGGCTAAACATTGAACCTAAAATACACCACGTCCCCGTCCTCCACCACGTATTCCTTCCCTTCGACATGAAGTAACCCGGCTTCCTTGACCGCGGTCTCCGAGCCAAGCCGGTTCAGATCCTGGTACTTGATGATCTCCGCCCGGATAAATCCTTTCTCAAAATCACTGTGGATGACTCCCGCCGCCTGAGGGGCAGTCGCTCCCTTGCTGACGGTCCAGGCATGCACCTCTTTCGGACCGGCCGTGAAGAAGGTGATAAGGTGCAGAAGTGCATATCCTTCACGTATGACCTGGCTGAGCCCCGATTCTTTGAGACCGAGGTGTTCGAGAAAATGACCCTGTTCCGCTTCCGGTAGTTCGGCAACCTCCGCTTCGACAGCAGCGCTGACGACTGCGACTTCTGCCCCTTCTTTTCCTGCAATTTCACGCACTTGCATTACGTAATCGTTCTCCCCGGAAAGCTCGGATTCGTGCACATTGCAGACATACATCACGGGCTTGTCCGTTAGGAGATGGGTATCCCGAATCCATAGCCGTTCGTCGTCGTTGCGCAGTTCCATGTATCGTGCAAGCCGACCGCCGGAGAGATGTTCCTTCAGCCGCACATAGAACTCTGCCTCCTCCTTCGGCTTCTTGTCCCCCGTCTTCGCTCGCCTTTCGGCATCCGATGTTTTCTTTTCGACGGTTTCGAGGTCTTTGAGAATGAGTTCCGTCTCCACCACCTCGATATCCCGTTTTGGGTTGACGGTGCCGTCCACGTGGACGACGTTCGCGTCGTCGAAGCAGCGCACGACGTGAGCAATAGCGTCGACACTGCGGATGTGAGAAAGGAACTGATTCCCCAATCCTTCTCCTTTGCTGGCTCCTTTGACGAGTCCCGCGATGTCGACGAATTCCAACGTGCTCGCAACGATCTTGGCGGGTGAGTAGAGCGCAACAAGCCGGTCGACGCGGTTATCGGGAACGGTCACGACTCCCACATTTGGGTCGATCGTGCAAAACGGATAGTTCGCCGCTTCGGCTCCGGCGGCGGTGATGGCGTTGAAGAGCGTGGATTTCCCAACGTTGGGAAGCCCGACAATACCGCAGGTAAAACCCATGAAATTCGGCCAAAAGGAGATAGTGATGAGATTTGATACAATGTACTGAATTGTTTCTCACTGCACGAATTTCTCGAATTGAAGTTTGCGGTTTGTTCGTGAACTCTCTAGTTTTCTAAGTGCGTATGATGCACAATTCGCACACGGACATCGAAAGACTTTCTCCAGGAGGGCGGAACTATGAAACGCGCGTTCGCCATTCTGTGCCTTGCAGTTGCGGGATGGGCATGTGAAGACAAAATCGTCGAATACCACTACACCACCGACAAAGTGTTCACGAACGACCTGCTGCACGGCGATCTCATCGGCCGCGTCAAGCAAATCGAAAGCGACGCCATAGTGTATGTTTCACAGGTGGCGGTCATCGATTCCACGGCTATCAACGTGATCGACTGCTCGTTCGTTTTCGACGACCTCCGGGCGGGCAACTACGACCTGAAGATCGTCGCTGACAACTTTCGAACGTACCGGCGCTTGAATGTGCAGATCCCCGGCGGCGCGATCACCTACGCCGGAGAGATCGAACTTTCCAAGATCCCCGACCTCATCGCTGAGCACTACCCGATGAACGGGGACGAAATCGTGTATGATTGGCGGTACGGCCGGATCGCCATTTCCATTTATTTCGATAAGCCGATGGACAGAGCCAGCGTCGAAGCAGCCTTCTCGACCCAACCGGCGTCCGAAGGCATATTTTCCTGGGGAACCTATACGCGGGCGCCGTACAGCGGCTACTACCCCAACGACTATTCCGACCCTTCCGGATACCGACCCGAGAGCGGTGCGACCATTACGACATACAGCAAGATCATGTCGATGACGTATGTCCTGGCTCAGAAGGACGCGTATACCGACACAGCTTACACGGTGACGCTCTCCACGGCCGCGAAAGACACGACGGGCGAACATCTGCGATTTCCGCTTGTTTTCTCGTTCCGTACCGTCCAGGCCTACACGTCGCAATACGGCATCCTATCTTCACCCACGCACGGAGATATCAACGTCGAGCCGTTGAATTTTTCGGGAATCCGCATCACGTTTCCCCGTCGCATGGAACCGCTGTCGACAGAGGCGGCAACTTCCATTACTCCTTCCATGAACCGCGTGTTCTTGTGGCCCGAGGAGAATCAGCTTCTTATCTACCCGGGCGGACCGTTCCTGACGGACACGACGATCACTGTCACGATCGGTCCGACAGCGCATGACAAGGATGGTGTGGAATTTTTGAACTTCAATACGTACGTCAAACTCTCCTCTGTCAGCGGGTCTATTCACATCTCTCCCGCTCTCGCAGGTACGTTTTCGTACGATTCGTATTACGGAACGAACGACTATCCGTATCACATCGTGTTCACACCGTCAAGCCCGATGGCATCCAACACGAAGTATACTGTCGTCGTCACAACCGGTGTTCACGATATGTTCGACGTCCCGTTGAAGCAGGAGGCGACGTTCTCGTTCGTCACGCGTCCGAATTGAGGTAAGAAATTTTCACGCAAAGGACGCAAAGAAAAAATGGTAATGAAGCGCCCATCGCTTAAGGAGAGTTGGTATGGTGTATTGTAGATGTGGATCTTTCTGCGTTTTTGTCTTGGCGGGGATACTGGTGCAGGCCTGCAACAAAGTAGAACTGCCAAGCTCGGCGAATGACGCGTCAGATGTATACTTCACTTCGTTTGAATCGACGGCGGATACCTCGGGTTGGATCGGCGGTATGTCAATTGAAAGCGACGCGCCGGTCAACGGTGGTGCCAGGTCCGTGATGATCTCGGGGGGCTGCATTCACCCGCATGCGGCGCGCGTGGTGGAGGGTCCATCGAATGGCGGCTACCTCTCGCTACAGTGTTGGGGAAAGAATCTGGCAATCGGCGGTGGGATTGTCCTCTATCGAAGGGTCGATCCATCGCGGCGCATTGAAGTGAGCGTCACCGATACAGTATGGTCGTTCATTCAGTCCGATGAAACTCTCTTCTGTCCGGCCGGTGAACAGCTTGTCCTCGAGATGTCTTCTGGCGGGATTGTTTACAGCGCAATGCTCATCGACTTGCTTACAGTGAAGAAGACCGGGGATAATTAGGATATCGAGACCGCGAGAAATTCTTACTCACCTGTGGTGACTGTCACATATTGATACATCTCACATGTTTTTGTTCACATTTGTGGTAGTATGGCCAACGCCGAGACCGGCACTCCATCGTCGTGGAGCCAATTTCATCTATAATGTGAGGTTTTGTATGAAATACTCGTTGGTCGTTGTGCTCATTCTGAGCCTTGTTGTTCCGATGTCGGCGCAGAATCAAGTCCAGGCGGTCAGCGGAGGTACTGGTAGAACGGTCGCCCTTGGCGGCGGCCCGTATAACCCGTACATCACCGACTACACTGATGTCTTCGTGAATCCCGCCTATGCGTCACGGTATCAGTCATTGCTTTACAGCGACATCGGGTACGGCATCGGTGGATACGCTGCAGCCGGGCAATATGTCGGCTACACGATGTCTGTTGGCGGACTCTCGGTCGGTCTTGCGGTCGGGCGACGCGAAGGTCCGATGTTCCCCGAGAATTCGTACGGAGCGGGTAATGCCACGTATGGAAATTCCGACTATATGGTCCCCGTGCTTGATGCATATTTGCCGGGGGCTTTTGGAACTCCCGGATCGCCGCTTGCGCCGTTGCAGGTGTTTGTTGCCACCCGGATTTCCGGCATGACGTTGGGCGCCGCGATCTATCGGTCGAGCTGGAGCCGCAACGAAGAGTACACGGCAGCCGCCGGCGGAGCTTCCGAAAAAATGTCCGCCAACAACACGCAGACCGGATTCAAGGTGGGCACTCTGATGGACATCGGCGGCAGCACTCTCGATGTGTCCGTTTTGCTACGCATGAATGGATCGACGGCCGAATGGAGCGACACAAATACGGCCGTAAATCCGAATACTTCCAAATACGATGTGTCCGGAACGGAATTCGGCGTCAATGCCCGGCTGATGATGAAGATGTCGGACCAAGTAGAACTTGTGCCGGTGCTGCGTTACATGACTTTCGGGTACAAGCCGGAATACACGGACAACACAACCCCGGCTCCTACGCCTGCCAACAACACCCCGAACGACTACGGTAGGACGGACCTCGAGATCGGCGTCGGTGTGAACAACCGGTTCGAGAACGGCTTTGTCACTGTCGGTCTAAGTTTCCAGCAGATCACGTTGCACAACGATGTGACGAGTGTGGTCGGTACTGCCCTCGAAACCAGAAAACAGACGCGGACAGCCACAGACCTTCCGAAACTGAATTTTGGGGCAGAACTCGGTCTGACGGACTGGTTGACGGGCCGATTCGGCTATTTCAAACGGTTTACGTCGACGGAATCGAAGGTCGAAGCTCCGAACACTTCAACGACCGTGTCGGAAGTGAGTTCTGAGGCCACCTATGTGCCGACGCTCGGCTTCTCAGCCGCCGATCAACAGGTCTCGCTCGGACTAGGAATCAAAGTGTCACGACTTTCCCTCGACGGATATGTTGGGGAACAGTTCCTTTCGTCGGGAACCTACCTTTTGAGCGGAATGACTCATGAACTCTTCGGCGTCCTGTCGGTGAGTTTCAGGTTCTAGACAAATCAAGGAAGGCCCTGCATAAGATTACCCGCGAATCTTCACGAAAGGGGCAAGAATAGCGGTAGAAGTAACAGAGCCCCGGTCGATGTCGGCCGGGGCTTTGTGTTTGTAGAGGACTTCTCAGTCC
>Ga0155966_1031_pt1 | contig 78769 bp, 59 predicted proteins | sample RifCSPlowO2_02_FD_107620 | JGI IMG/M metagenome (GOLD analysis project Ga0155966, IMG submission 107620) | Ignavibacteria bacterium RIFCSPLOWO2_02_FULL_55_14 | reverse complement strand
GATGGTCTTTGAAAAAGAGCGGTTGGCGGAGGTGGTGCTCGAAAAGCTGAACGTGTCCACGGGTCGTCCTAAACTTCAGAAGTGGACGAAGTTCGTTGGCAAGATCCGCAATCCGAAGGGGCGAGTGCACATTGTCGTCTGCGGCAAGTACACGGACCTAAAGGATGCTTATAAAAGCATTTCCGAAGCATTTGTCCATGCGGGGGCGGCGAACGATGTGGCTGTCGACCTCGAATGGGTGAAATCGGAAGACGTCGAGAAGCACGGTCCCGAGAAGTACCTGAAAGGGGCGGCGGGGCTTCTGGTTCCCTGGGGGTTCGGATCCCGGGGTATCGAGGGAAAGATCAAGGCGATCCAGTACGTGCGCGAGCACAAGATTCCGTTTTTTGGAATCTGTCTCGGCCTGCAGTGCGCGGTGATCGAGTTCGCCCGGAATGTATGCGGTTTAAAAGATGCGAACAGCACGGAGTTCAAGAAAACGCGGCACAACGTGATCGACATGATGCTGGAACAGAAGACGGTGCGGAACCTCGGCGGGACGATGCGTTTGGGGGCGTATCCGTGTCAGCTGAAGAAAGGGACCAAGGCATACGGCGCTTACAGGCGTGAGCTCATTTCGGAGCGCCATCGTCACCGGTTCGAAGTGAACAACAAGTTCCGAGACCAGCTAGCAGAACACGGAATGGTCTTCAGCGGGATCTACACGAACAACGACCTTGTCGAGATCATCGAATTGCCCGATCATCCATGGTTCGTGGCAGGGCAATTCCATCCCGAATTAAAGTCCCGGCCGATCAACCCGCATCCCTTGTTCCGTGAATTTGTTCGTGCGGTGAAGCAGCACCCGAGAGGTTCTGTGAGGAAGCAGAGAGTTTAGATCTCACGTAAGAAGATTTTCACGCAACGCTCGCAACGTGTTTCGGTAGGAAGATTTTCACGAAACGCTCGCCCACCTGTCCACTCGAGTCAATGAATTTGGCGGCAGGCGGTCGGTCGTGGTGAGAACATCTGTAACTTTAGCTCTCATGAAAGGAGCGCAAGTGAACATCTATCGCATTGCATGTCAGGTCACCGTCGCACTCGCGATCGCTGCACCCGGACTCGTGGCGCAGAGGACGGTCCCACTGACGCTTGAGATGATCGTCGGTGACGCCGGAACGATCGTGCATTGCCGCGTGGCCGGAACTGAGACGGGAAGAGATCCCGTCAGCGGACTTCTGGTCACGTGGGTGACGGTCGACGTTCGCGAGAACTTCTACGGTGCGCCCGGGATGAGATTCACGTTTAAGCAATACGGCGGCGAAGCGGACGGAATTGTCTTCCGGCCTGCCGACCTGCCGTCATACGCGAAGGGCGAGGAAATGGTGCTGATGCTCTATCCGCCGGCGAAAACCACGGGCATGCAAAGTCCCGTCGGCTTGGGGCAGGGAAAGTTCGTTGTGAAAGCGACGGGCAACGATGGGAGGAAGAGTGTGACGCAGGCTGTCTCCACGGGTGCACTTCTCAAGGGAATGCAGAACACCCGAATCAAGCGGGGCGCGGGAGAGACAATGGACTTTGACTCATTCACTGGTACTGTGCGCACGCTGGTGCGGCAGGTCAAAAACTAAGGGGGCCGCATGAATCGCAATCATTTGTTCGGTGCGATGTTCGTCGGCATTGCGTGCGTGGCGCAGGCCGGAGGGCCGCTCAGCACCCATCGGGGAGTCCCCGTTCGATATACCATGGCCAGTCCGATCACGTTTAAGACCGACCTTGGGTCGATGGGGTCATTCACCAACACGACGGCCACGAATATCTCCGTTTCAAGTTTCCAGGTATGGGAGGATGTGGCAGGCGCGACCGTTGCGTTCACGAATGGCGGACAATTGCCGATCGATGTGGATGGTTCAAATTACCCGACGTATCTGGACATCTTCGACGACGGCATCAACCCGATCATCTTCGATCATGACGGGTCGATCATCGATGCGCTCATCGGGTCCGGAGCACATAACCGCGTTATTGGCTTTGCTGGTTCGGCTTACAATATGGCTGATCCGAATCCTACACCCTACGTCGAGGGCCAAGCCGTTATGAACGGAACGATGGCGGGGACGATATTCACCGAAGCACAATTTCAGGCGACGTTCATACACGAATTCGGCCATTTCATCGGCCTCGACCATTCGCAGATCAACGCTCCGTTCGTCGGTAACGGCATTACCGGCGATGACATGTACATTCCGACGATGTATCCGACCTCGACGGATGATGACGTCGCGCTGGCATCACTCAATCCGGACGATATCGCGGCTGTATGCAATCTGTATCCTGTACCATCGTTCGCCGTTTCATCGGCGACCATCGCCGGATCGATCGTTCGGTTCGACGCAACCGTTGTGCGCGGAGCCAACGTGGTCGCGATCAAGACGACGGATTCGCTGATGTACCAGGTCTCCACTGTATCCGACTATCTCGTGCAAAACAACGGCAACTACACGATTGCCGGGTTAGACTCGGGGAGCTATTGGGTGAAGATCGAGCCCATCAAGACATCGTTTACGGGTGGATCCTCCGTCGGGCCGTATGCCAGCAATGGGTCGGATATTTCCTTCCAGAATCCTGTATTTTTTGAGTACTACAACGGAACGAATGAATCGGACGACCCGGTCGTGGACACAGCCCTCTCAAGAACGGCGTTGACCGTGGACGTCGCGTCGGTCGCAACTGCGAATTTCGTGGCAAACCGCGAGGCGGGGGCTCCGGCAACGAGCATTATTCAGTATCACGGAGCTCCGCAGTTTGTTTTCAAACTTCCGTCAGAGTACAACGACTTAAAATATGCCGTGCGATTCACGCCCGGCGCGAACGCCGCATTGACAAAGGTGGACTTTAGACTGAATGGAGCGCCCAACGCAATTACGGGGAGCGGCTCACTGAAAGTCACCGTGCATCAGAATGCGGCAGGAAGCGTTGGGGGTGTGCCCGGTACGCAGATCGGCGGATCCGTCTCTCGTTCTTTCACGACATTCACAGCAGGGACAATTAATGAAGTGGACCTGACCAGCCTTGCTGTGACGGTCACGAAGGACGTCAGCTTTCACATTGCGTTCGAGGTCGTGGGAACGTTGGGAGACACGCTGCAGATCATCGGCGACAATGGATCCACGGAAACGAACAGGTCTTCGTCGTACTACGACGCCGGAAGCGGGGCGCAGTGGTACAACTTCATCGACGTCGCCAACTGGGGTACGGGGTATAACCTTGCCATAAGCGCTCACATCAGCATACCGACGGGTGCTGGGAATCAGGAGGTGACACTGCTTCCGGACGGCTTTGAACTGCAATCGAACTATCCCAATCCGTTCAATCCGACGACGAACATTCCGTTCAAGCTCTCCGGCCGATCAAAGGTGACGCTTACGGTCTACGATCTGCTCGGACGACTTGTCCGAACGCTGCTGGCCGACGAAGAACGAGCGGCTGGGGACCATGCCGTGCGGTTTGATGCGAATGGTCTGCCGAGCGGGACGTACGTGGCAGTGCTGTCAGTGAATGGATTGCGGCGGATGACAAGGATGGTCTTGGTGAAATAGGGAGCTGTAGTGGTTTAATGCTTGAATGTATATACCGGATGACACGCGGTATTGATGGCGCGGCACGGAGGATGAATCCTCCGGCTCCAAATAAACACGAAGCCCTTCGGGCTTGAATCGAAACCCACAGGGTTTCGTATTTGCACCGAGACCGTCAATTTATTGCCGGTCGAGCTATCACAAAGAATCCGAATTCACCTCTTCTTTTCGTAGTCTGGTGAAGCGCCGGCGTGATCCGGCGCTTTGTTTTTGCCGCGTTGCATCTCGCAGGACGCTTGCCTAATTTGGCGCCGACAACGATGCACTCCCCTACCTCTTTCCTTTCAATTCCCATGAAATTCACTTCGATTTTGATATTGCTGATTCCGCTCATGGCGTTCGCACAAAAGGCGGATCTCATTCTCGTGAACGGTAAAGTCTGGACAGTCGATGCCGCCCGCCCAACGGCTCAGGCAGTTGCGGTCGTCGGAGACCGGATACTGGCCGTAGGCACGACGAAAGAGATACGCGCCTTTGCTTCACCGTCGACAAAAGTCGTGGACCTTAAGGGACGACTTTTGTTGCCCGGGTTCATCGACAATCACACGCATTTCATGAGCGGGGGATTCCAGCTTCAGTCTGTGGACTTGCGGTATGCAAAAAACGAGACGGATTTTTCGACGCGCATCAAAGAGCGGGCGATGAAGTATCCCGAGCGATGGATCACCGGCGGCGACTGGGATCACGATAACTGGCCGGGGGGAAATCTTCCCACAAAAGAGCTCATCGATGCTTACACGCCGTCGACACCGGTATTTGTCAACCGGTATGACGGCCATATGGCGCTGGCGAACTCGTATGTACTGAAGATGGCGGGCATCACGAAGGATTCACCCGACCCTCCGGGGGGAACGATCGTGAAAGACCCGAGGACCGGCGAGCCGACCGGCATTCTCAAGGACGAAGCGATGTCTGCGGTGTACCGGCATATGCCCGACGCATCGGGCGAGGAAATGGAGGAGGCTGCTCTACTGGCGTTGGCGGAGGCAAGGAAATTCGGGCTCACGAGCATCCAGGATATGGCCATTGCGTCGCATGTGAAGCTGTATAGGCGGCTTCACGCGGCAGGGAAACTGACTGCGCGCTTCTATTGTCGTCTGCCGATCGGCCAATGGGACGATCTCGCCGGGTCGGGGATCACCGTCCCGTTCGGCGACGAGTGGGTCCGGCTCGGTTCGCTTAAAGCATTCGCGGACGGTTCGCTCGGCTCATCAACCGCGCTGTTTTTTGAGCCGTTCACATCCGATACGACAACCCACGGACTCCCGAGCGACATCCTCCAGGACGGGCGTCTCGAAAAGTGGGCGACTGACGCGGACAAGGCAGGACTTCAGCTTTCGGTCCATTCCATCGGAGACAGCGCGAACAGTCTGGTCCTGGACATGTTCGACCGCATTCGTAAGGCGAATCCATCGCGGGACCGTCGCTTTCGCGTAGAACACGCACAACACGTGCATCCCAAGGACTTCGCTCGCTTCCGCGAGCTCGAAGTCATCGCCTCCGTTCAGCCCTATCACGCCATTGACGACGGACGGTGGGCGGAGAAACGGATCGGTCACGAACGCTGCAAGACGACCTATCCTTTCCGCACATTTCTGGACAGCGGCGTGAAGATGTGCTTCGGAAGCGATTGGACGGTGGCTCCGATTAATCCACTCCTCGGCATTTATGCGGCCGTTACGCGTCGAACGACGGACGGAGCGAATCCGAACGGTTGGTTCCCGGAGCAAAAGATATCCGTGAAAGAAGCTGTTGAGGCCTACACGATCAACAACGCCTACGCGGCATATGAAGAGAAGGAAAAAGGAAGCGTGGCTGCGGGAAAGCTTGCTGATTTCGCGGTCTTGTCGGAGGACATCTTCTCGATCGATCCGGTCAAGATAGAAAAAGTGGAAGTGGAGATGACGATTGTGGGGGGAAAGGTGGTATACGAGAGGAAAGTTCAAAAGCGTTAACATTGAACATCGAACACGGAATGATGAATAATAAAGTCCTTCGTACAGCTTCGAACTTGGGATCGATGCACGCAGGCATTGTTGACGAGTCGGGAGGGAAAAAGGAATCTTCGCGAAGTCGCAGTTCATGGCCTTTTGCATCAGTGCGTGACCTCTTTTTCCGCAGGCTGCTAGGCCATCGCACTCTCTCTTTCGAAGTTCCGTGTTTCGTGTTCAGTGTTCATTCTTCCTCTTTTGGATTGACAGATGATAGCTTCATCATCTAGAGTAAGCGACCTCCAGTACGTCAAGGGCGTCGGCCCTCGCCGTTACGAGGCCCTTGACGCCATGGGAATCCGTTCGGTCCGGGACCTGCTCTATTATTTTCCGCGTGATTATCTCGACCGGAGCAAGATCGTTCCGATCGGCGACATCCGGAAATTCATCGAAGCCGGAGAATACATCACCGTCGTCGGACAGGTGCTGAAGCAGGAGGCCCGTCGGACAAAGAAGGGAAATCGCATCATCTTCCTGCTGACGGTCGGCGACGAGAGCGGAAAGATTTCCTGCGTTTGGTTCGAGGGATACAGCTATTATAAAGACGCCTTCACCGTGGGCGAAACGCTGGCGCTCTCCGCGATTCCCGGTCGTGACAAACTCGGACGGCCGCAGTTCGTCCATCCCCAATTCGACCGACTGGCAAGCTCCGAAGAAGACGAGCCCGACTGGGGGAAGCTGTTCAATACCGGGACGATCATCCCGAAATATCGGTCGACGGCCGAACTGTCGCGTATCGGACTTGACAGCCGCGGTTTCCGGCGCATAGTCCGGAATGCACTGCCTCAAGTCTCCCGCGTCGTTCCGGAGATTCTTGATGGCGACCTCCCGAAGCTCGAAGGACTCTGGCCTCTAACGCAAGCCATTCAGAAGGTGCATTTTCCCGGCTCTTGGGATGAACTTGCCAAGGCGCTTCAGCGGCTGAAGTTCGACGAGCTGTTCTTCCTTCAGTTAATGCTGTTTCTCCGCAAGACGCATGACGCTCTTCTTCCGGGAATTGCATTCGCCGGGGCGAGTCCCCGCCAGCAACTTCTCCGTTCAGCATTGCCGTACACGCTCACGCGTGCCCAAGAACGCGTACTTGGCGAGATCGAAGCGGATATGCGCCTTCCGCGCCCCATGAACCGGCTTCTGCAAGGTGATGTCGGGAGTGGAAAAACAGTCGTTGCGCTGTCGGCGTGCTTGCGAGCGATCGACCACGGCTACCAGGCCGCGTTCATGGCTCCGACAGAGGTCCTGGCGGAACAACATCTGCAAACACTTGCGGAGATGACACGCGGTTTGAATATCAACGTCCGGCTCTTGATCGGCGGCCAAAGAAAGAAATTGCGTGAAGACGTCTTGGAGGATATTCGGCGGGGGTCGGCACAATTGGTCGTGGGAACACACGCCCTCCTCGAAGAACAGGTGGATTTCCCGAACCTGGGTTTTGTGGTGATCGACGAACAGCATCGATTCGGCGTTGCGCAACGGTCTGTTCTCCGCCAGAAAGGTACGCATCCCGATCTGTTGGTTATGACGGCCACCCCGATCCCCCGGACGCTGGCCATGACGCTGTATGGCGACCTGGATGTGTCCACGATTGACGAGCTCCCCGCAGGCCGGAAACCGATCGTCACAGCCGTCCGGACGGAGGAGCAGAAGTCGAAGGTTTTGGAATTCATCCGGGCGGAGGTTGGGCGGGGGAGGCAGGCATACATCATCTTCCCCCTTATTGAACAGTCGGAAAAGGTCGACTTGAAGGCTGCGACGGAAGAATATGAGACATTCCGGACGAGGGTCTTTCCGGAATGCTCCGTCGGTCTCCTCCATGGAAGGATGAAGGGGGATGCCAAGGAAGGGGTGATGCATGATTTCCAATCCGGGAAGGTCCAGATCCTCGTCTCGACGACGGTCATCGAGGTTGGGATCGACATTCCGAACGCGACGGTCATGGTCATTGAGAACGCCGAGCGGTTCGGCCTGTCCCAATTACACCAGCTGCGGGGACGTGTCGGGCGTGGAGCTGACCAGTCATACTGCGTTTTAATGTCGAAATCAGCGGAATATCGACGATTGTTGAAGGACCTTGACCCGTCGGAGCTGCGCGAAGAAGAACGGAGCGCCGAACGGCGCCTGAAGACGATGGTCGAGACGAACGACGGGTTCCGGATCGCCGAAGTCGACCTGGAGTTGCGTGGTCCGGGCGAACTTTTCGGCACGCGGCAGAGCGGCGCGCCGACGTTGACCGTTGCCGATCTCGTGCTCGACCGCGATCTTCTCGAAAGGGCGCGCGATGCAGCGTCGCGCATCGTCGCTCATGACCCTCAGGTCCGACTTCCCGAGCATCGACTCATCCGACGTCACTTCGAAGATCATTACCGTGATCTCTTCGACCTCGGCTCCGTGAGTTGAGTCGTCGACCGATTCCCTGCGAACCTCTCCGACACGTCGTCGACCGTCGCTGATCGTCGAAAAAACTTGACAACGGCTCGTAAAACGTTATATTAGTATCAGCCGTTGGTTGTTCATTGATACAACGACGATCGTTCACTATCGAAAGGTACATGACGCTGCTTGGGTACCCCACTGCACGTCGCTCTCGTTTATAACATCAAGCACGAAGAGACGAGAGAGCCCTCGGGCGACGAGGGAGAACAGAGCGAACTTCGGAATGACGACAGCGTGACCGTCGCGTTACCGAAGCCGCGAGTGACGACCGATGATACATATGCGGAATGGGACACGGAAGAGACCATTCTCGCCGTGCGTTCCGCGCTGGAGCAGCGACATCGCGTCAGCCTCGTTGAAGCGAACGAAGAAGCGTACCCCACGCTTCTCAAGCTTCGGCCGGATATCGTTTTCAATGTCGCCGAAGGATTTCGCGGAGCCTCCCGCGAAGCTCAAATTCCAGCAATGCTCGACCATCTGGGAATCCCCTACACAGGGTCCGATCCCCTGACGCTCGGCATTTGCCTCGACAAGTCCCGCGCAAAAGAGATCCTCGCGTATCATAACATTCCGACGCCGGCCTTCACCGTCATCGACCGGCTGTCGCAACTTTCCCGCCGTACGATTCCACTTCCCGCGATCGTGAAACCCCTTCATGAAGGTTCGAGCAAGGGGATCATGAATGCGTCCGTCGTGCGGACGCCAGCGGAATTGCGCGACCAGGTCCACCGCATTCTGGAGACGTACAACGAGCCGGCACTCGTCGAAGAATTCCTCCCTGGCAGGGAGTTTACCGTCGCGGTCATCGGCAATGGAGTCAATATCCGGGTGTTACCGCTCGTAGAGATCAAACTCGACGCATTGCCCCCCGGCGTGAATCCCATTTGGTCGTTTGAAGCAAAATGGATCTGGGACACGCTCGAGACGCCGCTCGACATTCACGAGTGTCCGGCAAACATCACAACAGAGTTGGAAGCAGAAATTTCTCGGTTGTGCGTTCGTTCGTACGAAATTCTCCGATGCCGTGATTGGTGCCGGATCGATGTTCGTCTTGATGCGAAAAACCGTCCTCACATCATTGAGCTGAATCCTCTGCCGGGAATTTTGCCGAATCCGGACGACCATTCGTGTTTTCCGCAGGCAGCTCGTGCAGCCGGAATTGAGTATGATGCAATGATCAACATGGTTCTCCATGCGGCTCTTCAGCGAAACGGTCTTGCATGAGGACTTGCAAATTTCACCAATTCAGGGAATTCGCATTTCTGGGTTTACCATATCTTCTTGTCATTTCATCCTCTATGAGCGACGCCTTAAACCCTGCAGGAATGATCTTTCCGAAGCCTCATACTTCTAGTAACTTGGAGCGTTGATTCATATGAGGAAAAAGGTCCATGTCGCCGTAGTATTCAACGAACCGACGATTGCAACGAGTGACGGTCGAAAATACATTTCGGAGCATGGAGAATTGCGCGCCGTGCCGACGCATGCCGAAGTTGTGGTCCAAGCTGGAAAAGCGACGATCGACATGTCGGAAGTAGGAGTTTTGGAAGAGCGAGAGCATGTCGTGCAGGCGTTGAAAGAAAGCGGCTACAAGACTTCCCTCTTCAACATGAACGGCGACATCAAGCGATTGATCGCTTTCCTTGAAGAAAAAGAGCCCGACATAATTTTCAATCTCTGTGAATCGGTCGGTAACGAATCGATTCACGAGATGCATGTCGCCGGAATCTATGAATTGATGGGCGTGCCGTACACCGGCGCCCCGGCATTCGTGCTCGGCACATGTTTAAGCAAAGTCCGCACAAAAGAGATCCTCGCCGCTCACGGCCTGCCGACTCCGAAATTCGCCGTCTTCAAGTATGCCAACACACTCAACCTTGACGATTTTTCGCTGAAGTTCCCCGTCATCGTCAAACCCTCCGGTGAGGATGCGAGTATTGGCATCGATAACGCATCAGTGGTAGAAAACCTCGCCGCACTGAGAAAGCGGATCCGATATATCTTCCAGACGTACGGGCAACCCGCTCTCGTGGAGGAGTATATCGAGGGAAGGGAACTGAACGTGGCGATCATGGGAAATGCCCGTCCAATCATTTTGCCCATCTCCGAAATCGATTTTACCGGTCTTCCGGCCGACTACCCTCGCATCGTCAGCTACAATGCAAAATGGATGGAGGGAACGCCTGAATATACCGGCACGCGGGGCGTTTGCCCGGCACCGATCCCGGCCGATGTCGAAAAACGGGCCAAAGAGATCGGTTTGAAGGCGTTCCGCCTGATGGGCCTAAGGGACTATGGACGCGTTGACATGCGCCTCGATGCCAAGGGAAACCTACACATTCTCGAAGTAAACCCGAATCCCGACATTGCCGATGACGCCGGCTTCGCCCGCTCAGCACGGACGTACGGACTTACTTTCAACGAGATTGTCGCCCGGATCGTCGAATATGCCTGGGAGCGGACACCCTGACCTTTGATGCCGATACGACCGTTTGTTGCGTCCGATCGCGAACCGCTACGGGCCATTCTGCAAGCAACGGGCGTCTTCCGGAAGGAAGAAGTCGAAATTGCCGTCGAATTGATGGACTTGGCTTCCGAGGAGCCGACGCAGACCGATTATGTGCTCAACTCGTACGCAGACGACGACGGCACGGTCCGCGGATATTATTGCATCGGACCGACGCCTGGAACTGCATCGACGTACGACCTCTATTGGATCGCCGTCGACCCGGGAGTACAAAAGAGCGGCATCGGAACTCTCCTCATGAAGCATTGCGAGGAGCTCATAAGTTCGAAAGGCGGGAAGTTGATCATCGTCGAGACATCGTCGCTTCCGCAGTATACACCGACGCATCGGTTCTACAGGCGTCATAAGTACGAATCGGCCTCCCGGATCCGGGACTACTATGGACCCGGGGACGACTTGATGGTCTTTACGAAGCACTTGTAGGCTCGGATCTTTGCAGCTCGGGTACAATCATGAACACTCAACACGGAATGTAGAAGTTGGATTCTTGCAGCCTACGTCGTAAGGCTGTTCATCAACACTTGAAAATTCACTTCTCCGTGTTTCTTGTTGGATGTTGACTCTTTTTTAATTCACCGGAAGGAGGACGTACCCTTCGCATGGAACTCTGGCAAGAGATGTTGCGTCAGAGCGTGGACAGCTCCAAAGACCTTGTTGAGCGTTTTTCGTTCGACAAGGAGACCGCGGAGCGTCTGAACAAGCTGTTCCATATCCGCGTCAATCCGTATTATCTCAGCCTCATCCGGTATCCTGGCGATCCGATCTGGCTTCAATGCATTCCGGATGCCGTCGAACTTGAGGATGACGGCGCGCCCGAAGACCCGCTCAACGAAGAGGCGGATAGTCCGGTTCCGAGCATCACGCATCGTTATCCCGACCGCGTGTTGTTCCTGATCACCAGCCAGTGCTCGATGTATTGCCGTTTTTGCACGCGCAAACGGAAAGTGAGCGATTCCACGAAGATCAACGCTCGATGGATCCAGGGCGGCCTCGAGTACATTGCTGCCCATCCGGAGGTGCGGGATGTTGTGCTGTCGGGTGGCGATCCGCTCATGGTTACCGACTTCGCGCTCGAGCGTGTGCTGGCCGGATTGAGGGCTATTCCACACGTCGAGATCATCCGCCTCGGCACAAAGATGCCGTGCGTCCTTCCTCAGAGGATCACGCCCAAGTTCGTCAAGATGATTCGCAAGTACCATCCGATCTACGTGAACACGCACTTCAACCATCCGTGGGAATGCACGCCGGAAGCCGAAAAGGCGTGTGCTATGCTCGCGGATGCCGGATGTCCCGTTGGGAACCAGGCCGTGCTAATGAAGGGGGTGAACGACGACCCCGATGTCATGCTCGAGTTGCACCGAAAGCTCCTCAAAATGCGCGTGCGGCCGTACTACATTTATCAGGCGGACCTGACGAAAGGAACGAATCATTTCCGGACCCCCGTTCGCGTTGGTCTGGAGATTATGGACAAACTCCGCGGCCACACGTCCGGCCTGGCGATTCCGTATTACGTCATCGATGCTCCCGGCGGAGGGGGGAAGATCCCTCTCCTGCCGCAATATGTCCTCGGGAGAAACGGGAAGGATATCATCCTCCGAAATTACAAGTACGAGATATTCACCTATCCCGACGTTGAAGAGGCGCGCATCGAGCAGCATCCGGTGGAGCAGAAGTACATGAGGAAGAAGCGTTCGGCGAGGCGGAAGACGCCCGCCCCCGCAGAAACAGTGAGCGTTTCCCAGGAAATGCCTGCTGGGAAGTAAAGTTCGAATCGGCTATATTAGGGCCCGGGACTCTCATCCCGGGCCTTTTTATTGGACCTATCTGAAGAAGAGATTTCCCCACGAAGTTCACTAAGAAGGATGAGATAGAAATGCAAGAAAGTGTCTTCGTGTACTTCGTGGGAGAAGTTTCTAATAGTGGCTCTTCACATCAAATTGGGACCTACACTCATGACGACTGAACGACTGCACGAGATCCAGCAGACCCTCCAAAGCTCGGGAATCGACGGATGGCTCCTCTATAATTTCCGCGGATCGAACGTTTTTGCCACACGCCTTTTGGCGCTTCCTTCGCATATCATGTGCACGAGGCGCTACTTCTATTATATACCGGCGAAGGGGGAGCCCCGAAAGCTGGTCCACCGAATCGAAGAATGGAACCTGGACACGGCTCCGGGTGAAAAGACCGTGTATCTGAGCTGGCAGTCGCTGGCTGAAGGTGTGAAAAAGATCCTTGCAGGTTCCCGTTCCGTGGCGATGGAATACTCGCCAAACTGTGCCATTCCCTATGTGTCGAACGTCGATGCAGGCACGATCGAGCTCGTTCGGTCTGCGGGGGTCAGCGTTGTATCGTCGGCGAATCTTGTGGCGGCTTTTGAGGCAGTTTGGACGGAAGAGCAGCGGAGCGACAATTTCGTTGCAGCCGGTCACCTCCGTGAAACCGTCGATGCCGCGTTTGCCTTTATTCGGAAACGGATCGCGGCCGGTAAGAAAACGACCGAATACGACGCGCAACAATTCATGCTGAAAGAATTCGGCCGCCACGGAATGTGGTCGGAAGACGCCCCGAACTGTTCCGTCAACGCGAACAGTGCAAACCCGCACTACGAACCGACAAAAAAGGTCCATAGTCCGCTGAAAGAAGGGGACTTTGTCCTTCTTGACCTATGGGCCAAGTCGAAAAAACCGCACTCCGTATACGCGGACATCACGTGGACGGGATTTATCGGCGAGTCCGTACCGGACGAATTCGAGAAGATATTCCAGGTCGTGAAGGGGGGACGGGACGCAGCCCTGATGCTCGTTCAGGAGCGGTTTCGCACAGGGATTCCCATATATGGTTGGGAAGTCGACGCCGCTGCGCGGAAGTACATCTCAGACAGCGGGTACGGCGACCAATTTGTCCACCGGACGGGCCATTCGATCGGAGAGGTCATTCACGGCAATGGTGCCAACATGGATAATCTCGAAACTCATGACGAACGGCGTTTGCTACCGGGAACGTCATTCTCAATAGAGCCCGGCGTGTACCTCCGGGACAAGTTTGGAGTTCGAAGCGAGATCGATGTGTACATCACCATGAAAGGGGAAGTCGTCGTCACCGGCCTTCCGATGCAGGAGCACGTTGTCGCAATTCTTGGAAACAGCGGCTCAAACGTCCGCCGGAAAATCTCGAAATCGGGAGGAAAGAAGTCAAGAACAGGCAAATCGGCGAAGCACGGCTCGAAGAGAGGCCGATAACAAGGCGGAACGGCAGCATATCCATGCGCAATCGATGTTAAGATTTCCCATGAATCTCCATTCTTATCGGCTCGCGGAGGTTCGTGGGATTTTATTTGCGGCTTATCAGCCCCGAGGACTTGACAAGTCTTGAAACTTGAACTATATTGGAAACGTTAGAAACGAAAATAGTTTCCATGAAATTCGGGCTGCCATTCGGCCCTTTTTTTGAACCTCATTGGAAACTCATAATACCAAAAAAGTTTCCAAGGATATTTGTCATGGGCGAAACAGAAGAAAAAGAACGAATCATCACAGCGGCACGAGACCGGTTCTTCGAACACGGATTCTCCAAGGTCACTGTGGACGAGATCGCTTCCGACCTCGGAATGAGCAAGAAAACCGTGTACAAATTCTTCCCGACCAAGGAAGACATTCTCAAAGGAATTGTCGCTCTGATGACGGGGTTTGTTGAACGAAAGATCGAATCAATCGTTGCGTCCGACAAACCCTTTGAGGACAAGCTCGCCGAAGTGCTCGCTGCCATCGGCGGCATCGTCCGCCGCATTTCTCCCGTCATGCTGGACGACATGCGCCGAAATACTCCTGCAGTCTGGCGGCAACTCGAAGCGTTCCGGAGTGAACAGATCTTCCCCAAGATCCGCCGCCTCATGCAGCAGGCAAAAGAGGAGGGTGTCCTTCGGCCGGATGTCAATGTCGACCTGTTCTTCCTGATGTTTCTCAGCGTTGCCCGGGGAATCGTCAATCCCCAGACGCTTTCCGAACATTCATTCTCAGCGGACGAAGCATTCAGCGGCATTTTCCGCATTCTCTTTCTTGGAGCCATGTCGCCGGCTTCCGAACAACGTTACCGCGCCGTCGAGAACATCCTTGCCGCGCATTCCAATCTGAGGTCCATATGAAACTCTTCCTTTTGCTGTTCTCAGCACTCACTCTTGCTGCATGCGGCAATTCCGACGATGGGCGCATCGAAGCCACCGGTACAATGGAGGCGACCGACGTCACGATCAGCGCCCAGGTATCGGGCACGCTCGAAAGCATCCGCGGAGATGAAGGGATGTCGGTTGCCGAAGGCGACACGCTTGCCGTCATAGATCAACGCGACCTGCTTCTTCAGCTCCGTCAGGCCGACGCAAACCTCGCGGCCGCCGAAGCGCAGTACAAGCTCACGGTCATCGGTGCACGCAGGGAGGATGTGACGCAGGCAGAAGTCACGTATCATAACGCGAATCGCGACCTCGAACGCATGCGCGAACTCCGTGCAACGAACAGCATTCCGCAAAAACAGCTCGAAGACGCTGAATTGCGCGCGACGATCGCGCGACAGACGTTTGAGAAGATAAAGAACGGTGCCCGACCGGAAGAGATCGCGTCAGTTGCCGCCCGACGAGATCAAGCGTCGGCGCAATCCGCAGCGCTCCGCAAAAAGGTCGAAGACTGCGTGGTCACTTCGCCCATCGCGGGAACGGTCATCAATCGATTCGTCGAGCGGGGTGAATTCACCGCCCCCGGCGCGGCACTCTTCCGCGTGGCCAATCTGGCGGAGCTCGATGTCATGATCTACGTTCCCGAAGCGGACCTTCCGCGCATCGCCATCGGACAGACGGCCGCCATCACTGTCGACGCCTTCAACGACAGGACATTCGAAGGCAAAGTGGTGTTCATTTCCAGCACGGCTGAATTCACGCCAAAGAACATTCAGACCAAGGACGAACGAACAAAGCTCGTTTTCGGGGTGAAGGTCCGTGTTCACAATCCCGATGGGATTCTGAAAGCCGGAATCCCCGCCGATGTGGTCCTATGATCGACATGTGGATCAAAATGACGTGAACCCGTGACGGGTTCCACACCAGGTAATCCGACAATGAATGCCGTTTCTTTCACATCCGTAACAAAGGAATTCCTTCGCGAGGACGGCGGTAAGCTGCGTGCAGTCGATGACCTTTCGCTGGAAGTGCAAAAGGGGGAAGTCTTCAGCATTGTCGGTCCCGACGGCGCGGGGAAGACAACCGCCATCCGCATGATGTGCGGCGTCCTGGCGCCGACCTCGGGGATCGTCGAGGTGCTCGGCCTCAATGTTCAGCGGCAAAGGGCGGAGATAAAGAAGCACATCGGCTACTTGTCCCAGCGATTCAGCCTTTACAGCGATCTCACTGTCGACGAAAACATCGATTTTTTCGCCGAGATCCACGGCATGAAGGATTTTGGACGGAGGAAAGAGGAATTGCTGGAGATGACGCGATTGACATCTTTCCGGGACCGGCTTTCGGGCCGGTTGTCCGGCGGCATGAAGCAAAAGCTCGCCCTTGCATGCACGCTCATTCATACGCCCGAAGTGATCTTCCTTGATGAACCGACGACTGGCGTAGACCCTGTGTCGAGGCGTGATTTCTGGCGCATTCTGTCGGGATTGTTGAAAGCCGGCATGACGATCGTTGTGAGCACGCCGTATCTGGACGAAGCGGAACGCAGCTCGCGCGTGGCGCTCATGAGCGGCGGTCGCATCCTTCAGTGCGACACACCGTCGGCGGTCAAATCGTCTTTCCCGTCCGATGTTTTCGAGATCGTCATCGGCAACGTGCGAGAAGCCGCCGATCGACTCAGGGAAAAATTTGGCCCGAATCGCGTTCAACTGTTTGGCGACCGTCTGCATTTGCACTGGGAACGAGGATCTTCAGAATCGCCTCACAAAGCACTTGAGGAGATGGGACTTCGCCCGGAATCGCTCCGTGCGCTCGCCCCTTCGCTGGAAGACGTGTTCATTTTGGCAACTCAGACAAAAGAGGATTGAGATGAAGCAAATATCAATTTGGAGTTTATTTGTGATTTGCACATTGCGAATTGGTGCTTACTTCAAGAGGCCCCTCATTGCGATGATGTTCTTTCACTCCATCCTTTCCAGCCAATCGACGCCTGTCCCTGTTTCCGTCCCTGCTTCTGTCACTGTCCGAATGTGTGTCGATGCGGCGTTAACGGCACATCCCGTGGCTTCAATGGCCGAGGCTCGCGTTGACGCAGCGAACGCAAAGTATGATGAATCGGGGGGAGCGCTCTTGCCGCAGCTCCGATTCTCCGCGCGTGCGATCGGATTGAGCCACGTTGAACCGACCTCGATCAAGCTTCCGATCCCGGGCTCACAGCCGATCACATTGTTTCCGTCCATCGACCACCAATACGGCGCCCGTCTGAGCCTTACGCAACCGCTGTTCGCGGGATTCCGGTTAAGCAGTGCGAAAGAGATGGCCCGCCTGGCAGCTGAAGCATCGGTTGAAGAACGCCTGCGCGACAGGGCAGACCTGGCGCTTCAGGTGGAGCAGGCGTATTGGACCTGGGTCCAGGCGCTCGAGGCTCAGGATGTTCTCGAAAAGGTGCTCGTCCAAATGACCGAGCATGAAAAGCTCGTTCGCCGGCTTGTCGAACAGGGACTGTCGACGACATCCGACCTCCTCAACATCCGCGTGAAACGGTCCGATGTCCAAGTGCGTCTGATCGATGCGCGTACAGGGGCCGACCTCGCCCGCATGGCGCTGAACAATTTCATCGGCAATCCGCTGGAGACGCCGTTGGTTCCGGCCGAAAGCCCGCTTCAGTACCTGGACGTGAAGGCCGATTCCCTTTCAAACCATCCCGACGTCCGCGCCGACGCCTTCGCTGACCGTCCGGACATTCGCGCATTGAGCTTGCGGAAATCCATCTCGGAGGAGAGCTTATCGGCGGCGAGAGGCGGATGGTATCCCCAGATCTCGTTGGCGGCGAACGTCGACTACGCGCGGCCGAATTCGCGCATCATTCCGCCTCAGGACAAATTCTCAGACACATGGGACGTCGGCATTCAGCTGCAATGGACTGTCTGGGACTGGCAGACCACATCCGCACAAGCTGAACAGGCACAGGCTTCGGTCAGACAAGCAGAAGCGGGCCTGCAGTTGATGACGAATGCGGCGAAACTGGAGGTTGCACAATATTCCCGCCGGCTGCGCGATGCGCGCGAACAGGTTGCAGCCGCGCGGCTCGGGGTCGAAGCTGCCGAAGAGTCGCGCCGGATCGTGGGGGAAAAATTCCAGGCGGGCACGTCATCCAATACCGAAGTGCTCGATGCCGACGTCGCGCTGCTGCAGGCGAAGCTCAATCTGACAAAAGCGGGGGCCGAGTTCCGCCTTGCCAAGGCGCGACTGCGGCGGGCGACAGGAGAATTGCCGTGACGACTCAGGACAAAGACATCGCCGTTACCGTCGAGGGCTTGACGCGAACGTTCGGCGAGTTCACCGCCGTGGACGACGTCTCGTTCCGTGTCAAGCGGGGCGAAGTGTTCGGATTCCTCGGCCCGAACGGCGCAGGGAAGTCCACGACGATCAGGATGCTGTGCGGACTGCTCGCACCGACGGCGGGCGTCGCCACTGTTGGCGGCATCGACGTCATGCGGGATCCAGACAGCGTCAAAGCGAACATCGGCTACATGTCGCAGCGATTCTCATTGTATGAGGACCTCACCGTAAGTCAGAACATCGATTTCTACGGGGGCGTCTACGGACTGGAAGGAGAGCGGCTCAAAGAACGAAGGGCATGGGCGGTGAGAATGGCAGGATTGGTGGGGAAAGAAAATGAGTTGACGGGAGCCCTTTCCGGGGGTTGGAAGCAGCGGCTTGCGCTCGGATGTGCCATTCTGCACGAACCACCGATACTGTTCCTCGATGAACCGACCGGGGGTGTGGACCCTGTGTCGCGCCGAAGATTCTGGGACTTGATCTACGATCTATCCAACGGCGGCACCACGGTCTTCGTGACGACCCACTACATGGACGAAGCCGAACACTGTAATACGATCGGATTCATCTACGCCGGCCGGCTTGTGGCCCTCGGCTCGCCGACGGAACTCAAGCAAGGACTGTCGTCCATGACGACCTACGAGGTGAAATGCGCGCGGCCGCTCGATGCCGTCGATGCATTCCAGGAGCTTCCGTGGGTCAAGGAGACGTCGATATTTGGCCACGCCTTCCACGTCACGGTCTCCTCCGACCCGTCGGCCGTCGGAAGCATCAGGGATATTCTCATGAACGATAAGAACGAAGTTGAGGCCATCGAAGAGATCCTGCCGTCGCTCGAGGACGTGTTCATACACCTGATCTCCGAGGAAGACCGCCGAAAAGCAAAGGCGGCGTAAATTCGAAACGAACCTCAGAACGCCAAGAAGAGAAATTCGAAATGCGGAATTCGAAATACGAAAGAAGCACGAAGCACATGCCCTTGGGATTTCGAGTTTTGCTGGGTTCTACGGCAGTAGATTTTTCGAGTCTCCTTCGAATTTCTTGCTTCCCGTTTCGAGATTGGTTCTCAAATGTACTTGGCGTTCTTAGGGTCCTTGGCGGTTCGTGTACGTATCATGTTCTTGGCTCCCTTGGCGGTCGACACTCTTGAGACAAATTGAGGCCACATGAACCTCGCTCCCATTGTTCGCAAAGAATTCCGGCAGATCAGCCGAGACAGGCGTGCGCTGGGTATTCTCGTGTTTCTCCCCGGCCTTTTGCTTGTGCTTGTGGGGTATGCGCTGAATTTCGACGTAAAGAATCTCTCCGTGGCGGTGGTCGACGAAGATCGTTCGCCGGAGAGCAGACATTTTGTCCAGTCACTTACCGGGTCGGAATACCTGGTCCACAAATGGTCACTAGACGATAGGAGCGGCATCGATCGGCTGCTCGAAGAGGGCGAGGCGCAGGTCGCGCTTGTCATTCCACGCGGGTTCGCCCATGCCATGATCGAAGGGAAGTCTATTCAGGTGCAGGTGATCGTGGATGGAGCCAATGCAAATACCGCTGCAATAGCGGCCGGCTACGTCGCCCTCGGCATCCAGGACTATTCCTCACGCGTTCTCGCACAGTGGCTGGAACGGCACGGCGCTCACATCCTCGTCCCGATCGACATTCGTCCAAGGCTGTTGTTCAACCCGGAACTGAAGACCGCGAAATACCTCGTTCCCGGGCTCTTTGGACTGATCCTCATGCTGAGCACTGTCATTTCCACGTCGCTGTCGGTCGTTCGGGAAAAAGAGCTCGGGACCATGGAGCAGTTGAAGACCTCTCCTCTCAAAGCCTACGAGATCATCATTGGTAAGGCGGTCCCGTATCTCGGAATTGCGCTTCTGGCGGCGACGCTGATCCTTGTGCTCGGTTGGCTCATGTTTGACGTTTCTGTTCGGGGGAGTCTCCTCGTTTTGTATGTTGCCATCTTCATCTTTCTTCTGGCCGGCCTTGGCCAGGGCCTGGTAATATCTTCGGTGGCGAAGAACCAACAAATCGCGTTCTTTATCTCCGTGTTTTCATCGCTCCTACCGGCATTCCTTTTGTCGGGATTCGTCTTTCCGCTGAGCAGCATGCCTATGATCCTACAAGTGATCGCAAACATCCTTCCCACGAAGTATTTTCTGGTGATCGTACGTGCGGTGATCTTGAAAGGCGTCGGGATCGGACCCGTGTGGGATCAGTTCCTGGCGCTCTCCCTGTTTAGCGCGTTTGCGATCGGCCTCAGCAGCATTCGATTGCACAGGGAGTTGTCGTCATGAAGTCGATCAAGCAGATGTTGATCAAGGAGTTCCTTCAGATCCGTCGCGACAGACTGATGATGCCGATCATCCTGGTCGCGCCGATCATTCAGGTCATTCTCCTCGGTTACGCGGCGACCGTCGATGTGCGGAATATCGGCCTCGCGGTGTGCGATATGGATAATTCCCCGGACAGCCGCGCCCTGGTGACCCGCTTTACGAACACCGGGTATTTCACGGTCACGGGATGGGCAAAAGAACCCGACGGCGTGGACGAATACCTCAACGCCTCGGAGGCAGTCATCGGCATCGTTATTCCGCGCGGTTTCGGGAGGGACATATCCTCCGGACGCACGTCGACGCTGCAATTGATCGCGGACGGAGCCGATGCGAACACGGCAAACATATCGCTCAATTATGCCCGGCAGATCACGGTGGGATATTCACAGGGACTGCTGGTGGAACAAGTGCGGCGATTGGGAGGGGGAAGACAGGTGCCCCAAATAACGCCCGTGACGCGCGTGTGGTACAATCCGGAACTTCGCAGCGCTAATTACATGGTCCCAGGCGTCGTGGCTCTTATCCTCATGATCATTACGACCACGTTCACGTCGGCGTCGATCGTGAAAGAACGGGAGATCGGGACGATGGAGCAACTCCTGGTGACGCCGATGAAGCCGTCCCAATTGCTGCTCGGCAAGCTGCTGCCGTACGTGCTCATCGGTTTGGTGGACGTTTTGCTGACGCTGGGAGTGGCGGTGAACTGGTTCGACATTCCCCTTAAAGGGAGCGTGATCACGCTGTTTGGATTGTCCGGACTTTTCATCCTGACGACGCTCGGCCTTGGACTTTTCGTCTCGACGATATCGCACACACAGCAGCAGGCGATGATGACGGCTCAGTTCTTCGTTTTCTTCCCGATGATCTTTTTGTCGGGCTTCACATTCCCCATAGAAAACATGCCGGCCGCAATCCAGGTTATAACATACCTCGTGCCTCTAAGATATTTCTTGGAGATCATCCGGGGATTGTTCCTCAAAGGGGTTGGCATGGAAACACTCTGGCCGGAAGCCCTTGCGTTGTTGGTGTTTGGGGTAACGATTCTGTCACTCAGTGTAAGTAGATTCCAAAAAAGGCTGGCCTAGTGAAGAGTCGGTTCTTTCACAGTTGCGGGCGCGAACTATGATCGCAACCACCGGCGTCGACACGTTGACGAATCTGCATATGCGCAACTGGGTCGAATGCATGTGAAGCGGCAAACAACCGAACGGCCCGGTCCAGGCTGGATACGAGCATTCTATAGCCACCATCATGACCAACGCGGCAGTGCGGACGGGCGAAAAAGTGTGGTTCGACGAAAAGACGCAGGAAGTGATGGCGGGGGGCAAGATCTTCAAGTATTAGTTCTCTCACCCAACAACCTCAGGCGACAGCGCAACAGCCTTTCCCTCACCGCATGAAAAAACTCCCGGCGCACCCGGAAGGATCTTCCTAGTGGCGCCGGGAGTTGAAATGTCGCCGCTCGGCCGCCGGAGTGGTCTACTTTATCAAGACCATTCTCCTCGTCGCGACAAAATCTCCGGCCCAAATCGTGCAAAAATAGACGCCCGTTGAGAGAGTCCGCGCGTCCCACGATGCAGAATGAACTCCCGCCGGCAACTCGCGTTCGACAAGCGTCGCAATTTCTTCTCCCAGAATGTTTCGTACCACGAGCCTCACGTGGCTCTGCGATGCGAGAGAGAAGCGGATCGTTGTCGTCGGATTGAACGGGTTCGGGAAGTTTTGCTCGAGCGCAAATTTCAACGGCACCGATTCCTCCGGCTGCTCCTCTACATCCGTCAGGACAAGCTGGCTATAATGCGCCGCAATGGAGTCGCTGTTTGTCCTGAGTTCTTCAATCCCGTTTCCGAGGACGAGAGCGAACGCGACCGTTTCCGATTGTCCGGCCGCAAGGCCGAATGGAGCAGCAACCGGCATGATGCGAAAATCGGAAACTCCTCCCGGCTGGGACTTTACTCCGCTGCTCATGCTCGCGTATCGTCCCGCATCGGTGAACGGCTCGGTGCCCGCCCCGGTGGCGTAGAAGACGGACGAGTACAGAGGATGGCTATTCGAAAGAACACGCAGCCCAAAGTAACCGCCGGTTTGAGAGGAATTGCTCACATAGAGCATTTGCCGGACTGAGTCATAACCGCCCATATTTGTACCGGCAGAGGGTGGAACGTCGGGATCCGTCCAGAGTCCGACGAAGATGCTGTCGATCTGCGAATTGACACCCCGGTTTTCCAGTCGATAGGTAATGACCACACCGTCATCGCTAGATGGAGCTGTCCACTGGTAACTCTTTTGCAGCACTCGGAGCCCGAGCGGTGATGAAAGAGCGCTCGAATCGTCGTAGGTAACGGCAATGGTCTGCATCGAGGCGTCACTGGCGGCCGCGAACGGAGTGCCGACTGTCCGGCGCCAGTCGAACGTTGAATAGTGTGCTTCCATCACGCGGGCTTCCGAGCCCACCTTCCCCCCGACCCACAGGCCTCCTGTGTACAGATAATTGAGGCCCCCGATCTTGGGCCACTTCGCTGAATTATCTCCTCCGCTCGTTCCCAGCACGCTGTTCTGCCTGAGGGCAAGTTTCACATTCCCGGCATTATGCACGGCGGGGATGGAAACGCCCGGAAGGAACCAGTAGAGCGTATTGGCGTTGTCGGTGACGACATAGCGAATGTCGATGACGTCGCCGGGGTTGAACGTGCCGAGAGGTCCACCGTAGATACCGTCGCCCGAACCATAGTCGTCATGGGCGCCGTCGTCATAAAGCGGGGCAGGTCCAGTCTGAACGTTGTCTTTCGTGTAATACGCCTCGACACCAACGATGCCCGTTTCATCGATTGTGTGTATGATCGCGGAGAAAGGCACGCCTTGCTCGGGAGCGGTGGACGTAGCGTACTCAACATCCGGTGGCGGGTTGGGATCGGCTGTGATGCCCAGGATTCCATAGTAATATGCCCCCGTATATCGCACAGTGTTGAAAGAAACGAACGGAAGGTCCCCAAGTAGGGCAATTCGCGGGACATTGTCCGTTCCTGCAAACTGCGTCATCGCCGTCGTCGCACTCCACGTCGCGCCGCCGTCATGACTCGTCGAATATGCAATATCGGACAGGGCATATCCGCCGGACGGATACGCCGGTGTTCCCAGGAAGGGCGAGTACGCCACCAATCTTCTGAGCTCTGAGAACACCAGGACAAACGTTCCGTTGGACAGGCGCATTGCTTTTGGCGTGTTCCGTTCCAGCGTATCGCTCGCGAACATCCGCGCGGGCGGCGACCAGTTCGTCCCTCCGTCCGTCGAACTCATCGAATAGACGTGCGTGCGTAAATTGTCGGAATTGTCGTGATACAAGGCGGAGACAGTCGAACCGCCGCCGGAAATGAAGGTCGCTCCCACCTCGTTGGCAGTTCCCGTCCGCAATCCCATTTCGCCGCTCCAGGTCGCGCCATTGTCCGTGCTGGTTCGATAATAGATATTGTTGGACTGACCGGTCACGGAACGGGTGTACGATAGCCACACTTTTCCGTCACTTGTTTGAGAGATCGAGTAGGGGTTGTCCGCCGTTGCGGAGAAGCTTGCGGGGGGGGAAAAACTCGTCCCGTTGTCATCCGAATTGACGTAGCGCATGCCGTCACCGTCCCGCCATGCAATGATGATCCTTCCTGACGAGAGGCGCGTTGCCTGAATGTTCGAGGGAAACGCGCCGGTTTGGAACATTCCCCGGACACTTCCCCACGACTTACCCCAGTCGTTGCTGGCAATGGTGAACAACGAGTCATTGCTTCGGAAACACACAAGCAGGCTCGACGTGCTCAGGGCGACAGGCGCAAAGTCTGACGCGACCGACCGCGGAAGCGCAAACGGCGACTGCCTCGGGAACGGCTTCACTGTTGCGAGCGGTCCCGGATCGCCAATGTTGTTGGCGATCGTTTGAAAATACCGCTCCGCGATGGAATCGCTGTTGGCCTCAAGTTCCGACAGCCCGTTGCCGAGCACAAGGGCATACGTGATCGTTTCAGTCTGACCGGCAGCCAATCCGAACGGTGAAGCGACGGGCATGATGCGGTAGTCGGAAACGCCCGCCGGTTGATAGTGTACCCCGCTCCTCATGCTCGCATACCGATTTGCATCGGTGAACGGTTCGGCCTCCGCGCCGTTGGCGTAGAAGACGGCGGAGTACAGCGGGTGGCTGGGCGAGAGAAGGCGGAATCCAATAAATCCACCGGTCTGCGATGACTGGCTGAGATAAAGCATTTGCCGGGAGGAGTCGAACCCGCCGATGTTATTGCCGGCTGTCGGCGGCACGTCGGGATCTGTCCACAATCCGACCAACAAGCTGTCGAGAAAAGGATTCACTCCCCGGTTTTCCAGGCGATACGAGAAGACTATGCCGTCATCATGGTTTGGATCGGACCATTGATAGCTTTTCTGTGTCACGCGCAGCCCCAGCGGCACAGAGCCGGCGAGGGAGTCGTCGTACGTCATTGTGATGACCTGGTCCGCCGGTCCGCTGCCGATCGTGACCGTCGTCCCAGGTGTGCGCCGCCAGTCAAACGTCGAATAGTGCGCTTCCATCACGCGGGCCGCAGGTCCAACTTTGCCGCCGACCCAGAGTCCGCCGGTGAACAAATAGTCGTCACCACCGGAAGCGGGCCACGTAGCGGAGTTGCCAACGCCACCCGAAGATCCGATGACGCTGTTATCTTTCAGTGCAAGCTTCACATTCCCCGCGTTGTGAACTGCCGGAATGATCACCCCATTCAAGTACCACGTGACTGTATTGGCGTTGTCGGCGACGACGTACCGGACATCTACTACGTCGCTGACATTGAACGTGTTGAGCTGTCCGCCGTACACGCCGTCAGAAGCCTCATAGTCGCCGTGCGCGCCGTCGTCGAACAGGGTGAATGGACCCGATTCGATGCCGTTCTTGGTGCAGAATGCCTGCGCGCTCACGATACCGGTCTCGTCGTTCGTCTGGATGAGCGCAGAAAGCGGAACGCCCTGTTCCGGCGCCGATGTCGCCACGTAGTCCACATTGGGAGGGGGATTGGGATCGCCGGAGACGCCTAAGATGCCATAATAATACGCACCGAGTGCCTGCAGCGCTCCTCCGAGGTATCGCACGGAATTGAACGAGACGAACGTGAGATCTCCCAGCAACGTCGATCGGGGCGCATTGTCTGTTCCGGCAAACGATGTCAGAGGCGACGGAGCAGACCAGGTCGCACCGTTATCCGTGCTCATCGAGGAAACGACGTCGCCGAGCGCATAGCCGCCGGGATAGTTGATCGACCCGATGAACGGCGAGTACATCCGCCGGTTCAGATCCGCCATCACAAGCGTCAGCATTCCGTCTGAACCCCTCGTTACGCGCGGCGCGAAACGCTCAAGGGTATCGGTCGCGAACAATTGAGTTGCGGCCGTCCAGGTAGTGCCGCCGTCCGTCGTCGAGCTGACGTAGGTGTGGTTCTTGTTATTCAGCGAGTTGTCAGAGTGGAAGGCCAGCACTGTCGGCCCCGTTGTCGAGACGAATACAGCCCCCTGTTCGTTGGCGGCGGTTGTGAGGAACACGTTCTCGCTGCCCCACGATGCGCCGTTGTTCGTGCTCTTGCGATAATAACTGTTGTTTGATTGTCCAGTTACAGACCGGGAATAGGACAGCCATGCAGTCCCGTCGGCGGTTTGTGAGAGGGCATAGGGAAAATCTGAAGTGGCGAAGATATTTGAAGCGGGAGAGTACGTGGTACCGTTGTCGTCCGACGTTACGAAGAACATTCCGCCGGCGTCGTGCCATGCGAGCAGGATTCGCCCAGATGTCAGCCGGATCGCCTGGAGGTTTGACGGCGAAGCTCCTGTTTTCAACAAGAACCGGATGTTGCCCCATGACTTGCCCCAGTCGTTGCTGGCAATGACAAACACCGAATCATTGCTGCGGAAATATGTGAGCAGACTCGACGTGCTTAGGGCGACAGGCACATAGTCGGTTGCGCTAGCGCGTGGCTGCGTGAACGGCGACTGCCCGGGGAACGGCCGTACAGATGCGAGCGGTCCTGGATCTCCGATATCGTTGGCAACCGTCCGTTCGTACAACGCCGCGATCGAATCGCTGTTCGTTTGCAGCTGCGTCAGGCCATTGCCGAGGACCAAAGCGAACGTGATCGTTTCGGCCTGTCCGGCCGCCAGTCCAAACGGTGAGGCGACGGGCATAAGGCGATAGTCAGCAATACTCGCAGGCTGATACTTCACGCCGCTTCTCATGCTGGCGTACCGTCCTGCGTCCGTCGTCGGTTCGCTCTCAGCCCCGTTGGCAAAGAATACGGCGGAGAACAGCGGATGGTTGGACGACAGGAGGCGTATACCGATGTATCCGCCCGTCTGGGAGGACTGGCTGAGATACACCATGTTCCTGAGGGAATCGTATCCAGCAAGGTTTGTGCCGGCTGTCGGCGGCACGTCGGGATCCGTCCACAATCCGACAAAGATGCTGTCGAGAAAGGGATTCACACCACGGTTTTCAATACGATACCTGATCACGAGTCCGTCGTCGTGCGCATTGTCTGACCATTGATACGACGTCTGCATCACGCGAAGTCCCAAAGGCGTGGAAATGGCTGTAGAATCATCGTATACCATGGAGATAGCTTGGACGGCGGCGTCTTCCGAAATTGCCGTCGCTGTACCGGGAGTGCGGCGCCAGTCGAACGTCGAATAGTGCGATTCCATGACTCGGGCCTCGGTACCTACTTTGCCGCCTATCCACAGTCCGCCTGTATACAGGTAGCTGTAGGGCTCCGATTTCGGCCAGCTTGCGGAATTGTCGCCACCGTTCGAACCCAGAACGCTGTTTGCGCCCATCGCCAGCAGCACGTTTCCGAGATTGTGTACGGCCGGGATTGTAAAAGCACCAAGAAAACTCGTCACCGTGTTCGCGTTGTCCGTGACGACAAATCGGACATTCGCAATCACATCGTCCACGTTAAACGTGCCCAATTGGCCGCCGTAAATGTCGTCACCGGCGCCGTAATCTCCGTGTGTGCCGTCGTCATACAGTGCATATGGCCCGTTCTCGAGGCCGTCCTTCGTATAGTATGCCTGCACGCCGACGACTCCCGTCTCATCGATCGCGTGCATTAGTGCCGAAAGCGGAGTCCCTTGTGCAGGGGCCGTCGTCGTTCTATACTCGATATCGGGGGGCGGATTGGGGTCCGACGTAATTCCGACGATCCCGTAATAGTACGCCCCGGCATACCGCACAGAGTTGAAAGAAACGAACGCAAGGTTCCCCAGGAGCGTGGCGCGCGGGACGTTATCCGTTCCGGCAAACCGGGTCAGCGCACTCGTGGTATCCCATGTGTCTCCGCCATCCGTGCTCTTTGTCGATACGATGTCTCCGAGCGCATATCCTCCCAACGGAAAGGCAGCGGAACCGAGGAATGGAGAAAACAGGACCCGTCGTCGATTTTCCGTAAGTACCATGACCAGTGTTCCATCCGACAGTCGAACCAGGCGCGGGGTGAATCGATCGAGCGTATCGCTCCCGAACATCCTGGTGGGAGCGGACCAGCTTGTCCCGCCGTCCGTTGAGGTCATTCGATAGATATATGTGCGCAAGTTGTCGGAGTTGTCCTGGTACATCGCGACAATAGTCGATCCGTTTCCAGAAACGAAGGCAGCCCCCTGCTCGTTAGCGGTCCCCGTCCGTAGCGCTGTTTCGCCGCTCCATGTCGTGCCGCTGTCAGTGCTGGTGCGGTAATAGACGTTGTTGGACTCACCACTTACCGACCGGGTATACGACAACCATACCTTTCCGTCGGTCGTTTGCGAAAGGCCGTAAGGGATATCGCTGGGCGCGGAGACGATTGCTGCCGGCGTAAATGTGACTCCGCTGTCGGAGGACGATGAATATTCGAGGCCTAACGCATCTTTCCATACAAGAAGGACCTTCCCGGTCGACAACGCCGCCGCTTGCAGGCCGGCAGGGGAACTTCCGGTCTTGAAGAGAAATGTCGCGCTTCCCCATGTCCCTCCCGAGTCTGCACTGACGGCCGAGAACAGAGAATCGTTCGACCTCCAAAAGACGATCAATCTTGACGGGGAAATGCCGATAGGAGTGAAATCGGTGGCGATTGCGCGGGGGGCGACGACTGGAGACTGGGATGGAAACGGTTGAACGGCGGTTTGTGATAGCGATGACTGGAATCCGTTAGCGAAGATGGCCGCTACAATCACCCATCGTGCAGGAAATTGCGAATGCGAGAATCGTAATCTCATCACCAGGTTCCTCCTTTGAGCTTGAAATAGTGGACAAACGGCCAACTACGAAGCGAACTGATTCCCCAGGGTTGTGAGTGAGACCAAGTTATGAGAATGGCGAAAAGAATCAACCTCAGTGTGTACTCTTTTTTTCTTAATAAGAAATAATTCATCCTAAACTTCAGTTCTCCCGAAAATGAGAATCGATACTCGACGGATGGTGTCACAAAATGAGTCACGAATACGAATGAGAGTTCATTGTTTCAACTTGGACAGGACTGTCATTTTCACGCGGTTCTTTCCTTCCCTTATCTCAATCTTCGGTGCCGACAGCCTGAATCCGCGCGTCGAGATCACGGCATCCCGGTAGATATCCGTCGTGCCTTCACGAACTCCTTCGACTTCGTATCCACTCTCACTTCCTTTCGCTTCCGTGTCTATCCACTTGATATAATAGAGCTGGTCGATCACCATCGGCGTTTCTTTTCCTTCGAAAACCACGTCTGCGATCCTCACTCGCCGGATCCCTGTCGGATAGATATTGATCAATCCAACCCTGTACGAGGTCTGCAAGGATTCGGCGGAAACAAAGTCGCCGGTATTCTTGAAGTTCACCACGTACGACATTCCCGTCCGTTGTTGTACCGTTTCATACGCCTTGTTTCGTTCGCCGATCACGCTCGCATGCCGGGCGTAGATCGTGTCATAGCCATAGCGGCTGGAGAGGCGGCTGTCAACGGCTTCCCGTTCTTGAAGTGAAAGTGACAACAAGGAATCGAGTTCGACTTCAAGTCCCTTCCCTTTTTGGAAGAATCCATTCCTCCATCCCGGAGAAAGACGGGTGAGGAGCATCGCCTCGAAGCATCCGAACGGATAACTCTTTCCTATACTGGAAAGGGTACTGGCTCTGTTCGTCCTGAGCGAGTTCAGCTTAAACTGAGCGAGCGAATCCGCGTCCTTGAAGCTGTAGAAGTACGGGTCGTCGTTCTGAGTGATGATGGACTCATAGCCACTCTTGAGCAACATCAATGTCATCAACTCTGCATATGTCGCCGTGCCTTCCATGACGTCCTCATCGGATTCCTGAAGACGCTCCAGATCATTCATGCTGCGGCGCTTGCGCTGCTTGGCAACGAGACAATCCTTCAAATACTCCTTGGCGGAATCGTCATTGGCTTCGAGATATGCCCGTTCCAAAGCCAGCCCTTCGATTTCGGCATATGTGGCATAGTTTTCATCTGTGTTAAATCGCAGGTTTCCACTCTTCCACTGATAGAGGTTCTTCTGAAAGCAATGGAACAGTTCGTGGATGCCGATCAAGATCTGGTTTTCGCTCCTTGTCGAATACGTGTCACGCGAAACCCGGTTCGTGTCCATCCCCTCGGCCAAGCTCGAAGATCGTATGTTGATGCTGATGACGGTGATCGACTTTCCGTCGGCAATTCCATAAGGAATCGGACCGCCGCCGCCGGACAATGGAAGGGGCATTGGAAGAGGAATTTCCTTGGAGCGATCCAGGTATACGGTTTTACCCCTTGGGGTGATCCCTGCTACGAGTGAAAAGCCTTCCGGTGGTTTCGGATGGCCAACCAACATCCGAACACCGTTGGGGTACGCGAACATGAACGGTAAATCGGCATAGCCCGTCCATCCGGGCCAGATCTCGGTCGAGATCAAGTCGAGAATGTGCCAGGTTTCCTCGAGCTGTTTGAGTTGTACTGACAGGTATTTTGGGAGAGTGTCTTGCGCTGGGACAGGCTCTGTGAACAATGCCAGGAACAGAAGCAGGAAAGCCGCCTTCACCGGTATCGTAGTTTTCATGGCACGGTCAAGGTCAATTGGACAGCTCTTGGACGGAATTTACTCTCTGGAAACCGTCGGGGACTTCATAAATCATGGGAGGGGGAGCGGCTGTTTCGACCTTTGTGATCTTCGTTTCATAGGTCGTTTCCGGCGCGATCGGGGGCTGTCTCTTGTCGACGAACCGCATGATGAAGCGATTTTTCAGAGTGGGAAAGACATTCAAGAGGTCCTGCCAGTCGAAATCCACCGCGCCGGCCGTGACGCGTTCATTGTACAAGGCGGCGTTCACAGGTGCGCTCTTGGCGACCCAGAGTTCGACGGATTCAGAAGAATAATCCGCATCTCCCTCGGCAACGATCAGCATGCAGGGCTGATCGCCGATGACCGCCTCCTGGTCCGTTTCCTTGACAGTCCACTCATACGTTGGCGCGTATGTCCATCCTGCCCGTTGTATTGCAACGCTGTCGTTGTTGATTTTCTTTTCCGGAGCGGGAGTAAGAGGTACCTCGACATATCGTTTTTTCCCGGGCGAGACGATCCAACGCTTCTGGAGATCGTATCGTTCAATCGTGACGTACGCGCTTCCCTTGAGCCAGACGCTTGACTCGTTCATCCAGATCTCGGTCGAACGCGCTGGAAACCGCACGCCCAACCCGGACCTAATCCGTTGAAAGATGATATGATCGTCAGCGGTTGCCGCTGAGTATATCATCGCGGCGAGAACAACAGAGGCGATGAATGTGCGTTTGTGTGATGTGTCCATTTGTCATTCTTGAATACACTAACCCCGGCTATCGTCCCAAACCATTTGTTGCCATCAGTGTCAATTGCAATCGCATTGATATTGTTGCTCGGCAAGGTAAAATAAACCCAGCGAAAGAGGCAGAAGAGCTTTCACAATGATGCAGATTACGCCTTCCTGCACCAAGCGATCATATTCTCCGTCCAAAGCTTTGACGAGTTGTGAGCTTCGATCTGACGAACGATTCTGACGACAGCCCGCGTGATTTTCCAGAGGAACGAGTTCACCTTGCCTCCAAAGGAATCGGGGACAGGGTCAGTCTCTTTGAAACGGATATTCTCAAAACCGGTCATGCGCAGCATTTGACGGAGGGAATCTTCTGCAAAAATGGTCAGATGAGTCAGGTCACCGTAGATGACCTGTCCCGGAAAAAGACCTTGACCATTCGGGGTCTGAATGATGAAAAGACCGTTGTGTTTGAGAGCTTTGTGAACGCGAGGCAGCAGGGAGAGCAGTTCACTTTTGGAGAAGTGTTCAACAAAGTCGATGGCAAAGATGAGGTCGTATGCGTTGCGCTTTCTGGAGAGGAAAGAGAAGACATCAGCGACAGAAACATGAAGTCCTTGCTTCGCAGCGATCTGAACTTGTTCGGCAGAAATATCTATTCCTTCGATATTCTTGAACCCTTGATCCCGGAGGAATTCCAGTAGATAACCGGGACCGCAACCGAGTTCAAGTATGCGATCTCCCGGACTTGTGTTCTCAAGAAGAGGAAGGAATCGATGCTTATACGTTCGAAAGAACTGTTGAATACGTTGGATGTTGCGCTCAAGCTGAGCGCTTTTCAGCGTTGACACGTAACGGCTGTAAAGTACCTTTCGAAAATCGGCCATCGGTTGTCCTCGAGGTGATCTGATCGTGGTTGCTGCAAATCAATTGAAGTATTCGAGCTTGACGAAGACGTCGGCGGATTTCGTAGGAACAACTTTGTTCAATCGAACAACAGGCGTGTCGCCAATTGCCCGCAACATGGAGGGGACAGGGTTCCCGGACATCGATAGCTCCTTACTTCCAGCCTTCCAGCGAATCGGGCACGTCGTCCAAAGAGTAGTACCGATGCCGCAGCCCATTCGGGCCCACCTCGACGATGCGAAGACCAGAAGGATCGGTTCCCAACGGCAGCCCGACAGGACCCGACGCCGTCACTTCGACACCCTTGTACACTCCCCCGGCATTGTGGTGAAGATGACCCGCGAAAACGTTCTTCACGCCGGTTTCATCCAAAAGGTGTAAGTATGCCATCCGCGTCTTCGACGGGATGTTCTGGTATTTGTCCGATTCCTCCGCGTTCTTCACAAAGAACGGATGATGAAGAAGAAGGATCGTTCTGCCGTTGTCCCGAGGGGTGTGATGCGGTTGCAGAAGGGACTGAAACCACTCGTCCTGCTCCTTCGCTTCAGTGCGAGCGGATCCCGGACCTTTCAGAAGACTCGAGTTGAGGACGATGAACCGGACGCCTCGATGTTCGAATGAATAATAATCCTGGCCGAATGTCCTTCGATAAGCCTGCAGCGACTTGATCGTCGGCGTGTTGCCCACATCGTGGTTGCCGGCGACCAGATACAACGGTATCGTCGAATCGAGCGCGGCGAACGACTCCTTGAACGCCTTGATCTGCTTCTCGTTCCCGGCCTTGTTCACCAAGTCGCCGCAGATGACGACAAAGTCGGGGCGGAGCCGATTGATCGCCCGCACCGCCTTCGCCACGTGCTCTCTCTCATGCTTGAAATCGCGTCCGATCCTATACATCCCGAATTGCGGATCGGCGAGCTGCACAAAAAAGAACGATTCACGTGGCTGTGCGGAAAGCAGCAGAGGGACGAAAAACAACAGCGTACATAGACGCTTCCACGAGCGACCGGCGATGATCGGCTGCAAATGGCCACGATCACGTGGGCACGAAGACACGTCGCTCATTCCCTCACTTCTTCCGCGACTTTGATTTCAACCGAGACGCTTTCTTCTTGGCAGTTGGTCGATGGGCGGTTGGTCTTTTGACGGTTGGCCGCTTGGCAGTTTTCTTCTTGGCAGCTGTCACTTTGCCCTTCTTTGCTTTTGCTTCTCTTTCTTGCCCCATGCCCACCAGCTGCCGAAACACATACTGCAATATCCCATCATTCCTGTAATAGTCGACCTCATTGGGCGTATCGATTCGGCAGACAACGCTGAATTCCTTCTTCTTTCCGTCGGGTGTCGACGCCGTGACCTTCATCTTCTTCCGCGGTTTCAGATCCTGCGAAACACCTTCAATCGCAAACGTCTCAAATCCGCTCAACCCCAGGGTCGCCGCAGTCTGTCCCTCTTCATACTGCAGCGGCAATACTCCCATTCCCACCAAATTGCTCCGATGGATACGCTCGAATGATTCCGCGATCACCGCCTTAACGCCCAGTAGTCTCGGACCCTTCGCCGCCCAGTCGCGGGATGAACCGGAACCGTATTCTTTTCCTGCCAAGATGATCGTCGGAACGTTCTCGTTCTTATACTTCTCCGCCGCGTCGAAGATCGACATAGGTTCTTTCGACGACGGATGTACCGTCCATCCCCCTTCGGTGCCGGGGGCAAGAAGGTTTCTCAAACGAATGTTCGCGAAAGTTCCCCTCATCATCACCTCATGATTACCACGACGCGAACCATAGGAGTTGAAATCCTTCTTCTGTATTCCTCTGTCCAACAAATACTTGCCGGCCGGACTCTTTTCCGAGATAGATCCGGCAGGGGAAATATGGTCCGTCGTGACGGAGTCCCCCAGGAGCGCAAGCACGCGCGCGTTGCGAATGTCCACCTTCGGCGTCGGGTCCTTCGGCAATTTCTCAAAATACGGAGCGGCTTTGATGTATGTCGACGACCCTTCCCACTTGAACTGAGCGCCTGTTGGTACAGGAAGCGACTTCCACTGTTCGTCTCCGTCGAAGACGTTCGCGTACTGGCGGCGGAACATCTCCGACTTGACGCACGCCCGCACCGTCGCATCAACCTCATCCGGAGTCGGCCATACGTCCTTCAAATACACGGGCTGCCCTTTCTGGTCGTTGCCGAGTGGTTCGTTATGAATATCGATGTCCATGGTTCCCGTCAGCGCATACGCAACGACAAGCGGCGGTGAGGCAAGGTAGTTCGCGCGCACATGCTGATTCACGCGCCCCTCGAAATTACGGTTCCCCGACAGCACAGAAACCGCCACCAGGTCGTTGTCAGTGATCGCTTTCGCGATCGCTTCGGGCAACGGTCCGCTGTTCCCGATGCATGTCGTGCAGCCGTAGCCGACAAGATTGAACCCAAGCTCGTTGAGCGGCTGCGTTAGCTTTGCCTCGAGCAGATACTCGGTGACGACCTTGGACCCGGGCGCCAGACTCGTCTTCACCCACGGCTTTGTGGTGAGTCCTTTTGCGCGAGCCTTCTTTGCCAGCAGCCCGGCGGCGACCATGACCGACGGATTCGAGGTGTTCGTACACGACGTGATCGCAGCGATGACCACCGAACCGTGAGAGATCGCGAAGGACGCCCCTTTGTTCTCAACAGGTACACGCTTTACAAAAGAAGCTGCGACAGTTGGGTCGGAAGAGCCGTTCTTCGAATTCGTCCACTTCGCCGCCGCTTCCTTGTCGATCTGTGCACCTCTTGTGGAGAGCATGTCGACGAGCGCCTTGCGGTACGACGGCTTGGAAACCGAAAGCGGCACGCGGTCCTGCGGCCGCTTCGGCCCGGCAAGACTTGGCTCGACGGAATCGAGGTTCAGCTCCAGCGTGTCGGAGAATTCAGGTTCGGGCGTCGTGTCAGTGTGGAAGATCCCCTGGTCTTTGCAGTACGCCTCCACGAGCGCGATCGTCTGGGGGTCGCGTCCCGTGAATCGCAGATACTCGATCGTCTGTGCGTCGACGGGGAAGAAGCCCATCGTCGCGCCGTACTCCGGCGCCATGTTCGCGATTGTGGCTCTGTCTGCGATGGGAAGTCCGGACAGACCCGAACCGTAGAACTCCACGAATTTTCCGACGACTCCCTTATTCCGCAGCATCTGTGTCACGGTCAGCACCAGGTCCGTTGCGGTCGCCCCCGGTCGCAGCTTTCCATGCAACTTGAACCCGACAACCTGCGGCAGCAACATCGAAATCGGCTGGCCGAGCATGGCCGCTTCCGCCTCGATTCCCCCGACGCCCCATCCGAGAACGCCGAGCCCGTTGATCATCGTCGTATGAGAATCGGTCCCGACCAGCGTATCCGGATACGCGACGACTTCTCCGTTCCGCTCTCCCGTGAAAACCACGTGGGCCAGATATTCGAGATTGACTTGGTGGACGATACCGGTGTCCGGGGGCACCACACGGAAGTTCTTGAACGCCTGCTGTCCCCAACGCAGGAACGCGTATCGTTCTTTGTTCCTGTCCGATTCCAGCTTTGCATTGATGAGAAACGCTGCGTCGGAGCCGTATTCGTCGACCTGAACGGAGTGGTCGATGACGAGGTCGACAGGCTGAAGCGGATTGATACGGTTTGGATCGCCGCCTGCGGCGATCATGGCGTCGCGCATGACCGCAAGGTCGACCACGCACGGAACGCCGGTGAAGTCCTGCAAAAGTACGCGGGCGGGCATGAATGCAATCTCGGCGTCCGGAGCCGCCTTGGCTTTCCAGCGAAGAACGGCTTCAATATCTTCCCTCCGAACAACCCTGCCGTCCTCCCGGCGAAGGAGGTTCTCCAGCAGAATACGGAGGGAAATAGGGAGTCGGGTAAGCGATACTCCCGCTGCCGCTTCCAGTCGTGAGAAGGAATAGATCGTCATCCGTCGTCCGCCGACGGTGATCGAGGATTTGCTGCCGTACGAATTTGTCGAGGACATGGCCATTGCGAAAGGATGGTAACGAAGGTTGAAGATAAAATATACGAATAATGCCGATTAATTTTTGTATCTTTTGAGCATAGGAAAAAGCCGAACTCTGCTCCTGCCGCTCAATCTCCGCGGGAAGAAAGTTCCTCTCCGTGGGCAATGCTCTCTCGTGTTCCTTCTCATGAATCGATGAAAACAAGCCAGTCAACGAGAAAAACGATTCTGATTGTCGACGACGAGGACATCATCCGCGACCTGATGACCGAAGTAGTCGCCGGTGAAGGTTACAAAGTCCTGACGGCGGTCAACGGGCGCGAAGCCGTCGACATCTTCAAGAAACAGTCCTCGAACATCGACCTTATCATCCTTGACATGCTCATGCCGGAAATGGACGGCAAGAGAACCTTCGAAGCCCTCCGGAAGATCTCCAATGGAGTGAAAGTGCTCATCGCCACAGGCTTTTCGCAGGACGAGGTCGTGCTCTCCATGCTGAAGAACGGCGCGAACGGCGTCGTGAATAAGCCGTTCCATATCGAAGAATTGCTCGACACCATCGCCTCGGCGCTGAGATCCTGAACCATGCGTGATGTATCGAAGAAGACAACCTCTCTTCGTACAGCACGGGCCCGCGCAGTTCTGAAAGCCCGTCCCACCACTGTCGCACTCATCAAGGATGGCCGGCTCCCCAAGGGGGACCCGGTTCCCGTCGCACGCGTCGCTGCCATTCAGGCCGCGAAGCAGACGAGCGTCATCATACCATATTGTCATCCTGTTGCCGTCGAATACGCCGAGTGCACGGTGGAATGTCACCGCGACACGGTTGAGATCACGACCTCAGTGACCGCCGTTCACAAGACAGGCGTTGAAATGGAAGCGCTTACGGCGGCCTCCGTTGCCGCTCTGACGATCTACGACATGGCGAAGATGGTGGACGACACCATGGAGATCGTCGGCATCCAACTTCTCGAAAAACGGGGCGGGAAATCGGACCTGCGCCCGGCCGGACAGCGCAAGGTTCGCGCCGGCGTTCTCGTATTGTCGGATTCGACGTCTGCCGGGACTCGGCGGGACGAATCCGGAAAGAAGATCACGCAACGCCTGCAGGAGATGGGGGTGGAAGTCCCGTTCTACCGGATTCTGCCGGACGATGAACCGGAGATCGTCGATGCGCTCCGCGAGTGCTCCGATGTTCAACATCTCGACCTTGTCCTGACGACGGGAGGTACGGGCCTGGGCCCGCGCGACCGCGCCCCGGAAGCCACCCGCGCCGTGATCGAGCGTGAGGTCCCGGGCATCGGCGAAGCGCTCCGATCCTACGGCCAAAGCCGAACGTCGACGGCCATGCTTTCCCGATCACTCGCCGGGGTTCGTGGACGGACGCTGATTGTAAACCTCCCCGGTTCTCTGCGGGGAGTGGAGGAGAGCCTGGACGCGCTGCTGCCGGGGATCCTTCACTCGTTCCCGATGCTCGACGGCGAAGGCCATGAAGCGGGCAAAAAGTAAGATGTGAAATGTGAAAAGTACGATGTGAAAACAGCGATCTTTTCGTATATTATCGGGGTCGCATCGCGCAGCGGCAAGCCCATCGACAGCGGCTCGCCGCTTTTTTATGCCATCAAGAATGCTCACGCATTCTTGAAGTTCAGTTTCACACACACTTCCGCTCAGAATTGCCCAAGCGCACTGACATCTCTTCCATTCTCATCATCGGGTCTGGACCGATCGTCATCGGCCAGGCCTGTGAATTTGATTACTCCGGTACGCAAGCCTGCAAGGTGCTGCGCCAGGAGGGATACCGTATCATCCTGGTGAACAGTAATCCCGCCACGATCATGACGGATCCCGAGCTCGCAGACGCAACGTACATCGAGCCCATCACTCCTGAATTTGTCGAGAAGATCATCGAACGGGAAAAGCCCGACGTTATTTTGCCTACGATGGGTGGACAGACCGCGCTGAATGTCGCCGTTGCGCTCGCGGAATCCGGCGCGCTCGATCGCCATGGCGTTGAGTTGATTGGCGCAAAGCTTGGCGCGATCAAGATGGCGGAAGACCGGGAGCTCTTCAAACGTGCGATGGATCGGATCGGACTTCAATGCGCGCGCGGAGGCTTCGTCAATACCCTCGACGAAGCCATGCGCTTTGCGGAGCAGATCGGTTTCCCGCTCATCATTCGTCCTTCCTTCACTCTCGGCGGCACAGGCGGCGGCACCGCATACAACATCCAGGAGTTTCGCGAAAAAGCCCAGCACGGATTGACCGCAAGCCCCATCAGCCAGATCCTCGTCGAGGAATCGGTCATCGGGTGGAAGGAATACGAACTGGAGGTGATGCGCGACCTGAAGGACAACGTCGTGATCATCTGCTCGATCGAAAACTTCGACCCGATGGGAGTCCACACTGGCGATTCGATCACCGTCGCCCCCGCGCAGACGCTGACGGACAAAGAATATCAGACGATGCGCGACGCGGCGATCAGGATCATTCGCGAGATCGGAGTCGAAACGGGAGGCTCAAACATCCAGTTCGCCGTCAACCCGAAGGACGGCCGGCTCATCGTCATCGAAATGAACCCGCGTGTCTCGCGCTCATCCGCCCTGGCGTCCAAGGCGACCGGATTTCCGATCGCAAAGATCGCCGCGAAGCTTGCCGTGGGGTACACGCTCGACGAGATCCCAAACGATATCACAAAACTTACCCCCGCATCGTTCGAGCCGACGATCGACTATTGCGTCGTGAAGATTCCGCGTTGGGATTTCGAAAAATTCAAAGGGGTCGACGATACGCTTGGCGTGCAAATGAAATCGGTCGGCGAAGCAATGGCCATCGGACGCACATTCAAGGAAGCGTTCCAAAAGGCGCTTCGCTCGCTCGAACAAGGCCGGTTCGGGCTGGGATCCGATGGAAAGGACGTTTTCAACGTCCGGAAGTTGCCTGAGGATAAGCTGCCCGCATTGCGGAAGCGGGTACTCGACCGGCTCAAAATGCCGAAGCCGGACAATATCTTCTATGTTCGGTACGCTCTGCAGATGGACGTCGGTATCGATGAGATCCATCAGATCACGAAGATCGACCCGTGGTTCCTGTATAACCTGCAGCAGATCGTCGATGTGGAGAATGAGCTGTATTCGTTCCATGTCTAACAGGTTTCGAAAAATCTATGAAGTGAGATGTCTCGGAGAATATAAAACCGCGAATAAACGCTAATGAACGCGAATAGTATTTGGGTAAATTAGCGTCTATTCGCGTTCATTCGCGGTTGAATTTTCTTTTTTCCGCAGCCTGCTTGAGACGTGAGATATGAAAGGTGAAAGGTGAAATGTGAAACGTCATATGGGGCAGATGAAGATCATGCAAACGAAATGGCTGGCAGCGCAAATGCTTGTTGTATGTTTGCTGGCGCTTGTCACCGCCGCTTCGGCACAGCCGACCATTCCCACTGATCGGGGGGGATTGCTTGCGGGTGAAGGAATGGGACTGGCCGCTCCCGCCGAGAGAAACGGTTTTCCCGGTCCCAAACACGTTTTGGAGCTCAAAGATTCGTTACGCCTTTCGAGAGATCAAGCGAAGCGGACGGAAGAGCTTGTCGAAGGAGTGAAGGTCTCGGCAATCGCAAAAGGGGAACAGATCGTAGAGGCTGAGGAAGAGCTTGAAGGATATCTTGCCGCCGGAAAAGTGCAGGAAAAGGAACTCCGTGCGAAGCTTCAGCGGATCGGCAAGCTCCGGGCCGAGCTTCGATTTGTCCATCTTCAGGCACATCTTCGAATGAAACAGGTCCTGCGGCAGGAACAGAACGCCGCCTACGGCGTGTTGCGGGGAGTTCATGGCAGTCACTGACCAGGGGAAAGGGCCGCGGCCGGTCACGCGCGAGATCCTCCTCAAAGCCAAACAATTCGGGTTCTCTGACCGCCAGCTGGCTACGATCTGGGGGTCGACGGAAAAGGCCGTGCGCGCATTGCGCATGAAGCTCGGCGTTCGTCCGTCGTTCAAGACCGTCGACACCTGCGCTGCTGAGTTCGAGGCGCACACGCCGTATCATTACTCGACGTACGACGAAGAGAACGAATCCGTCCGCTCCGACCGGAAGAAGGTCATCATTCTCGGGGGTGGACCGAACCGCATCGGACAGGGGATCGAGTTCGATTACTGCTGCGTTCACGGCGTCTTTGCGCTGGAGCAGGAGGGGATTGAGACGATCATGATCAACTGCAATCCGGAGACGGTCTCGACGGATTACGATACGACGGACAAGCTGTACTTTGAGCCGCTGACGCTGGAGGACGTGCTCAACATTTGCGACCATGAGCAGCCGTACGGCGTGATCGTGAGTTTCGGAGGGCAAACACCGCTGAAGATCGCAAAGGGGCTCGAGGCGCACGGCGTCCGGATCCTGGGAACGTCTCCGGAAGGGATCGATCTTGCGGAAGACCGGGAGCGATTCGGCGCTCTGCTGAGGAAGCTCAAGATCGCGCATCCAAAATACGGGACAGCATTCTCCGTTCATCAGGCGGAACTGGTTGCGGAGGAGATCGGATTTCCCGTGCTTGTACGGCCGTCATATGTCCTGGGGGGCCGGGCGATGGAGATCTGCTACACGAACGACGCCGTCCGCGAGTATATGAAAAAGGCGGTCGACGTGTCGCCGGAACATCCGGTCCTGATCGACAGGTTCCTCGAGGATGCGTTCGAATACGACGTCGATTGCGTGAGCGACGGAGTCGACGTCATGATCGGCGGCGTTATGGAGCATATCGAAGAGGCGGGAATCCATTCAGGGGACAGCTCCTGCGTCCTGCCCCCGTACATGATCTCCCAGAAGAATCTCGAAGAGATGATCGCGACGACCGTGAAATTGGCGAAGGCGCTCGACGTCAACGGGCTGATGAACGTGCAGTTTGCCATGAAGGACGGCGTCATTTACGTGCTGGAAGTGAACCCGCGGGCGTCGCGGACAGTGCCGTTCGTCAGCAAGGCGACCGGCATACCGCTAGCGAAGGTCGCTGCACGCGTCATGGTTGGGAAGACGCTCAAACAACAGGGTCTCGACACATACGATTTTCGGAGACTCAAGCACATTTCCATTAAGGAAGCGGTCTTTCCGTTCAACAAATTCCCCCGAACGCCCATTTTTCTCGGACCGGAAATGCGTTCGACCGGGGAAGTCATGGGCATTTCGGACGAGTTCGGCGCTTCGATCGCCAAATCGCAAATGAGCGCCGGGAACACGCTGCCGTCGCAGGGGCGCGTGTTCATCAGCGTGAACAAGAGCGACAAGAATGACATTACCGTGGCGATCGCGCGGGAGTTCGTGCGGCTCGGGTTTTTGCTCGTCGCGACGGAAGGAACGTCGAAGTTCCTCGACTCGCACGGCATCACGAGTCAGCATGTGTTCAAAGTGGACGAGGGCCGTCCGAACGTCGTCGACCTTATCAAGAACGGCGACATACAACTCGTCATCAATACTCCGCTGGGTGAAGATTCCCGGTACGACGAGTATTCGATAGGCTGGGCGGCGCTGGAACAAAAAGTCTCCGTCATCACCACGCTTTCGGCGGCCGCGACTGCGGTCAAAGGCATTGAACGTCAGCTCGCAGGCGGCCTCACCGTGAAAAGCATACAGGAATATCTGAAAGCCACGGTCTGACAGCCTTTTCCCCGATATCCCAAGCCCGACCGAAAAGAGCCAGGTCGGGCTTTGTGCTTTTGGTGAAGGAGTGAAACCATCTCAAAAAGATTTGCCACAAAAAGCACAAAAGTCACAAAAATTGGGTTTAGCGCATTTTGAGAATTCTTGTGGCTGAAATTGTTCCACGAGGCGGTCTTTGAGATTGGTTGTATGCAAAATGATGGATACAAAGGGCACGAAGGAGACACACAGCACACAAAGAGAAAATGTTGCACAAAATTGTGACTCTCGACTGCCTGTCAGGCTGCTGAAATATCATGTTTCAAGAGAAAGGACTCGACCGGCTATAAATTGCCGGTCTCGTCACAAACACCCCGGACTCGCTTTGGAGTAAGCTCGGCCGTGGGCAAGCGAAACCCGGTGGGTTATTAAAAAAAGCCCGAAGGGCTTCGAGTTTGTTTGGAGCCGGAGGATTTATCCTCCGTACAGCGCCATCCAAATCTTATGAGTTCGTACACACATAATTTTCCCCATTCAAGAAAGTAGATTCCAACCATATGGAACAGTCCACCAACACTTTTTACGGCCTCGGCATAGCGCCGGGCATTCTGGACCTTCTCGAAAAGCTGGGCTTCAAGGAACCTACGCCGATACAACGTAAGGCCATTCCCATCGGCATTGAAGGGCAGGACATCATCGGCATAGCGCAGACGGGCACGGGTAAGACGCTAGCCTTTGCGATCCCTCTTATTCAACACCTAGCCCAGAAGAAGGGGAAGGGACTCATTCTTGTCCCGACGCGCGAACTTGCGCTGCAAGTGAACGACGTGGTCAAAAAGCTCGCGGAATCGTACGGCATGTTCACCGCCGTCCTCATCGGCGGCGAGTCGATGGTACCGCAGCTCGCCGCGCTCCGCAAGAAACCCCGCGTGTTGATCGCGACCCCCGGACGTCTCATCGACCTGCTGCAACAGCGGCATGTCCGCGTCGACGACGTGGCGATCCTCGTCCTCGACGAAGCGGACCGGATGCTCGACATCGGGTTCGGGCCGCAGATCGAACAGATCCTTCGCACGGTGCCCAAAGACCGGCACACGATGCTCTTTTCAGCGACGATGCCGGACAACATTGTGCGCATCGCGGCGACGCACATGAAACTCCCCGTCCGGACGGAGATCGCCCCCTCGGGCACGGCCGCGGAAAATGTGTCGCAGGAGATCTTTGTCGTGCCGCGGGAGGCAAAGAATTCACTCCTCCACAAGCTCCTCGGAAAATACACGGGTTCTGTGCTGCTCTTCAGCCGCACGAAGCGCGGTGCGGTCAGGATCACGCAGGACCTCCGGAAGATGGGACACGCGGCCTCGCAGATCCATGCAGACCGCAGCCTGAGTCAGCGCAAAGAGGCGTTGGAGGGTTTTCGTTCGGGAAGGTATCGCATTCTCGTTGCAACGGATATTGCGGCGAGAGGGATCGATGTGAAAGGGATCGAGGTCGTGATCAACTACGACCTGCCCGACGACCCGGAGAATTACGTCCATCGCATCGGACGCGCGGGACGAGCGGGCCTGGCAGGACATGCGGTCTCCATTGCGACGCCCGATCAGGGGAAGGATGTGCGGGCGATCGAGCGGATCATTCGCACGTCGATCACCGTTACGGAACATCCGGAGATCCGGAGTGGAAAGCTCGACATGACGCCGAAGGTGGTGTTCTCGTCGAAACCGAGAAGGAGGTCGAGGTTCAGGAGGAGGTAGGGGGAGGTTATCGTCAATTTTCAATTGTCGAATGACGATTGCGGAGAGCCTGGTAACTTGGAAGAGCTCAGAAAATTGCGGATTTCGGATTGCGGAATGTCTGAGGTATAGCTGCGCTCTTTCGAGCTGCATGGTTGGCAATTGAACTTTGGTCCTTCGTAGTCTCTGTTTTGGCAGTTGACCGTTGGCAGTCTGTTCCCTGTCCCTGTTCACCGTCCCTACCTGCAGTTTTACGCGGTCTTCAATTAACCATCTAACCAGCTCTGTTCTCCTCCCGCCATTCAACCATTACGATTTCATTGATCTCTTCTTCATGGAGAGTGCGGCCGCAGCGTAACCTCCTCCCGACGCATCGACAAAATGCACGTGTTCATGCTGGCGTTTCGAAATGAGGCACGTCATGATGGCCGATCGGGCAACGTGAATGCCGTAGGTTATTTTGCCCGAGCTTGCGAGATTTTCCAGGGCGGATTCCAGGGACTTCCTCTTTCCCTTATTTCCTGATAGAACGAGTCGCAGACAGCCGTCGAATTTCCTTGAATCGGTGTTATCGACGAGATCCCTCTTGTATGTGCCCCAGTCCGTCTCCGATGTCCGTACGTTGAGCCGGAAAAGGATCCAACCAATGACGACGAACACCCGTTGGAGGAGACTGTAGACGAACGTTCTCCATGTTCCACTTCCCCACGTTCGGACGCGGGATTCGTGCCGAAGCGCATTAGCGGAAAGCGTGACACGCAATCGATCCTCCGTGACCGGCCGGGATTCTTCCGCAGTCCCGTAAATGTTCGTGATCGTGTCCATCACGTTTCGATACGTCTCCAACGACCGTTCGGGTCTGTGGGAAGCGTCCACAATGACGGCGATCGTTTCTTCCTCCGGACTCGGGACCTCGCTCCAGCGACATTCAAGCCCTGAAAAATCGGCGGTTACCGAGGTATCTTCACGGATGACCAGTTCTTCAGGCAATCGACCCGATTTCAGCTCGCGGTCGACGAACATCGCTCCGCCGCCATACAGCGCGCATTGGTCGTAGTGCGGCGAGACCCGGTGTCGGCAGATGAGAACGTCGTGGTTGTTGCTTCTGATGTACGGAATGGGAATGACCGCCGCGCGAAGTTGAAGTCCAAAGCTGACGCGCGCCATGGCTGCTGTAGCAGCAAGAGCGCTACGCGCAGCATCGAGCGAAGAAAGCGGAATACAAAGGAGAGCCCCGTCTCCGCCAAAGACGTAGGTGTATAACTGCCGGCGACTGTGAGTGCATCGAAGCTGTCGACGGGAGATAGCGAAGAATAGAAGCTCTCTGTCACATGATAAGCGTCATGAATTCTCGTGGAGTAGGCGCAATGCTAAAAACAGTCGACAGAGATTGATCATGCCTGGACTCAAGAGGATGGAGTTCGCAGATGTTTCTCCATCACTCCAATTCTCCATCTCCCCAAAATCTACATAGAGGGCCACAGCCAGCCGAACGTTCCTGCCGTCACTGCAGCATAGACGAGTCCGTCGAACGAGTTCTTGGCCGTGGTCGTCCACGACTCTCTGAACCATATCGTCCGCTGCCATCCAGCAACGGCATAACAGGCGAATGCCGTGCAGCCGGCGAAACGGAACACTGAGAGATATTCTGCGCCGGGACCGAGTGCGCGGCCGGCGATGTACGCGGCGAACACGCCGACGACGACGCAATAGATGAACCATTGCACGAGGCTGTTGACCATGGAGGGGCGTCCACCGGGCCAGACCGTTAACATCGTGCCGAGCCCTTGTTCCATGGCTTTCTGGAATTCCGGTGCCCTCGATTCTTTGGGAGACCCGGCGTACGGGAACATGTACTCCCCCGGTGGAATACCGAGCTTGCGCAGCGCGTCCGCAAATGCATTCTCATCCGGGACCTTCCGGAAATCCGCGTAATGGTAGGTCAGGACCATGTGGAGCGCGAAGCTGACCAGGAACACGAACACTGCCGACACGACGATCGGCAGCCAGAGTGAGAGGATGGGGACCATGAGGAGCTCCCTAAGTGTGTGAAGTGAGAGTGGGGTGTTGTTTGGACAGACGTGAGAAGACAGTTGTCAGATGCCGGAAGTCAGAAGTCAGGAGGCGGTATACGGACGACTCACCTCCGACCACTGGCGACTTACCACTGGCTGGAAGAAGGTAATCTCGGGATACATGGAATTCAAGCGGCTTATTCTTGGCCGCCAGCGGGGAGGGGGCGACCCCGGAAAACGATACGCTGCTCGCCGACCTCGAGATCAAGAAGGCGGTCGGATATCCCCGATTCTGCGGCCAATTGGCGTATCGTCGTGATCGACGCGCGCGGATCATCGTCGGACCCGTAGTACATCGTGCTGTGATGCATGGGGAGCAGATACCGGGCTCGCAGTTCGCGAAAAATGGTCATTGCGCCCCCCGGGTGCACGTGGATGCGCCCCCCGATTTCGCGCGATGAGCCGGGACCAATGGGAATGATCGCCAAGTCGATGGAATATTTGCGGCCGATCTCCTTAAATGTTGCCGGGTCATACCCGGTGTCTCCGCCGTAGAAGACGCAAATGCCTTCGTATTCAACGATGTAGCCCGTATATCCGATGTTCCTCATCCATGCGCCGTCGATGCCGTACCTGCCGCTGAAATGCTGGACAGGGACGGCGGTGATTCGCACACCTTCGTGCTCAACGGATTCCCACGCTGAGAGCTCATGCAGGGACGCGAATCCGAACTCTGGAGTGTAGGGTAAGGCGCCTTCCGGCACAAAGAGAGCGCCATTCTTGGGGAGCCTGTCAAGGCTGCCGTAGCTGAAGTGATCAAAATGGATGTGAGAAATGAGCGTGGCGTCCACCGAAGTGAGGCTGTCTGGATCCAACCCCGGAGCGACGTATCTGCGGACGACCATCGCCACTGCATTAGAGAAGAACGGATCGGTCACAAAAACCTTGTCGTGGATCTGAAACAACACTGTGGCGTGTCCTGACCAAGCGACTGCGAGTCCGGGACCTGTCAGCAAAGGAGTGGTGATCGTCCGCGGAGCCGGTTCGATCGTCGAGTTGAGGCGTGACAAAGACCTCACAAACATTCTTCCAGCCCACGAACCGCATCCGAGCAGAATAGGAAGGGCGATGAGCAATGCGAATAGTGTACTGTGGTTTTTCAATTGCCTCGTCCTTAGAATACCAGATCCGCCATGCGGGCACTTCGCCCAAACGCTCGCAGCTCTACCACTGCTCATCTGCGATCGACATTCCACAATCCCAAATCATTCAGCTGTCCTCAAAAGATTCTGACTTCGAGACTTCCCATCCACGTTTCCGGATTTGCCGCATGCTTTACATTCAGATGGACCATTCCGAATACGCTCGACACCCCAGCGGCCGTGTAATACAGCGACAGACCGCCCGTGCGAAACTTCCCGGCGCCTACGTTCAACGTCAGTTGCTCTCCCAGTTCGAAGACCGGAATGAATCCCATGACTTGGACGGTGGAGCCGAAGTACGATCGTCCAGGCTTCGAGGTAAAGACCTGTCCGGCAACGGTAAGCTCCACAGAGCCGCTGAACCTGGCCGTCGGTTCGACGATGAACGAGTACCAAGGTGAAACGTGTCGGTTGATGCCAAACGAGTACAGAACCGGCGTCGTTTCCCATTCGAAGCCGAATACAGAGTGTGTCTGAAAAGAATAGAGCGTCATGCTCGGAATGATCTGAAGGGGGAACCAGACATTCAGCCTGTTAACTTTGTCCCCACTTTGTGACATGAGGAGAGAGGGAGACAACGCAAGAGCCAGTATGAGAGGGAATCGTCTCACAGGGTTTCAAGTATACGAAATCGAGTTCTTTGGAAACGAGAATCGGAATATGAATGTTGCTGAAATGATCCTAACTCCGTGATACCTTTGTGAAGAAGCAAAGATATGAACAAACGCCGATTTTCGAAAGATTTAGCGGATTGGATTCGGGCCTTGACTTCTGCTGACATGTGGCTTAAATTAAGCCATTAGGGTGTTTCCGTTCATAGGTGACTTTAAAGACTGTTCACGAAGTGCTTATTTCTGTAATTGAGGAGAGGAACCGAAGTGGTTGGGAATCCAATGGAAAGAGAAGGTTTACCGGCCTCGTTGTTTCTAACAACGCTTAAGGCGTGGATTATTATCCTTGTCTTGGCCAATTGTTTTCAGGATCTGCTTTTTGCCCAAATCGGATCTCCCCCCACGACACGGTCTGCTTCTGAAGACCAGGATTATGCGTTCGCCCACGGCCTTTTCCAGGATAAGCTCTATCAACTCTCACTCGAACAGTTCGAGAATTATCTCAAGAAATATCCTTCTTCTATTCGCCGCCAAGACGCTCTCTTTCTCAGGGCGGAGTGTTCGTATCATCTTTCATTGTATGCTGACGCCATTGTCGGCTATCAGTCCCTGATTCGCGAATACGGCAAGGGTTCTTTGACGGACGATGGATATTTCCGCATTGGGCAATCGTATCTCGCTCTCGAGCGACCCTCCGAGGCACTGCAGCCGTTCAAGACCGTTGTCGATCAGTTTGCCGGGAGCCCTCTCGCGGGAGAAGCAGCATACTGGTTGGGCGAAGCATATTTCCGCCTGAAAGAGCCCGCCAACGCAGTCAAGTACTATACGCTCTCCTACGAGTTCTTCAGCGGAAATCCGTACCGCGACTATGCATTGTATTCGATCGGCTGGACGTACCAGTCGGACGAACGCTACACCGATGCTGTTGCAGCGTATTCTATGCTGATCGATTCGATCTCCGCCAGTCCGCTCGTTTCTGCGGCGCGCGTACGCATAGGGGAATGCTGGTACGGAACGAAAGAATACGCGAAGGCCGCAGATGTACTGATCAAATCGCTGACCAGCATCACCGGCGATCTGGAGAAGGGGCAGGCGCAATTTCTGATCGCGGAATCGCACTACCGCCTGGGCGAGTATTCCCAGGCACGACGCGACTATGAAAAACTCCTCAACGACCTTCCTCGACATCCCCTCAAGGACGACGCCCTGTACGGTCTGGGCTGGACGTTCCTTCAGTCCAAGAACTATGAATCTGCCGCCTCGACATTCCAGCGGGTTGCCGATGGAAAAGGGAAACTTGCCCACGCCGCACGCTACAGACAGGCAACCGCACTCAGACTTCGCGGTCTCAGCGACCAGTCCCTGCAGGTCTACGATCAAGTCACCGCTGCGACACCCCAGGGCGAGTTCTCAGATAATGCGCATATGGACAAGGCGGAGATCCTCCTCGATCAGGGAAAGGTCGTCGAGTCGCGATTAGAAGCCGAAAAGGTCGTGGCGTCGTTCACGTCGAGCGATGTTCGTGCGGAGGCTTTGCGTCTGGTCGGAGAATGCCTGCTGCGCGAAGGACGTCCCACGGAGGCGCGAAAGTCGTTCGAACTGGCATCCGTCATCCCCGGAGTTCGCTATGAGGTCAAGGTTGCGGCCGATTTTCAGGCGGCTTGGGCGGCGTATCGCTCCGGATCTTTCGACACGGCCGCGATCGGATTTGGCGCCTTTGTACGCGAGTATCCAAAGCATCCCAAGGCATACGAAGCTATGTACTGGCAGGCGGAGGCGGAATACAAAAAAGGCGATCACGACCGTTCGCTTGAATTGTATCGCCAGGTTCTGGCATCGCAACGCGACGAAAAACGGACGGATGCCCAATACGGCCTCGGCTGGTCGCTCTACAAGCTCGGCAAATATGCAGATGCTGCCGGAGCGTTTGAACGCATGGTGCAAACAGCCCCGCGCGGACCGCTTGCGTACGATGCCCGCCTGCGGCAGGCGGATGCGCTCTTTGCCCTCAAAGATAACAAGCGAGCCGGGGCGGCGTACAGGGCTGCAATCCGGCTCTATCCGGACAGCGCCTCCAACGATTACGCCATGTATCAGGCAGGTCAGTGTTCGTTCCGGGATAACGATGTTACGGAGGCTTACAAGCAATTCAGCCAGGTCGTGCGACAGTTCTCTTCGTCCCCCCTGGCCGACGACGCACAGTATGCCATGGGTTGGGTAAATTTTCACCGTAAAGATTTCACAGAGGCCATCAAAGAATTTCAGAAGGTCATTCGCAATTTCCCGACCGGCGACGCTGCACCGCGTGCCTATTACAGCATGGGCGACTGCTACTATAATCTCGAGCAGTATGCGGCTGCTGAAAAATCGTACCGCGAGGTCCTCGCGCGCTTTCCCGACGGCCGTTATATGGCCGACGCAGTGACGGGCATTCAATATTGCCTTCTAGCCCAGGGCAAGGAGAAAGAGGCATATGCAGTCTTCGACAGGTACATACGCGAGCATCCGGGTTCAAAGGCATCCCAGGAGTTGCACCTGAAGAAAGCCGATCTTTACTACAACCAGAAGAAATACACGGAAGCTGCGCTGGAATACAAGGGTTTCGTTGCTTCGTATTCGTCTTCCCCGCTTAAAGGGCAGGCGGCGTTCTGGCTTGGAAAGTCGCTCGTTGAGCTCAAGAATCCGGATGAGGCGGCAAAGGCCTTTGAACAGTCCGCCGACCTGCCGGGTTCACATCGCGGACTTGCTCTTCTTGAGGCCGTCGATCTGGCACTCGCCGCGGACAGGTCCGATAAAGCATTTGAGCTCGTTTCCAGGGGTGAAAAAGTCTTCACTGACGGCGAATCACAATCGGAGCTACGGTACCGGAAGGGAAGGATCTTTATGGCGAACGGAAATCCGGGCGACGCGAGGCGTCAATTCATGTCCGTCGTGGACCGGTATCCCGGACGTCCCGCCGCCGACAGATCGCGCGTCGCCATGGTCCGGCTCGATCTCGCCGAAGGGAAGCCGGAAAGCGCCAGGCCATTGGCGGAAAGCGTTGCGTCGTCCCGGTCGGATGAGGTCGGGGCAGAGGCGCAGTACCTGGTCGGTGAGACGTACGCCGCGCAGAAAAATTGGAAGCTCGCGACCTCCGCGTACCTTCGTGTCCGTTATGTCTACCCGTCGTATCAGGATTGGATCCACCGTTCTATGCTCGGGCTTGGACGATCGTACGCCGGATCGGGCGACCTCCGTCGTGCACGGGAAACCTACAAAGACCTTCTCGGGCGTACTCCGGCAGGAGATGTCAAGAGCGAAGCCGAGACGAGGTTGAAAGAACTTGATCGCTCATAAGGCCGCACCGCACTGGCGGAAACGCATGCATCGTTCGAACTACATATTGCCCACAGTGATCGTCGCTTGTTCCGCACCATGCATACTCTTGGGGCAGGCCAAGCCGACACCCGATACACGTCGTGATCTAACGCCGCAGCGACAGACGACAGAGCAACGGCCCCAGACCGAGCTGCCAAAGATCGATCTTCCGGAATTCGTCATCACAGGATGGGAGATCATCGATTTGCCGCGTGCGGAAAAACTGCCAGCGGCGGAGACGGTGACGGGAGATATGCCTGTGCGAACCGGAGCGCCGATGCGCGAAAATGCGCAGATATTGCCGACGGCGTCGATGGTGCGCGGACCCGAACTCGTACATTCTTCGTTGTCGGGACGCATATCTGCAGGAATCGGATCGTTTACTACGCCCTCTGTCGCCGTGGCGCTTTCAGCCCCGCTGGAAAATGCGAGGACAGTAGTAGATGCGTCATACGCTCGCTCGCACGGATTCACCCCGAATGCTCGCTGGTCCGAAGGTAAGATCGGCGCGTCGGTCGGGTCCCCCGTCGACCTTACCGGCATTGGCATGAGCGGATCCGCAGCATCCGCTTCTGTCGCATACGGAGTTCGCGATTTCCGTTGGTACGGGAGCACTTCACCGTCGAACGCCCGCTCCATTGCCGACGGGTCCGTGTCCGTCATGGCGGGGGGGTCGATCGGTGGAGGCTGGACCGGATCGACGGAGGTTGGCTACCGTGGAACGGGAGTGACCGACTCCACAACGACCGTTCGCGAAGGAATCTTCTCCATCGGCATGCGGGGAGACGGGACCCTGGAGGGCATTCCTGTTTTCACACGACTTCGTTCCCACACTGCCGGAAGGTCGGGGGCCGCGGACAATACGTACGGGTTAACAACCTTTGGCGGCGGGGCACAGTGGGTTCCGTTCGAAGCTTTCGCACTTACCGCTGCGGTGGACGGTTATTTTGGTTCTGGATCGGCCGGCGGATCCCTCGCTCGCGTTTTCCCAACATTGCGGGTATCGTACGCTCTCGATCCGAGACAAACCCTTATCGGCGCATACGAGCCTGGCGTGGTTCCGACGACGCTTGGCTCCACGCTTGAAAACATGAGATATGTCGACGCCGGTTCTGAGATCCGTCACGCGGTGAACTGGAACTCAGGTCGCATCGGTCTTGAGTCCGAGTGGACGGACGACATTCGCACGAGATTCGAGCTCGAAGGAACAACGACTGACGACCTCCCTCATACGGTCGATACTACGGGGTCCGGAGTCTTCCAAGCAGCGTACGGAGGAACCTCAAGGATCGTCGGGATCAAGGCTGATTTTGTTGCACATTTCGGCCTAAATGACTATTTTTCTGCGGCTTTCATGATGCGTTCGAGCGAGAACTCGGCAAGCGGCCGACCTGTTCCGTATGTGCCCGAAGCCGAGATGAGGTTTTCGTACACGACATCGCCTATCGAAAAATTGACTTTTCGATCATCCCTGCAATTCGTCCATACGCGTGAAACGAGCCTTACGGGATCTTCCGCGCGGCTCAGCGGATATACTCGCATCGACGTGCGCGGAGCGTATTCTGTCACATCATCCATCGCCCTTTGGGCGGCGGCCGCGAATCTCACGAATGCAATCTACCAACATTGGGCGGGCTATCAGGAACCGCCGTTCCAGCTTTCGCTGGGTGCGGCTGCGACATGGTAGTCGGCACGATCGTGTTCTCATTCTATCACTAGGAGGCTTCCCATGCCTGATCTTAACCTGATCGACGACGAAGGCGGTGTCGAAGATGACGGTGGCGCCGTATCAGCTGCACCGATGAGAGGCGGCGGTGGAGGGGGCGGGGGACGGATCATTATCATTCTCTTTCTTGTTGTTCTGATTCTCGCGGGGGCCGTTTACGTCCTCAACAGCCGCGGCATCATCAAGCTGTGGGGCAAGAAGCCGACGGTCATGACTGTCGAAGAACCGCTCCCCGAGAACGCGTATGATGAGCAGATGTACGCCGAGCAGCCGATGGATTCGACGATGCAGGGAGGCGAGGGTCAGACTGGCGATGTTGCCATGCTCGAGACGGCTCCGCTCGATGAACGAGCGGGAGCTCCTGCAGCGACCAAGAAAATCGAAAAAGCAGGTGCAGATGGCGAAATGCCCGGCCTGGCTTCGGGAGACCTGGCGGCAATGAAGGGTGATTACACGATCCAGGTTGTTGCGTTCCGTGAGGCGGAAAAGGCTCAGGACATCAAAGGGAATCTCGAGATCGCCGGTTATCCCGCATTTGTGGAAAAAGTTCCCATGAAGGGCGGAGATTGGTATACGGTCAGAATTGGCCGCTATCCCTCTCGCGACGACGCCAAGGAAGCGGTGAAAACGTTCGCGGAACAGATCCGGTCGAATTATGTTATAGATAAGATCAGGACGAGATAGAGCGCAAGCGCGAAAGTCTCGTTGTGTGCGTCGTTGCGTCACTTCTTTCTCAATGGTTTTCCATGAACCTGTTCGACCTGTTCTTGCGCGGTGGAGCGGTGATGTGGCCGATATTGCTTACGTCGGTCATCGGAGCCGTCGTGATCATCGAACGTTGGCTCGTGCTGCGTCGGGCCCGCGTCGATGCAGGGCAATTCTTGATGCGCCTCCGTTCCGTCATGAAGCGCGGAGAATTGAGGGAGGCCGTGGATTTCTGTTCCAAGACCGACGCACCGCTCGCCAGGATCCTAAAGCGCGGATTGACAACGTATCCGGAGGGACATGATCGTGTCCGCGAGGCGATTGAGAATGCCGGCAAAGAAGAGGCGTTCAAGCTCGAAGAACGCATGAGCGTACTCGCCAACGTTGCCGGTATCGCTCCGCTTCTCGGATTCCTCGGGACGGTCACCGGCATGATCGGCGCCTTCCGCACCATCGAGCAACTCAGCGGCACTGCATCGCCGGCCGACCTGGCGGGAGGCATATGGGAAGCCCTCCTGACTACGGCGTTCGGTTTGTTCGTCGGTATTCCTGCATACGGCTTCTACAACTACTTCCTCTCGCGGGTGAATCGGTTCGTGTTCGAATTGGAGCACGGGTCTGAGGAATTCCTGGACTTGGTCCGTTCGGGTGCGTTGGAGCAGGATCAGGAATCGAACAGTCGGAAGACAAAATAAAGCAAGGTACGATTGCCGTGCGGTTGTTCAGAATGTCTCCTGACTTCTGACATCTGCCACCTGATCTCTGTTGTCTCGCTAGCTCAACATGCGCTTCCGCAGTTCCAAACAAGAATATCTTGCCGCTTTTTCCTACGCGTCACTCACCGATGTCGTCCTCCAGTTATTGATCTTTTTCCTCCTCTCTTCAGCATTCGTCATTCAAAGCGGCGTCAAGGTGCAGCTGCCGAAGGCGCTTTTGCGTGAACAGGAAACACGCTCCCAGATCATTGTCTCCGTCGATGGAGAGGGGAATGTCTATCTCAACTCGCGACCGTTGACAATGGATCAGCTCTTGACGCAAGTCCGCGATCTCCTTCGCAAAGAGCCCGATCAGGTCGTCATCATTCAGGCTGACCGCAATGTCACGCTGCAGAAAGCGGTTGAAGCCATGGATGCGGTAAAGTCCGCCGGCGGCACGCGATTCCTCATTGCCACCGAACCCCTGGAATAGCGTTCGTGACCCCGCAATTGCGCATTGGATGGACCGGGTCCGTCCTTCTGCATCTGCTGTTCATGCTGATCGCCCTCCTGATCCGCATGTCCGATGCAGTCCGCTCCATCGAATTCGTGGAAATGGATTGGGGTGCTGTCGCCGCCCCTGAAAGATCAGAACGCCCATCCCCCATTCCCGCGCGCCCCGCGACGACGACAAAAACAGCGCCCATCGTCAACAGGGAAAAGGCGGTCACGTCGACCCCTGCTTCACGTCGCGTGGTCCTTCCCCGGAGAACCTTGCCGGACCCGACCCAGGATATGCTCGCCGTGCAAAGCCGGATGGACAAAATGGACGCGGCAGGTCCTGACGTGACGCCGGAAAAGTCGGAGCGAAGCGCGCTGGAGCGGCCGGAACCGATCGGTTCGCGCCAGCAGTTGATGACCGGGAAAGAGACAGATCAGGCGGGCACGACCTCCCCCTCGACAGCGGCCGGAAGCGGTGTCAACAAGCCGGGAACGACAGGCAGCGGTTCAGGTGTGGGATACAACGTGCAGTGGTCGGGGGGCGGGGCGCGTCAGAGGCTTTCGGGTGATCTGCCACAGTATCCGGCCGGAACGAATGTAGAGGCACAGGTCCGCATTCAGGCCCACGTTTTGCCCGACGGGACCGTGCGTATGGTCCAGCCTATTCAGAAGGCGAATCGCGCTCTCGAGGACGTGGCGATGAAGGAATTACGATTGTGGAGATTCGAACCCCTTCCGGGTAGCGTGCCTCAGATTGCGCAGACGTGCGTGGTGACGTTTGTGTTTAAGCTGAGGTAGAGCTTTAAGAAGAACACGTGGGAATGGAATAGTGGAATATTGGAATTATGGAATTGGATTCAAATCGATCTCCACAATCATTCCATCAATCCATTATTCCATCATTCCGGAGATTACCCTCATCGGTTTGCCTCATCCCCCCTTCTGTTTTTTTCTTCTTTTTCCATCTTCCTTCCAAGATATCCCCTGTAGAACACTGCCTCGCCCACCGAGAGCAGCACCAAGGACATCGAGTCCACGGTGATCTCCCGGTAAAGGAATCTCTTCGTCGGTGTGTCGCCCCAATTGTCGATCAGCAACCCGATTCCCCTTTCCGGCCAGACGAGTCCGACAAGGAACGTCGCCAGCGTCCATCCGATGGCGAAGATCAGGACCACGAGCGACAACCCCAGCACGGCCTCTTCCGTGCTTGTACGCTTGCCACGGAGGAACATCACGACAGCGAGAATAGCATGCATGGCAAAGATGATCGCGGCGATCATACGAGAACTTTACCCACGTCCGTCTTCAGTCTGTCATCTGCCTTCTGCAGTCTGCTTTCTGCATTCTGACATTTGCCATGTCAATACGCATCTTTTCCAAACAGCACTGCCCGGATTGTCTTTAAGATGATTTTCAAATCGAACACCAGCGACCAATTCTCCACGTAGTACACGTCGTATCTCGTTCTTTCCTCGATCGGTGCATTCCCGCGCATGCCGTTCACTTGCGCCCAACCTGTCATGCCGGTCTTTACACGCTGGCGCTCCAAATACTTTGGTACTTTCTTCCGGAATTGTTCCACAAAGTGCGGCCGCTCCGGCCGCGGTCCCACCAGGCTCATGTCGCCGCGGATGACGTTGATCAGCTGCGGCAGCTCATCAAGACTGAACCGGCGCAGGATCCTCCCAATCGCCGTCGTTCGGGGGTCGCTCCGCTTCGCCCACACGGGCCCCGTCGATTTTTCCGCATCTACCCGCATCGAACGAAACTTAATGACCTTAAAGGTCTCTCCGTTGAGGCCGACGCGCTCTTGCAAGAAAAAGACCGGGCCTTTGGACGTCATTTTCACGAGCAGCATGAGGAACAAGAAAATCGGACTGAGCAGAAGCAGGAGCACAATTGCCGTTACGACGTCAAATGTCCGCTTGATGAACGTATTCCACGGGCTGAGCGCGAGACCTTTGACGCGGATGAGTGGAACGCCCTCGAGGTCTTTCAAGCTGACCTGGCTGGTGAGCAATTCCACGAGGTCGGGAACCATCATCAGTTCGACGTTCAGGCCCTCGCATTCGCGGATGAGCCGCTCGACGACGTCGTGGTTGCTTTCACCCAACGCGATGAGCACAAGATGGACCTGGCGCTCGCGGATAAGACGCGGTACGTCATTAATGGAACCCAGTTTGACGGAGTGTTGCATCGACGTGCGTGCCCTCCCGTCGACTGTACAATATCCGACGACACGATAGCCCAGCTGCGGTTTTCGTGCGAACGCTTCGCTGAGTCGAGAAGCCTGCGGGCTCGAACCGACGATGAGAATGCATTCGAGGTCAAATCCCCGTCGGTACCACAATCGTTCGAAGCTCATCATCGCCACGCGGCCGAGCGACAGCGTCAATATGGCCGAAAGCCCGAGGAGCCCGAAAACGGCCCGGGAGTAGGAGAACGTGCGGTAGAAGAATGCCGCCGCCATGACGACGAGCATGCCGATGACGACAAGGCGAACAAGGGCGAAGAACTCGTCGGAGAAGTAGAGATTCCGCCTCGTCCTGTACATCCCGCGGCGTGAGAAGAGCCAGAGCCAGACGGGAATGACAAACAGAGAACCCCGGACATACGCGATCAAGGGAGGAAACCCTTTCGTGACCGGGATGAATTCGGTCAGCGGGGAATGGAAGCGAAGCCAGTAGGAGAGGAGGAACGCGAGCTCGATCGCCACCGCATCGACGAAAACCGTGGCGGCGGGTATGAAGAGATCCTTGCGGCGGGAAGAGAGCATTACGCGGAATAGACTGTTACAGCAAACGGCGATGTGAAGTCCATGGACAAACCGGTTCTAAGATTCCAATTTCAGTGTACACACCGCAGTTCAATCGCCTAGGCATTGCGTTTTGTCGTTTACAAGTTCTCCTGCGCCTTGTGCAGGCAAGCCTTTGGAACTTATTTGGTGCTTGAGAGTTGGAACTTGGTGCTTGCTGCATCATCCATACATTTCCTGCTCCACTTCCTGAAAGATGATATGTCCGATTGTGATGTGACCTTCCTGGATCCGCTGTGTGTCGGCGGAGGGGACGATGATGGAGTGGTCGACGAGTTCCTTGGCCATCCCACCGTCCTTACCCAGAAAGGCGATCGTAATCATCTTCTTTTCGCGGGCCTTCTTGAAAGCACGGTTGACGCTCTCGGAATTCCCGCTTGTCGAAATGCCGATGAGAACGTCCCCTTCGTTCCCGAGCGCCTCCACCGACCGCGCGAACACATTGTCGTACCCCAGGTCGTTGGCTCCGGCCGTAAGATTTGACGTATCGGTCGTCAGGGCGATGGCCGGAATTCCGGGCCGCTGAATCTTCGGGTTAAGACGGATCACGAATTCCGTCGCCAGGTGCTGCGCATCAGCCGCACTCCCGCCATTGCCGCAGAGGAGAACCTTCTTTTTAGCCGTCAGCGCCTTCAGAAGCAGGTCGATGGCCTTGGAGATGGCGTTTGGAAGCTGCTCTGCGATCTTCAACTTGACGTCTGCGCTTTCGCGCAGAGAGTCCTTGATGAACTTTTCGCGGTAGAGAAGGGTCATGGGGAGGTGGGCCATACTCGGGCTAAGCGAATGTCAGTGTCTTGGCGCTGTCTGGGGCTGGTGGACCGCGTCTGCGAATTCGCGCAGTAATGAACTTCCCCCATTTTCTTCCAGCACATTCCCCGTCACGATGAACGAAGCCCCCGCCAATGACTTCCGATGTGCCTCTTCGGGAGTGCGGATGCCGCCGCCGACGATGATCGGAAGGGGAGAATAGTGTGCGACGGACCGGATGATGGCGTCGTCTACGGGCAGCTCGGCGCCGCTTCCGGAATCGAAGTAGAGGAGTTTCATGCCTATGTATTCGGCTGCGAGCGCGTGGGCAACTGCGATATCCGGCTTTTGACGCGGCAGCGGACGCGTATTGCTCACGAATTCCACGGACGTCGTCCCTCCACCTTCAACGAGCATGTACGCCGTGCCGATGGCCTCTAATCCGATCGACCGGATGATCGGAGCTGCTGCCACATGACTGCCGATGAGATATTCGGGGTTGCGCCCGCTTACGAGGACGATAAAAAGCAGTGCGTCGGCCGCCGATGAAATCTGCATGAGACTTCCCGGAAAGATGACGACGGGAAGCGGAGTCGAACCCTTGACGGATCGAACGACCGCCTCAAACTGATCGCGCACGAGCAGACTTCCGCCGACAAGGAATCCGTCAACCCCCGCCTCAGTTGCCGTTTCGACGAACCTCGGGAGGGTATTCACATTGGCTTTATCGGGATCGATCAGCACAAAATATCCCGCGCCCCGCTTCGCCCGAATGTCCAGGATTCGTTGGTAGGTGGTGATCATGGTTGTCGAATCGCCTTCATTATGGAGAAAGAAACAACGAAATACAAAGATAGGATCGCCGGACTCCCGTCCACGGCTTTCCGGCAGTCATGCCATGGATCGAACAATTTCCGGTACATTCCGTATGGCGCTCTCCAGCGCCGCCACATCCTTTCCGCCCGCCGTCGCCAAATGGGGCCTTCCTCCGCCTCCGCCCCCAACGAGCTTGGCCACTGCACCGACGATGAGGCCCGCCTTGAGACCTTTGTTCTTCATAAGGTCGTCGGTCACAACGCACACGAGTTGGACCTTGCCGTCGACGACGGCGGCCAGAAGTCCGACCCCGCTCCCGAGTTTCGCACGGAGTGAGTCCCCGGCGGATTTCAGCTCATCCGCGGAGCCGGCCTGTACTTGCGACGTCACTACACGGACGCCGTTCACTGTTACCGCCGTGGCGATGAGTTCATCCATGCGGCCGGCGAGATTTTCCGATCGAACGCGCTCGTTGAACTTGTCGAGTTGCCTCCGCACCTCGGCCGTATGGGCGGTGATGCCATCAACCTCTGCGGCCAGCCGCTGCTGTGCCTCGAACGAGTAGCGAAGCCGATGGTCAATGCCGGAAGGGTGGACCAGAGCCTGGCGGGCCTTCTCGAGACGTTCGATGTACGACAGCAGGTCAGTCCGCGACACGGATGATGCAACGCCCGATGCCGATTCCACGCCCGCGAGCACGCGGAGAAGTTCCTGTACGGCTTCGCCCGCGGCGTCGATCCGTTGCCGCAAGTCTAAGTCTTTCATCTTCAGCAACTCGAGCGCCCCGGCTCCCGTTACCGCGTCGATGCGGCGAATTCCGCTGGCGACGCTTCCTTCCGACCTGAACCGGAAAAAGCCGATCTCGTTCGTGTTCCCGACGTGCGTACCGCCGCAAAGCTCGACCGAAAAAGAGGGGTCGATCTCGACCACACGGACCCGGTCGCCGTATTTCTCGCCGAAGAACATCTTCACATTCGGCCATCTCCGTTTGGCCTCGTCGATCGTCACCCATTCTTTCGGGTCGTTGATCGCCTGGACGAGGATCCCTTCAGCGATCTTCGCGTTGACGATCTCTTCGATCTCCTTGAGTCGCTCCGGCGTGATCTTCTCAAAGTGATTGAAGTCGAAACGCAGGTGCGTATCGGCGACGAGCGATCCCTGCTGATGGAGATGCTCTCCGAGAACGCGTCGAAGGGCCTCATGGACCAGATGAGTGGCCGTGTGATTTCGCGCAATTGCGCTGCGCCTTTCACTATCCACGTGAGCAACTACCTGCTGCTGGACCAAATTTCCGTGAGTACCTACACTTTCATAATGGTGACCGATAATCTTGCCATCCTTTTGGGTGTCGAGAATCCGAATCACTCTTCCCCCTAATTCAAGGAAACCACTATCCCCAATTTGTCCTCCAGATTCTGCAAAGAACGGAGTTTGGTCGAGTGTCAGAAAATCTGCACCAACGGTTGTAACAATTGATTTTGACTCAAGCGTGTCGTATCCAATGAATCTAGTTTCCTCAAACTGGGTATCCTTCTTCATGAACTTAATAACCCCAGGGACGCCTTTGGTGCTTCTTGCGTCGCGCGAGCGTTCCTTTTGCTGTTCCAACAAGATCTTGAACCCGGGCTCATCAACGGAGAGATTTCGTTCACCTGCCATCAGCGATGTCAGGTCGATGGGAAATCCGAATGTATCGTAGAGCCGAAAGGCGTCTTCCCCCGAAATGCGGTCCGCCTTCGCGGCAGATGTGCGCTGAACGATCTGATCGAAGACCTCGAGCCCACGGTCGAGCGTGGCGTTGAAGTTCTCCTCCTCGCCCCGTATGACTCGCTCGATGTGCTGTTGTTTGGCCGGCAGCTCCGGGAAAACATCCCCCATGGAGCTTTCGAGCGTATGGACGAGCGAATAGATAAACGGTTCGCGGAAACCGAGGGTCCGGCCGAATCTCGCAGCCCGGCGAAGAATGCGGCGCAGGACGTATCCGCGTCCTTCATTGGAAGGTATTGCGCCGTCAGCGATCGCGAACGCGAGGGTTCGCACGTGATCGGCGATGACGCGCATGGCCACGTCATATTCAGCATGTTCGCGCGACAAGGAACCGTCCATGCGACCGTCGTAGGGCCTGCCGGACATTGCCGACACTTGGAGAATGAGCGGCAGGAACACGTCGGTGTCATAGTTCGACGTCTTTTTCTGGAGAATTGCGCAGACCCGCTCGAACCCCAGGCCTGTATCGACATGCCGGGAGGGAAGCGGATGCAGCTTTCCTTTGTCGTCCCGGTTGTACTGTATGAACACGAGATTCCAAATCTCCATCACCTCCGGAAGTCCGGCGTTCACCATGGCGGCCGTCGCAGAACCGTCAGGCGTCCGGTCGATGTGTATCTCTGAACACGGGCCGCACGGGCCCGATTCGCCCATTTCCCAGAAATTGTCCTTCTCGCCGAACCGGAGAACATGGTTCGGGTCGATGTCCGTGACCTCCTTCCACAGGTTCTCTGCTTCGTCGTCATCTCTGTAGACGGTTGCCCAGAGCCGGTCCTTTGGAAGGCCCCAAACGCCCGTCAGCAGTTCCCACGCCCACGCGATCGCTTCTTTCTTGTAGTAATCGCCGAACGACCAGTTCCCCAACATTTCGAAGAACGTGTGATGATACGTGTCGCGCCCGACCTCCTCGAGGTCGTTATGCTTGCCGCTGACCCGAATGCATTTTTGCGTATCGACCGCGCGTGTATATGGCCGTGACCCCGACCCAAGGAAGACGTCCTTGAACTGGTTCATGCCCGCGTTCGTAAAGATCAGCGTGGGATCGTCTCCCGGAATGACCGGAGCGCTCGGCACGATCGCATGACCGCGATCCTTGAAGAAATTGAGGAAGGATTGTCGGATTTCCTGGGAAGTCATGAAAGCAGGGAAAAGAAGAAGGGAGAATGCTGAAGACAGAATGCAAAATGCAGAAAGCAGAAGGCAGAAGGCGGAAGCCAGTATGCAGTATGCCGGTGACTGGATTCGGAATGCTGAAAACCGGACAATATGTTTTGAGATATAGATTCCATGCTACTGCTGCAAACCCTTCTCACCAATTCAAGAGAGCTGTCTGAGAATTACTGCGTTACCTCGTTCCCCACTACACTTCACACCTCTATTTGCGTATGCAATGCTATCTCTTCCAGCACACCCGTGACGCGCAGGCATTCGTTCATCGTCCCTTCATAGACCATGGCTTTGCCGCTGTTGTGCACTTCCCACGTCAACGCTTCGGCGCGCGCGGTGTCACAGCCCGTGGCTTTGATGATCTGGCCAATGACCTCGTCAAACGTATGGATCTCGTCGTTGAACAGGATCACTTTCGCCGGTTGCTGGATCTGGACATCGTCTGCAACATTCGCGTCGGGCGCGGCCTGCGGATCCGCGCCAAAGGTCGTTAGATGCTGCATTGTCGGACGCGTCCTCTCATTCTCTCCTTCTACAAGCGATCGATGATGGCATCCGCGAACGCCGAACACTTCACTTCTTTCGCCCCCTCCATCAGGCGAGCGAAATCATAGGTTACGATCTTGTCGGAGATCGCCTTGTCCAGCCCTGCAGTGATCTTGTCTGCCGCCTCCGTCCAGCCCATGTAGCGCAGCATCATTTCGCCGGAAAGGATCAGCGATCCCGGATTGACCTTGTCCTGATTCGCATATTTCGGCGCCGTGCCGTGCGTGGCTTCGAAAACGGCGAAGCCGTTCTCGTAGTTCACGTTTCCGCCCGGTGCAATGCCGATGCCCCCCACTTGGGCCGCCAACGCGTCTGAAATGTAATCGCCGTTGAGATTCAGCGTGGCGATCACGTCGTATTCTGCGGGCCGCGTCAGGATCTGCTGCAGGAAGGCGTCTGCAATGACGTCCTTGATGGTGATGCCGTCGGGCAATTTCACCCACGGTCCGCCGTCCACCAACTGGCCTTTGAATTCCTTCTGTGCAAGTTCGTATCCCCAGTCGCGAAATCCCCCTTCTGTGAACTTCATGATATTGCCCTTGTGAACAAGGGTCACCGACTTCCGGCCGTTCTGCTGTGCGTACGTGATGGCTGCTCGGACCAGGCGAGCCGTTCCTTCCTGCGACACGGGCTTGATGCCGATGCTGGATGACTGCGGGAAACGGATCTTCTTTACGCCCATCTCTTTTTGGAGCCAATCGACGATCTTCTTCGCTTCAGGCGTTCCCGCCTTCCATTCGATGCCGGCATAGATGTCTTCCGTGTTCTCCCGGAAGATGACCATATCCACCTTTTCCGGATGCTTCACGGGCGATGGAACGCCCTTAAAGTATCGGACGGGTCGAAGGCAGACATAGAGGTCGAGTTGCTGCCGGAGCGCAACGTTGATGGACCGGATTCCGCCGCCGACAGGCGTTGTCAGCGGTCCTTTGATGGCGACAATATGTTGCTTGATCGCTTCGAGTGTATCGTCGTGCAGCCAGGTGTTCGGACCGTAGACGTTGTTGGCTTTTTCCCCGGCGAAGACCTCAAACCAGACGATCGATTTCGCGCTCCCGTATGCTTTCCTGACCGCCGCGTCGAACACTCTGACGGACGCCTTCCAAATGTCGGGTCCGGTGCCGTCCCCTTCGATGTACGGAATGATGGGATGATTGGGAACGCGTAGTTTTCCCTGACTGAACGTGATCTTTTCTCCCGTCGCGGGAGGGTTGAGCTTGACATACGGTGACATGGGCACATTCTCCTTGTGGACAGCGTGACTCGCTCTTAGTCCTTTTGTAGTTCGGCGCGCAGCAGTTCCGCCGTTCGCTCCAGTTCTCCCGCCGCGTATTTCTTCAACTCGAGCACGAATCGGATGTTGTCGTTCGCGTAGCGTGGAGTGACATGAAGATGGAAATGGAACACGGACTGGCCGGCGATCCGTCCGTTGTTTGTGAACAAATTATACCCATCCAGCCGGAGTCCGTTCACCAGCGCCCGTGTCACGCGATGCGCTGCGGTCAGGACCGAGCCATAGCATTCGGGCGGGAGTTCCAGGAAGTCTTTGCAGTGCCGCTTGGGAATGACGAGCGAATGGCCGTAGTGAATGGGGTTGATGTCGAGGATCGAGATCACATGATCGTCCTCGAAAAGTATTTCGGCGGGAATCTCATGCCGGATGATCCTGCAAAAGATGCAATCGTTCATATGAGTCGTTGAAATCGAAGGATATAAAATCTATCCAAAAATCGAGGGAAATGCAAAGAAACGGGGGATTTCGCCTTGCACATCGGGGAGGGGAGTCATATATTGAAGAGATTTCTTTCCTACCACTCCTCGAATAGAACAAAGGAAACAACATGAAACGGACGATGACCATCGGAACTACGGCCGTCGTGCTTGCATCCATGATGTTTTTGGGATTCCAGTGCGGCTCTCCGGAGTTCACGGGCGCAAAGGTGTACATCAACCAAAAGAACTACAAAGAGGCCATGCGCCTGTTGGAGATCGAAACGCAAAAAAATCCCGGCAATGAAGAGGCGTGGTATCTGCTGGGAAGCCTCCGTTCGGAAACGAGCGACTACAAAGGAATGAACGTCGCTTTTACGGAAGCGCTGAAGCTTACTTCCAAGCACGAGAACGAGATCAAAACGCGCCGATACAACCTGTGGGCTACCTTGACGAATTCGGGCGTGAATGCGTTGCAGCGGGCATCGAGCGATTCTCTCACGTTGTACGACCGCGCAATTGAAGACTTTCAGAAGGCGACCGTCGCCTGGCCTGATACCATGATCACGTATCGATATCTCGGCTACGCCCACAGCGGCAAAGGAGATCAGGAAAACGCGCTCTCCTCGTACCGGACCGCGTGGCAGAAGGGAAAGGACAAGGAATCCTACATGCGAGCGGGACGGATCTTCCTGCAGCGCGGGAAGGACCAGAAAACCCAGTTCGAAACTGAGAACGCGGACAAGATACGGGCAATCGGCAATCTGAAGATGATCGAAAGGGGAATGGCGAAAGCTGACGTCATGAAGCTTCTTGGCGCGCCGGACAACGTTCGCAAAGGGGCCCGCGGAACGCGGAAGGAAGACTGGACCTATTCGCGGTATAATTTGAGTGTGGGTCTCGACGGAGACCGGGTGGTGAGCCGAACGATGTCGCGCGCGTACAGTCCGCAGATTGACTCGACGAAGCACCGTGCGGCAATGGTGGAATTCTCGAAGGCTGTCGATGTTTTTGAAGAAGTGAAGGCCTTCGACTCTACGGACAACGACAATTTGAATCTGCTGCTACAAGCTTTTGTTGAATCAGAACGGATCAAGGACGCTGTCGTCGGTTTCAGTCAGGCCGTCGTGAATGACCCGGACAACAAGCTGAACAGATATATCCTCGGAGTTCTGCACCGGACCGCTGGAGATTATGACTCGGCGATCAAGGAATTCCGTGAAGCGCTCCGGATCGACCCGCAGTATGTTGAGGCTATGTATGACCTTGGGGCCACGTACTATAACTGGGGAGTCGATATCATCAAGGACGCCCAGGAAAAAGGGGTTGAAACGACGGAATACAAGGACAAATTCAAAGAAGCGGTGCCGTTGTTCGAAAAAGTGACGGAATTCAAGAAGGACGACCCCCAAGTGTGGGAGACGCTCGCAAATATTTACGCCCGCCTCGGCCAATCGGAAAAGGCCGTCAAGGCGCTCGACACGGCGGACAAGATCCGGAAAGGTAACTGAGCCACATGAGCGACCAACCCCAGCAACCCCAGCAGATCAACATCGAGCTTGGGGAAAAGGAGGCAGAAGGCATTTATTCGAATCTGGCCATTATCACGCATTCGCCGGCTGAATTCGTCATCGATTTCACCAGGGTTCTGCCAGGCGTGCCCAAGGCGCGGGTGCACGCACGAATCGTCATGACCCCCCAGCATACAAAAATGCTGCTCGGGGCGCTCCGAGATAACGTCGAAAAATTCGAGGCGAAATTCGGAGAGATCAAGATCGCAGGAGAAATGGCGGGCACGCCTCCCACGCATTTCTCAGTACCGCCAAAAGAACCCAGATTTCATTGATTCCTGATACCTTCGGATGAAGTCCGAAGCTGCAAGCTCGCTTGTGAAGGCACCAAGGCACGAGGGAATTCCTGTGTCATGGTGCCTTCCGTTTTCATAATGAGACAGTCCGCAATGCCGTCACAAAGTGGCGCCCCGATGCCATTCGTCATTGATTCTCCTGATTGTGCTGTCTACATTGAACGACAAGGTTCACGCCAACAGTAAGGATTGCCATACCCCATGAACTTCCGTATTCGTTTCTTCCGTCGTCACGCTGCCGCGATCGTCGCGTTCAGCCTGGCGGGAACGGCTCTTCAATGCATCGAAATGCCGTTGGATCCCGTTGCCCCGACATACGGGGCACCCCTCTTTCTGACGCTCGTCGACATTACTCGGACGCTCGAGGACATGATGTCGAAGGACACGTCGACGGTGCGTCGCGACAACTCCGGCGGCTATTATTTCCAGGACGTTCAGACAGGGCAACCGACCGGGGTTGAAGCGATCAAAGTTCAGCCGGCTCCCAGCGTTGCCCAGGTGGCGCTCGACACCTTCCAGGTCGCCGCTGTTCCGTCAACCCAATTCGGCTTTGGCGGGTCGTCCTTCGGATTGGATTCATGGCCTCCCCCGCCGCTGCCGCCAGACACTCCTTTTCCGGGAGCGAATGCGACTGTGCCGGGAGAAGCAATCAACTTCTCGAGTTTTTTCGAATTCCTCGCCATTCAACGCGGAACGCTGACGCTCAACGTCACCAACACACTGCCCGTAACGGTGAAATTCGAGCGTCCGATCCTGCTTAAGAATGACACGCCGTCCGATACCACTACGATCGCCGTTTTCTCGCTCGACAGCCTTATCGAAGGCGAATCGAAAAGCGTGACCTCCGACCTCGTCGGGAAGTTTGTATACGGAACCCTGAAAACCGACTCGCTTTCACTTGGATTTTCCCCCCGCAGCGGTCCGTTCACCGTCGACCCCACGGACAGTCTGGTCTTCACCTTCACCAGCACGCCCATCACCGTTGACAGCGCACGGGCCGTCATTCCAGGCCAGCCCATCGCGAGCATCGACGACACCGTCATCGTTATCGATACGACGGTTTCGCTCGCAAATGCTTCCTTCAGCAGCGGCGAATTCATCGCGCGGATGGTGAACAATCTTGACATCAACGTCGGGATCCGGCTGCAGTTTGATAACTTCAGGAGTACGATCCCCCCCCGCAATGTTCTTACGATCAACCGGGTGTTGCTCCCGCGCGAAACATACGACTTCCCCGTGCTGCTGGACACCTTGAATATCGTCAACCCGACGCCCGACGCAGTGGGCACGAACATGAAGTTCTCCGTCGGCATCGAGACGATCAATTCCGGCGGGCAACTTTCGACCGTCTCCAGTTCTGACTACGTCCGGGCGGAGTTTCTGCCGGCAGGCGAGTTTGCCCTGAAGAGCGTCACCGGCCGCATCGATCCGATGACATTGCCTATTTTGTCGGGGGCGAGCGGGGCCGATATCGGCGAGGCCGCGGACAAGTTCAGCGGCGGGTTCACGTTCGATTCGGTGCGGATCGCCGTGAAGCTTGCCCTCACTGGGGGCTTCCAGACGGACTACAATCTTGTGCTCGAGGCGCGAAACAGCAAGACTGGCGCGGTGGATTCCATCACGTTGCCGCCACCGATAGGAGGGATCCAAACAACGTTTGATCCGTCCGCGGGACCCGCGGTCATCGAGCTCGGCAATTCGCAGGGACTGAACACCTTCTTGCAACGGTTCGTCCCCAACTTCCCGGACACGTTTATTGTGCGTGGCTCCGTAACGATAAATCCGCTCAACGGTGAGGGCTCGATCTACGACACCACAAAGCTCTACCAGGACGTTACGGTCTATTTCCCGCTCAAGTTTGGCTTGGCGAACGGGAGGATGGAAGAACTCACGCCCCTCAACCCGCACGGAACGTTCCCGAAAAAATTCGTCAGCGATGTCCGGGAGTCGGCGCTGCAATTCAAGATCACGAATCACATGCCGGTGGGACTCAAGTTCCGCGCAAGGCTTGTCGGCTATGATTCTTTGGCGGGAAGGCGGGACACACTCTTGTTCATTCCTTCTAACGGCCTTACACAAGACATCGACCCCGCTCCGGTTGATGGAGGAGGGGCCGTGACCGCTCCTGTACCCGGAAATTTCACGATCACTTTGTCGGCCCAGGAGGTGGAGAAATTCAATATGTCGGATTCGATTTTCATTCGGATTGACATGCAAAGTACCGGTAATGGCGTTCAAGCCGTGCGGTTCCGCGCTTCGGACTATGTCCGAGTTATCATGGGCGGAGGTCTGGTGTATATCGTCAATCGTCAAGACTGATAAGGGAAAACGCCATGAAAACACTGCATAGTGTGTCGCTCGCTTTTTCCCTTCACAACCGCCGAGTTCGCGGAATCCTGTGCTCGGTCCTTTCGACGGTCGTACTTACCGGCGCGTATGCCCAGGTTGGAGACAGAACAAAAGTGCGCGCGGTTGGCATGGCGCGCACGGTGAACGCCAATACGTTGGGCGTCGATGCGTTTGGGGTCAACCCCGCGAACCTCGGGCTCCCCAGTAACCGGACGATTGACATCGGGATTGCGAACGTGGGCTTCCATGTCAAGTCGGAACTCATCAATTACGAGATCTACCAGAAGTATTTTACCGGAGTTCCGGGGGCGAACGGCGAACGGGTTGCCATGGAATTGACCGATCAGGACAAGGAAGACCTCATGGCAATGATGGCGGACGATGGAGAGACGCGGTTTGACGGGGAATTGAACCTGTTCTCCCTGGCTCTGTGTCATCCGGTCGTCGGCGGGCTTGGAGTCAGCATCAACGAGCATGTCGGCGTTCGGAATTTCCTGACGAAGAACTATTTTCGCATGGCCCTGTTCCTGCTGCCGCAAGAGGGGGCTTTATACGACCTGTCAGGGACGAGTTTTGAGGGTTGGTGGTGGCGAGATTATAACTTTTCCTACGGCCGGAAATTGCCGTTCACCATCCCGTTCTTCAAAGAAACGTACTTCGGCTTTTCCGTGAAGTTCATCCGCGGGTATGGATATTTTGGGACTGATTATTATCGGTCAAAGTTTGGTACGGAGCTGGGACCAAATGGGCTGCCTACGATCAAGGGATCGTCGGAGTTCCTTGTCAGACGAACAGGCGCGGACTTTCTTCCTGACCTGGCGGATGGCGAGTTCTCGAATCCTTTTCCGGATCCCGCAGGCAAGGGAAGGGGTCTCGACTTCGGACTCGCAGCCGAGTTGAACAATGGCATCCATCTTTCGGCCGGGGTTGTCAATATTGGCAGTATCACGTGGGAAGAGAATGTCAGGGAAACTGAAGGAGCGGGGGAAATATCCATTTCCAATCCTTTGGATATGGCGGGAAGAGATTCGCTTGAACAAGCGTTCAGCGGAATCGATCGCGTTGGGGCTCCATTTACCACGAATCTGCCGACGCAGCTTCGGTTCGGGGCGTCGATGTGGTCGGATGAGGTCGCCTTCTTGCAGTGGCTTCCTGGTAGGATGATGCTCGCTTTCGATTACACGCAAGGACTGAATTCGTCGCTCGGTAATTCAACGACACCGAGGTTATCGGTCGGTACGGAGTACCGGCTCATTCCGCTCTTACCGTTGAGGACCGGCATTGCCGTTGGAGGCGGGGACAAGTTCAGGTGGGCGGCGGGACTGGGATTGGACCTGTACGTGTTAACGCTCGATTTCGGGACGGAGAACATCGGCGTTCTCTTTTCGCCGGACAGCTTCTCCATGTTCGAATTCTCATTCGCGATGAGGATCAAGGTGTGATGAGGTAGTTGGGTAGTGAGGTAGAAGTACTCGTGCTGTCCGCAGGAAAAGCAGAACGGGTAGAGCTCATTATGCAGAGTTCTACCCGTTTTCATTTAATTCCACCACCTTAGTGCCCCTTAGTGTCCCGGCTCTTCCTCGACTTAGTGGCGCTTCGTGGACTAATCTTTTAATCTGCGCTAGATCTTCACCCGCAACCTCGCAATAGGGATGCCCAGCGATTCCCTGTATTTCGCCACGGTCCTCCGGGCAATGTGAATGCCCTCCTGATTCAGGATCTTCCCGATGGTGTCGTCGTTCAACGGCTGCTTTGGATCCTCCGCCGATATCAGGTCTTTGATGCGCTGCTTTACCGCAGTGTTTGAGACCTCTTCGCCCGACTCGGACGTCAGGCCTGAGGTAAAGAAGAAGCGGAGGGGATAGACGCCGAATTCTGTCTGGACATATTTGCTGTTCACGACGCGGCTGATCGTGGAAATATCCACCCCCACGACCTCAGCGATGTCCTTGTAGATCATCGGACGTAGAACCTCGCCGTCGGCGAACCATTGGTGCTGTCTTTCGAGTATTGCGCGCATGACACGGAGGAGAGTTTCCCGTCGCTGATGAATCGACGCAATGAACCACTTTGCCGCTTCGAATTTCTTCCGGACAAAGTCCTTTGCATCCTGGGCGACCTTTTTCCCTTTTGGTGCGATCAGGGCCTTGTATGCGTTGTTGATACGGAGCGGCGGAATATTCCTGTCGTTCAGCGTGATAATGAATTCCCCGTGGTCCCGGTTGACAATGAAATCCGGGGTGACGTAATTCTCCTGCGCGGAAAACTCTCCCTCGCCGGGCTTGGGGTTCATGCGTTGGATGAGATCGCTGGCCCTTTTCAGCGTTTCCTGGGGGACATGCAGGTGTTTGAGCAGGATGTCGAACCGCTTCTGGCGAAAATCGTCGAAATGCTGTGTGACGACCCGATATGCGAGCTCACGCAAAGCCGGCGGAGCGTTCGTGCACCGTAATTGGGCGGCCAGACATTCGGGCAAAGTTCGTGCAGCAACGCCGGGAGGATCGAGGTTGAGGATCTTATGAAGCACGGCCTCTGCGCGTTCGACGGAAAGCGTGAGGTTATACGTGAGGTTGAGATCTTGAACAATGAGCGCGAGGTCCCGACGGAGATACCCGTCCTCATCGACATTCCCCAGAATCTCCTCGGCGATCAGCTCTTCCTCGGCCTCAACATCGAGCATCCGGAATTGCGTGAGCAGCCGTTCGGTCAGCGGAACGGACGCCGGTAAGGGCGATTCATACTCTTCTTCACCGTTCTGCGGGAGCGATTCGGGGCTTTTGTGTCCGGCGTTGTCGTCGCTGATATAGTCTTCAAGCGTGTACCCCTCGTCTTCCTTTCTTTCTTCCTGCTTTTCTACGTCCTTATCCGTCTCCCCGTCGGATTCCTCCTTGCCAGCCTCTACCTCTTCCTGAACAGGTTCCAGATCTTCGGCCACTTCCAACATCGGATTCTGTTCGAGTTCCAGCTTGACCCGTTGTTCGAGGGAGAGCGACGGTAACTGGAGCAGTTTGAGATACTGCACCTGTTGCGGAGTAAGCTTAAGGCCGAGTTTAAGTTGTTGGTGGAGTGACAGCATGGAAGCCTATGTCATTCAGGGCCAGCCGGATGGTCGGTTGATTCCAGCGCCTGCACCCAGGGTTCGCCGTATGCCCGAACCATCGCCTCGCGAAGAAAAGACGTCATCGGGATGCGTTCCTGCGTCCCCTTTGCCAGTGCCGGTTCACATTGAGAGAGATATTCGTATCGTACGCGATGCACGACGCCGCGATCTATGCGGAGAGGGAAGAGGTGACAGGACAATGGCTTGCGCCATTCCAGGCGCCCTTCACGATGGGCAAGCTCAATGGAGCAGGCGGCGATACCGTCGCGCTCGACGACAAAGACGCATGGCCCGTTGTCGACGCACCGCGTATGGTAATCGCCCGGAGCGCCTTCGAGAGGTCCTTCATACTTGAGGATGTTCTGGTGGCGTTCGGAAAGGAGGGGGGCGACAACTGCGACAGCCGATCGGATATGTTCGATCTCTTCGTCCAGCAATGGTGCCCCTCTGCCCCCCGGGATGGTACAACACGCACCCCGGCAAGCTTTCAGGTCGCAGGCAAACGAGAGACTGAGGACGTTCCGGTCCACCTGCACCGTTCCCACAGAACGAGATTCCGGCGTTCTCATGTGCTTTAGTATACCAAAAAAACGGGATGAAACAAAAGACATGCCATGCACGAATACAGGCGTCATTCAGGGAAAATCACTGTATGTCAACGGATTGCGCAACCTCCGCGTCTAATGTGCACAACCTGACGAACCCCATCCAGAATCCATGAGCGACCAACTCGACCGGGACGATCGTACGTTGATCGCGGACATTCTGGCGGGGAGCAGGGAAGCGTTTCGTCAACTCGTAACGCGCCATCAGCGTCAGGCATATACCGTCGCATACGGGTTCGTCGGCAATCACCAGGACGCCGACGATGTCGCTCAGGAGGCGTTCGTGCTGGTCTTCCGGAAACTGCACACCTACCGCGGCGACGCGGAATTCTCGACCTGGCTTCACAGAATAGTGGCGAACGCGGCGCTCACGCATGTGCGCCGGAGGTCCCGCCACCAGGAACGGCACGTGACTCTCGAGCACCCGGATGCCGAACATCTGGCCGAAGAATTGAAAAACGACGACCCGGACCGTCGGCGCATGATCGAACGTGTGCTTCACGATTTACCGACACTGCAAAGGGCGGTCGTCATTCTCCGGCATCTGCAGGGTCGTTCGACGCGTCAGGTTAGCGAAACGCTCGGATGTTCGGAAGGCACCGTAAAGACTCATCTGCACCGCGGGCTTCAGACGATGAAAAAGAAACTTGAGGAACTACCCACATGATCAACGCCTTGATGCATCGAAAGGTCCGGGCAGCATTGTATGACCTGGCGATCGGCGAGAATCGCGACCCGGGATTGCTTCAGCACGCAGCCGGATGCGATCAGTGCCGGCGTAAACTGGACGACATGCGTGCCGCGCTCGGAAAGCTTGACGCGCTGCAATACGACCCGGCATCCGATCGTCCCGGAGCGTATTGGCAGATGTTTGGAGAGCGCGTAGAACGCCGATTGGCCGCACCGGACAACATGTCGTCAACAATTCCTGCCCTTACTTGGTTTGGGTCTCGTCCTGCATTCCTCGCCGGCGTCGCCACGGCGTTGGGCGCTGTCGTCATCACGCTCGGTGTTTGGTGGTGGTCGTCTCGCACAGAAGCTCCATTGCGCGATCACACCACATCTCCCGCCGGCATCGCGAATGTTCGTGAACGTACCTACGACTACCTCGACCGCTCCAAAGTGGTACTTCTTGGTGTACTTCACTCGGACGAAGAAGATCTCGACCTCGCCCCGGACCTTCTGGGCAGGAATCGGGAGGCGTCACGCAAATTGGTCGAAGAGGCCCGTCTATTGACCAGTGATCTCTCCGACCCGAAGGATCAACGCCTCCGACAATTGGTGACCGATCTGGAGGTCATTCTCATGGAACTCGCGAACCTGGATACCGCCTCCGACGTCCCCGGACTGGAGATCATTCGCGAGAGCGTCAAACGCAAAGGCGTACTCTTGAAGATCACGATCGAAGAAATGAACAAGGTCCCCGAAGTACCGCAGGCTTCGACGGCGGACGATCGCGGAACCACTTCCGAAGTAAGGAGTCTCTGACATGAATGCCAAGTACCGGACCCTCCTCCATGTGGCGGTGACGGCACTTCTTGCCGTGCCGCTTGCTGCCCAACCTGCGCGCACTCTGCGTCCTGCGACTCCGCCTCCGGAAGGCCGCATTCCGATGGTGCCCCCATTGCCGTCGATGCCGATGGAAGCTTGGCAATTCGAAGGGCCAGCGCTGACGCCGATGCCCGATGTGGGGCCAATGATGATGGAACTCATGCAGCCTATGGAAGCCCTGATGCCCGCGCTTTCCATGGCTCATATGGACATCATGGGCGAGGCCCCGTTTGCCCTCGCGGCTCCGGAGCTGGCAACGGTGTCGATGGCCACGGAGTCATTGGCTCCGGCATTGTGGGACCTGCAGCACATGGATGTTGCGCCCTACATGGAGGACGATCCTCAGGCCAAACCGGATCCGGCTGCCGAAGCGTACCAAAAAGCCTACAATTTCATTCTCGACAAGAAGTGGGCTGAGGCGGAGAAGGAATTCGGGAAATTCCTCCAGTCGTATTCACGGGGCAAATGGGCCGACGGAGCTCGCTACTGGAAATGCTATGCCTATGAAAAAGGGGGAGCTTCAGAGGAACAATCTTTCGACTGCTACACGGAATTTGTGAAGAAGCACGGGTCCAGCAAATGGGCGGACGATGCCAAAGCCAATCTCGTTCGCCTGGCCGACCAGCTTGCGAAATCGGGGAAGACGCAATACCGGGACGTTATTCAGTCGATGCGGGAAGGGGATGACGACGAAGTTCGCCTTGCGGCGCTGTATGCTCTTCAGAACATCGGCGACGACAAGGCTCTCGAGGCGGTGGTCGCAATGGTAACGTCCGCCTCCAGCGCTGAAATACGGGCAAAGGCAGTGTACGTCCTCGGCAATTTCAAAAAAGCGGAGGTTGTACCGGTTCTAGCCAACGTCGCCCGGACGGACCGTGACGACAATGTCCGCAGGAATGCCGTGTACGCTTTGGGCAACACGCGTCGTCCGGAGGCTGTGGAAGAACTCAAGAAGATCGTCCTTTCCGATGCCGAGGAAGACGTCCGGCGGAATGCCATGTTTGCGCTTGGCAACGCGGGAGGAGAGAAGCTCGTCGACTTCCTCAAGGAGGTCGCCACGTCGTCAACGAACGACGAGATCGCAAAGACCGCGACGTATGCCCTCGGCAATTCGAGGTCGGCGGAAGCGTCGGCGGCGCTGCGGACGGTTTTGCGAACCGCAAAGGCTGAGGAAGCAAGGAAGGCCGCGCTGCATACGATCGCAAACCGGGCCGATTCTTCGTCGGTCGCACTCCTCAGCGAGATTCTTCTGAAGCCAGGCGACACGGAAATGCGAAAGATCGCTGCATACGCACTCGGCAACATCAGGTCGAACGCGAGCTCGGCCGCCCTCCTCAGTGCGATCGAGACTGTCGACGAAACGGAAGTGGCGAAGGCTTGCATCTATTCGCTGGGAAATCGGAAAGGCACGGACGCCCGGGATGCCCTGATGAAGATCGTGCTGTCGAATTCCGACGAAGAGCTCTCAAAGGCGGCGGTGTACGCGCTCGGCAACATGACACGCAACGACGTCGACGTGCATATCAGAATCCTTCAGGAGGCAAAAAATCCCGAGGTACGCAAAGCCGCGCTGTATCAAATCGCCAATCAGCGAAATCCGGCCGCATTGTCGGCGCTCGGCAAGGTGCTCACAAGCGAGTCGGAGATCGAGATGCGAAAAGCGGCTGCGTATGCGCTCGGCGGCATCAAGAGCGATGAGTCCGTGGACCTGCTCCTGAAATCAGCGCGGACCGACCTCAGTTCGGAAGTGCGGAAAGCTTCCGTGAGCGCACTCAGCAACATCGGTACTCCGAAGGCCCGCGACGCGCTCATGGCCATCATCCAGGGCAAAGTGGACGACAACAAATGATCGTGCGAGCGTTCGCTTTCTTGGCCGGACTGGCAATTCTGGTTGCGACTGCACAAGCGCAAGTGCGGGTGCAGCTCACCCGGGATAGTTCCCTGAAAGAACGACTGAAGCTGGCGACCGGAACGACCGACGATGAGGGACGTGTGTGGGTGGGTTATGCCATCCGTCGGCTCATGGAGCGCAACTCGTACGTGTCGACCGGATGGATGGTCAACGGCCGCATGCGCCGCACGACGACGCTCGAGGATGTGCTGGCGAAAGCCGGAGACCCGGAGGCGATGCCGACCGAACACAGCGACAGCCGCATCCTGCGAGGCATCGAGCGTGTGGAAAAGCGTCTTGCGATTCTCGTACGATACAATGAGGGGGATGTCGACCGTGTTGAATTCCAGACGACCGACGCGACGTACGATTCTTCAAGGACGATGTTCGTATGGATCGGCGAGGCGCGCGACGAAGAAAGTGCTGCATTCGTGGTGGAGCTGTTCGACGGGCAGTCGGACAGAAAGGTGCTGGAGCATATCGTCACCGTTGCCGCGCTGCATGACGATGCAGTGCCCGTTGTCGGTCCTTTTCTGCGCCGAGTCCTTGCGGGCGCATACGATGGAAAAGTTCGCCGGGCGGCGGCGTACGGGCTGGGCGGGCAACCCTCGCGCGAATCGCTCGTGGCACTTTCCTCCGCGGCGCGCACAACGGCGGAGGAAAGCCTGCAACGGGATGCCGTGTGGGCATTGTCCCAACTGGACATGCCCGGGGCGGTCGACACCCTCATTGCCCTGGCACTCGAAGCTCCTTCATCGAAACTTCGCCGGACGGCTGTGATGGCCGTCGCGCAGTGTGCAGCGGAAAAGACACTGGAAACATTGACCAATGTTGTCGAAAACGATCCAGATACGGATGTCCGGCGTTCGGCTGTCTGGGGCCTTTCACAGCTCAGAGACGGCGCCGGAGTCCCTTCGTTGATCGCTCTTGCGAGATCTCACCCCAACCCCACCGTTCGCAAAGAGGCGGTCCACGCCCTGGGCCAATCCAAGGACGAAAGGGCTTTTCAGGCCCTGATTGAAATCGTCCGGAAATAAAGGTCCGGGACCTCCAACCTTTTTCGGTTGAGAGGAGTCCTACCATCGTTGTCCCAAAATTTCAGGAGGATCAATGTGCTCTCGGCGGGGTTGGGTGTGTACGATCGTTCTGACCGTCTTGGCAACGACGATCGCTGTCTCTCAGTCTGCACGGAAGGTCATCCGCGCGGCGCGTGCCGTTGAGGCGGTGCGTTTGGACGGCGTTTTGGATGAAGCTGTGTGGGATCGGGAGGCATTTCGTGAATTCCTTCAGCGGGACCCGAATCAAGGGTCCGCGCCTTCGGAATCAACGGAGGTGTGGATCGCCTATGACGACGCTGCTTTGTATGTGGCGGCCCGTATACATGACAGTCAGCCGGAATCGATCAACGTTCGCCTGGGCCGCCGGGACGACTACATCGACACCGACTATTTCACCGTTTTCATCGACGGTTATCATGACCGGCAAAGTGGAAATTACTTCACAGTGAGCGCCGCTGGAGTTCAGTACGACGGTGTCATGTATAACGACGATTGGGACGACAGCGATTGGGACGGCGTATGGGAATCGGAAACACGGGTGAACGGCGAAGGATGGTTCACGGAGATCAGGATCCCGTATTCTCAACTCCGTTTCTACGACGCCGAAGAGCTCGTTTGGGGGATCAATTTCCGCCGCGACATCGCCAGGAAAAATGAGCGGTCCTATCTCGTCTATACTCCACGGCAGGAGAGCGGGTTTGTGTCAAGGTTCGGCGATCTGGTCGGACTGGAGGACATCCATCCTCCGCAGCGATTGTCCGTCCTTCCCTACGCGATCACGAAAGCCGAATACATACCGTCGCCTCCCGGCAATCCATTTCACTCCGGATCTCGATATAGTCCCGGCTTGGGGGCCGACCTCCAGGCAGGATTTGGCAGCAATCTTACATTGAACGCGACGATCAATCCTGATTTCGGCCAGGTCGAGGTCGACCCAGCCGTGATCAATCTTTCCGATGTTGAATCCTTTTTCCAGGAGAAGCGGCCGTTCTTCGTCGAAGGTTCGAACACATTCCAATTCGGACAGGGCGGGTCGAACAGCTTCTGGGGATTCAATTGGTCAAGTCCGAACATTTTCTACAGCCGGCGCATCGGACGAAACCCGCAAGGGCAGCTTCCGTCGAATGATTTTGCCGATCCGCCGTCCGGTACGCACATCCTCGGGGCGGGCAAGCTCACAGGAAAGCTCGATGACGTCACGAATTTTGGCATGGTCCATGCCGTTACCCAGCGTGAATTCACGCGCATTCAAGCGGGCGGTGTTCGAAGCGATGTGGAAGTCGAGCCGCTCACGTATTACGGCGTGATGCGCGCTCAGCGGACGTTCGAAGACCGCCGGTATGGATTGGGAGTGATCTCCACGTACGCGCACAGGTATTTTGATGACATGGCGTTGTCCAACCAGATCAACAAGGATGCGCTTGTCAGTGGAATAGACGGATGGTTGTTCCTCGACACAAGTAAAACGTATGTCGTCACAGCGTGGATGAGCGGGTCGCTTGTTTCCGGAACGCAGGCACGGATGACGGCATTGCAGCGCAGTTCGTCGCATTACTTCCAGCGTCCGGATGCGGAACACATCGAGGTCGATTCTTCAGCGACGTCGCTGAGCGGCTACGCCATGAGGTGGACATTGAACAGACAGAAGGGTCCTATCACGCTGAATGCGGCGTTCGGTGTAATCAGCCCGGGGTACGAGATCAACGACATGGGCTTCCTCTTCAGGACGGACTATATCAACGGGCATGTGGCCACGGGATATGTGTGGACAGAGCCGAACTCCGTGTACCGCGATCTTGGACTTCGCACGTCACTCTTTGGCTCCGGGGATTTTGCGGGCAATACCACATGGAAAGGGTGGTGGAACAACGGCTTTGTAACGTGGGCGAATTATTGGTTCACAGAATTCGGCGCAACGTACAATCCGCCTACGATCAATAACCGCAAGACACGTGGAGGCCCGCTGGGGGTCAATCCGGAAGGCGTTGAGGTCTTCGGGGGAATGGGAACAGACTCGCGAAAAGCAGTCGTGGGCCAGTTGTTCTTTTTCAATTATAACGGCGGGGGTGGCAGGGACTGGAGCTTTGATCCAAGCGTGGAATTCAAGCCCACGCCGGGCCTTTCGATCAGCGTGGGTCCGAGCTACAGCGAGAGCATTTCCGGGTCGATGTGGGTGGGATCGTACGACGACCCGACGGCATCGGAAACATACGGCCGCAGATATGTCGTCTCCAATTTCCATCAGAAGACGCTGTCGGCCAACATCCGGATGAACTGGATCTTCACGCCGCGGCTGAGCCTGCAATTGTTTCTGCAGCCGCTCATTTCGTCCGGAGAGTATTCGACCTTTAAGTTCATGAACCGGCCGAAGGAATACGCATATACCTACTTCGGGTCGAACGGATCCTCGGTCGCCGATATGGACACATTGGGGAATATTCGGTATACGGTCGACGGCGACGGCGCAGGACCGGCGCCGGCATATGTGTTCTGGAATCCTGATTTCAATTCCAGATCGATCCGCGGAAAC